>Ga0134121_10000400_pt1 | contig 50978 bp, 84 predicted proteins | sample KB301_FD_96463 | JGI IMG/M metagenome (GOLD analysis project Ga0134121, IMG submission 96463) | Terrestrial soil microbial communities without Nitrogen fertilizer from Kellogg Biological Station, Michigan, USA - KB3-0-1 | ecosystem: Environmental > Terrestrial > Soil > Unclassified ...
ATTGGACCTGGAAAAGATGTAGAAGATGTTGAATTTGAGATAGCTGGAAAGGGAAAATTTAAAGCAAAAAAAGTTTATAGAAAGCAAATGCTTCTACGTATTCCACCTAGGTTAGATGAAATGATAACTACTGCTAGTTTACTTCTAAACAAGCCAAAAAATCAATTTGAAATTGAATTCCATGAAAGATTTTTGGTTGCATTTATGCAAGAAAAAGGTTTAGACGTTATTAAAGGTGAGGTATTTTCCAGGTGATAAGAATTTTGTTGGTAACAGTTTTAGTTATATGTATTTTACTTATGATACTAAAGGTTAAATATCCACATGATTGAACTAAAAGAAAAATGTAATATATTTGATAAAGTTGACGAAGGCTTTGTTGGTATACTTACGAACGGCGTAGTAAAACCTAATGGTTGTTTAGTAATGGGAGCAGGCCAAGCTAAAGAAGCTTTAGATTTGTTTCCGTTTATTGACGCAGTATTAGGCGATCATGTAAAAGAACATGGAAATATTCCAAAGTTATTTGAGATGCTTGATAAATTTGAAGTACCTGCTGATTTATTTTCATTTCCTACAAAGGTACATTTTCGTGAACCATCGTCATTTGAACTTATCAAGAATTCCGCAAAATGGTTAGATGATACTGCTAGAGAAAATGCAAGTGAATTATTCTTTTTACCTCGACCTGGATGCGGATTAGGTGGATTAAGATGGGATGATGTTAGATATAATATTAGTTTCTTACCTGATAATGTAATAATTGTAACTAACACATAATTATGGAACATCAATATAATAGCGGTGATAACGAACCTGAATATTTAAGGTTTCAAGAAAACTTACAAGTAGATGTTAATGAGAAATTCTATAAAACAAGAAAATGGTATGTTATTATAGAATTCAAATCTCTAACAATTGGAGAAGTTAGATGGTATTTTGGATGGAAAAAATACTGTTTTTATCCTAATGTACTAAAAAAAGAAATACCACTAGAGCATAGATGCCTAAAAGACATTGCAGAATTTTGTGTTGAACAAACAAGAGAGTATAACATTGGAAGAACTAATAAAAACTAAAATCTCAGACATTTATGTTACAAAAGAACGTGAAGAAATTGATGGTATTGAACCATTAGCACAATCAATTTCTCAAGCTGGCAGATTAATTGAACCTGTAATTCTTTATAGAGATGAAAAAAATAGAATACTTGTAGCAGCAGGTAGACGAAGAATTCGCGCCTTAGAAATGCTTAAATGGGAATATGTTGATGCTATATTTTGCACACAGCAAGAAGCTGAATTAATTAGAATTGATGAAAACTTACGTAGACAAGAATTAACTGCTTTTCAGCGTGCAAAATCTATTAGAGAAAGAGTAGAAATATTAAAACGGATGGGAATTGGAGTAGGAAAGAATGAAGGAAAAAGAGGGCGTCCACCTGGTGGAAAAACAGAAGCAATTAAAAGAGCGGCTAGAGACATTGGAGCTAGCGTTTCTACAATTAAAAGAGAACTTCAAATTGCTGACATATCGAAGAATGCTTCTGAGAAGATCGCTGGGACTAAGCTAGAAAATGATAAGATGATGTTAGTTAGAATTGCTCAACAACCTAAAGAAAAACATTTAAGGTTAGTTGACGCAATTCAATCCGGTGAGACTTTTGAAGAAGCAATGAGAAAGCTTGAGTCTAAAGAGCTAAAAGGACAAGAATGGCCTGATGATTTCAACGATATCTTTATTTACAATAGACGTGAACTGTTCTTTCTAATTAGCAAGATTAAGGGAGAGTTAAATCGAAATTATAGCATTCTATCTAAGTATAAAGGAAAACCCCATAGGAACCAAATTTATCAAGCAGCAGTAAAAATGAGAGAATTCTATGAAGAAATAATCGCCAATCTACTGCTTGCAATTCCTACAGGGCCTTGCCCGTATTGCGATTTTAAAGGTTGTGAGAAATGTTTATTTGATGGTTATGCTCCTAAAGGTTTATTAATAACAGCAGAAGAAGAAGGAATTATGGTGAAGAAATACTATTTCAGTAGATAGCTAAACTAGATCCTTTGCAATCAAATCAGCAGCAAGATTCTTTAGCTTTTCAATGCGATCTTTGCCTATTGGCCTTCCGCCCCATCCGACCATTAACTTTACTGTCTCTTTAGATGCATCAGAAAGTTTTACAGATTTAGGCGATTCAACATGAGGCGTTTCCACTGGAACAGGATTTGTAGTAGGTTTAGGAGTTACATTTAAATTAGTAGCCTCTTTAGGAAGAACAAAGCTAGTAATTTCACCTTGACCCAAAGCGTTCATTATATAAACTTCTCTACCATCAAGATTCAACTTCCACATGAAACCGTTTTCTTTAGTTTCATCTTTAGTTAAATAAGGCTTCTGCAGAGTACCGTTAGGAGAAAGATCAATTTTTACTTTGTATTGCGCCAGTGCTCCGTCAGTACCAATTCCAGTTGCAGCTAAATCAACTACTTCTTGAAATGTTGGGATACCATCATATTTATCTTTACTACCAAGTAATCCAGCTTCAAATGCTCGTTTTAGAACTTCAAAATTATTCGGCATTCGCTCGGCAGAAGGTCCTACCCACTGAACACCTGGAATTGCTTCGCCATAACGCATCGCATAGTTATCGCGTGAAGTAACTTGTCCTGATCCACCATCGTAATGCTGAGGAATAAACGCTTGAATCTCTTCACGAAATTGTCCAGATGTAAGAATTCTTTTAACTCTATTTGTGTTTGGGTCAATAGCTCCAGTAGGATCAGCAGTAAACCATCTAACAGTTTTCACACCAAACATTGAAGGCTTGAATCCAGTACCTAGCTCTTTTTCCATTTTAATATTCCTTTAACTAGTTAACTAATCTCCACCGCCTGCGCAATTAGAAGGATCTATTTTTCTCCAGTTATCAATATTATCTTTCTTGAATTGATCTAAATTCCTTTCCCACTTGCTTTTAGTAGTTAACTTTCCTTGAAACAATTCTTTTACTGCTAAAAACAAAACTCCAAAAACAAGTATTGCAATTGCTATTAGCCAATCCATATTAATTACCAATTGGAAAATTTGCTTGCTGTTCTCCTGCGCTTCCTTTGATTGGTGTAAATGTAACCTCTCTACGATAGATATTAAAAATACCAGCAGCAACACCAATAACCTTAACTGAAATTACTGCAATTTTTGGATCAAAAGCTTCATTAAGAAAATCACAAATCAATTTAACAATCTCATCAGATCCAAATAGAATAGTAAAAATGAAAGCTATATTACCCCAATGTGTAATAGATTTAATTCTATCCTTTGGAGTAACTACTACTTGATCTTTTGAATTATCTACTACTACAAGCTTTTCATCTGGCTGCATAATTTATCCTAACCTGCAAACTTAAAGATTAAAGTTAATATAGCAACCAGTGCTATAATTCCAGAAATAATCCATCCTAGAAATTGAGTTATTCCTCCGCTTTTACCTTCTTGCTTATCAAGCTTTGAGGAAAGTGAATTAACTAGAGTAGTAACATTCCCTATTTTTTCATCTAATGCTGCAAACTTTGCATCAGATTCAACTCTAGTTATATTTAATCTTTGAGCGTCGGCCATAGCTCCGCGAATTTCATTCATTCCCTCAAATCTTTTATCAGAAGCACTTTCCGCTTTCTGTACTGCTTTTTCAGCAGAAGCCATTGCTACAGTCGTAGCTTCTTTAGATAAATTAAACCTTAAATCATTTTGTTCCTGTGCTGCTTTTAGCAAGCTTTCAAGATGATTAACTTTAGATTCAAGTAAATCTATAAAGTTTTTCTTTTGAGCATTATATAGCTCTTCAAAGAAACGCAGTATAGGAATTTCTAATTCCACTTACTTAATTCCAGTTTAGTTTAGATCGCCTTTTGCTGTTCCAGATAATCTAGAATTTCTTGACAATATTTAGCTACAGCTTCTGTTCTAGATATAAATTCTTTAACTTGATCCTGCGTAGGCTCTACATTAAATTGATCTCGATATTCGACAATTGTATTCTCAGTGCATTTCATTTGATGAACAAGTGCAGCCATGTTATCAATGATTTCTTTTGCGCAGCGAATTCCGCCCATTTTATTTAATCCTCGTCTTTCTTTAATCTAAAACCGCGTTCTAATAACTGGCGCTCTAGTCTTTCTCTTTTTAAGATTTCAACCTTCAAATCTTCTCTCAAGTCTAAATCCCTAGATTTTGATTCTATTTCTATTCTTGTTTTCTCCTCTCTTAGATTGTTATATCTTTCTGTTAAAGTTGCACCCCACCAAACGCCGCCTATTAATTCACCTAAAGCAAATAAGAAAACAACAATTGGTATTGTAATTCCTGATTTAGAATCTAGGCGTACATTTCCATTTCCGTTGCCATTATCACCAGCCATTTCTCACCTATAAAATTTAAATATACATTCTAGATAGTATTAAGGCTGAATATCAGAATCGTTATTTATTGCTATAGTTGTTGCAATTGTTGCGTTTGCTTCTTTTTCTTCTCCAGATTTTCTAGCGTTTCGCAGAAATGTAATCACAGCAACATCAATTGCCTGTAAACAAGTTTGAGGATTAGGAACCTGCGTGTTAAGTTGTCCCGATGTACATTGTCCTGCATTTACCATCGTCTGACCGCATAAAACAGTCGCAGTCCACCCAATTCCGCGGCAAGTATCATCTTTAACATCTACGGCTTTTGTAGTAGCTATAACGTATGAAGCTTTTAATGTAGTTGTTCCGTCTCCATTATTAGTAGTAATAACAGTAGAAAATAATGGAATAGATAAAAAAACCAGTAAAGCAATGAATACTATAGTTTTCTTATACATTGCTAATGTCCTATCTTGGTTGAAAATAACTATGGAGAATCCCACGCACGGCAAAATGAACCTCTATATATTGTTAATGTTCCAGAACTATGCGTAGCTTGAGCATATCTAGGAATAAACGTACCATTACCACTGGATTCAAATGAAAAATGAACCTGAATTTCGCTGTCTCCAGTAACAGTAGCAACCGAAACAGCCGTACTTAATGACGTAACTTGTTGTGATTTTATAAGAGCTGTGTCTGTAATTTTAACATGAGCTCTAAAATCTGTTGCAGTTGCAGTCCCTCCATTAAAATCTACCTGTACACCTTCACCTGCTACAGAATCATTGACAAAGAAAGTACATTCACCATCATAATTTCTACCAGTTGTTAAAGTCATTGAAAGGCCAGTGGTTGCCATTGTTGCAGTTGCGTTTGTACCATTAGAAGAAAGATGAGATTGGCCAGCCCATTGGTACCACTGATTATGCGAAGAACCTCCAAATCCTAAAACTTTAGTGGTTACAGATCCTATTGTGATAGCACCGCCATTTAAAGCAAGCGTACATCCGTTTGCGCCAAGACAAATATTAACTCCGCCGCTATAAAGAACTTGCAATATACTATCATTAGGATTACCGCTATGTACATCTAATAATGATGTACCAAGTGGATCAGACATAATATAATAATTAGCATTTGATACTGCTGCTAATTTTAAAGCGCCAGCACTAGGTGAACTGCTATTTGTTATAACACCAAGGGTAGAGCTAGTGCTTCTAGTCATAACTTCTGTACCACTTCCCGGTACCGTAATTCCGGGTAATGCGCATGTGAGATTTCCAGAAGCATCAATTGCATTAGCAAAATTTGATCCAGAGCAGTCTGTAGGATTTGTAACTAATGCTGTAGCAGTTGTAGCTGCTCCACCTGGACTAGAACTTCCTGCGTAATTTCCTGTTACACTTACTCCTAATGCAGGAGTTAAACAAGTTAAATTTCCAGAAGAATCAATACTAACTGCAAAAGTATTAGATCCGCAATCAGTAGGATTAGTAGCAAGTGCAACAGAAGTTAACGCAGGTCCACCTTCACTTGAACTAGTTGCATAATTACCATTTGTTTCAGTGCCAAGTATAGGCGTTGAGCAGGTAATATTTCCAAATGTATCTATACTTGATGCAAATGTATTAGCTGGACAATCAGTAGGATTTGTTACTAACTGAACGCATTGTAAAGCAGAACCACCTTCACTTCCGCTTAATGCCCAATTAAACTGTACTTTTGCAGCAGTAACAGCATCATCAACAATTTTAACAGTAGTTACAGAATTATCATCTGGCGTTCCACCACCAGCTTCCGTATAAATTCCTCCAGAGCTTTGAGAATTTCCAATTGATGGAAACAATATAATTATAAGTAATAATAGAAACTTTTTCATCTGATATACCTACTGAGTGTGAATCGTAAGCTCTGTAGTACCTGAGTTTCTGTCTACAAACAATCCAAGAGTAATACGTGGCCCTGTAGAACCTAACGGAATTCTTGTACTTTCGCCAGCGTTTAATGTAATCTTAGAAAGAAGTTTTTCTCCGGCAACGCTAGTACCATTTCTTAGAGTAACTTCTGCCCTGTTTACATCAGACGTGTTAGTTACTGTAACAAAAATAAGTCTATAAAATCGACCAGTACCAGGGGCAGAAATAGCTTGAACATCACCACTTCCAGAAACCACATTAGTTACTACTGTATCAGTGGCGGCAAATACAGGAAAAGATAAAATAGCTAGTAGTAGAAAAATTGAATATCTCTTCATATATTCACCTAGCTAAGCGTAGAGCATTTCCATGTATTAGTAGCAGTACAGGCGCAAATAGCTGGAACTTGTGTATCGATGTAAGTATTACCAACTGCGCAAGTAGCTGGTTTTGATACAGTATTCCCGTTTTGTTGAACAGTTAGTTGACATGATAGATTTCCAGAAGCATCAATTGCATTTGCATATTGATTAGCAGAACAATCAGTTGGGTTAGTAACCAAAGATACACACTGTAATGCTGATCCACCTTCGCTTCCACTTAATGCCCAATTTACTTGCAGCTTTGCAGCAGTAACCGAATTGTCAGCTAATTCCGTAGTAGAAATAATTCCTGCGCTATTGGTATCATCGCACAAGGCATCCAGGTTTGCCCAATTTTTTATAGCTTCTCGATAAGTCATATGAAGTTTTTCAGTGGTAGTATTAGGACATACACTTGCCGCATATGCAGGCCACGAAGAAAAAACAATAGAAAGAACAAAGATTAGAATTCGTAGAAAATTCATTTATCCAACTCCCTATTCACGAGTAAATCGTTGTGGAATTCCAACTGAACCTGATTCATTCCAAGTTGCCAAAGCTTGTGTTTCTCTCTTAAATCCACTTACAGGACATTCTAAATGTAAGTGACTTGGATTTAGATTGTAAATAGTCGATAATTTATCTCCTTGAGCCATAGGGAAAAGATCATTTAATCTGCGAGTCGCAAAATTAGCCTTAGGAAATCTCTTTTGCATCATTAGATCAATACTGTGGACTCTTGGATCAACTAATTCTCTAACTGAAACATCCGCAGCGCATCCATAGTAATGCGGAGAATCTTTCTTAGCTAACTCTTCTGGAGTATTACCCAATAGTCTAATAATTCTTAATCTAGAAGCTCCTAACTCGTGATAAATCATTGCTGATGATATAATCATAAATCTCAATGATGGCTCAATATTTGAAGAATACCATTGTTTCTCAAGAATTTCTTCAAACTGAGTTGTAAATCGAATGTGCGCGCCTGGCCGGATCATATTATGGGATCTCTAAGTTAAGAGTTATTAAAATCTTACTGGGTCCAGTGGCAGGAATATCATCTACTTCTATCTCTAATCTAGTATTTTTTTCTAAAACTCTATCAGTAGGCCATGCATCATTAAAATGAAAATCATCTCCTTGAATTATTGGCCGCAAATTTTGATCGTCAAAGATTGTAGTAAATGCTGAACCATCAACAGACTTGTTTATATCAACTTTTGTATCACCTGCGCCAGTGCCACCAATAACGGATGAATAAATAGAAATTATATATGCTTTTCTACTTCCATTATAATGAGCGTAATCAACATCAGAAATTGCAAGCAACGGTCCACCACTTGCATAAATATCTAATTTTTCAACCTGTACACCAATGAATCTACGTAAATCTACTATTTGAGTAATAACCCCAGCAACCGTAAAGAAGATATATAGAGGCATTTCTTTCTCTTGATCTATTTCTCCTGTAATGTTAAGCGTGAAGTTACGATCATTTCTAAGAAATAGATAGTTAGTTTCGTTGTCAGTAAGTGCGAAATTAGTTACTTTATTATGGTATAGAAGATTATTATTTACCTGTGCTATACCATGATGAATTACGATGTTTAACCCGTTTGTAGTTACTGCAAATCTATCCAGATTCCATACATTCTCAATATCTGCATCTTGAATTAATCCAGTAGAATCTTGTTTAACCCACGCTAAGATATAAACTAGACTTTCATCTATAACTGGTTTAACTGGTGGATTTCCGTTTAATCCTTTAACTATACCAACAGAAGATCCATCGAAAGTTAATGCTGCATAAAACTTATTAGCTCCAGCAGGAACTGCTGATGCAGAATCATCTGTCCCAATGTCAACTAAATCTTCTTTAACAGCACCAGCTAAATTATTAACCCATCCAAATACTTTTGGAACTAAAACTTGCGAATCTGCGCCACCTGGATTTTGAACTACATTGGCAAAATCAATTAAAAAATTTCTAGATGAATCACCTAATCCAGAAACAATACCATTACCAATTCCTTCAAAGAATCCATTACCTAAAGCTATGTATGGTTTTCTTTCTACTCTAACTTTAACTTGGTAAACAGCAACTTGAGAACTTTCAAGGGAAAGAATTCTAGCCTCTATAGCAATAAAACCACCGTCTAATAAACTTGGGATAATTAAATAAGATCCCGCGCCCATTAACTGCCATGCAGAATCACCTTTAATTCTAGCTTGGAGATACTTGTTTTCTACAAATTCTTCATTCTCTGCTACAAATGGATCTTCACTAACTTTTCGACAAAGAATAGAAACTAGTAATCCTTCTTCATTCTGTCCACTGTTATTTTTAAAATGCCATTCTTGAATAGCTGTAGCTGTACCACCAATAACATCATTAAATTCAAAACCTACTCCACCCTCACTTACAGGAGCAAGTTTAACAGTATCATCAGAATTACACCATTCAAAATCAGCCATAATCTATAAAACTCCCAGCTTTAACTTCTTGATATTTCGAACCAGATTTTATAAGTTAAAATTTCTGTTACTGGAGTATCTGGTGAAGTATCTACTGTAATATCTAATTGTTTATCAGATATCCAAACAACTGAATTAACTGTTAAAAATGGATCGTCATCCCATTCCTGAGTTATATTATTGAATCTTACTGCTCTAACAGAGTCTACAGGAGTTTCCAGAAAACCGCCACCTAGCAGCGACACGGCGAGGTCCGAGCTACCGGCGGGAATTGCTTGCGGCGCCGCCTCACGAAGCGCCAGAGCGTCGAACGGACCGGAGCCTAGAGAGAGCACTGGCCCAGCGCTCGCGCCCCTCCTGCCAGGCGGTGGGAGGCTGACGATCGCCCGCTGCTGGCTACCCTGAATCCTTGCAATATTTACTGATGTTCCTGGTGCATAACTTCTACTACCTTGTCCAGCAGAAGCACGGAATAATTTATTACACCCTAAACCCTTGATTAACCAAATTCCACCACCTAAGTATCTCCTAATGATACCTTTTTCTAGGTCTGCTTTTCTTGCACTCTCATTGCTAAGAGCTTGCTTAAGATTTCTAGCCATTATATTGTATAGATTCTACCTGAAACTTTAGTAACGATTGTACTGCCAATTCCATTCCATGAGCCACTTACGTTCCTTACAAATACATGCTCATTGATTCCAGTGCGCCTTAAATGTAATCTTACTTTCTTTCCACAATCTATTGGGATGTTAAATGGAATAGAAAAACTAGCTGGCAATGCAGAGCTTTCTCTTAATTCGCTAATTGCTAATAGTTGAGCGTTTTCCTCTGATTCAACTAATGAATTCTGTAACTCTTTTTCGTACTCCGGATGCGAGTCTAATAAAACTGGAGCAGCTATTGTAAACTCAAATGACTGTACTTTTAGATTCTTACCTTCTCCATTTTTAAAAGTTGCAAATGGTAAGAATCCGTCACTATCTTGAGTTTCATCTTTAGATCTAGGTGGAGTAGTAGAATAATCTACAGTTGTTTTAATAGTTTGCAATCCGGTTTGTTCATCTGCTGAATAGATATTTATTTCTTTAGATTCAAAGTTTTCTTCTGCCAGTATTAATCCGTCTATTCCGTAAGCTAAGACTGCTGATAAAGGTTTTTCATCTACATATTTACTATAAAATGGCCCATTGTAAAAATATGATCCACCTGGAACGATTCTAGTTTTATATTGAAACTTTCTATCTCTAGTGATATAACCATCGTCTCTAATATCATTAACCATTAAATCAAATTGCAAGTAACCTTGACCAGTGCCGGCCGCTTCTGTATGCCCTGACTTTTCTCCGAAGTATTCTTCTATAGTATGAGTATCAGAAACACCGTCACCGCCACCAGTAACCTTTTTATTAGTAATGAAATTAGTCTGCTCCCACGGTAATGTAGGATCTGATATATTTGTTTTAATTGCAGACTTGAGTAATTGATAGCCACTATATAAAACTCTATTTCTGTAATTAGAAGCAACTGGTGGATACAACCATCCTCCGTCAAATGCCAAACCTTGATCCGCTGAAAAATCTGTATATGTAGTAACTTCACTAGTTTGAATAAACTTTTCTTCTGGCCAATAATATAATTCAGAAGATATATTAGGGGCAGATTGATCCATGAAATAACCAAAATTCCATCCTACAATTGTTCCAGATAAATCACCATCAACTCTATATCTCCACGTTCTAAGATTTTTCCATTCCCATGTAATTAGCTTTTCACAAATTACAGTTTCACAATCATATGTTAATATTTTTCTAACTATCTTTCTTGTTCTACGAATAACTGGTAATGGCGCTCCATATGGATTAATTCCACCGCCTGTATCCTGAGAATATAATGCACTTAATGGGGCAAAATCATCTTCAAGAATATAATCAGTTGATACGTTTTTTAGTCCACAATCATCGATAAATGCAGTTTCTCCAGTAACTAATATAGATGTAGGTACTTCTCCACCATCTGATTCTAAAGTAGCATCATCGACTTCTAAAATATTAAAATCATGAAAATACTGAGACTGAGGTATATTAGGATCATATCCTTTTTCTATCAGTCTAACATTGTTTTCCTTATCAAAATATAATATCTTAGCAATTGAATCAGCTTGATTTCTACATTCTTGTAATCCGGGTTGACATACTATATCTATAGGTTTATTTCTCTTTATAGTGCCGTCGCTTATAGTTACGTTATTTATTCCAAGTAGATCAAGAATTTCTTTAATAACCTTCTGTGGAGTCTTTCCATGTCCTGTGTCTAAAGTATAATCAACTTTCTTAGTTTCATATCTATATTCAGGACCTAAAACGCTTATTGTCATTACTGCTTGTTTACTATTAATCCTTGAACTAGAATGATCTGCAACTGCTCCAGAAATTATTTTGCTCCAACGTGGAATTCCACCTGAAACATAAGCGCCCCATAAAGTAATTTGACGCATTCCTGGCGGCGGACCTTTCCACTGAATCTCATTTCCAAATGGTGGATTTTTTCTATCTACTGTTAAAGTTATTTTAGCTCCACCTTCAATATCTCTTTCCCATGAAATGCCATCTGTAAGCTGTGCCGGCTTAATTAATCCATATCCTTCTATTTCTAAAGCTAGAGAAACTATCTGAGGAACAACTCCAGTAGGATTTACAGATTGATAGTAATATGGATCAAAATTAACTACTCCACCTAATTCATATGAATCATCATTTTCTGCTAAATATACCTTTCCTTCAAGATCCTGCAACGGACCTTCTTGTGAGATTCTAACAGAACCTAACAATTCAGAGATTATCATGGAACTGTAATATTATAGTTTCTATTTGGAAGATGTTCTTCCATTGACAAGCCCATCACGTATTCGTCTGTATCTGGAATTTCTTCATTAAGTGATACTTTGCAAATATAAAACTTGGGTGGATAAAAGAATCTAAGATACGTACCAGCTATACCGTCTGGTGTAATAATAGACGATGATTCTATATCAGGCAAAACTTTAACCTCACCAGCACCAGGATCTCCAGCTTGTATAATATCTTGTGGAATATTATCAATAAAGGCCTTTGGCAGGTAATCACTAGTAGGATCATTAATATCAATTAAATCATAGGCTGTATTTCTAGATGTTTGCCAAACTGTTTGACCGGCAGCTTTAGCTGGAATATACCAAATATCCTCTAGCCAAATACCTGCAAAAAAAGATTGTGGCGAAAAAGAACAAAGGCTCCCAAATCTCTGTAAAGCAAAACATTCATCTTCTGCGTCAGGTTGAAAATCAATTTCAATTGGCATTTTCATTAAGTTAATAGGAGCATCACCGCCAAACCAAAATGGCTGATGAATACTTGTACCTGCTAAAGTTGTTAATGAATTTGCTTGACCTTCCCTAGGATATCTAATTCTGGCTGGATTATCATAAACAATTTCAGTACCTCCAATAAATAAACGTCTAAAAAACGCAACACTCCATTGTGACCATCCAGATAAATTATTCATAGTTTCTGACGCCTAAAATCTAATGAACTGCTAAGAATTGCATTTTCAACACGTGCAAGACTTTTAACAATTCTTTCATTACCTACATTAACAGCTCTTGTAATTGTATCTAAAGATTTACCACCCGAAACATCTGGAGGTACATAAGATCCTAAATTAGGCTGACTATAATCTATTCCAGGAGCATTTAATCTTGGATTTGCATTACTAATTCTAGATCCACCTCCAGAAGTGGTAGAGGATTTTACACCACCTGATCCGCTTCCACTAGATGAATAACTAGGTAATGTATCTGGAAGTGGAATAAATCCAGGAATAGTTACATTACTTCTAACTAGTAAATCGTGTACTGATACAACTTGATCGTAAGAAGGAAAAGCTAATTCAAAATCAGGAGAACTAACTTTTCCACCATTGTCACCAAAAGATTTTATCCATGCGCTAAGCCATAATCTACTATTTGTAGGTAATCCTAAATCCTCTAAAGCTTTTCTGCCTATCTTTTGTAAATCACCTAATCTAATCCCACCGCTGGTAGCTCTACCAGGCGCAGCTGTTGGATATTTTCTTGGTTGTCTTAATTGATGACTTCCACCAAATGAATCTCCAGCATCAGTATCAATTCCACCACCAAATGGTCCTGCTGGAGTCGTTCCAAATGGTGAAGATCCACCAGGTACAGGAGCAGGCGGTCCAAATGGTTCGCCTTTTTCATTTAATATTACTGATTGATTGCTGTGGCTAGGTTTCTTTTTTCTAACTTTATTAGTAATATCAGAAGCTTGGAGTCCTAATTCTTTTAATTTGTTAACTTCAGTAACTAGTCCTGCAGTTTCCTCTTTTAGATCCCTCATATGGATCTTGCTAGCATTTATATCTTCTCTAGTTTCTCTAAAAAATGACATCTTCTGCCAGCCATTCCGGAGTAATGTTAACTTTATCTGATGATGTAGATTTGTTATCAGAAACAACAGAATGATATATTATAGAAGTATCACCCTGCATAGATTGTAAATCTGAAACAATAAGCTTCAAATCATCCCTAATTTCTTCCATTAGATCAGATAATGATTCAGACATTTTATACGGGAGTGCCTATTGTTTGCTCTGTACCTTTAATAATATCTTTCCATTTCTGAGTTTCTATTTGTGCTTTAGGTAACCAATTTTCAACTATATCTTTTAATACATCCCTAGACGTTTCAAATTGAGTAGTAACACCTTTCATTGATTCTTCCATTTTAGGTCCTGCATCTTTAACCTTTTTAGAAGAATCTTCTACTACATTTCCAAACCTATCTACTTGAACTATAGTATCACTATATTCTTGATTTGTAGTAGTAATTACAGCATTAAATTCATCTTGTCTATCTGATAACCCGGCTATTGCATCTTTATTCTTTTCAAACGCCGTTGCTTGTTCAGTGTTAACGTCTGAACTTATCTGTATAGAATCACTTAATTCATCAGTTGTATTTTTTAATATTCTAGTCGTATCTGTAATAGGTTCTAATTGCTGTCTTGCTTTATTAGTGGCATCAGCTAATTCGGATAATCCAGATGCTGATTTTCCAACCGATTCTGTGACTTGATCTTGAGATTCTACTAGCTTGTCACTTCCTACTACATATTCATCTTGTCTACTATTAACTTCTGCAATAATATCGCCTTGGCGTTTTACAGTAGATTGCAATTCACCAATACTTAATGTTCCACTACTAGCAGCAGCTCTTAATTGATCGTATTCATTTTTTAACTCATCTATTGATTTAGAAGAATCATCAGTTTGACTTCTTAAACCTTGTAAGACTCCATTTTGCTCAACCCATATATCTGATAATTCACCGGCTGTTTTTTTTACTTCATCTATAGATGCTACCGCTTGAGTGTTATCTACAGCAGTAGAAGGTTTATCTTCTCCAGTTTTACTCTTATTAGATGAATCAATTTCTTTCTGCGCATCAAGAATTTGAGCTCTTAACTTATCCGTTAATGTAGCCGTAGCACTTAAAGAAGCAACAAATCCATTAATATCTACGCCTGATTGTTTGAATATCTCAGAAAGTTTTTTTCCAAAGTCCTCTAAATCTAACTCGCTCACTTTGCTATGAGTAGCTAATTCATCAAATCCTTGTACTAGCGAAATAAAAGCTTGTTGAGCAGCCGGAGAAAGCCTTGCTACACCTTCAATCAATTTATCATTCTTAAGGATTAATTCTTCAAAAGCTTTACCTATATCTTGTTTAGCACTATCAAAAACTTCTCTTATTGCGTCTCCGGCGTTTTGTTGTCTTTGAAGCAATTCACCTGATAGTTGATTAAATCTATTCAATTCTTCAATATTTAATGGTCCTTCGTTAGACTTTTTCTGTAAGTCAGCAAATTCTTCTTTAAGTTTCTTTAAATCATCAGCAGCGCCATATATGTCTTGGCCTGAAATTTTTTCCTTAAGCTGATCGAAGATTTTACCTATCTCGTCTGACAAACCTTCAAATGCTCTAGCGGTTTCTTTCCTAAGTTTTTCAGCTTCTTTTGCAGCCTCTGTAGTAAACTTAGAATATTTACTTTGTACAGATTCTAGAGATTTTTCTAAATCTACAAATGCTTCACGCTGACCTTGAGGAAGTTTTCTTATTGCTTCAAGAATATCTTTAATAGATTTAACAATTAAATCAGCTTGCTCTCTTGTAATCTTTCCAGAATCTTTAAACGTATCAAGATATTCATTTAAAGCATCTATTGATGTATGAATATATTCAGGAGATTTGATTCCAAGCTCTTTTAGTTGAGCATTTAATTGACCGGCAGCTAAAGCGGCAGGTGTGAACCTTTGTTCAAGTGCTCCGATTTGTGTTGCTAATTCTCCAGTAAATAAACCAGCTTGCTTAGCGTCAATCTTAATTTCTTCTAGTCTAGTTGCATATTGAGTTTGCGCTACTATATCAACAGACCATGTTTTTTTAGTCTGTTGTTCAATATCAGTTAAACCATCCTCTACTTCATTTAAAGCTTTAGCAAGTTGTCCTACTTTTCCTTTAGATTTATCTAAATCCTGATTAAATCCTTCAAGATCAGAAGATCCTCTATTCCTTAATTTCTCTAAAGCTTTTTGTACTTCATCAACCGCTTTAGCTGCACGGGTATTATGTTCTACGGCAACATCGCCAGCAGTTTTTGTTGCGCCAATCCAAAGCTTAATACTTTCAATAACTTCATTTATATTTTCTTTATGAGTTTGATAAGCTTGTAATACTTTTTGTCCAGCACTTTCGCTAAATACACTTATAATCTTTGCAGCTACTTCGGTTAATACTTCCTGAGTTTTAGATATTTCAGAAATCCCAGCTTCTAAAGAAGCACCAATAATCTTTCCAGGATCTAAAGTTGTTATACCAATTAAAATATCTACAACCGATTTCAATGCTACTGCAATTTGATGTGCATCTTCTGTAATTTCATTTAAATCTGTACCTTCCTTTAATTCTGTTAATTCTCTAATTAAGTCAATAACTACTGGAAGTAACCCATCGCCAATTGCTTTCTTTAGGTCTAATACAGTATTAGAAAACCTTCCAAATTCAGCACGTCCAGAACTGACATTTGCAATAGCTGCGCCAGAAAAAGTTTTAAGAAGCTCTTCTGCAATCTTTGGAACAACATCTTTAGATAAAAGAGAACCGCTTCTTAAAAGTTTTTCTAACTCAGCATTAGAAACTCCAATGGCGCGAGCTGTAAGAGAAAACGCACCAGGAAGATTGTTACCTAACTGTCTACGAATTTCTTCTGCTGATAGAACTCCCTTAGAAAGAATTTGTTCAAATGCCGTAATTGTCCTATTTAATTGACTAGTAGACTGATTTAAAGCAGCAGAAGAAACGATAATCGAATTAAAGATAGCATCTGTAGACTCTGCTGTTAAATTAGCAGCGTCACCAGCAATTCTAAATCTAAGATAATTCTCTGTTACATCTAAAAACTTCTTACCAAATGTATCGGCAGTATCTCGTAATCTTCCTAATACTCTATCGGCTTCTCCAGAATCTCCGATAATAGCAACAAACGAATTATGTAAAGCTTCTAATTCAGTTGAAGCCTCTACCGATACAGTAGCTACATCTTTTATTTCTCTAAATATTCTAGAAAATATTACAGCCTTTATTACATTACTAAGACTAAATAACGAATCAGTAAAACTTTTAACAGGAGTCTTAGAAGACTCTATATTTTTTGAAGCATCTTGTATTGATTTTGCTGCTGCTTTTGCGGCTTTATCAGCTTCTTTTTGAAATTTATTAAGATCACTATTAACTGATGTTAAGGAGCCATTTACAGCATTTCTTAAAGTTTGAAATCTTTGAGCTACTTCTGGAGTATTCTTAGCTATGCTAACTATCTTAGGAGCTATAACATCTAATTGTCTTGATATTTCAACATATCCAGACTTGCTTTCCAGTAATCCTTCTTTAGACTTTACAGCAGCAACTCTTAACTGTAATAGTATACTTTCAAGACCACCTAATTTATTAGATAAAGATGTAGCTGTACTTTCCGAACCCTCTTTTAATGTTTTTAATTCTCTAGTTACAAGAGATAGCGATGCTCTTGCATTAGATCCAAAGTTATTATAAAGTCTTAGTAATCCATCTATATGAGAACCTTCTTGCTCAACTTCTGAACCAAGAGATTTGTACTGATTTAATAATCCCTGTATTTCTGTTCTAGCCTTAGAATAATCTCCAGCTTCTCTAGATTTATTTACAGATACAATGGTTTGAAGTAAAGAATTATTTAACTCACCTATTTTCTGAACTAGAGGATTTAGCTCAAATGATGCCTTTTCCGCAAAAGCAGAAAATCTTATTCCAAGTCTATCTGATTTTTCAATTAATGAGTCTAGCTGTTTTTGAAAGTCTGCTGATATTCCTACTTTTAAAGCTTTAGATGCATTTAACTGTAAATCGGATAATATTTTATTAGCTAAACTTAATTGACCTATAACCTTTTCAATATCAATCTTTAATGTAGTTTCTTTACCAGTTTCAGATTCAAATGTTTTAATTAAAGATAAAGCTTGCCCTAGCTTACTAACTAAGTCGTCAGTAACAGCTTTATACTCTAGAATTGTCGGTTCAGGCATTACTTTTTCTTTATATCATAACTAGCTACGTAGGCCAAAAAAAGGGCCGAGGTAACTTGACCCCGGCCCGGACCCATTCGGACACGCACCGACCACCGCAAAATCTAAGCCGCTAATGATGCGATAGTATTGGTATTTAAAATAGTTAAATCATCTGGATAAGTAACATCACCTGATGGATGAGCAGTAAAGTTATAGTTTTCATCCATCGAGTCTTGACCACCAACCGATGGAGTTTTACCACCAAGAACGAAAAGACCGCAAATTAGAGATAACTGGCCTTCATAACCACCTGCAATTACTTCACCATCAAAAGCGTCTACCTGCAACCATGCAGGATGAGCACGCTCTAAACGCTTGCGTAATTCGACACTAATGTATTCACGCTTAATTGTTCCTGTAACTGTACGCTGCCCGCGAACCTTAACACGCTTAGCATGTCGTCCGCCAATTGCAAACTTAGGAGCAGCAGGCCGAGTTACGGTAAGATCGAAGGCGTCAATTTCAAATTCCTCAGCAGTAGCAAGAGTTTCGCCAAGTAGAATCTTTGCAAAGATTTCATTAAACTTAGGAACCGAAGGATATACAGGAGTCCAAACAGGACGTTCTCTCTGAATACTAAATTCCTGATTTACTACATAACTAGCTACAGCATCAACATGAACTTCTACAGGAAGATCACGAGTGCCCATTCTTGTTCCAGTATTACTATCAATAATTTCATAGAATCTTGGGCGACCCTGAGAATCGTTTCCTACAGTGACATTAAATGAAGTTGCACCATATGCGCCTGTACCAAGCTTTGCGAGGAAAGTAATAATACTTCCTGCAATTACAGTAACTTTCAATCTTACTTGACCATCAGCAGCAGAAAGATTCCAATCATCATATTCAGGCAAGCCACGAATAAACGGGTAAGTTGGTTCTGCGCCACCTAAAACGTCAATTCTATCTGTATCATCCCAATATTCACCACGAGCAATCGCGGCGCCAATTTCACCAGTATAGAAACCTTCTGGCGCAAGAGAAAACTTCAACGAGTTAACACGAAAGTCAGTAGAAATTTGTGGAATACCATCATCGCGTGATACTTCTACAGAAAGAGATTCCTTGAATGATACAGCAGTTTCTGATGGTGCAAGTTTGTGAACGTAAACACCTGGAGTAGGATTGGCAACAGAACCTTTTCTTTGAAGATTTGCAATGTATCTAGAATACATCTCAGAATCCCATTCAATAGGAATACCACCTGCAAAAGTAATCTTAGATGGTTGTCCAGCAGGAATCTGAGAATTTTTAGTAATTGATTTAGGTTGAATTAATCCATAATCTCCAGAAATAGCCTCTGAAACAATTTCATTATCGTGCCAGTTTGCTTCATCGGGAATACCCACTACGGTTTCCCATGCATGGCGCATTAACGCGTTGGCTGGATTAAAATCATTTGACATTTAATTATCCTTTCTTCTCTTCATCTTTATCTTTAATCACAGCCTTCTTTTCCTTAATCAGAGAAGCCTTAAATCCATAATGATTTCGCAGATCGTTGACTTCTGTTTCAGTGAGCATCATTTCTTTAATTGGATAATCTTGCTTTTGCTTAGCTTCTTCTTGATCTGGATCATTAAGTCGATTTAGATTAAAAACTTGACCAGTACCCATTACTACTTTTCTAGATCCTGGATGATTTTCTGGAAGCCAAACCTTCCATCTTTGCTTTTCTTCTACCTTGACTTCTTCTTTGTCTGCCATGTTTACATCCTTTGTCTACTAATGAAATTAATATCAACTATATATTCTACATGGTATGCGGCGTATATTGTAACCTTATCATGTTCTGGCTTGCCACCATATGAAGATAATTCAAATCTATGTATTCTCTCAGTCTTTATAACTGCATCATCAATCTTTAAATGCGGATCAGATAGGAGTATTCGTTCAAATTCATCAACAACTGAAACAATTGTTATATCGTCATCCTGTAATTCCAGGTATGGTTCCTCCCATACAAACAAAGATCCGCATACTACTGTTTTTCTTTGCCTTACATTCGCTCTAAACTCAGATGAAGTTGTCAATATCTGATTAAGAATATATGGAGTAGGAACACCTTCAATTGGTTCAAATGCAGATGATGATCTTAATATATGTCCATTTGTCCATTCGAGTAATGAATCACTAGATCGAATTAGCTTATTAAAAGCAACCCCAATATTATCAACTGGAGCTAAACTAAATACATTATTAATTAACCTATTATCATCCATTACGTAGTACCAAAAACTATGAATTCAAGAATTGTTTCTCTAATCTTTTCGTCTAACTCTGGATTTCTAGTGCCATGCGGGCGAGGAGTAATATTTTTCCACAATGGAGATTGTTGTATATCACTTCCTGTTCCTCCGCGCTGCACTTCCGCATATGGCAAACTAGATCCAATTGAGAAAGTTTTAGGTGTAATCACTGGTTGACCTTCTGTCCATTCTAAAAATAATGCTCTAGTAAGTATCAGTAACGGATGATTAAGATTATCTTTTCTTCTTTCCCAGCTTACTTGACCACCAGAAGGAGTTTTCCAATAACTACCTAAAAACTCTTGTCTAACTGATTCTTGAGCTTGCTTTGCACCTTTTTTTAATGCTTGAGTTAAATTTTTAGCTCGTTTGAATCTTTGATCTACTTGCTGTAATATTACACCAGTTTTAAGAAAACGAGTCTGGAACTTAACTACAGACATTAAAATATTCTAGATGTTCTAAATAACTGAGTTGTCAATTCATTTTCAACATCACCTACTACTGCAAATGCAGGAGATATTCTACCAGTAAGATATGGAAGTCTATATTTTCCGACAATTAAATCATTAAGTCTTGATCTAACTCTATCATAAGATATCTGAATACCAAGTGGAACACCAGAAGATCCCTGAGGAATTAACGCATAAAGAACTAATGCAACTATCCATCTTTTTAATAAATCAGTAATATTATCTTGTTGTTCGCTTGTTAGTCCAGATATATCAAGAGGAAGATTATACAACTTACCTATATAAACGTCCATTTCTCCTGATTGCGCATTAATAGTTTGTTGTATAATTGCATCTATATCACCTGCTGCATACGGAACAAACGTAGCTAACCTATTAGCAGTAATTGCATCTTTAACATCGTCTACTACTGCGTAAGGCATTTTATCTACTTCTTAACTAGCGCCTGTTTTGGTTTTTCAGAAACATCTACAAATTCAAGCTCTTCTCGTGGAACGCCTTGTTCCCTTGCAGTCATTACCAAATCTTTTCTATCAGTATCAATATCAAGATCACGTTTCTTTAGAGCTTTCTTAAGTGATTCAGTCGTTGCATTCTGATAAAAATCAAGCTTTTCAGAAGGAGTTACATCAGAAGCAAACTGCAAAAGATGCTGGTCATGCTTAAGAGTTTTTTCAGAAAGAACTACTGTATCTCCGCCTTTTGCTCTTTTTCGATCTCCATCTTCATCGACAGTAATAACAGCGCCTTTATAATCCTTCGGAAGGACTACTGTTCTATAGCCGTCTGGAACTTCTTGTTTTTGCATTTATGTTATCCTTATACTAATGAAGATGTATTAGTAATAATGAACCCAAGTTTATTGTTAATGATTTTTGGATTTGCGTAATCTTGATATGGGAACCACCAGCAAGTTTCTTTCTTCTCAAACCAAGTTTCAAGAGCTACGCCTTTGTTCCACTTAAAGTTAACACCAAAATCAAACTCACCATATTCAGTATCCCAATCGCCTCCAGAAAGATTACGAACAAATCCAATAGCAATATCATCATATAGTGGAGAAACAACGCCAGTAGAAGAATACTCAATCATATTAGCAGTAAGAACTTCGCGAATTCCCCAATAACGAGTTAGAGCATCGCGATTTGGAGTATCAGTATCGAAATTTTGGCGAGCACCTAAGAAAGTAGGATCTGATAGTGCTGCATTTAGCGAAGATTCTGGAAGATAAACACTGACATCTTCAATTGACACTCCGGAATCAGCAGCAACCTCGGCAGCCATTCCTCGAATATCAGCACGAGAATCGCCGCCTGCTGCATCCCATTCAGAACCCGCACCAATTGCAAGACGATGAGTAACTGGATAATTAGTGACAGTAGAAAATAGATTACGAATAATACGTTCAATATTCATGTCAACTTTAAACTTAGCCTGGAAAGCAAGAAGCTCGCGAAGTCTTAGACTCGGATGAGCATTCTTAATTTCATCTTCATCGCGCTTTAATGCGTGAGTAAAACGACGAAGCTTTCCAACTTGCTGTTCAAACTCAACATCCGAGGTAGTAATTTCAGCGCGCATCGCACGTTCAGTATCAATATCTTCCCAAGCTTCAAAACCATATTGATTATACTGGAACGTCCAAGTATCTACTTCAATATTTCTAACTAAAAATGAGCTTGGTCTAGTTTTTCGATATGGAGCACCAACTACCAGTTTAGTAATAACTGGATCTACTCCACCTTGAACGTTGTGCATTGGATCTGCTAAATCGTAAATAGAACCTTGCATCTTTTTTATACTCCAGAATTTAATTTCACAATTAAGGCTTAATGTACTTACCGCGATAAATCCTAAATTCGATCACGTCACCATCTGCCAATGCGGCCTGCAATGCTTTTCCTAAAACATGCTCACCGGCTGCTGCGACTTGACCCTTGCCATTTGCCGCTGCTGAAATTTCATCGTTCAATGCTACAGCTTCTGATACTTGCAATTTAACATCGCCATCTTGATGAACTGTTCCGACGTCACCATTTACAGTATCAAATTTCAATACGCCCATGCATTTTTCACCAGCACCAGCATAAACCATTCCTTTTGCAGCTACGCCTTCTTTAACAAAACGATTAGCAAGAAGGTCCGCTTCTGCACGAGCAGTAAATGGAAAATGTTCTCTGTTTCCTTGCATTTTATAAATTTCCTATACTACTTAACGTCAGCTTCTTTTTCTGGAACAACTGGCTTAGGCGGTACTCTCTCGCCAGCTTGAGCATAAACACGCTTCCTAAAATCATCGTAAGATTCACCTTCAACGTTCAATGAATCAAATGCGGCAATCGCAGACGGATGAGGAATTTTATGTCCATTATCCTTTGTAGGAACAGTAAAATCTTTATCCAAAACACAGCTCTTGGTTGAACCGTCACCCTTGGTAACTTCTACTGAAAGAACTCCATTTGCAATCTTATTACGTGATTCTAGTCCTTTTACGTATTCTTCACCAGATTCTTCATCAAGTTTATTTACAATCTTTACAGCAGAATCACGTTCTACTGGAGTAACCTTTCCAGCAGAAACGCATGCATTAACACGATTGACAAGTAGCTTACGTTTATCTTCTACAGTAGAAAGTCCCTGCTTTTCCTTGTATTCTTTAAGCTCTTTTTCAGCAGTTTCTGCGCGAGTCTTTAGTCCAGTAATTTCAGTAGTAAGTGGTTCTACAGCGGCTTTAATACCGCCATCTAACATAGCTTTAATTTCTTCTTTTGTCATTTCATCCTCTGTATCTTTTTTATCTTCTTTATCTTTATTCACAGTTGTAGGTTTATCTTCACGATTAACTAGATTTTGAATAAATACTGGTACTGCATTAAAGCTACCATATCTATCACCAGCAAATGCTGCAACTTCGACTTCTTCGCTTAATTCATCAGCAAATCCTTTTTCAATAGCTTCGTCAGCCGTTAACCATGTTTCCTCCTTTACGAGATTTTGTATTTCTTCCCTTTTAATTTTAGCTCTGGATGCATACGTATCAACAATGTTATTTTCAATCTTATCAAGTAAGTTAGCTTGATTTCTTAATTCATCAGACTTTCCAAAAAATAAACCTTTTGGCTGATGCATCATCATAAATGCATTTTTAGCCATAACAACTGAATCACCTGCCATTGCAATAACACTAGCAATACTCGCAGCAATACCATCAATCTTTACATTAATCTTTGCAGAATGAGAATTAAGCATTTCATAAATAGCAAAACCTTCAAAAACCTTACCACCATTTGAATTTATGAACACGTCGATTTCATCGACATTACCGATTTCTTTAAGTTGATTTCTAAAATCCTTTGCAGTTAAACCAAAGAAAAAGAAACCACCACCAATATCATCATAAATATCAATCTTAGCTTTCTTATCACCTTTATTTTCAATCTTGAACCAGGGTGGACAGGCTTTGTTCTTAATTTTATTTAGGAATTCTGACATCTTCTTCAACCTCTGTATTAGTGCTTACAGTATGTTGAGAAATAGCAAGTCCAAGCTTTTCATCTAATTTCTTTTCTAATTCAGCCTGTAATTCAGCTCTAAGAATAGCTCTCAATCTTTCTTTTTCTTTCTGACTAATTAACTTGCTAAGCCATCCCATTTAATTACTCCTTCTAGTTTGTTCATCTTGCTTTTGAACTTGCTTTTTAGGATTGGATCCAGGGTTTTCTCTATTAGGTCCAGTTGTCTTTGTAGGTTTAACTAACTTTAAAATATTAGTAGTATCTTCATCTGCAAGTGGAAGGTAGAACCTTCTTGCAATTTCATCAGCATCTAATTTCATTCCCATATTATATGCAGTTTTAACATCTGCCAGTGTTAAAGGGATTCTACAATGTGAAATCTGTTTTGGTGCATCGTCTGGATCAATCTCGCCGAAGTTGTATTCTAGAACTGGCAATATAAAATTATCATTCCATTCGCTATCAAACCATCCACCATCAACCATTGCCGTCTTATTACCAGATTCAGCATGCATTACTGACTGCGCTCTAGATCCAAATTTTCCTTCCTGGAAAGAAAGAATCTCAGAAGCAACAATTAAAGTAATTTGCTTGTCAACATAATCAAGAGCTTTAATCCAGCCATCAGCAAAACTAACATTGTTTAGAAAATCAAGAGTCCATCCAGCTTTTTCAACAAGAATATTACTAGAATTAAGAACCTCGATAATTTCTGTTATATCTCTAACAACAGAAGAAAAAACTTCTTGCGCGTTTGCAGCTTCTTCCGTAGCTCTAGAAGCGGCTGGAGCAACCATTCCGCCAAACCCTGTCTGCTTAGCCTTTACCATTCCAAGGCTACGCTGCATTCCCTGAGAAAACATTTCAAAGAATTTAGACTTAGCAAAATAAATCAAAAATACTGACTGATATATTCCGACACCTTGAGGAATATCTAAGCTGCCATAAGAAGGAATAAACCATTTAAGTCTTGCAATCTCATTTTCAAAGATTACATATTCACGCTTTTGTCTATCAAAATAAGCAAGATCTCGCTGTTCTGTAAATCTAAAATTCTCTTGATTTTTCTCTTTTGGGCTAATAGGAGCTAAATATGGCTTTGATCTAAACGAGATTTCTGAAAAAGTATTCTCAAAAGGTCTAAATCCTTGATACATCGCATCAAGTGATCTAATTCTAAATGTCTGTAATTTTTTAATTCTCTTGAACCAATTTATAGTAAACTCATGAAGAGTCTTAGAACCTCTTGATTTACTTGATCCTTTTCTAATAGAAAAACCTGGATTAAGAAGATTGTTATCTCTATTTTGACGTCCAGCTTTAACTGCTGAATCGTTTCTTTCCATTATACGATAAGCACGTTCATCATTATTGGCAATATAAAGAAGAACTGGATCTGGATTTCCCATTATTCCTCTATTGCCAAAACTTCTTGTAATTCCAGAACTAAAAGGAATTAGCTCTTTTTGTAAGAACTTACGTTCGCTCCGGGCGGGAAGTGCCATAGCGGAATTCCTAGCACACAGTCCGAGCAATACCTAGCGTTTTTGACAAAGTATTTCCACCCAACGATAAAGAACTCTTTTTTAATTCTGACAAATCTTCATTCTGAGGCTTTAGCAAATATCTAACTACACCACCAACTAAATACAAAAGAGCATTTGCTGGATGTGAATAACCATCCTTTTTTGGGGCTATCCATGCTTTATCAATATTGTCTATCGGAATCCCTTCTGGAATATTATATCTCCATTGCTCAATAGCCTCCCACGTTAATCTGCATCTTTCATGTATTCTAAGCTTTCTAGAATCAAGAAAATTCTGTACTAACTTAACATTTGTATCAATACCAACTTGAGTATTAAACACCGATTGCTCACATTGTGTTATTGGTATTCCACAGTTAGCAAGATTGTCAATCCATGATGATTGATCTGATTCTCTATTCTTTCCAGCAGGATCGCCGAAATGTATTCTAAAAGAACTTCCATATTGCGAAAGTCTTAAATTTGCATCGGTCGCAACAGTATCATATCCTGCTGACTTCCATGCTAACTCATCATCTAACCAAATACAAGGAATAGGATCATTTGGAAAATATTGTAATATAGAAAATAAACAACAAGTTAAAGATGGACCACTACCAAAATCCCAACCACCTACATGTGGCCACAATCTCCTAGCTTCATCTTTAATAATCAACCATTCAGAATCGGTTTCACCATAAGAAGATGCATCGCGTTGTGACTTAAAAATCTTACCTACACGTATAGCAGAAAATGAAGCTCCATGCTCTTGTTCAAACTCATCTTCTGTAAGCGTAAGAAGTTTGTTATCTTTCCATGCTTTATCTCTATATGGATTAGCTTCCCATTTAATCTCAAATGTATATTCTTGAGGAAATGATGAATACAAGAAATAAAATTTATTACCCTTTCCATTTGGAGAGCTAGGAAGCCATGCACATTTTGTAACTGAATCAATAGATTTCCAAATAGAATCTGCAATAGCAGGAAGATTGTGCGCATACTCATCTAACATTACAACTGTTTTTCTTCCACCTCGACCAAATCCAGTATTTGTAGCTTCACCAATAATTTCAGAATTATTACGGTTATTTATGATCTGTAGATAAATATCCTTAATGTTCTTTTCTTTTAGATGCGGCGGTTGCTTGTCCAAGATAAATCTAAGCTTTCCAAACAAAGAATCCATAGTAGAATCATCAACCAATGATTCTTTTCTAGACCCAAGCTTTGCAGAAAATAGCTTAGAAAATCTCCAAGCATGGAATATACGATAAAGCATTAACCACGAAATACCTAATTCTCTTCCTTTATTACAAAGAACTGGATGCCCTAATTTTAAAGATTTATTCAATAACTCAAGAAGTGCAATCTGCTGATTAAACATTACAAATGGAAATTCTCTAATAGATTCTTTATCCTCTTGCGGATTAGCTAGCCATCCATAATTCTCAATCCAATATTGAGGATTTTCTTTACAAGCTTGGTAATCTGCGTTTAGTACATTTTTTCTAAGTTGTGGATCATGTATCGTATACATTTTTCGTAGACGTCTAGCTCTACGAATTAATTCTAATTTATTCCAATCTTCAAACGATCTAACTTCAGGTAAATGTCGAACGGGTTCAGATAAATTTAGCATCATCTAATCCCACCCGTCAATTTCACCGGCAAGAATGTTTGACAATTCTTGAACTTCTTCTTCATCATCTAAATCATCAACATCAGGAACATACTGACCATCACCATTTAAAAACATATCAATAACACCCTTTGGATTATCCATAACAGTTGGTGCTGATTCTAAATCAACCTGCTGAGCAGAACCAATTTTCTTCATATCAACACGACGAACATCTCCAAATTCCTCTGGATAAGAAACTTTCAACAATTGAATAGCGACTTTACCATCAGGAGGAATTTCCTTAGTTGTAACTGTAGATGATGTTAATTGTTGTTCTTTAGGCCCATCTGGATTATTTGGATCTATTGGCCTAGTTTCATAATTTTCTCTAACCTCTCTAACTACGGAACCTTTCGTTGCAATCCTATTTACAGCTCTAACTAAGTTAACTTTAGACTTAGCTTTGGCGATGGCAAATCTCTCTAAAACTTCTGGTATTTTTCTATATCTAGCTAACTTTTTTGATTTTGGATTAATGCCTGCTGCGATTGAAGCTTCTGCTTCTGTAGCACCTTCCTCTAATGCTTTTTCTATGGTATCAATAATACCGCTTGCTAAAAGCTGTTGTCGAGTTAAAAGACTAGACATATTAACCATCCTTCATCATATCTGATAAAGTCTTAGCTCTTTGTCCGACCTGTTTTGCCCATAAACTATCAAGCATTGCAATAGCAGCAAGTTTATACTTTCCATTTCTGATTAGATTAAGAGTATTCTTAAATTCTAGCAATCTAGATATACCAAGATTAAAACACATATCAAGTAAAACTAATCTACGATTTTGAGATAAACCTCTCCACCACGAAAGCGAATTATCTAAATCTCTCTCGCATGAGTCAATATCATTATTCAGTAAGTATAAGGCTTCTTCCTTTGTAATACCTCTATCTCTAACATTTCTACCAATGCCAATTGTGGGTATTCCCTTACTATCAGGATATACTTTAAGTTTTAATCCTTCGTTCTGGATTAACTGATTTGTAATTAACTCTCTATCAACTTGTTCCATTTTTAAACTCACTATTTTTAGGTAATTTTGCCCAAAACTGGCGATACACGTTATAGATTCAGAATTCTGAGAAGAAGGGATTATGGATATTACAAGCAATCTATATAGCTATAATCTGGAATATAATCTGTATAATCTTGCAAGTAAGATGTCTCTCCTAGTGAGTGGTTCTTCCTGGGTTCTGTATGTAAGATATATCTTATATTAGTGATTACTCTAGGTTCAAGATTAATATAGGATTCATATATATGGAATCCTCTTATCTTGTACATCTTCTCTTGTCTTATATATCTTCTCTTCTCTTAAGAGGTGATCCATAATTGATTAATGGCTCAGCGGTGCGGCCGCAGGTTAGGTCTGAGATCTTGACATTACGGCCGTTCCCATGCTAACATATCTTCATTATGGCAAAACAAGAAATTGATGAAAACGTAGAAATCGGTCCAGTAAAACTTCTCTACTTCGCACTATCTACAAAAATCTTAGCATCTAACGATCACGTAGATATTCTTCCACTTTTTGGGAATGTTAGACAGCTTGGTTTTACTAATAATAAAGATTCAGAAAATCAGGTTTTCTTTAGAGTACCACCCGACTGGATTGAACAATTAAACGACGATAGCAAAAGAGACACATTCTACTTTGTTAGAATTAAGAGTAGCGAGGTTGATAATCTAAAAAGATTAATGGAAACTGCGGTGTACGAGAAAGATTGATAAATACAATAGACTTTCCAGTTAAGATATCTATAATGCAAGCATTGTTTTACGGACCAATGTATGCTAAAGGTATATCTGAATGGATTGAAAAAAGAACTAATGCTTTAGTAATGATGCAAAGTAAGGAGGTAACATACCATCTAAAAAGACTAGAAAAAGAAGGAATGATTGAATTTAAAGGCGAGAAGAAAGAAGAAGGAAGAACAAGAGGAACCGAAAGAAGGTACTACAGAATTACTGACAAAGGAAGGATATCTATTATAGCATTACGTGAAGCTCTAAAAATGGTATTTTCTCAACCACCTGATGAAGTAATGGAGAATTACAAATAATGTCATTTTCTGAGATGATAGAAGAAAATTTACCAGAAAATTATGTTCAAGGATTAAGAGCTATAGCATACGAAGGTGCCGACAATCTTTACCCACTTAAAGAGGTAGATTATCGCTACTGTGAAGATCAAAAATACTCTTCTATCCATATAGATGATATCAGATTAGGAGAGAATGAAACTCATATAGCTGAATGTTTGTGGATATGTTGGTATAAATCAAGAGCTTATACAGATGCAATCTGGCTACTTTCTACACACTCTGTTCCAAGACTTCCAACATTAGAAGAGTGTAAAGCAATACTTACATGGTTTAAAAATAAGTATCCATTCCTCAGAATTGAGATTTAATAATGAGTAAAACGTATTACACTGGGAGATTGACAGTAAACGAATTCTGTAAAATGGTAATAACTGTCGTTGGTACATTTTGGCTTATTGCTGTTATTACTTGTTTTGGATTTGCCATGTGTACGGGATTTCTTACATGGGCTGGCGTACTTAAATGAAAAAATTTATTAAAGATGTATTTAGAATAACTCTGTCTTATCTACTAGTAGATTTACTACATCATTCAGTTGAAAATAAAAATAGGTATACATGGATTTATAAACGAATCCAGTGTGTAATATTCGGACACTATGCATCACTACAAGAAAAACCAATAGCTTTAAATTTGATTAAACGGAAAGGAGATTTTCTTGCGTTAGCTACATTTACTTGCGTTAGGTGCGGATGTATTGAAAAGGAAATTATGCCAGCTAAATTCTGCATAATTCCACTGAGAATTCAAAAACTGTTAGACGAAGAAGAAGGAACGGAAGGACTAAACTAAATGGCTGACGAACGCTACAATATTGTATTCTTTAAGCGGTTTCCAGAAAATTACGTAGACAAATCAGGCAACGATCGCAAGGGTGTATTTCGTAGAATTGGAAATGCTATAGCAAGGGATGATGGAAGTTTTCTATGCTTTATTGATTCAATTCCGTTAAATTGGGATGGTCAATTTAAGTTGTATAAAGCAGAAAGTCAATCAGAAAGAGAAACTAGAGAATCAGAGGCTGCTGGAGATTTTGAATAGATGTACGACGGTCTCTAAAAAATCTCATTTCCAGGGTTTAAGTAATTCCATAAAAACTTAACAGCTCTATCATTTTTAATATCTTCGCTAGTAAACCTAAAAATCTTAAATCCTAATGCTTGAGCTTCGTTATACTTATTGCAATCATCTTGATATCCATGCATTCTAACGTGCGAACCTTTCATCCAGATACCACCTTCGATTTCAATAAGGATATTTAGCTCAAGTATAGCAAAATCCACTCGCCATTTTCGTTTTGGATGAAATTTAACCTCTCGCTGTAATGGTGGGAGGTTAGTTTTTTTATACTGTACTAGAAATAACTCTTCGTATTGGCTTTTCTTATTTGACAAAGTTTCTACCTCTAGGAGATTTGTCTCTAGTTAGTATTGCTTTACGATTTTTGTTATTCATAATTCCAATAAAGCAATTATATCCAGCTTGGATTAATTTCTCAAGAGCATCTTGTTGAGAAACCTTAAAATGCTCTGAATATGATTCAATCATTTTTTTATATCTATTATCTAAAGTCATGGCGTTAGCCTCGGTTTCGGCTGAGCGGTCACAGGCGCCTCTGGACGTGTCGATCTAGGTCGGAGGTAGGGCAGCGTCCGTCGCTTCGATCCTGGGCTTAAAGAACTGGCGCCGCTTGCCTATCTAGCACTAGCAGCCGGCCGGCGAGGGACCGGACGACGGGCCGTCCGACCCTCTGCCGCCCACGTACAAAAATAGTTAGAAAAAAACTCCACAACGCTACCTGTAGAGATTTACATTTTCTTTCTATGTTTGCCAATAACGAAAACGCCGCCTTATTTAAGACGGCGCTAACGTCGCGTTTCTTGGTAAGGATGGACGCGATACCAACCAATCGGGAGATTCTAAATCTTGCAGCTATGGAGCTTATCTGCAAAGTTAGATTCCCTGTAAGCTGCTCCACTTGTTAACTATACAGAACGCATACAAGCTTGTCAATGGATAAATGGAATTAGTATTTCGTATTGTATCTTTCCAAATTCATCAATAACTACTAATCTACTATCAGACTTAAGGTACTTATAAATTAGTACAAATACAGCTAATGATGTTCTTAGAATAAATGATTTAGTTTGTTTATGTGTAGCTGAAATATCATGCAATAACTTAAATTCATCTTTATTAACTTCTACGCGAATTGTCTTAGTTTGATCTACCATAGTATAATTTTACCATCTTTAATTTCGCTACTTATATTTGATCTTTCGTTATTTTCATCTAAATGAAATTCTACTATTTTCATTAGGTGTTTAGATAGAGATCTTTTTGATCTTTCTGTAATTTTTAGTTTCTTACACAGCTTTATATAATTATTATATTCTTCATTGGAGACTTTTATTCTTTTCATAGTGATAATGTAAGCTGTTCTAATTGTTGTTGTTTTTCTGTCTTTTTAACTATTATTGGTATTACAAAAAACGGCGTTCCTACTTCTGCACAATACTGCATAGTGTAAAATGTACCTCCGTATTTTCTTCCATCCCATGCAAAAATCATCAAGTTAGATTCTGCTACAATTTGTCTATTGCGAGTTAATGGAGCAGTTTTAGCAGGATATAGTGTATAGTTAGGTAAATGAATTTCAGTTTTAATTCCCCTTTGTTTAGCAAATCTTTCAACTTGAGAATCAAAACCTCCAGCTCCGCCATGAACCCAAACATTAAACATTGGGAATCTTTTTCTCGCCCATTCTAACCATTTCAGGTTAACTTGGCGATTTCTATGCCCGCTAAATCCTAGCTTCATAATTAATAGTCTTGTATTTGAATGTACTCGTTATTATTGTGAATCTTATTCTTCCTAAATCTAATATTTGTGATTTTAGATGGAAATCCTCTTTTACCGCATACTACAACATCAATATTTCCATGTCTAACCCAATAAAAAAATAATATTCTTATAGTTTCAGATATTTTCATTGTAATTAAAATGGTATCTTGTCATATTCTTGAATAATTAAATCTTGTATTGGGTCAAGTACAAACATATCAGATTCTAGGATAATGAACTTATGACCCTTGTTTGCTTTAGCGAGTCTTTTTGCTTCAATAATAGCTTCATTCCTAACTCTGTGCTTAAATACGATATATCCAGTCGATTCATTTAGTACCATCCAAAATTGCTTTTCCATTTTAGTTTCCTTTTTAGTAATCATAGAAAGGTATGTCTAAATACTCTTCAAGATATGAAAGACTCACACGAACGTCTAATACTGGCGAGGATGTGTAATAATAAAACATATCTCTTAATTTGGTATGCCCGGAAAGAATTGAACTTTCTACCTTCGTCTTATAAGGACGCCGCTCTAACCGATGAGCTACGGGCATGTTTATTTAGTTTTTATTCTCCGTATGTTCTTTCTACTAAATTATCACCATCGTTATCAATGATAGGTAAAGGTTTCATGTTGATAAATCTTTGTATATTTTCATTCATTTTTTGATACTTGCAAAAACACTCCTGTCTAATTTGATTAGATACTGACATGAAGTTAGATTCTAAATAATCGTATTCTTTTGTAGTAATAACTCTTTCTAGTCGTGCATTTTTCAATAGATTTCTAAATTGATGCTCAAGTGAACGAAGAGATTTGTTTAAATTTAGTCTTGTAATTTTTGAAACGTTACCACTCACTATTTCCACAGCAGTTTCAACTGATGAATTCTTATATTCCTGATTTATTGTCATAACTTGCTCCTATTCCATCTATGTTAACTATAAATTTAATGTATTCTTTTGGTTCACGTATGTCTTGAAGTGGGATGCATTTTTCCAAGACTTGATCTAGCTCAGCTTTATTTCTAGGTTTATAGATAATTAAGTCTGATGATGGTTTATTATTTCTTGCTATAAATGGTAGATCAATCCAGTTAACAACTTCTACTAAATATCTAGTATTTTCATACGGCCAAGCTTCACTAATTCTTATAAACGCCTTATGTTTTTCTGACCAGTAGAAATCGTTATGCGATGCTACTATTAAAGATCCAAAACTAGGATTACTTAAACTATCTACGCCCATGCTTTCTTTACACTTACGAGATTATCATTTTCCACTACAACTTCATTACAAACCCACGAATCATTTACTTGTCCATTTTGCGGACTCTGCAAAAATGCTCTATAGCCATTACCTGTTCTTTGAATAAACAATGGACAACGCATCTTAGGAATCGAGCTAGAAATCTGAACTGCTTTAAGTTGTACGTTACAATAATAAGATGCAACAAAACCAGTCCAATATCTATCATCTTTAATATTATCAATAGGAGGTACTTTAACTAATTTTCTACCGCTATAAAGCCTCCAAATACTAGACATAATCTTTTGATATGGTTTATCTTCTCTTGAGTTACAGCAAGGTGAATAAACTTCACCATTAGATGTACTAAGATTCTTGCAAATAAACAGATACTTAGAGATCCAACTACTAACCATTTCAAGAATTTGAGTATCATTAAAATAATTAGCAGCCATAAAGCAAACAAAAATTGCACCAGCCCACATTCCTGCATGCGGATCTGGCGCGCATTGTTCTGCTACCATCCATTCATTTTCTTGCCGCTTGAATTCATCAATTAGTACATTTCGCCAATAAATTAACCTTGGATCATTTGCGCCATAAGCCAAAGTAAAATAGACGTAAGCTAACACCCTACCCATAATCTCGTAATTATTCGACCTTCCGCCTTTGGTAATTGTACCAGGTTTCATTAGCCAATCTTCTGGCGGTTCTGGAGGTAGGGATAATTTTTCAACATTTTTGTATTTTTGTAATTGAGGAATCATTAAATTCAATAAATTCAAAAGATTCTGTGCAATACCTGAAATTCCTGATTCTTGGCTCATTTTTTTCTCCGCTTACTCTACAAATTGACTAATATATTCTTGCGTTGTGACGACCTTTTCTACCTTATTTTTGCCTAATTTCTTTAATTCTAGCTCTAATTTTTGTATTTTTCTATAACAATTATGATGTTTTGTTGTATAAATCCTCATTCTACGTTGATAATTCTTTAGTTTTATTCTTTCTTTTCTTAATTCTTCTCCAATTTTATCAAATTCTTCCATAAATCTTATCTATTCTTACGTCTAGATTCTTTTTGAATTCTTTGTTTATTCTTACGCTTTAATTGTCTTTGTCTTTTGGACCAATTTGACAACTTACCACCAGATGTTAAAGAAACCATAGCTTCATCATTCTTGCCAAGCTTCTTTTTTGCAGCTCTTTCTAAAGACTTTGGAACTTGTGTAAATTGTTTATCAAAATCTTCCATCATCTTTCTTAATTCTTCTGCTTTTTCTGGAGATACCAACCTACCTGTACTTGTATCCATTTCTGTTATTCCCTTTCTTTCTCTCTTTCAATCATTGCGCGAAGTAGCATAAGATAAACTCTAGCATCTTTAATTCTTCCCTCAATAGGCTCCCTTTGTTGTTCATTTCCTTCTACGAAAGAAAGTATACCATCTATATGCTTTAGAAAGAAAGTCATTAATACAATATAAGGTCCTATTTCTTTTTTACAGCTTTGGCATTTTAACATCTTGCCAATTCTATCAAAATTAGCAAGTACATTGTTATCTTCCCTAGCATATTCTTTTTGAGCTTTAGATCTAACTAAATTTTCTTCCTTAATCATTTGAGCAAACAACGCAGTCATATAATCAGAATTAATCTGTCTCATTAGTATCAAAAGCCTCATTAACTGATTTTAAAGTCTTGTTAACTAATTTAATATCTCTATTTACTTGATGATTTCTTCCGCCTTGCCACCCAGACCAAAATGCAATAGACATTAATACTATAACTTCTAATAAGTCTATTAATGTCATTATGTTGTTCTTTCTAATTCAAAGAGGCCAAGTGAACGAGGAAATTTTTCAGTTAGAAATTCTTGTACAATTCTAGCATATTCTCTAATTTCAAACTGTGCATGTCCACCTTGTGGAGGGTTCCCCGTAGCATCGTTTCTAAGAGATAGAAAATGTAACCAATTTCTCAAATTAGCACTAGCGCGCATTTTTGAAAATCTAGAAACTGGAGTATTAATTCTTGCTACTTCTTTAGAAATTCCTACACTTAGCCAGTATTCGTATTGCTCATAAATTCTATCTTGAGTTGCTTTAATAGAAAGTTGTAATCTAAATGCATCTTGTTCATTAATCTCTAGTTTTTTACTTCCCTGTTTATTCTTAACGTCTTGTCCAGAATTCATTATTCTTTCAATAGTTGGCACATAATGAACATTTGGCATCTGTATATAACGTGCTGACATTTCATTATAACTTTGCGTTCTATGTCTATGCCATTCACGAAAAACAAAGATAGGTGCGGAAATTTCAAACGTAGCACCGCACATTTCAAATGGAGTTAAATGGTTATTTCTATATAAATATTCAAGTAGCTTTTCATCACCAGATTTTGTAAAGTTATGAATTGTTAGTCCATCTGAATCTTCGCAATAATTACCAGCTAACTCTTCAGTATAGCCGCATCTTTTGCAAACATCGGATGGTAGGGGTCCCCATCCTAAAAATCCTTTATTTGTAGACATTCTAGCTGATTCAATAATTCTTTCATCAGAGCCCCATGATTCGATTAGTTCTACATAGCCGTAAGTAAACAATTCTTTTTTCATTTTATTTATACTTCACATCTGATATTACTAAATTTAATAGCTCTAATTAATTTATCCCATTCAATTTCTGTTAATCCTATGGTTGCTTGTAGCTCAAGAGAATCTCCTCGTTTTACTGCAATATATAGCCGTTCGCTAACTTGAGAATCTTTTTGTTTGGGCGCATAATCAAGTTGTATTGGACCAAGTATAATGGATTTATAAATCATTAATTACCTCATCATCTATTATTTTAATTTCTTTTAAGTGTAGAGTAGTTAGACCGCTTGATTCATTTTCATGTAAAAATGCACATTTCCATCCTGCGCCACAATTTCTACATCGCCATTTAAAGTTAGGTTTTTCAACTCTCTCATCTTCTCTAACTCTCTTCCTGGCGCTACATTTTAAGCAATTAAGATATAATTCCATTAATACTTGTAATTATTATTTATAATTCTTGATAGATCTGTTTTATAATTTAATTCTACAAGATACCAAAATTCGCTTAAAACTCTTGTAGGTAACTTTAGAATTTCTCTATTCTTTTGTCTGTTAAAGTTATGTCTAGCTTGTTTTATATTCTTTTTAAGTTTTTCAATTTTATCTTTTCGTGACTTTATTTCATGTTCGCAATCCATGCAATAGCCGCGAGTGCTGATATCGTCTTTCTTTAATCTACAAAACTTACAGTGCGTAATACGCGGAATACTAATATCTCTAAATTCAATTTCTTTCATTCTTGTCTCATCTTATTAAATTTATCAACTCTTGATTTATCTAGCAAGGGTTCATACGCTTCTGCTACATAATCATCTATGAGATATTTAAGATATGCCTACATGCTATTTTTACATCAATAATAATTTATAGTCTAATCCCCTGACCTAACCTCCGGGTAGCCGGCTCGCCTGGCGTCTCTAGCCATGCCATAATAGTACCACAAATCAGACCTAAAACAGCGCCTTCAGCAAGTTGCTATAGCAGCTAAGTCACCACACGAGGTACCTCACTACAGCTAATTGCTATAGGGAGCTAGCTCGTCACGCTCGGTACCGGCCACAACCATCCCGCTAACTGGCATCAAACTTACTTGGAGGTTAGCTGGCATCTCTTTTGCTTACCATCCAACCCGGCAAGTCATGCCGCATTGCGGCAAATTGACGTCTTAGCGCGGCAAGCTCTAATGCCGCATTGCGTCATACCGTGCTTTTGGCTCACTACTGGTGTAGTGCGTGCTGTACACCGGGTGGAAACGCTACCCACCGAATCCTCGAGCTGGCCCTGCTCTAGAGCTCGCTGTGCCATCCTCCGACCTCAGCACGACCACCAGCACAGCCACCAGCAACCAGGGTCACACAGGCCTCTACAGCAAGCGCCACAGGGGAACGGATCCACCATGGGGATTGGCTCACTACCGTCGATCGCTGCGCTCCTAGCTGAGCTAACACAAGCTACAGCTGTAGGTATTCCCGCTCTGTATCACCTATGCTATCACCTGTTACCAAAGTGCTCATCCTGTAACACGGCTGACAAAGAGTGTCAGTAGGTGACAAAAGTTGTCAGTACCCAGTGACAAAGATTGTCAGCTTAGATCTGATCCTTAGACCTAAAACAAAGTGACAAAGTTTGTCAACTCTATGACACAAAGTGTCGATGGCGTAAGTTACTGGTACTAAACGACTTAGATATGGTTATGTTACCTATAGTAACGTTGGCACGGAAAAGAATTGTCAGTCTTAGAGTCTACATAGAGAAATCTCCCTCTAAAGATAGCTGGCATTTGCTTTGCTATGTAGATCAGAGAGAAAGGCAAGACAAAACGGACGGCCGAAAGGTCTTGACAGTCTCACGGTTCTAGGCTACGATTCGCGGAGTAGGAAACAGACGGTTTGAGGTTCGTTGAAAACCTAGAATCTAGAATGATTCGCACTAGTTTAGTTTATGTTGAACCAGTGTGACAAACTAGGAACAAATCACATGCTCATTTATGCGTTTCCTAGAACGAAAAATGAGAAAGCGATAACGCAGTTACCGCCTAGCGCGAATCATCTTAGACTTTAGGTTTAGCAGGAAAAACAGGAGAAGAAAGCAAGCCTGAAAAGAACGATTGCGAAATCAGCGAAACGGCTAGACAGGATCTGTAAAGGTCCACGGAGCATGGAGTAGCTGTCAAAGTAGCGAAAGATCCTAGTAAGGCTTGACTTTCTCCTGTTTCGGTTCTTTGAAAATCAGCTCAGTATCGCGATAGGGATAACCCCGTCGCTTCACCTAAAACTAGGTGGTGAAAAGGCGATACTGAAAAAAACAGTGTGTGGAAACTCATGCGCTAATGTTTGAAAGAAAGCATGATAATCTAAGCCAAATCATGCGCCTGTACTTAGCGGGAAAGTGTCAGTAATCGAATTAAAATCTGTTTCACGAATGCGTTGTGGACCTCGGAAAGCAACGTGCTAGTGAATGCTGGCGCCGCGTTAGCGCAGTAGCTTCCACATACTGAAAACTCTGGGGCTTCTTCCTGCCGTCAAGTAATGCAAGGAATGAAAGAATGAATTACATCGTCGTAATTGGTAAAGACGTTTACAAATTCAAAATGCGCTTCACTGCCGAGCTTTTTGCAAAGCATTTCGGTGCGAAGGTTTTTTAGTTTATGAAAGAGTACACGAAGCATATGAAACCTATCTGTACATGCGGTGAATACTGGCCGTGTAGCGACAGTGAAAGGAAAGATATTTCTGGTATTTTGCGCGCCAGTCATCATCTTGCATCATTTTGCAGAAAAGAAATACGAGTAACTACGATAGAAAGAAAGATTAAGTAAGCAAACAGACGGCAGAAAAAAGTCTCAGAGAAAGAATCCATCTAGCAGGGAATCCGTAAACATATCCGGAATCCTGCAAGAAACCGCAAAAGCCGCTAAACAGAAAGACGTGCAAATGAAAAATACCGCACAATTTTCTCAGCGGATTCCTTGCTATATGGATTCTAGAGTTTCAGCGGCCGAAAGCTAGCTGGAAAAATCCCGTCGAATAAACGTCGGGAAGCGAAAGGATGTATTATGGCCCGTCCAAAGGCGCAAGTAGAGAATGACGATTTCGATGCAGACCCGGATGCCGCTGCCGATGCAGCCGAGGAAACGTCAGATGACAAGCGTTCGCCAGAAGAGAAGTTTACGGCTGCCGCAAATCGACGTTTCAAGGTTTGGGTAGTTCGCACTCGCGCCATTGCAAAGCTTCACAGTAAGACTTACGGTTATTCGACGGATCAGGCGGAAAAGCTACTTACTGCGATGCAATCAGAATTCGATAACATGGCGACTCTTCTCCGCACTCGACCTGAGCGAGACGACGCCGCAACGCCAGACCTGTTCTAAAAACAGCATGTAGATTTGGCACTCCGGTAGTCAAAGGATTATCGGAGTGTCGCTGTGTACATACTGGAAGGAATGCTAGAATGGAAATTCTAACTAGGCTAATTAGAGGAGTTTTTTACAAAGTAGGAGTAGGATCAATCTGTTTATAGACTTTCAAGAGACGCACCTAATGCAAAATGATGAAAATATTTAAGACTATTTTTAATGCAATAGATTATTGCAGGTTATTTTTAATGTGGTTAATTCCTGGAAATTACCACGAAGATGCAGTATACTATTTATCTAGAAAATCGAATGAAAAACTTAGAATGAGATGAATGAATGAAATTTTTAATCGCTACAAAAGGCACAATAGAAGATTTACGTAAAGAGCTTCTAGAAAAAGATATTCAATTTAGCTTAGTAACTATACATAAGTCAGAAGATAACATTCTTTATTCTAACGTTGAATTTCATGATTCTAATATATTTAATATTTGGATGAATGAAACAACCGAAAATGATATAATTCCTGAATATGGATATCCTAATGGTTCTCTAATTTGGTGGAGTACAATAAATGAAACAAAAGACTGAAAAAATTCCTGTTATATGTAATGAATGTAATAATAAATTCAAAACATCTAAACTAATTCCAGAATGTCCTAAATGCGGTGGAGTAGATATAGAACCGAGGTAGAATTATGAAAAAAGACATTACTGAAAGAAATAGAAAGCTCATGAATGACCTGAAGGATCTTTTCGTAAAGCATGGACTAAATATTCTAGAAATAAAGTATGAATTCTTAGATGGTACAGAGCATTTTAAGTCTTATAAAATATCAAGAGATTAAAACCAGTGGAAGCTAAAACAGAGAAGGTATTTGTTAAAGGTCCATTTTGGCCTAACAACTCATACATTGTAATTCGTAAGATTCAAAATGGAGATATTGAATCTAATATAAAAGTATATTCTAGAGAGACTAGAAAAAGAGCAGAAAAATCTGCTAGTGAATTATGCAACCATCGTAATCTAGAATTTGGTGGATTCTTGAATGCTGAATTTATGGAAAAGGAACCGCGATAATGAAAGAATTAAACAAGTTAGAATGTACAATTAGAGAATTATTTGATTCTTATTTTCATTATAGAATGCACTCTGCATGCGGAGTCTTTGAGTCAATTAAGCGTACCGTTATATTTCAAATTTACGGACGCGAGAAGTGGGTAAAGTATCCAAATGATACAGAGTTAGACTGATATCACTAGTCACGAATGAGCCAAAAATGAGATAATATGGCAATACTTAAAAAGCGTAAATATAATCCATCTAGGATTACAAATAAGATTTTAGCGGAATCAGACTTAATATTTACGCCAGTTAAACGTGGTGAAAATGAAATTATTGAAATACGTATTGTATCAAAAAGCTTAGATAAATTAACGCTAGATTATGATACTATATATATATTAGAAATTAATAGATCGGATATTGCTGATTTACTAATTTGTGAAAAAAGATTAGATACACTTTAATCTAAGCAAAACATATAACTTGGCGTTGTTGCAAGTGGTGAATTATCTATATTCAACCAAACCGGAGGAACATCCGAATTAAGTAGAATATGTGATAATTTATCAGTTTCAATAATTAATGCAGTTTCTCCATCACTAGATGGATCGCACGATTTTGCATATACCCCACTTGTATCTAAACTTGCATTACCAATGATTTGCGTATAAACAGCATCTTGAGATAATTTTCCAATTTCTCTAGTTGCATTTGTTGAATTTGTATTTACGATTAATGAATCTGTAGATCCTGGAATAGTACTTCCTTGAATGTAATTCAACCATGAACCATCAGATGGATCGTTTGGTAAAAAATCATTACTAGGAACGAATTCAGATTGAAATGCTCCAACCTTAATATATCCAGATTCTCCAGGATCTCCATAAACAGGGATGATTCCAATATCTCCACAAGATAAAACAGAACCACTTGAAGATCCTAATAATGGACTACTAAGGTTTTCTAATGCAGCAGGAGATATCTCTTCTGGACCTATAGACGTTAATTGGTATAAAGCATAATAATCTTCTGAACGCTTATAAGCAGTAAAATAACATTTCCCGTTCTTACCGTCACTATTCATTAATCTAGTAAAAGCTCCATTTGTAACAGCATCGAATGCTCCATATAATATGTCATTATCAAAATCATAAACTACTGTTTTTCCATTGCTTCTATTGAATCCTATTACAAGTGGCGAAAGCGATAATACTTGACATGAAACAATTGTACCAGTTAATATACCCGAATAATCTTTTGATCCTATAAAAGAATCATAAGTACCACCTATATATTTGTGTAGGTAAATAATGTTAGTATCAAATGTAACTCCTAAATATGGTCTATTGACTATGCTAGGAGTATCGTCACCTTTTGTAACTTCCAACACTTGTGAAATAACTTTTGCTTTTCCAATTCCTAATGCCATTTAATTGCTCCATTCTAGCTGGTTAACTAACAATGAAAACAAACCATAAAAAAGAGGCTTTGTAGATCCTGGATCGTTTAGAGATAGAACATTCGACTTGCCAATTGGTAATGACTTTTGTTGTGGAAAACATGGACATTCTAGAGCTGTTCATGGTTTTAAAAAATCAATCAGGACTCATAATAGGAGGATTGGAAAAAAGATTGAATATAACGAATTACGAGATAATGAATATATCATTCAAAAAAAGTCATTTAAAGTTAGACTTCATAGATGTAGAAAATAGCACATTTTGCTGCCGTTGACAAGGTGATAGCACCTATGATATCATCCCTGTGTAACTTGATGAATTATTTAAAGGAATAAATCTCATGGCGCAACCTGTAAGGAAAACGCAAAGCCGTAGGTCTAATGTAATCAATCAGTTTCTACTAGAACAATTCTATAAGACTAATAAGAAGATAGTATCTCTAAAACAAGAGATCGAACAAAAGACTCTTGTACTACAAGATGAGCTACTGTATGAAGTGCAGCAATTGGAAAGCTTACAAGAAGAAATTCTTGAAAAGCGTAGAAACGGCTGTAAAGTAGAAGATGGACGTAGAATTCTCAATATTAAAGTAACTAAAGGTCGCAGGGTTCCTAAGTATAAGGAAATTCTTATTAGTGTGACAAGCGAAGCATACGTTGAAGAGATTATCGAAAATACCATCCCTACTCCTGATAAAGAATCTGTAGAGGTACTGTAAAAATGTCATTAGAAGTAATCGTAAATAAAAGAAATAGAATATTAAGGTACGCAAGAAAGCATTTTGCATATTCAGGAATACAGAGACTTGCTTTTCTAAAAAAGAAGCTTAGGAAACTAAATTATTCATCTTCTCGTATTAAAACTTTATGGATAAATTTTACATAACGTGATGTAATGAAACTATCTCAACTTTGTAAAGAACAAAGATTAGAGAGTGTAAATTTGAAGAAGGCGAAATAGATTTTTTTATTCGTAGGTACTTATTCTCCATTCGGAGTTTCTTTTGGTTTATAAATGTCTAAATATTACTTGCAACCACTACTAGAAGAAAAAGAAAAAGAAAGAGATAAAATTAGAATTGAACATAGAGAACAGATTAAAGTATTACAAGAAATAGAAAAAGATTTATGTAAGGTTGAAAGAGAAATTGAAGCATTGAAGTTTTATTTAGAAGGAAAAGAATTTCAATCTGAACAGTTAAACAATAATCATTCTAAACTGGTAAATATTCTAGATATCATTAAAAGCAGACCCGAAGGAATAACATCTAGAGAACTAACAGAATTGACAGGTAAAACATACAATAGTATTCAGGGTACTCTAGATTATCATACTAAAAAGAAAAGATTAATTAGAGAGGGTCCATTTGTTGGTAAGGTTAAATATAGGTATAAATATAATGAAATCGCTGACAAATAGAGAGTTTGAAGTAGACAGAATAAGTAAAGAAATTGAGAAAGTAGCTCAATGGCTTTATAGCTAATCTTTGAAAAATATAAATCTTCAACCTCTTACACTTGAAAGAAGGCTTAAAGAAATTATTAAATTTTGCAAGCAATTGCAACTTACTGATGAAGATATTATAGCTTTACAAATGCAAGGTAGAGGAAATAGAAATGGATAACACTGATAAAGTGCAAGTAACAGTGGCTTTATTTAGTTGGGTTGTTAAGTGGGAAAGAAAAAAAGAATACGTATTTACTAAAGATGAAATAGAATTTACACACGGTAAAAGTAAAATCAATTTCTTCACTAATAGATTCAAGAAACAACTGCTAGATGAATTCTTTTCTGATAAACTTGAAAAGCTAGAAAATAGTGGGTTTGTACTAAATATTTCTTTTACCACCAAACAATATCCAAATCTAAATAATTTCGTTTTAGAAGTAAAATGCACCGTTAGCGTTCTTGGAATGGAAGATATAAATGAAAGCAAATTTGCATACGTTGATTTCAAGAATGAGGAACAAGTCTAAATCTATTCCTTGTAGGTATAGAATAGTTGCAGTAGGTATAGATGTAAATGGAGTTATCATTGACATTACTGGAAATTCGCATCGACTTGAACAGCGCAGTTGGCATGCAGAAGAAAAGCTTATCCATAGAAACCCGCGGTCACTTAAAAGAATTCTTATCGCACGATTCAATAAGACTGGTCAACTTCTACCTATTGCAGCTTGTAACCATTGTTCAAAGCTCGCAAAAAATCGCGGTATAACTATTGAGGCTTATTGAAAATGAAAATATCAGAATTAATGAATAAGTTATTAGATTTGAGGCGAAATTATGGAGATTTGCTAGTTACCGTTTTAGACTTAAATGATAATGAATTTGATTTCAATGTTGAGTATTTTACTGGAAATGAAGATCCTCAAGTAATTTTAGCTATTGTTGAAAGTGAAGAAGAATGATTCGCGAACCTTTACTTAACGGTAAAAAGACTTGCAATAAATGTCACAAATCTAAACCATATATATCATTTTCTGTGTCTAAACATCATAAAGATGGATTAAGTAATACTTGTAGAGAATGTGATTCATCAAATCCAAATAGGAAAAAGAGAAAGAAAAAGCCTCATTTTATTAGTGAGTTTTAACTGTATTTAGGTGAACCATGAAAATATCTGAACTAATTAAAAATCTAGAAAAAGTTAAAAAAGACGTTGGCGATCTAGAAGTTTATGGCATGGATGAAATTTGGGACGAAGATTGTAAAAAGATATCTATCACATATAATGAAGAAGATAAAGGTAGAGTTGATATAAGTTTTGTAAAATTGATGGATAAGGATTTTTCATTTGAAAAGTTTTAGATAATGCAACTGCGCTACTACCAAAAAGAAGCCAAGGATTCTATTCTTGATGAATTGATTTATCAAGATAGACATTCTACGCTTCTTGTTATGGCAACTGCTAGCGGTAAAACCATAACATTTTCACATGTCATTAACGAATTCATTAAAGCTGGAAAACGTGTATTAGTTTTAGCTCATAGAGACGAATTAATTCAACAAGCTCATGATAAAATTTGCGATGTAACTGGACTAAATTTTGAGGTATCAATTGAGAAAGCAAACGAACACGCTAATTTGTTTTCTAGGATTGTTATTGCGTCTGTTCAGTCACTTAAAGGTGAACGTCTAAGATTCTGGCGTAGAGAACATTTCTCATTAATCGTAATTGACGAAGCGCATCATACTGTAGCAGATGGTTATTTAAAGATTATTGCTCATTTTGATAAAGCTAAAGTATTAGGAGTTACAGCAACACCAAAACGACTAGATAAAAAAGGATTGGGACAAATCTACGATAGCATTGCATATGTTTATACATTGCAACAAGGTATTAAAGATGGCTTTTTATCTCCTATCATAAGAAAACAAATTATTGTTGAACATTTGGATCTATCTAAAGTTAGAAGAGTTAGAGGAGATTTTGTTGAGTCTGACTTAGAAAAACAGCTAGTACAAAAACCAACATTATACGAAGTTGCTAAACCTACTATTGAGCTAAGCGAAAATAGACCTTCTTTAGTTTTCTGTGTTACAGTAGATCATGCTAAGCAATTGTGTGAAGTATTAAATACGATCAAACCTAACTCATCGGACTATTTATATGCAAAAGACACTCCGCAACGTAGAAAGATGGTTTTGGAAAGGTTTAGGAAGTTTGAAATTCAGTATCTTGTTAACTGTTTATTATTTACCGAAGGTGTTGATTTACCTTTTGTTCAGTGTATTGTCTGTGCTCGTCCTACGCAATCGGAATCAATGTATTCCCAGTTTATTGGAAGAGGCTTACGAATTTGCGAAGGAAAAGAGAATTGTCTGATTCTAGACTTTACAGATAACAGTGATAAATATAACCTTGCTACTTCTGAGAATCTATTAGGAGAAGAAGATGAAGAAGAAGTAAAGATTAGAGAACAAGTATTCATTCCTAAAGAAGAAGAAATACAAGTACCTGAAAACGGCGAGCCAAAAGAAAATATAAATGATGATCTAGAAAAAGAAAAACAACGAGCGCTAACTCAAGAAAGAGTTAACTTTAAAATAAAGCAAGTCGATCCATTTGGTATTATTGGAATATACATTAAACATCCAAAACTAGGAGGAATACCACCAACACAAAAACAAAAAGACTACATAGAAAAGCATGGTTTATGGAGAGATGATTTAACTAGACGGCAAGCTTCGATGATTTGCCAAAAGATTTCAGAACGTATTAAGCAAGGTTATTGCAGTCCAGGACAAGCTAGAATATTGGCTCAGTTTGGTTTCAATCCTAATTATTCAAGAGATCAGGCTAACGTAATCATTATTGAGTTAAAGAATAATCATTGGCATTTAACTAAGGAATTAGAGAAACAAAAATCATGGGATCTAACAACGAACAAAGTACAGAACAAATTAGGCAAGAATCTATCACAGACGACAAAACGCCTAATCGAAACTGGAAATATAGGCAAACTGAAATAACAGTTGAAGGTTTTACATTCATTAATAATGAACATGGATATACACATTACTGGTACGATAGAAGAATTGAACTAGAACAGAAACCTTTCTTTATGAAAGGAATTTGGCATCCACCTATTCTATTAGTTAAAGATATCAATTTATCAGTTGAAGATATTTTCATGTTTTCTCAATGTTTAGAGAATTCTTTTATCATAGCTCAATTGTTACAAAAGAGAACAGGAAAACAGATTGAGGAAAACAAAATCTTTAACGGCTGACTTTATTGGATGGAAAGGAGTTATTAAACTAGCCGAATTAAAGTTACCAAATAAAGATAAATGTAATCTAAAATGTTGCGAAGGCATAGGAAGAAAAGTAAGAATTCAATTAGGAAAAGATTCTATATCTAAACGTGAAGGAATTGTTACTCACTTAAACACATCAAGAGCAATAATAGAGCTAAATAAGAAAGAAGGAGAGGTGTCAATAAATAAATTTCAATTAGGCGCATTGGAAATGTACAAAAATGATGTAGAAGAAAGAAAAATGAAAACTGATAATAGTGGTAACATGGATAGATTTAGACCTTCGATGCTAACCGACACACAAGAAACAATAAACGATGATTTCGATGAGGTAGAATTCTAAAAGGAGACCTTCAAAAATGACAAAGATTGAAGTAAAATACGCTGGATACGATAAAGGTTGGGATATTTTTAGAGATGGGACTTACGTTCAATCAAGTATGGATAAATCCTCATGTATATGGCATGCTTTAAGAATATCAAAATCATATAAAGAATCTAACCTAATTGTACAAAATGAAAATGGTGCAATTGAGAGATCAATGAAATTTTTTAATGGAGAGCTATATGGCTAAAAGAGTAATAATTACAGTTAGATGGAATAAACAATTACAACTGTGGGATGTTCATGTAGATAACATTTATAAATGGGATGAGACTAGAAAAAATTATGCAGTAGCAGAAGCTGTAGCAAGAGCAAAACAACAAGAAAAAGCTACATTAGTTATCTATAAAAAGAATGGTAGAATTCAAGAAGAAAGAACATATCCAAGAAAATCTGATCCAAGAAAGTCTAAAGGATAATAATGACAGATGCTCAAATTGCATTTCATCTTCCATCTAACGAACTAAAAGATTTCTTACAAGAAGAACAAATGGAACAATCTTTAGATAATAAATTCCAAGCTAAACCTTCAATGGTAATGCCTGCTATGAATTCTGAGGAATTCTCAGCTAGGCTAAGTGCAATTAAGAAATTTGTATCTGAACAATTAGAAGAAGGAATCGAAAATGACTATGGTATTCTTCCTTCTACTAAAAAGAAAACTCTATTACAACCAGGCGCACAGAAATTTGAAAGGTTCTTTGGATTAACAACTGAATCTATTCTAGTTGAATCTACTGTTGACCCATTTGGATCTATTTTAGGAACCGCACAACCATTCTATTACTATCGCTATGAAACTAAAGTATTCAAGGATGGAATTTTAATTCACGTTGGACATGGAAGTGCTAATAGCCAAGAATCTAAATGGGGTTATAAATGGGTAGATATTGAGTTATTTGGTAATCAATCTACGGAAGGATTAGTAACTAGAACATCTAGAAAATCAGCATTTGTTTTTCAAATTGAAAAAGCTGAAACCACTGGACAATATGCAAAGCCTCAAGAATATTGGGATGAATTTAATGAAGCCATTAAAAATGGCACTGCAAAGAAAATTGAAATGGAAACAAAGCGTGGAATGCAACCAGCATGGGAAATTGGTTCCACGCAAGTTAGAGTAGCAAATGACGATGTATCGTCTCAAACAAATACCATTCAGAAAATTGCTAAAAAGCGTAGCTATGTAGATGGTATTATCTACGCATGTGCCATTAGTGATTTGTTTACACAAGACATGGAAGATTTTGATACAGGTCCACAATGGAACCCTGTAACTGGTGCAATTTCTACCAAAACTGAAACAAATGAAAAAGGTACTGACAAACCAGTAGAAACCAAGCCGCCAACTCCGGCCGCTGTAGCGTCGTCTAAGCCGCTAGACCTCCCGCCCATCGCCCAGCCTAGGGAGCTTCCAGGATCGCCACAGCCGCTTAAACAACAGGCGCCGCAAGCACCTTCTAAGGTCCAGCACGACCAGAGCTGCAACTGCCAGCAATGCCACCCCGAGCCAACCAAGAAACAGGGAAATAAACCTACTGCAACACAGTCAGTAAAATCTGCTCCTATTCCTGTGCTATTTGATGATAGTAAAAAGGAACCCGAAAAGCAAGTAATTAAAAAACAGTCTACACTAGAAGAAAAAACTCAAACTTATACATGGTACGTACCTAGTCAAATCTTACCACCTGATGGAATGAAATTAACAGATACTATTGGACATGACCAATTAGTATTCTTGCAAGATGAATGCAAAAAGCGTAATGTTGGAAAGGAATGGGTTAAGCGCTTCGTTAATGAGTATTTTGATGGTAGGGCAGTTAAGGCAATGAATTTTGTACAACTAAAGATTACTTACGAAGAATTCCTAGTGAAGGGTTTACAAACTGAAAAGCAAATTAAGTCAATTCAAAATCTAGCAAATGCAGCTAAGCTTACATGGGAAAGTGTAGAAAATTGGGTACAAGATAAGTTTAACAAGCCTGTTAAATATTTGTATCCATCAGAAGTAATTCAAGTAACAGAATATATCCATGAGAGTACAGAATAATGGAAAGAGAACTAGAAATTGAAACAGAGCCTGGATATTTAGAATTTCTTAGTAATATACAAAAAGCATGTTATGAGCAAGCAGTTAAATCTGGATGGACTGAAAAAGAAGTACCAATTCCTGAAATGATTGCACTAATTCATTCAGAAGCAAGTGAAGCATTAGAACATTTTAGACTTGGAAATCCAATTTCATTTACAGATAATGATAAGCCAGAAGGCTTAGCATCTGAGTTTGCAGATATCATTATTCGTATTTGTCATTATTCTTCTTTACTTGGAATTGATCTTACGTATGAAGTAAATAGAAAAATGGCATATAATGCGACTAGACCACATAGGCATGGTGGAAAGGTAATTTAACTAATTTGCCAATAGCAATTTCATTCGACAAAAAACTACATAAATATACTTGCAGCAATGGTGTAGTATTACCTAATGTAACTGATATAATTAAAGCTGTTAAAAAACCATATATTCATCTTCCACCTAGAAATCCTGAATTTCTTAAATGGGAAGGAGAAAGAGGAACTGCAATTCATAAAGCAATTCAATTTGATTTACAAGGATCATTAGATCAATCAACAATTACAGGAATCATTGAACCATATTTCAGATCATGGCTTCATGTTAAAAAACATCTTAACATTCGAGTTGTGTGTATTGAAAAGATTGTTTATAGTTTACGAATGGGTTTTTGTGGAACAATGGATCTTCGTGCCTTAGTAGATATTCCTGGATATAAAAAGGATGTTTTTGCTACAATTGATTTTAAGTCGTCCAAGAATTGGTGGGATCATTTTAAGTATCAACCTCCGATTTACATGCTAGGATGGTATGAAAATCAATACTACGCTCCAAAAGAAAAGAAACTTGAATCGGTGGGAAGTTGGTTAATTAGTAATACTTCTTTATGCTTACCGAATGATTATCTTAGTGAGTTATTCATTGTAATACTTTTAAAAGAAGATGGATCATTTCCAACATTGAAGATTTTTCCAAAAGAAGGAGATGCACAGCCATACGGATTAGTTAAAGAGTCTTTAGAATTGCTTGCAAAATATCACGAAATGAATGGTGGATGGAATCCAGAAAAACTATTTGGAGCTGAATATGCATGATGAAATTAAACTAGATAAAGAGATAGAAGATAAGGTAGTTTCCAAACTAGAAAAGATTGATAAGTTTAGAGAAAGTCTTTATGTAGATGAATCAAATATTGATAAGGCTATTTTAGCAGTTAAGGAATCTGAAAATATAGGACAAGTTCTTTCTAGTGCTACAGGCAAAGCTCAGTTTTATGAAAAATACGCAGAAGCTTCGAATCTTATTAAACCATTTGTAGAGAAAGCAGAAGAACTAAAAAAGATAATTAGATATAAGATTTGGCTATGGGTTAGAAATGGAGGAAAGCATAAATTACTCTCAACTAGGAATGATGGTTATGAAGCAGAAGTAACTGACGAATCTATGGTTCCCGATGAATGGAAATGCGCCGATATTAGTAGAATCCAAAAAGAAGCAAAAAAACTAGATGGACATTTAATCGTTCCAGGAGTAATAATTAAACCAAAACAAACGCTTGTAATTAAAAATAAGGAATAGTATAAATTGTCAAATAAAGGTACAAGATATAAAGAAGCTGAAAATATTGGACCTGGAAAAGATGTAGAAGATGTTGAATTTGAGATAGCTGGAAAGGGAAAATTTAAAGCAAAAAAAGTTTATAGAAAGCAAATGCTTCTACGTATTCCACCTAGGTTAGATGAAATG
>Ga0134121_10000401_pt1 | contig 50961 bp, 51 predicted proteins | sample KB301_FD_96463 | JGI IMG/M metagenome (GOLD analysis project Ga0134121, IMG submission 96463) | Terrestrial soil microbial communities without Nitrogen fertilizer from Kellogg Biological Station, Michigan, USA - KB3-0-1 | ecosystem: Environmental > Terrestrial > Soil > Unclassified ...
GACCAGGGCGATGAAGAAGATGAATCCCAGCCACATTCCGCGGTTCATTTAGGGGTTCCTCGTCAACGGCCCTTCGGATTCGCCGTAGATGAACTGCTTCACCAGCGGATCGTCGCTGGCCCGGAACTCGGCGGGAGTTCCCAGCTTCACGATTCTTCCCTTGAGGAGCATCGCGATCCGGTTGGAGACCCGGAAGGCGCTCGACATGTCGTGCGTGACGAGCACCGACGTCACCCCGAGCTTCTTCTGCATGTCGAGGATGAGGTCGTTGATGGTCGACCCCATCACGGGATCGAGGCCCGCGGTGGGCTCGTCGTACAGGATGATCTCCGGGTTCCGGATGATCGCGCGCGCCAGACCGACGCGCTTCTTCATGCCGCCTGAGATCTCGGCCGGGATCTTGTGACCCTCCTTGGCGAGGCCCACGAGGCCGAGCTTTTCCTCCACCCGCCCGCGGATCTCGTCCTCGCCGAGCCGTTCGTGCTCGCGCAGCGGGAGGGCGACGTTCTCATAGACCGAAAGGGAGTTCAGCAGGGCGGATCCCTGGAAGCAGAATCCGATCTTGCGCCGGGCAGCCTCGAGCGATCCGTGGTTGGTGTTCGTGACGTCGACGCCGTCCACTTTGACGCAGCCGCGATCGGGCTTCATCAGCCCCACGATGTGCTTGAGCGTCACGCTCTTGCCGGCGCCGGACCCGCCGATCACCGACATCGTTTCGCCCTTGAGGATCGCCAGCGACACGCCGTCGAGCACCGTCCGGCCGCTCAGGGCCTTCGTGAGCTCGCACAGCTCGATCGCGGGCGCGGGGACCATGGACCGGTAGCTCAGGGGCGCCGGGTGGGCCACCGGCTGGGCGTCGTCGATCTGTTCCACTGGGCTTACTATAACATTCCTGGGGAGGGATCGGGCGTGCGGCTCGAAATCCGCCGGAGTCTCGATCACCAGATCATCCAGGTCAGGAGATAGTCGAACACCAGGATCAGCATGAAGCTGATGACGACGGAGCGGAGGGTTGCCCGGCCGACGCCCGCGGGCCCGCCGTCCGCCCGGAGTCCCTGGGAGCATGCCACGATCGAGATCGTGGTCCCGAAAATGAAGGTCTTGAGCAGCCCGCCGTAAATGTCCTTCATCTTGAGGGCATCCCGCCCGTTCTTCATGAAGACTTCCAGGTCGACGTCGAAGTTCGCCCGGGCCACCAGCGCGCCGCCCGCGATCCCGATCACGTTGGCGTAGACGGTGAGCGCCACGGCGGCGAGGGAGAGCGCGATGAGCCGGGGCATGACCAGGTAATAGACCGGATCGATCGACATGACTTCCAGGGCGTCCACTTCCTCGGATACCTTCATGGTTCCGATTTCCGCCGCGTAAGTCGATCCCACGAGGCCCGCCAGGGACAGGCACGTGAACACGGGGCCCATTTCGCGGCACATGCCGATCGTGACGATGTATCCGAGGGTGCTTTCCTGCCCGAAATCCCGGAGGACCTGCCCGGTCTGCAACGAAACGATCATCCCGGTGAAGAGCGCCGTGATGAACACCACCGGAAGGCTGCCCAGCGTGCAGAGATGGAGGTGCTCCATCGTTTCCCGCCGCTTGCGCCCGATCTGGAGGATGTGACCCGCCGCCCGGAGGAAGAGATCCAACGTGTATCCGGCGCCGGCGCAGGAGCGCTCGAACCAGCGCTGGGCCCGGGCGATCGCGGCGAACATCAGCGGTACAGGCCTTTCCGGCGCACGTAGCGTTCCACGGAGTCGGGCAGGAGGTACCGCACGGACAGGCCCCGGCGGACCCGGTCGCGGATCTCGCTGCTGGAGATCTCCAGGAGCGGCGCCTTGACTACATGGTCTTTCGGCATTTTCGGGGGGAGCCTGTCGCCCGGACGAGTGATGATGACGAACGAGGCGAGGCGACGGACTTCGTCGATGGATCTCCATCGAGGCAGCAGCCGGGCGGCATCCGCCCCCAGGATCCAGTACAGCCTGGCGGCCGTCCGCCGCTTCAGGTCCCGGAGCGTGTCGACGGTGTAGGAGACGCCTCCCCTGCGGATCTCCAGGTCGCACGCCTCGAACGAGGAGCTGCCCTTCAAGGCGAGCCGGAGCATCGCCCATCTCGCGGGAGTCGGCGCCAGCTCCCGGCCGTTCTTCAGCGGCGAAACGGCCGTCGGAATGAAGAGAATCCGATCCAGCTTCACGGCCTCCGCCGCCCGCGTGGCGGCGATCAGATGGCCGTGGTGGATCGGGTTGAAGCTCCCGCCGAATAGACCCAGTCTCATGGCGCGTTTTTCCGGGGAGGCCGGAATTATATCCCCGCAGGGGGCCCGCTTGCAAAGCCTTTGCGGGCCGTGGTATAGTTGGGCCCGACATGCCGCTCGCGGATGAAGTACTGAGGGGCGATTTCCTGGCGATCAGCAAGGCCATCACCCAGGTGGAAAACGGCTCCCCCGAGGCCCGCGACGTCCTGGATGCCTTGGCGTCCAGGGTCGGCGGCGCGGTCCGGATCGGACTCACCGGTCCTCCCGGCGTGGGAAAGTCCACGACCGTGGACGAGCTGACGGCCGCGCTTCTGGCCCGGGGCGAGAAGGTCGCGATCATCGCGGTGGACCCCTCGAGTCCCTTTACCGGAGGGGCCCTCCTGGGGGACCGCATCCGGATGTCCAAGACGGCCGAGGGCGGCCGCGTCTTCATGCGGTCGATGGCGACCCGGGGGACCAGCGGCGGCCTGGCCAGGACGACGCAGGACGCCGCGGATCTGCTGGACGCTTCGGGCCGGACGGTCATCCTGATTGAATCGGTCGGCGTGGGGCAGTCGGAGATCGAGATCTCGAAGGCGACGGACTGCGTCGTCGTCCTCCTTTCGCCCGAATCGGGCGACGGGGTGCAGGCGATGAAGTCCGGGCTGCTCGAGATCGCGGACGTCATCGCCATCAACAAGGCGGACCGGGGTGGGGCGGAACGGCTGGAGCAGGACCTCCGGACCGCGTTCGAGCTGGGCTTGCGCTCGAGAAAGGACGTGCCGATCGTGATCATGGAGGCGGTGCGAGGGAAGGGCATCCCCGAGCTGCTGGCCGCGATCGACCGGCTGATTTCCGCCCGCCGGGAGAGCGGAGAATTCACCGACCGGCGGCGGGAGCACATGGAGGGTCGCATCAAACAAATCGCGGAATTCCTGCTCCAGAAGAACCTCTGGGACGCCAATGGGGCGGGAGGCAAAGTGGCGGCCGCCGTGGACAGCGTGATGGCCCGCCGCCAGTCCCCCTATCAGGGGGCGCAGGATCTCGTCCGGGAGGTGCTCCGATGAGCGCGCCCCAGCCGACCCGCTCGCGGTTTCCCGGCACCGTCGTGCCCGCCGACCAGGTGACCTACGGGGCGAAGGACCGCCCCGGCGCCGATCCCGCCCGCGATCTGGGGGAGGCCGGCGAGTATCCGTTCACCCGCGGTCCCTACAAGACGATGTACCGCGGGAAAGTCTGGACGATGAGGATGTTCTCCGGGTTCGGCACCGCGGCCGACACCAACAAGCGGTTTCTCTACCTCCTGGAGCACGGTCAGACGGGACTCTCGACGGCGTTCGACATGCCCACGCTGATGGGATACGACTCGGATCATGCGCGATCCTACGGAGAAGTCGGCCGGGAAGGCGTCGCGGTCTGCACGCTCCAGAACATGGAGACCCTGTTCCGGGGGATCCCGCTCGGCGAAGTGTCCACGTCGATGACGATCAACAGCACGGCGATGATCATGCTGGCGTTCTACATCGTCACGGCGGAAAAGCAGGGCGTCTCCGCGGACCGCCTGCGCGGAACGATCCAGAACGACATCCTGAAGGAATACATCGCCCAGAAGGAGTGGATCTTCCCGCCGTTGCCCTCGATGCGCATCATCACCGACATGATGGCGTTCTGCGCCGACCACGTTCCCAAGTGGAACACGATCTCCGTCTCCGGGTACCACATCCGGGAGGCAGGGTCCACCGCGCTGCAGGAGCTGGCCTACACCCTGATGGACGGCTTCACGTACGTGGAATTCGGGATCAAGGCCGGCATCCCCGTGGACAAGTTCGCGCCGCGGCTGTCGTTCTTCTTCAATTCCCACATGAACTTCTTCGAGGAGATCGCCAAGTTCCGGGCGGCGCGCCGGATCTGGGCCCGCCGCCTCAAGGAGCGCTACGGCGCCCAGAATCCCGAAAGCTGGCGTCTCCGCTTCCACACGCAGACCGCCGGCTGCTCGCTGACGGCGCAGCAGCCCGAGAACAACATCGTCCGCACCGCGGTCGAAGCCCTGGCGGGCGTGCTCGGCGGCACCCAGTCGCTGCATACGAACTCGATGGACGAGGCGCTGGCTCTTCCCACGGAGGAAGCGGTCAAAGTGGCCCTGAGAACCCAGCAGATCCTCGCCCACGAATCCGGTCTGACCGAGCGGGTGGACCCGCTCGCCGGCGCCCACTTCATCGAGTCCCTGACGGACCGCATGGAAGCCGAATGCGAGAAGATCTTCGGGGAGATCGAGCGCCGCGGCGGCATGGTGTCCGCGATCGAGCAGGGCTACCCGCAATTGGAAATCGCAAAAGCCGCCTACCAGTTCCAGAAGGATGTGGAGGAGCGGCGATACATCAACGTCGGCGTCAACGAGTTCGTGGAAAAGGACGGCAAGGCGATGCCGACCTTGAAGATCGATCCGAGGGTCGAGCGCGACCAGATCGCCGAAGTCCGGAAATTCAAGGAGAGCCGGGACGGCGGATCGGTCCGCCGTGCCCTGGAGGCGATTCGAACGGCGGCCCGCGACGGCTCCAACCTCATGCCCCCGCTGCTCGACGGGGTCAAGCGGGGCGTGACCCTCGGCGAGGTGGTCGATACCCTCAAGGCCGAGTTCGGAGAATGGCGCGAACCGCCGATCTATTGGTAGACCCCATGAAGCAAGCGAGCGTCAGGAAGTTCCGAGTGATCGTCGCCAAGCCCGGCCTGGACGGCCACGACCGGGGAGCGAAGGTCGTGGCCGCGGCCCTGCGCGACGCGGGCTTCGAGGTCATCTACACCGGCCTCCATCAGACCTGCGACATGATCGTCAACGCCGCGCTGCAGGAGGACGCCGATGCGGTCTGCGTGTCGATCCTTTCCGGCGCGCACATGACGCTCTTCCCCGAGATTCTCAACCTCATGAAGCAGCGCAAGATGGACGATGTCCTCCTCTGCGGCGGCGGGATCATCCCGCCCGACGACGCCGAGGAGCTCAACAAGCTCGGTGTCGGCCGCCTCTTCGGCCCCGGCACCGATACGCGCGACATCGTGAAGTACCTCCAGGACGAGATCCCTCGCCGCCGCCCCCGTTGATCCGCTGGCCTCACATCGCCACGGCGTCCGCTTTCCGCATCCGCTCCAGCGCCCGACTCATCGCCTGCAGTCTGGATTGCAGCCTGATCCGCACCGAGAGCGGCATCGTCAATGCAGACTGGTGCCAACGTCTGAAGGAGCTCTCCAACCGAGCTAACGCGGCAATCGTGGACTTCGAAAGATTGGGAAGCGTTGCACGTGTCTCCACTTTTCGCGGACAGCCTTGGATCTTGCTGAGGAAGGCGACATCGCTCATCGAGTGAGCAGACACGCTTCTGGCAAGCCTGCGGGCCTGAGGTTGGTGCAGCCTTGAGAGCGCGTATAACTTCACGATGCTCAGGGATGCCAAATGTTGACCTAGGTCAACATTTGACTTGAGGAACTCCGCCTCACGGAGATAGCGGTAGACGGTCGTCCGGTTCATGTGGATCTCGTTGCGGATCCATTCGCACCAGCGGCGCTCGTCCTTGGCCGCTCTCCGTGCGGCGCGGACGATACGAGCGACTCCGACGACGTACCGGACGGTGTTGTGATGCCACCGCTTGCGACATTCCTCCAGGCGTTGCGTGAACCGTCTGAGATTCATCCAATCGCTCCTTTCTTTGGACTCTCCACCTGGGGAGTGCGGAATAGGGCGATTTTCTCGACAGGGAATCGGACGCATTTTCGAAAATAGTTCAAATCGGATGCGCCGGAGTCTTGGCGGGGATTGAGGGATGGAGTAGACTGGGGTCCAGGGTATGGACGCCATCCGCAGCAGGATCGATCCCCGGTCCGCTTCATTTCAGGCCAACGTCGCCCATCACCGGCGGCTCGCGGAACAACTGAGAGAACGGCTGGCGCAGGTCCGAAAGGGCGGACCGGAAGCGGCCGCGGCCACCCAGCGCAAGCGGGGGAAGCTCCTGGTTCGGGAGCGTATCGACAAGCTGATCGATCCGGAGACGCCGTTTCTCGAGCTCTCTCCGCTGGCGGCATGGGGGCGGCATGAAGGCGAAGTGCCCGCCGCGGGCCTGGTCACGGGAGTCGGACGGATCTCCGGACGCGAGTGCGTCATCGTCGCGAACGATTCGACGGTCAAGGGAGGCACCTACTTCCCGGAGACCATCCGGAAACACCTGCGGGCCCAGGAGATCGGCCTCGAGAACCGGCTCCCTTGCGTCTACCTGGTCGATTCCGGCGGCGTCTTCCTGCCGCTTCAGGCGGAAGTCTTCCCCGACAAGGAGCATTTCGGCCGGATCTTCGCCAATCAGGCGACGATGAGCTCGCTGGGGATCGCCCAGGTCTCGGTCGTCCTCGGCATGTGCACGGCGGGGGGCGCGTACGTCCCGGCCATGTCGGACGAAAACATCATCGTCAAAGGCGCGGGGACCATCTACCTGGGCGGACCGCCGCTCGTCAAGGCGGCGACGGGCGAGGACGTGACGCCCGAGGAACTTGGAGGCGCGGAGATGCACGCCCGCGTCTCGGGGGTCAGCGACCATCTTGCCGAGAACGAGGACCATGCGCTGCGGATCTGCCGGGACATCATCGGCGGGCTGAACGATCCCCGGCCGGCTGGATTCGACGCCGCTCCCGTCGAGGAGCCGGCCTATCCGGCGGACGAGATCTACGGCGTGATGCCTCCCGATACGAAGCATCCCTACGACGCCCGCGAGTTGATCGCGCGGCTGGTGGATGGGAGCCGATTCCACGAATTCAAAGCCGGGTACGGAACGACCCTGGTCTGCGGCCAGGCGCGCTGGTGGGGGATGCCGGTCGGCATCGTGGCCAACAACGGGGTGCTGTTCAGCGAAAGCGCGCTCAAGGGAGCCCATTTCATCCAGCTCTGCTCCCGGCGGCGCATCCCGCTGATCTTCCTCCAGAACATCACCGGATTCATGGTCGGGAAGCGCTATGAGCAGGGAGGCATCGCGCGCGACGGCGCGAAGATGGTCCAGGCGGTGGCCACGGCGGCGGTGCCGAAGATCACCGTGATCGTCGGCGCGTCGCACGGGGCGGGCAACTACGCCATGTGCGGCCGCGGCTACGGACCGCGCTTCCTGTTCACCTGGCCCAACTCGAGAATCTCCGTCATGGGCGCCGAGCAGGCGGCCTCCGTGCTCGTCCAGGTCAAGCGGGAGCAGTTGGCACGCGAGAACAAGACTCTCTCCGCCGAGGAGGCGCGGTCGATCTCGGATCCCGTGCTCGCCAAGTACGAGAAGGAAGGGGACCCGTATTACGGAACGGCGGGGCTGTGGGATGACGGGATCCTCGATCCGGCCCAGACGCGCTCCGTCGTCGCGCTGGCCCTCGCCGCGGCGATGCGCGCGCCGATCCCGGAAACCCGGGCTCCCGTCTTCCGGATGTGATGCGATGGGAACGGTGCAGCTGGAAACCCAGGGCGATCTGACGACGATCCGCCTTCACCGCCCCGACGTCCGGAACGCGCTGGACGAGGTCCTGATTTCCGAGCTCACCCAGGCGTTCGGAAGGCTTCCGGCGTCGACTCGGGTCGTCGTGCTCGCCGGGTCCGGCCTCGCCTTCTGCGCCGGCGCGGACGCCCAGTGGATGAAGCGGAGTCGCTCGTTCAGCCGGGAGGAGAACGAACGCGATGCCGCCGCTCTCGCCGCACTCCTGAAGGCCGTCGACGAATGCCCCTTCCCGACGGTCGCCCGGGTCCACGGCGCCGCGCTCGGCGGCGGAGCCGGTCTGGTCGCGGCGTGCGACATTGCGGTCTCCGACGAGCAGGCGACGTTCGGTTTCCCCGAAGTTCGACTGGGGCTGGTGCCTGCGGTGATCTCGACGTTCGTCCTTCCGCGGATCGGCGCCCGGGCGGCCCGACGCTATTTCCTCACGGGGGAGCGGTTCGCGGCTCCCCACGCGATGGCGATGGGCCTGGTCCATGAGACGGCGCCCGGGGATGCTCTCGACGCCCGAGTCGACGGGATCGTCCGGGAACTGCGACAAGGCGCTCCTCGTGCCCTCGGCGCCGCGAAATCCCTCATCCGGACGGTGGCCGCGCTCCCTCGGGACCGCGCGATCGAAGAGTCGATCCGGACGATCGCCGAGCTTCGGGTTTCGCCGGAAGCCCAGGAAGGGCTCGCCGCGTTCCTCGAGAAGAGGAAGCCGAACTGGCCATGAAGGTGCTGGTCGCCAATCGCGGTGAAATCGCCTGCCGCATCCTGCGCACGCTGGACGAGATGGATCTCCCTTCGGTTGCGGTCTTCACCGACCCCGATCAGGATGCGCCCCACGTGCACCTGGCCGACGAAGCCGTGCCCCTCGGCGCGCCCGAACGATACCTCTCGGCGGAGGCGCTGATCGGCGCAGCGAAGAAGAGCGGGGCCACCGCGCTCCATCCGGGCTACGGGTTCCTCTCCCAAAGCGCGGCGTTCGCGCGGGCCTGCGCCGCCGCAGGAGTGACGTTCATCGGACCCTCGCCCGAATCCATGGAAGCCCTGGGAGACAAGCGCGCCTCTCGCGCGGCCGCCGAGCGGCTGGGAGTTCCCGTCGTGCCGGGGGCGATGGAGGCGGACCAGCTGTCCGCCGCCGTGGACACGGCAGACCGGCTGGGATATCCCGTGCTGCTCAAGGCGGCGGGGGGCGGAGGCGGACGGGGGATGCGGCTCGCGCGCAGTCGCGCCGACCTACAGGAGGCCCACGAGGCGGCGAAACGCGAAGCGACCGCATCGTTCGCGGACGGCCGGCTCGTGCTCGAGAAATATATCTCTCCCGCGCGTCACGTCGAGGTCCAGATCCTCGGAGACGGGCGGGAGGCCGTTGCGATCGGCGAGCGCGAGTGCAGCCTTCAGCGTCGCTACCAGAAAATCATCGAAGAGGCACCCGCGGCGAAAATCACCCCGGAAACTCGTCGGGCGCTGGCCGACGCGGCCGCGCGATTGGCCCGGGCTTCCGGCTACCGCAGCGCAGGAACCGTCGAGTTCCTGGTCGCGGCCGACGGGTCGTTCCACTTCCTGGAAGTGAACACCCGACTGCAGGTCGAGCATCCCGTCACCGAAATGGTCACGGGCCTCGACCTGGTGCGCTGCCAGATCGAGATTGCGCAGGGACGCCCGCTGCCGTCGCCTCCGTCGGCCCGCGGCCACGCCATCGAGGCCCGACTGAATGCGGAAGACCCCTATCACGGATTTCTTCCGCAGGCGGGACCGGTCCTGATCCTGGAATGGCCGCAACGACCCGGCGTGCGCGTCGACTGCGGCCTGCGCGCCGGCCAGCAAGTCACGACGCATTACGATTCACTGCTGGCGAAGATCGTGGCCTGGGGGAGCGATCGGGAACAGGCCCGTCGGCGCCTGGTCGAGGCGCTCCGCGAAACCGTCCTACTCGGGATCCGAACGAACCAGCCGTTCCTGATCCAGGTTCTTGAAAGCAAGGCGTTCATCGACGGGGAGACGTTTACGACGACCCTGGAGTCGCAGGCCTGGCCGGAGCCGTCGATGCCGAAGGAGATTCTGGCCGCGGCCCGGAAATGGCTCTCGTCGAGGATGGGGTCGGAGGGCGCGCCGGCGGAGCTCTCGTCGCCCTGGGAGACGCTGGGCGGATTCCGGGTGGGATCATGAGCTGGGTCGACGTCGATCTCGAGGGCAGGAAGGTCCGCGTCGCCGTCGCGCGCGACGGGGCCGGAGCCTGGGTCGCCTGGAACGGGCTGAGCTGTTTCGTCGGTCCGGATCGGACGGAGCGCGCGGCTCCGGAAGTTACCGAGCGCGAGCTCCGCGCCCCGATGACGGGTCGCGTCGTGAAGGTTTCGGCGACGCCGGGCGCGGCCGTGCAGGCGGGCCAGATTCTCGTTATCCTGGAAGCGATGAAGATGGAATACCGGATCGTCTCCCCCCGCGACACGACGGTGGAAGCCGTGGGATGCAAGGAGGGCGATCGCGTGGACCTGGGCCACGTGGTCGTCAGACTGTCGTCGTGATCCGGATCGTGGAAGTCGGGCCGCGAGACGGTCTTCAGAGCGAAGCCGTGTCGATCCCGACGGACGCGAAGGTCGCCTACATCGACGCCCTTTCCGCCTCGGGAGTCCCCGAAATCGAGGCCAGCGCCTTCGTTTCTCCCAAGTGGGTCCCCCAGCTGGCCGATGCGGAGGAGGTCTTTCGCCGGATCCGCCGCGCTCCCGGCGTGGTCTACTCGGCCCTCGTCCCCAACGAACAGGGCCTCGACCGCGCGCTCTCCGCGAAGGTGGACAAGATCGCGGTCTTCACGGCGGCGAGCGAGACGTTCAACCGCAAGAACATCAACGCCTCGATCGAGGAGTCGATCCGGAGGTTCGAGCCGGTGATCGACCGGTCGCGCCGGGAGTCGCTTCCGGTCCGGGGATACGTCTCGACCGCCTTCTGGTGCCCCTATGAGGGCCGGGTCGCCCCGTCGAAGACCGCGGACGCGTGCCGCCGGCTCCTCGAGGCGGGTGTGGACGAGATCTCGATCGGCGACACGATCGGCAAGGCGGTGCCCGGCGAAGTCCGGCAGCTGCTCGACCTGCTGCTGCCGTCGATCCCGGCATCCAAACTGGCCCTCCATTTCCACGACACGTATCACCACGCCGTCGAGAACGTCCTCACTTCCTGGAAGATGGGCATCGAGACGTTCGACTCCAGCGCCGGAGGGATCGGGGGCTGTCCCTACGCGCCGGGCGCTTCGGGGAACGTCGCGACGGAAGCGGTCGTCGAGGCGCTTCGCGGGGCCGGGGTCGACGTCCGGGTCGATCTGGACGTGATCGCGGAGTCGCGGCGGCTCATCCTGCCCGTCCTCGGGCGCCGGACCGCCTGACCGACTGTTTCATTCGCAGGCGTCCCCCTCGAGGGATATACTGGCGGTTCGACCCCCGCAACTTCGGTGTCCCCTGGACGTTTGAACTTGTTGGAGCGGAGTTAAGGAAGGACCCATGAAGCGTCTCGGATTCGCACTGATCCTGGCGGCGATCCTCGGCCCTTCGGCGGCGCCCGCCTCGGCCGGTCCCGCGCTCCGCCCGGGCGACATCTTCTATCCGCTCGCCAAGGGAGCGAAGTGGGTCTACAGCACCGACTACGCCGACGACACCGAGCTGGTCCACGAGGTCGCGGGCATGGAGAAGGTCGGCGATGTCGAATGTTTCATCGTCGAGCACAAGACCGTCAGCACGGCCCTGGGGACGCGCATGATGCGGAAGGAGTGGCTGGCGGCGGACGGCGACGGCGTCGCGATCCACAAGATCCAGCGGGGCCGGAGCGAGATGGACGTCGCGAAGCCGTTCTACAAGGTCAAGCACGCGATGAAGAAGGACGAGGAATGGAAGGGGGAGGCGAAGGGCACAGAGAACCCGCCCCAATACACCATCCGAGTCGAAGAAGAGACCGACGTCGAGGTTCCCGCCGGCAAGTACAAGGCCTGGAAGGTGCACCTCAAGATCGAATCGGGGACGAGGCACTCGGCCGAAGGAACCGAATGGTACGTGAAGAACGTCGGCGTCGTCAAATCGGAGATCACCATCCGGGCGGGCGGCGACGACTTCACCCTGGTGTCCAAGCTCAAGAAGTTCGAGCCGGGGAAGTGACCGTCGGGATCTCGCTGGATTCCGCGGCGAAAACGCCGATATAATACCTTGATGAAACGGGTCGGCGTCCAGCTGGCCCGGGGGATCGTCGTGGCGGCCGTGCTTCTCGCGGGCGGTCCGCTCGTCGATCCCGGGCCGTCCCGCACCGCGCGCGCCCTCGCGCTGGTCCGCGCCCAGGATTTCACTCCGCTGTTCGACATTACCGGCCGGAGGGTCAGCGACTATTTCGATCCCCGGAAGGAAGACCGGTTCCTCGAGGAGGCATTCAGCTTCTCGGGGAAGTGGAAGGCGGTCACGCGGAGCCGCGAGTCCTACGAGAAGCACGTGCGCCGGATCTTCGAGAAGCACGTCTTCAACCCGCGGGAATTCGAGCGCGTGCTGGACCAGATCCGGGCCGACTTCGCCTACGGAACGGCGGCGGCGGAGAACCGTCTGCTGGTCGCCCTGTACGACGACATCCGGCCTGCGCGGCCGGGGCTGACCTTCGAGAAATTCCGGATGGCCTACGGCGATGTCGCCTCGTCGATCGCCCCCCAGGTGCTGCGCGACCTCGGGATGAACATCGTCTCCTTCGCGGGAAGCGACGCCGCGGCGGTGCTCCTGGTCGCCGCGCTGAGCTCCGCCGGCATCCTCGGGAGCTCGGTGGCCGCAGGGAGCGCCGGAGGTCCGGTCACGTTCGGCGCCAGCCTGGCGATCGGGATCGTCGCGGGGCTTGCGCTCGACGCGATCGTGGGAGATGCGTATGAGGATGCGGCGCGCATCGAGGTCCGGCGGCACATCTGCGCCCTGAGGAACAGGCTCATCGACGAAGTTCACGATGCCCTGGTGAGGGCGCTGATCGCGTACCGCACGCTTCAGGAGCGATGCATCGTAGAGCTGTACGAAGGAGGGTCGAATGAACATCCTGCTCGTCGTTCTTAGCCTGGTGTGCGCGCAGTCCGCCGCGGCGCGCCGGGCGGCGCGCGAGGTGGTGGAAGTCTTCGGCCGCGAAGCGATGGAAGCGGCGGAGCCGAGGGTCGCGCGGCTGATCGAAGCGTACGGCGACGATGCGGCGAAGGCGCTCCGGAAGGTGGGCCCCCCGGGCGTCCAGGCTCTCGAGCGCTTCGGGGCTCCCGGGCTCAAGATCCTCTCGCGGTTCGGGGACGACGGGGTGCGGCTGCTGGCGGTCGAAGGGGACGCGGCCGTCGCCGCGTTGGGCCGCTACGGCGACGAGGCGGTCGAACTGATGGTGCGTCATCCGGGCGTCGGTCGGGATCTGCTGATGCAGTTTGGCGAGCAGGCGCTCCGGGCGCGGCTCTCCACGGAGAGCGTCGTCACGCTCAACCGGCTGGCCGGGGAAATCTCGAAGTCCGGCAAGACGGCGGAGATTTTCGGCGTCGTCGAGAAGTTCGGGGATCGCGCCTGCGACTTCCTGTGGCGGAACAAGGGGACGATCTTCCTCGCGACCGTGCTGGCGGCATTCCTCCACGATCCCCAGCCGTATCTGGACGGCGTCAAACAGCTCGTCGTCCAGCCGGCGTCCGAGGTCGCCCGCGATGCGGCCGGCCGGACAAACTGGACCGTCGTGGTCCTCGCGTCGCTCGGAATCCTCATCGCATGGGTCGTTTATCGCTTCAGAGGGGTGCTGAGGCGTCCTCCGGCCGTATGTCCTTGACTCCCCCGGAGGGCCTCCCTAGAATGTCGCTCGCGTCCCGGCCTGATGGGGCTGTAGCTCAGTTGGGAGAGCGCGTGAATGGCATTCACGAGGCCGAGGGTTCGACCCCCTTCAGCTCCACCAGGCCGGGATGCCGTTTTTCACCCCTTCCCTCCATCTTCGGACTTCGGGCAGCGTCAAATATAGTAGCCAAGCTCCGACGGAGGTTCCCTTGACTGGCCTGGTGGCCGTTCTGGCGTGTCTGGCCTTTTCGCCGCAGGACGAGACGCTCGACGACGCGAAGCTGAAGACGCTGATCGAGCAGCTCGGAGCGGACTTTCTGGAGGAGCGGGAGCCGGCCCGCAAGACGCTGGAGAAGGCCGGAAAATCCGCGGAGCCCCTGCTGATCGGCTCGCTGGGACACGCCGACCATCGGGTCCGGCGGTCCTGCCTCGAGCTCCTCACCCTCCTGAAATCGACGGCTGCCCTGAAGCGCGCCTCGGAATTGTTCAACATCGACGAGGATCCTACCGTCCGGGACGCGGCGTTCCGGCTTCTCCAGTCGCTGGGGAAGGACGGCGAGGATTCGCTGATCGCGGCCCTGACGAGCCCGCAGTTCGAATACCGCCGAGGGGCGATCCAGTCTCTCGCGGAATTCAAGAGCCAGAAATGCGTCGCCAAGATCGCGGAACTCGTCGATCGCGAGACCGACAAGGGCGTGAAGGACGCGGCCTGGAAATGTCTGCTGTCCCTGGGGAAGGCCGCCGAGCCGTACCTGGTGAAATTCCTGGGCGACGCGGACCCGGTCGTCCGAAAGGACGCGCTGTCGGGGCTCCGGGGCTCGACGGACGACCAGACGGCGACGGCCGTGGCCAAGCTGTTCGAACAGGAGGCGGAGGAGCAGCCCCTTCACCAGGCCTATGAGTTCCTCCTGCGGGCCGGGACCCGGGCGGAGCCGGCTTTTCTGGCGGGGCTCAAGAGCCCTCGTCAGCCGACCCGGCTGAAATCGGTTCTCGGGCTGAAGGCGATCCGCAGCGAGAAGGCGCTGGAGCTGGTGGCCGAAGTGTTCCTCGGCGACTGTCCTCCGGACGTCCGAGGAGCCTGCGCCGACTATCTCAAGGCTCAGGGGAACCGCGCGGAAGGCGCGCTGATCCGAGGCCTGGAGAGCAAGGAGCCGGTGGTGCGGCTGTCCTCGATCCAGGCGCTCGGGGAGATCGGGAGCGAGAAGGCGCTGGAGAGGGTGAGCCGGCTCTTCCGCGAGGAGAAGAACAAAGACATCCACGATCGGTGCTTCGATTTCCTGAAGAAGCTGGGGATCCGGGCGGAGAACGACCTGCTCAGCGCGCTCTCCGACGAGGAAAAAGAGATCCGGAAGCAGGCCGTCCTGGCGCTCGGCGACGCGCAGTCGGAGCGCGCCATCCCGCGGCTGATCGAGTTCATGACGGAGCTGGATCCCGCGATGAAGGAGGCGTCGGAAGCGGCGCTGGCATCCATCGGCCGCAAAGCCATCGACGAGGTCGGCAAGGCGGTCGCGTCGGGGCGGCTGAAGAAATCCGTCGCGGAAGCCATCGAGCTCCAGTACACCCGCGGCGAGGTAGAGCGGCTCCTCGAAGCGCAGTTCGGGGACGACGATTCCACGGGCTTCTTCGAGGGGCAGTTCAAGGACCTGGAGGCGTTCGGCCGGGACAAGGCGGTGCCGGTCCTGATCCGGATGCTGCAGGACCGCGCCTACGCGTTCCGGCGGATCCATCGGCGGGAGCGTCCGGACAAGTACCGCATGACGATGAAGGAACTGGCGGTCATGGCGCTGGGAGAGCTCGGGGGAGACGACGCTCTGCCGGCGCTGAAAGCCTTTTTCGGCGACGACGCGCAGATGCGCCTGCTGACGAAGCGGGTCCGCGAGGAGACGCTCGTGGCGCTCCATCGCCTGGGCGAAAGGAAGCCGCTCGAGGATCATCTGCGCGAGGCCCGGCAGGGCGTGGACCGGCTCCTCAAGTCGGAGGTGCCGGAGCAGAAGGAGGAGGGGTGCGACCAGCTCTTCTCGCTGGGGCTGCTGTACACGAGGCTCCGGCGGTATTCGGAAGCCGTGCAGGTGTATCAGGAGCTGATCGTCGTCATCGACAAGTTCAAGCTGGAGCGCGCGCGCGAAACCAACCTGGCGACCACCTACTACAACCTGGCGTGTCTCAGCGCGCTCGGCGGCGACCGGGCGAAAGGCGTGGAGTGGCTGGACAAGGCGGTCCGGGCCGGCTTCACCGACCGGGCGTGGATCCGGAAGGATCGCGACCTGGACGCCCTGCGGGACGAGCCCGGGTACAAGAAGATCCTCGCCGACGACGCGCTGTTCGAGAAAAAGCCCGAGGAGACGCCGCCCGGGGATAAATAATTCCCGACCTTGCGTTGGATCTCCAGGAGGAGGCCGGTGAGCGAGTTGCAGCGGGATTTCGAATCGCAGCTGCGCCGGACTCTCGACGCGCTGTACTACGCCGCGCTCGACCTGAGCGGAAATTCCAGCGACGCCGAGGACATCGTCCAGGAATCGGCGATGAAGGGGTTGCGCCGGTTCGATACCTTCCAGCCCGGCACGGACTTCAAGGCGTGGATGATGCGGATCCTCGCCAACACCTACATCGATCTCTACCGCCGCCGCCGCCGGGAAAAGCCCGCGAGCGCGGAGGACGCCGTCGCGGCGATGGCGGAATCGGAATCGCCGCTCCGGCGGGGGGACCTCGAGTTTCTGCTGCCGGACGACGTGGAGCGGGCGCTGGCGGCGCTGCCGGAAGAGCAGCGGGCGGCGGTCGTGCTCGTCGACGTGAACGGACTGACCAACCAGGAAGCGGCCGAAGCGCTGGGATGGCCCCTGGGCACCGTCAACTCGCGGGTGTATCGCGGGCGGGCGGAGCTCCGGATGATCCTGCGCCGGGCCGCCGATGAACACCGTCTGTTGGGTAAGGGGACGACATGAACGACGACGAACTCCGGAAACTCCTTCAGAACTCGCTGGGCGGGCGGCGCGCGCCGACGGAGGTTCGCGAGCGCATCGTGAGCTCGCTGCGTTCTCGCCGACGGTTCTGGATCGCGGCCGCGGCGGCGGCGGCAGTGGCGGTCGCGGTCGCAACCGGGGCCGCCGTTCTGACGCCCCGGCAGGCGCCGCTCAACGCCACGATCGCGCGGGCGATCGACCTGCACATGGACAGTCCGGTGATCGGACATGCTTCCATCAGCGACACGCCGCGCGAGGTCGCCCAGACGGTCAGCGAAGCGAGCGGCCACGACATCCAGATGCCGGGCCTCCGGGACGGCGGTTTCACGCAGATGAAAGCGCACCGGTGCGAAGCGACGGGCTGGGCCCACGTGACGTACGCGAACTCGTGGCTGAAGGTGTCGTGCTTCGTGCTGGATGCGACGGGCCTGGATCTGTCCTCGGGGACTCCCATGCCGGCGCAGGGCATCGACGCCCACTCCTTCGTCAAGGACGGCTTCTCGGTCGTCGCGATCCGGGACGGAGCGCTGGTCAAGATCTGGGTCGCCGACCTGAGGCCGGACAACCTGGCGTCGATCGCGGTCGACGCGGAGCAGAAGCGCCATCAGCTCCAGACCACCGCGCTGGCGCTGAACGACCGGAACATCGTGAAGCAGCTGGCCGTGCTGTCCAGCATCGCTCCGGGAGTGGAGGAGATCCAGGTCGAACCGTCCAAGCAGGAAGCTTACGTCAAGTTCGACCGGCGGCGCGTGACCCTGGAGGAAATCGCCGCGCTTCTGGCGACGAACGGTTTCGCGGCCAGCCCCCGCGACTGGAACAAGTAAATGCGCGTTCTTCCCATCGTCCTGCTGATCTGGGCGACCGGCGGGTCCCAGGAGATCCCCTGGCTCAAGCTCGACCAGGCCAAGGCGGTCGGGGGGAACACCGGCAAGCTCATCGTCGTCTACGTCGCGTGCGACCCGAACTCGGGGGCCTCCCGCTGCTCCGGCGGCGCCGGGGAACGCTCGTTCTCCGATCCGGCGATCCTCAAGCGCGTGGACGACTTCCACTTCGTCCGCGTCTGCGATCGGAAGACGGCGCAGTCGGTGGGGGCGACCAAGGCGCCCGAGGTGATCTTCATGGACGCGGAAGGGGACGAGTTCCACCGGTCCGGCTTCACGGATGCCGCGACGCTCGATCGGGCGATGACCGCCGCGCTTCAGAAAGTCTCGCCGCGTGCGGCGCCGTGGGCCGCGGAGCTGCCCGCCGCGCCCTCGGGGAAGCCGCTGCTCATCGTCGGGTTCGACGACGAGAAGGGCGAGTCCCTCAAGGGCTTCGAGGACCGGTTGCTCGTGAAGTACCACGAGCGGTTCGATTTCGTCCGCTTCTCCGTGAAGAAGGACGCGGAGGCGTCGAAGAAGTGGGGCGTCACCCAGGCGCCCGCGGTCTTCATCTGCGACGCCTTGAAGGAGGCGCCCGAGAAGAACGTGCTCGAGAAGTTCTCGGGGAAGAGGTCGCCGGCGGCGCTCAAGGCGTCGATCCTGAAGGCGCTGGCGAAGACCGAGCCGAAGAAGTAGGCGGCGCGCTTCCTATCTCCTGGCGCTCGCCAGGAACAGCACGGCGTGAATGGTCTTGGCGATCGCCTGGTCCGTCCCCGGAAACCACGAGCCGTCGTCTCCCTGCTCGCGCAGCAGCAGGGTCGCGCCCTCAAGCCTCCAGTCCGATCCGGCGATGCGATCGATCTTCGCCCGGGCGAGCATGGGGCCGAGCATTCCGAAGTACTCGAGCCGCTGGCCGCACCAGCCTGCTTCGACGGGCGGCACCGCGCGGAAGGTCCAGCGAAGCTGAAGGTTGGCCAGACCCCGGCGGAGCGGCGTCTCCACGTTCTTCAGCTGCTTGTCGTCGAGCTTGAGTCTCGCGGGAACGAGGAGCAGCGTCCTCAGGGCCGCCACGAGCGTGAAGAAGGAGCCCTTGCGGGCGGCGCGGGGATCGGCGCGACCGAGCAACGCGGGCCAGGCGCAGGGCTGGACGGTCTTCTTGGGGTCGGGCGCCAGCGTCGCGGCGTCCTTCTCGAACTCGAGGTCGAGATCGACCTGCCCTTCGTCGTCGACGAATCCGGACGTGAACGCGTCGAGGGCGGCCTTGAAGGTGTCGTCGGGGATCTTGGCGTCGGGCGCGGCCGCGAGGGCCTCGAGGGCCAGCGCGGTCATCGCCAGGTTGGGCGTGTCGTTCCGTCCGGTTCCCGGGCCCCACGCGGAGATCCGGGGATCGCGGCGGCGGTGAAGCTCGTCGGCCAGCCTCCGGGCCTCCTCCGCCTCGTCCTTGGTGGGGCTCTTGCACGACAGGGCGAGGATCTGCTGGCTGAGGGCCGCGTTCTCGGGCGGCGCCGGCGAGCGAAGCGCCTTGGACGCGGCGACCAGGACGGGGTCGTCGGGCTTCATCCCGGCCGCGACCAGCGCCCGGACGGCGAGGGCGGTCAGGTGAATCGCGTCCCCGGCCGTGGCGTTCTGGCGGGTGGGGATCCAGCCTCCGCTTTTCTGCTGTTTCTTGAGCCAGTCGACGGCCCGCGAGAGCGCGGCCTCGATCGACGGCTGGATCTTCGACGCGTCGAGCTCGAGGTCCTCCTTGAACTCGATCATGTGGTGGACGTCGAACTTCCTCTCCACGGGACGCCCGTTCTCCCGCTCCTGGCCCTTGGACTTGAGCTGCCAGCCGGCCTTGAGCAGGAGGCCCCGCGGGACGCTCACCTGCGCGGAGGTGACGAGCGAGCCCATGTCGTGGTTGGTGATCGAGAACTTCGTCTGGTTGTTCACGAAGTCCCGGCGGATCTCGAAGAGCGTGAACGAGCCGTCGATGGTGGCGATCTCGTCATCGCCCTTCTTCGCGGTCTTCAGGATGTAGCGGCCCTTCACCGCGACGGGGCGGATCGAACCGCCGCCGATCATCGCTTCGAAGCCGCCCATCGCGTCCCAGGCATCGTTGAAGAACACCGCGGAGTATTCCCAGCCGACGGACGTCTTGAACGACTCGGGCGGGAGCTGGAAGATCAGCGGAATCGGGATCGCCTCGTAGGAGTCGACGACGATGCGGTTGGAATTCGCCGTGAGCTCGCTGCCGAAAATGAGGAACTTCTGGTCGGCGACCGGCTTGCCCGCCTTGTCCAGCGAGACGTATTCGGCGGCGTGACCGGGGGGAAGCTTCCATTCCAGCTTCCGCAGCCCCTTGTCTTGCGGCAGCGGAAGGAGGGCAAGAAGGAAGAGGGAAAGGATCCGCATCAGTTCCTTCGACAGGACAGGAAGGGGATTTGTTCGGCGGGGCCGCTCATCTCGCGGCGCGGCGCGCCCGCTCGAACTCGAGGACCTTGTCCACGATCTGTTCGACGCCGAGCGTGGGCTGGTATCCGATCAGGGCCTTGATCTTGGACAGGTCAGGCACCCGGCGCATCATGTCCTCGAAGCCGGTCTCGTACGCCTTCTCGTAGGGGATCAGGTCGATCTTCAGGTTCGGGTTGACCCGGTCGCAAACGAGGCGGGCGAGGGCGCCGATGGTGATCTCTCGATCGTTGCCGATGTTGTACACCTGGCCGTAGGCGCGCGGCTCCCGCGAGAGCCGGATGAGGGCGCCCACGACGTCGCCGACCCAGCCGAAGCATCGGGATTGGTTGCCGTCGCCGAAGACGGTGATCGGTCCCCCGTCCAGGGCCTGCTGGACGAACCGGGGGATCACCATGCCGTACCGACCCGTCTGCCGCGGGCCGACGGTGTTGAAGAAGCGGACGACGACCGTCGGAACTTTCCGCTCCTTGAAGTAGGAGAGGGCGAGGAACTCGTCGACCAGCTTGGACGCGGCGTAGGACCAGCGGCCCTTCGAGCTGGGGCCGATGACGCAGTCGTCCTCCTCCGAGAAGGGCACTTTGGTCGACTTTCCGTAGACCTCGCTGGTCGAGGCGACGATGGTGAGCTTCTTCTTCTTCGCGGCGTTGAAGAGGACGATCTCGGTGCCGCGGATGTTCGTCTCGATCGTGCGGACGGGACTTTCGACGATCTGGAAGACGCCGACCGAGGCCGCCAGGTGGAATACGACGTCGGCCTGATCGATCAGCTCGGCGACGTGGGGGGCGCTGAAGAGGGTGTCGACCACGAGGCGGAATTTCGGATGGCTCCGGATCGAGGCGATGTTGTCGGCGGCGCCGGTCGAGAGGTCGTCGAAGACGCACACCTCGTGGCCCTCGCCGAGCAGAGTTTCCGCGAGGTGAGACCCGATGAACCCCGCGCCCCCCGTGATGAGGTAGCGCATCGGATCAGACCAGCGCCTCGGACCGGACCATCTTAGGGTGTCCGTACTGGGGGTGGTAGTCCTGCAGGGCGCGCACCTCGGTCTTCTTCTTGAGGATCGCCTCAATGCCCTGGACGGCGGCCTGGGCGCCCGCGATCGACGTCACCACGTAGATGCCGTGGGAGACCGCGAACGAGCGGATGCGGCCCTCGTCCGTCTTGCCTCCCTTGCCCATGGGCGTGTTGATGATGAGATCGATCTCTTTGTTGATGATCAGGTCGATCGCGTTCGGGCGGCCTTCGGCGATCTTGTGGATGGCGCGAACCTTGATGCCGTTGCGCTCGAGAAGCTTCGCGGTGCCGCCGGTGGCGATCAGGTTGAAGCCCAGGTCCTCGAGCCGCTTGGCGATGTAGACCACGTCGCGCTTGTCGGAGTCCTTCACGCTGAGGAAGATGTTCCCCTTCGTCGGCAGGTGATGGCCCGCCGCGATCTCCGCCTTGGCGTAGGCGCGGCCGAAATCGACGTCGATGCCCATGACCTCGCCCGTGGACTTCATCTCCGGTCCGAGGATGATATCGACGCCCTGGAACTTGCGGAAGGGGAAGACCGACTCCTTGACGGAGAAGTGCTTGGGCTCGATCTCCTTCTTGAGCCCGAACTCGCGGAGCTTCTTGCCGACGATGAGCTTCGCGGCGATCTTCGGGAGCGGCACGCCGATCGCCTTGGAGACGAAGGGCGCCGTGCGCGAGGCGCGCGGGTTGACCTCGAGGACGTAGACCGTCGAGCCCTTGACGGCGAACTGGATGTTCATGAGGCCGCACACTTCGAGCTCGCGGGCGAGCGCGACCGTCGCCTTGCGGATGCTGTCCAGCTGGCTGTCGGAGAGGGAGAAGGAGGGGATCGACATGGCGCTGTCGCCCGAGTGGACGCCGGCCATCTCGATGTGCTCCATGATGCCGGCGATGAAGACGTCGTCCCCGTCGGCGAGGGCGTCGACGTCGACCTCGATGGCGTCCTCGATGAACTTGTCCACGAGGACGGGGTGGTCGGGGTTCACGTCGGTCGCTTCCTTGATGTATTTCTCGAGCATCTCCTCGTCGTAGCAGATCGCCATGGCGCGTCCGCCGAGGACGTAGCTCGGCCGGACGAGCACCGGGTAGCCGAGTCCCATGGCGATCTTCTTGGCCTGGGCGAAGTCGACCGCGATGCCCGACGGGGGCTGGGTGAGCTTGAGTTTGTTGACGGCGGCCGTGAATTTCTCGCGGTCTTCGGCTCGCTCAATCTGCTCGACGGAGGTTCCCAGGACGCGGACGCCCGCGTTGAGCAGGGGCCGGGCCAGGTTGAGCGGAGTCTGGCCGCCGAGCTGGACGATGACGCCTTCAGGCTTCATCGTCTCCCAGATGTTGAGGACGTCCTCCTCGGTCAGCGGCTCGAAGAAGAGCTGGTCGCTCGTCTCGTAGTCCGTCGAGACGGTCTCGGGGTTCGAGTTGATCATGATGGTCTCGTACCCGAGCTCGCGCAGGGCGAACGAGGCGTGGACGCAGCAGTAGTCGAACTCGATGCCCTGGCCGATGCGGTTGGGGCCGCCGCCGAGGATGACCACCTTCTTCCGGTTGGAGACGCGGTGCTCGCTCTCCTTCTCGTAGGTCGAGTAGTAGTACGGCGTGGCGGCCTCGAACTCCGCCGCGCAGGTGTCGACGAGCTTGTAGGCGGGGAGGATGCCCATCGCCTTCCGTTTCTCGCGCATCTCCTGCGGGGTGATGTTGAGCATCTTCGCCAGCTGGCGGTCGGAGAATCCCAGCCGCTTGGCCTGGCGGATCACGTCGGCGTTCGGGTTCTTGAGGATCTCGTTCTCGAATTGCACGATCTCCTGGATCTGGGAGAGGAACCAGGGGTCGATTTTGGACAGGTTGAAGACGTCCTCGACGGTCATGCCGCCCTTCAGGGCGTGGCGGACGGCGTACAGGCGCTCCGTGTTGGGGACGATGAGCTTCTCGCGGATCTGCTCCATCGTCATCGGCTTGTCCTTGCGGTCCCAGCCGAGGCCGAACCGGTCCTGTTCGAGCGAGCGGACCGACTTCTGGAGGGCCTCCTTGAAGGTGCGGCCGATGGACATCGTCTCGCCGACGGACTTCATCTGGATGCCGAGCGTGGCGTTGGCCTCGGGAAACTTTTCGAACGCCCAGCGGGGCGTCTTGACGACCACGTAGTCGATGGTCGGCTCGAAGCAGGCGGGCGTCTTCTTGGTGATGTCGTTGTCGATCTCGTCGAGCGTCTTGCCGATCGCCAGCTGGGCGGAGATCTTGGCGATCGCGAAGCCGGTGGCCTTGGAGGCGAGCGCGGAGCTCCGGGAGACGCGCGGATTCATCTCGATGACGCACTGACGTCCGGTCTTCGGGTCGACGGCGAACTGGATGTTGCAGCCGCCGCACTCGATGCCGATCTCGCGGATGATCTTGAGCGCGTCGTCGCGCATCTTCTGGTATTCGCGGTCGGTGAGCGTCTGGGCGGGCGCGACCGTGATCGAGTCCCCGGTATGGACGCCCATGGGGTCGAAGTTCTCGATCGAGCAGACGATGACGCAGTTGTCCTTCTTGTCCCGCATGACCTCGAGCTCGTACTCCTTCCAGCCGAAGATCGACTCCTCGATCAGGACCTCCGAGTTCATCGACTGCTCGAGGCCGTACTGGACGATCTTCTCGTACTCCTCGATGTTGTAGGCGATGCCACCGCCCGTGCCGCCCATCGTGAAACTGGGGCGGATCACCAGGGGCAGGGGGATCTCCTGAAGGATCCTTCGCGCGTCGTCCATGGTGTAGGCATAGCCCGACTTCGGAAGGTCGAGGCCGATCTTTTCCATCGCCTTCTTGAAGAGCTTGCGGTCTTCGGCCTTGCTGATGACCTCGGCATTGGCTCCGATCATCTCCACGTTGTACTTCGTCAGCGTTCCGCGCTCGTGAAGCTTGATGGCGGTGTTGAGGGCGGTCTGGCCGCCGAGCGTGGGAAGGAGCGCGTCGGGGCGCTCCTTCTCGATGATCTTCTCCACGAACTCGGGGGTGATCGGCTCGATGTAGACCCGATCCGCCATCTCCGGATCGGTCATGATGGTGGCCGGGTTCGAGTTCACCAGCACGACCGTGTAGCCCTCCGCGCGGAGGGCCTTGCAGGCCTGGGTGCCGGAGTAATCGAACTCGCAGGCCTGACCGATGATGATCGGCCCCGATCCGATGAGCAGGATTTTCTTAATGTCGGTGCGTTTGGGCATGGAGTCTCCCCGGGACGGTTCATTTCAGAGACTACTGCACAGGTTTGAGCGAGTATTCTAGCGGGCCGGCGCGCGGAGTCAAGGAACATCCGACGGGCCGGGCTCGAGTGTGAATCCGATCCGGCACGACGTTGACTCGAGGCCGAGGGGTGCTATCATCGGCGGAAGCTCGACCTGGGAGGGATGCATGAAACGCCTCGCGCTTGTCTCGCTCGCGATCGTCGTCCTGGCGGCGCCGATGGGCGGCTGCCACGGTCCCCAGAAGCTCACGAGAAGCCTCGACGAGTGGGTGAACGAGAAGTACATCGACTCCCCGTTCTTCGTCGGAAACACCCTGTCGCACCTCCTCCTGGTCGCGGCGAATGTGCTCACGTGGACGGTCGACAGCTTCATCAATATGTACTACTTCTGGGTCGACGATTCGAAGCCGTTCGGGTCGGGGAAGGGCACGGCGTATCCGTTCCGGGCGGTGACCCCGACGAAGAAGTAACCTACCGCGACGGGCGGGGCCGGTCCTCGAACGAGCCGGACGGGAGGGGCATGAGCCGGATCAGCAGGATCTGGAAGCCCCCTTCGAGCCGCCGCATCGCCCCGAAGATCCGGCGCATCATCCGGTTCCGGCCGGGCGTGCAGTAGGGGATGACCACCTCGTTGAAGAACTCCGCGATGTGGCCCCCCACATAGGGGATCGTCAGGAACGCCGCCGTCGCCGCCTTCTCGACGCGAAGGAAGAATCCGTGGAGCGGCGCCTCCGGAACCGGGTCGAACACCGTCATCAACGGTGATTCTATCCCATTCCGGGGCCTTTGTCCCGGGGTCCGCAAAGTCGCGTTTGCGCCGCCGGGGCCCGGGCCGTAGAATGTCCGGACTCATGGCCGACATGGACGCGACACGCTACGACGTCGTCATCCTCGGCGGAGCGCTCGCCGGAGCCTCCACGGCGCTGCTTCTGCGCCGCCGCCAGCCCGAGCTTCGCGTCCTGATCCTGGAACGAAAGACGCAGTTCGACTGGAAGGTCGGGGAGTCGACCGTCGAGTCCTCCACCTACTTCCTCACGCGGATCCTGCGCCTCTACGATCATCTGTCCCGCGAGCAGCTCAGCAAGCACGGGCTGCGCTACTGGTTCCACAACGGCGACGCGACCACGCTGCAGGAGGCGAGCGAAGCGGGGCCGAACCAGCTGCCCCGGATCCCGGGATTCCAGGTCGACCGTGCCAAGCTCGACGAGCACGTGCTTCGGCAGGCGGTGGAGGAGGGCGCGGAGCTGTGGCGCCCCTCCAAGGTCCTCGAGGTGACGCTGCCCGAGGAGTCGGGAGCCCCGGAAGCCCTGATCCGCGTGGAGCGCGACGGGAAGACGATCGACGTGCGCGCCGGCTGGCTGGTCGACGCGAGCGGGCGCTCGGCGATCATCGCCCGGCGCCGCGGCTGGCTCCATCCGCTGGAGGAGCATCCGACGTCCGCCGCCTGGGCGCGCTTCAACGGCGTGAAGGACCTCGACAGCCACGAGGTCAGCGGGGATCCCGCCACGCGGTTCGGCAGCTACAGCATCTCTTCGCGCCGCCTGGCCACGTGCCACTTCAACGGCTACGGCTACTGGATCTGGTTCATCCCGCTTCACGGCGGCGAGACGAGCATCGGCGCGGTGTGGGACACGCGTCTCGTCCAGCCGGAAGGAAACACGGCGGAGGAGCGCCTGAACTGGTTCCTGCAGGGAAATCCGCTGACCAAGGAGCTGGTCAAGGATGCGAAGCCCATCTCCGGCGACCTCTGGTCCTACAACTTTCTCCCGTATCTGGTCGACAAGGTGGCGGGGAAGGGGTGGTCCCTCGTGGGCGACGCCGCGGGATTCCTCGATCCGTTCTACAGCCCGGGCATCGATCAGATCTCGTTCTCGGTCTCGTGGACGCTGGAGCTGATCAAGCGCCAGTCGATGAAGCCCGATCCCAAGGAGTTCGAGGAGCAGATCGCGGAGCACAACGTGCTGTATCTGCAGTACCTGAAGGGGCTCTTCCGGGGGATCTACAAAGACAAGTACTACCTGATGGGCGACTACGACCTGATGCTGACCGCGTTCCTCGTCGACACGGCGCTCTACTACTACTTCGTTGCCGTGCCCCTCTACCGCAAGGGTCCGATGAGGCTCCTCCAGCCGCCCTTCTATCCGAAGCACTCCCACCATGCCGTCGTGGGCATCCGCTTCTACCAGAGCCGGCTGATCTCGATCGCGCAGCGCAAGCTGAAACTGGGCATCTACGGGAACCGAAACCGCGGGCGACGTCCGACCTACTCGGGCTTCAGCCTCGGCTTTGGAAAGTACAACATGCTGTTCCACGGCGTGCTGCGCTGGATCCGCGCCGAGATGGAAAACGCGTGGACCTACATCGCGCGTCCGAAGCCGCTCAAGAACGGGATGCCCGGGCCGATGCGGATCCCGACGGCCGCGTCGCCGACGAAGGCGACTCCCGAGCTCGTGGACGTCGCGCCGCCCTCCCGTTAATGGCCGGAGGTTCCGACCTTCGCGCTCAATCCCATGATGCCGAAGATGCGGTCGCGCGTCGCCAGGTACTCGCGGGAATCGAGGTCGCGCGGGCGGGGCAGGTCGACGGTCACGACCTCCTGGACGCTCGCGGGTCGCCGGCTCATGACGATGATGCGGTCCGCCAGCTGGACCGCTTCTTCGATGTCGTGGGTCACGAACAGGATCGTCTTGCGCTCTTCCTGCCAGATGCGGATCAGGTCGGTGCGCATCTTGAGGCGCGTGAGGAAGTCGAGCGCGCCGAACGGCTCGTCCATGTAGATGATGTCGGGACTGGCCGCGAGGGCGCGGGCGATCTCGACGCGCTGCCGCATCCCGCCCGACAGTTCGCGCGGATAGGCCTTCTCGAAACCCTTCAGCCCGACCATCTCCACGTAATGGTTCAGGAGCTCCTCGCGCCGGGGATTGTCGCGGTCCAGCCCGAACAGGATGTTGTCGGTGACGGTGAGCCAGGGGAAGATGCCGTTCTCCTGAAAGACGAAGATCCGGCGGGCGTCGGGGCCGTGGACGGGCTGGCCTTCGACGAGCACCTGGCCGCGGGTGTGGGGCAGGAATCCCCCGACGATGTTGAGGAGCGTCGACTTGCCGCAGCCGGACGGGCCGACGATGCAGACGAACTCCCCCTTCATGACGCTGAGGTCGATCCGCTCGAGAACGTGGACCGGCTCCCCCTCGGCCTTGCCGGGGAAGCTCATCCAGACGTCGCGCAGCTCGACGGCGTGGCTCACCGGCTGTACCCCCAGCGGACCTCGTCGAACTTCTCGAGCCGTCGGACGAGGAGATCGAGCGCGAGGCCGATCAGACCGATCATGACCATGCCGGCGACGACGAGGTCGTACCGCTTGCCGGCGTTGCGGGCGTCGATGATGAGGTAGCCCAGGCCGGAGTTCACCGCGATCATCTCCGCGGCGACGACGACGAGCCACGCGACGCCCAGCGCGATGCGGATGCCGGTGAGGACCTGCGGAAGCGTGGCCGGTAAGATGACGCGGCGGAAGAGCTCCATCTGGCCGAGGCCGAAATTGCGCGCCGCCCGGATGTAGACGGGCTGGATGTTCTGCACGGCCGCCATCGCGGAAACGGTGATCGGGAACACGCTCGAGAGGAAGATCAGGAAGATCGGCGCCTTGTCGTCGACGCCGAACCAGAGGATCGCCACCGGAATCCACGCGATCGGCGAGATCGGACGGAGAACCTGGATCATCGGATTGAAGGCGAAGAACAGGCGGTTGAACCAGCCGAGGAGCAGGCCGACGGGGACGCCGACGATCACCGCCCCCGCGAACCCGACGGTGACGCGGAAGAGCGACGCGACGATGTATTTCAGCAGCAGCCCCTTGCGGGCCAGTTCGACGATGCCGCGGAGTACGTCGACGGGCTTGGGGAAGATGTCGCTCCCGGAGAGGCGGACGCTGATATCCCACGCGAGCAGGAACAGCGCGGCCACGAGGAGCGGAAGGCCGACCTTGAGCAATGCCGGATGGGCGGGACGCTTTGCAGGGATCGGCAGGGCTCCCGCGGGAGGCGTCTGCTCCCGCGCCCGTTCGGCGGCTCCTTCGGCGGCGACGCTCATCAGCCTACCCTACGGGCCTCGGCTGCAGCCGCCGGGCGAGCAAGACGAGCGCGCCGAGCGCCGTGCAGGCGCCCAGCGCGATCGCCATCTCCTGCCAGTGCGGGGAGAAGATCAGGACGAACCCGCGCCCCTTCACCAGAGCGGCGAAGCTCGAGACGCAGAACGGCGTGAGGAAGAGGCGGAACGTCGGCCAGGCTTCCAGCTTGATCCGAGTCGTGCCGGACGCCGTCGTGTTGATGAACAGCGCCGCTCCGATGATGACGCTCAACCCGAGCGACGTGAGCCAGATCTGCGGATCGCGATCGAAGTAGCGGATCAGGACGACGATCCACCAGATGAAGTAGCACCACAGGACGAATCTCCCTCTCGACAGACCGGCCAGGTAGCTCAAAGGGTGGAGTATACGAAGGGTCCCCGGCCGCCTCAAGCCCGGTCGCGAGACGTCCGGGGGGGGGCGGGCGGTCTTGACGGTCTTGGAACTCTCGGATATAAAGGGACCTCCATGACCCCATCCAACAGCGGTCGTTCGCTCATGGACTGCGATCCCCAGTACCGGGAAACGGTGGTCCAGATGCTGCGGTCGCAGGCGTGGCGAGAGCTTTCGGCGGCCCAGCTGTTCGGGCACGGGCTGCAGTACGTGTCCGATCTCCGGTCGCTCAAGTTCATCTCGCGCCACGTCCAGGAGGAGACCGAGCACTACGCCGCGGTGGCGGACCTGTACCAGGAGCACGTCGGCGAATCGGTCGAGCCCTGGGTCAGCGCCAAGCTGGCGACCAAACCCATCCCCTGGGCCTCGAGCTTCCTGGAGTTGGGCATCGCGCAGTGGCTCTACGATCGCGGCGGCTTCTGGCAGTTGCGCGAGTACGAGAATTCCAGCTGGGCGCCGTACCGCGAAGTGATCGGGAAGATCGTCTCGCAGGAAGAAGGCCACCAGTATCACGGCCAGAACATCGCGGTGCCGCTGATCCGCCAGGAGAAGGACCGCGAGAAGGTCCAGCGGCTGTTCGAGGACTGGCTGCGCCAGGGTCTCATCTGCCTCGGTCGGCCCCACAGCGAGGGCAACAAGTACGCGGTCGCCGTGGGATTGAAGAAACGGGACTCGTCCGAGTGCATCAAGGACTACATGCGGGACATCCTGCCGGCGGTCCGCGAGGCCGGCCTCAAGCTTCCTCCCAAGGAACGGCTGAAGGTCGATCTCCCTTCCGACCTCGAGTGGCCGCTCGATTGATCAACGAAGCTTCCTTCGCCGCCGCCCTTCTCGAAACCTTTTCCCTTCCGATCCAGGCGTGCTTCGAGAGCCAGCCCGTCGCCGAAGAGCGGCTGACCGCCGGAGAACGGACCGTCTTCGACTCGCTCGCGTCGCCGACGCGTCGCGCCTCCTGGCTCCGGGGACGGGCGGCGCTCAAGCGACTCCAGGCTTCCCTCGGCGGCGCCGAGGACACCTCGATCCTCAAGTTTCCCCATCCGAAGCTTTCCCTGACGCACAGCGAATCCTGGGCGATCGCCGTCGGGTCGACCTCGCCGAAGCTCCTGGGGATCGGCGTCGATCTGGAGGTGAAGGGGGCGCCGAAGCCGGAGACGGCGCGGCGGTTTCTCAACCCCGCGGAGCTCGTCTGGCTCCGCCGGATGGACGAGGGCGACCGGGAGAAGATGCTTCACCGGCTCTGGACCGTGAAGGAGGCGACCTTCAAGGCGGACCCGGAGAATCCGGGAAAAACGCTGCGGGACTACGGCCTGGCCGATCCGGGGTTCGTGGCGGGGAAGGCGCGCCGGGGGGATCGGGTTTTCTACTACACGTCCTTCGAGGTCCCCGACGGATTCCTCTCCGTTGCGGTGCTGCCCGCGGTCGAGTAAGATTCTCCCCTGACGCCATGACCTCCGCACTGTCGAAGTCGCCTCTTGCCCAGTCCCTCGAGCGCCAGGTCTGCGACCGGGCGCGGCAGACGGCGGTCCATTCATCCTCCGAGCGGCGATCGATCACGTTCGCCGAACTGGGCGAGCGCGTGACCGCGTGGGCCGGAGCGTTCCGCCGCGTCGGAGTGACGGCCGGCCAGATCGTCTCCCTGGCGCTCGGCAACCTGCTGGCCTTTCCGGAAGTGTTCTTCTCGCTGCGGGCGCTGGAAGCGGCGGTCCTGCTCGTGGACGACGCCGCCGTCTCGACGAAGATGGGCGCCTCGTGGATCGTCCATCGCGGGTCCGAGGGCTCGGCGGTGGACGGCGGTCCCGATCCGGCCGTCCGCCTGACGTCCGTTCGTCCCGAGGTCGGGGTTCCCCCCGGGACCGCGCTCATCAAGCTCACGTCCGGCAGCACGCTCGCGCCCCGAGGGGCCTGCTTTACCGAAGAGGCGCTGGTCGAAGGGATCGATCACATCCTGAAGGGCATGGAGATCACGGGGGACGATCGCGTCCTCATCTCCATCCCGCTCAGCCACGGCTACGGGTTCGACAACGGGGTGCTCTCGCTGGCGGCGGCCGGGACGCCGCTGATCCTGCAATCGGACGTCCTCCCCGGCGCGCTGCTGCGCGCGATCCGCGAGCACGAGGTGACGTTCTTTCCCGCCGTGCCCGCGCTGATCCGGGCGCTGGGCCAGGTGGCCTGGCCGAAACCGCTCGCGCTCCGGCGCGTCATCAGCGCCAGCGCTCCGCTGTCCCGCGAGGCCGCCGAAGCGTTCACCCGCGCGTCCGGCCTGCCGGTCTGCCAGTTCTTCGGATCCACGGAGACCGGCGGCATTTCGTTCGAGAGCCGGCCCGACGATCCGAAGGCGGAGGGATGCGTGGGCGCGCCGCTGTCGGGGGTTCACATCGAGCTCGCCGACGGCGGGTCCGTCCGCGTCCATTCGAAGGCCAACCGATTCGCCGTGTTGCCCGAACAGCCGGTTCCGGCGTACGTCGAGACCGGGGACCGGGCCTCGTGGACGGCGGAGGGGCGGCTGCGGCTCGAAGGCCGAGCCACGCTGGTGGCGAATGTCGGGGGTCTCAAGGTCGACCTCGGCGCGCTCGACGCCTTCTTCCGGGGTCTGCCGGGCGTCGACGACGCCGCGGCGGTGCCCGTGGACGATCCGGCGCGCGGCCATCGGGTGGTGGCGTACATCGAGACGGCGTCGTACACCGAAGCGAGGCTGCTGGAAATCTGCCGCGAGCGGTTGTCCGCTCGCGAAGTTCCGAGCGAGATCCGCGTCATGGGGCGGCTTCCGCGCAACGCCCGCGGCAAGCTGGACCGTTCCGCGCTGGGATCGCTCGGCCGGGGAGGGTGCTGAGATGTACGACGTTGCCGTCATCGGAGGCGGCCCCGCCGGCTCGACCGCCGCGACCGTGCTGGCGCGACAGGGGCTGAAGCCGATTATCCTCGAGCGCGAGCGGTTCCCCAGGTTCCACATCGGCGAGTCGCTCTTGCCGCTCAACCAGGACCTGTTCGACCAGCTCGGACTCTCCGAGCTCCTGAAGGACCAGAAGTTCGTGCTCAAGTACGGGGCGCAGTTCGTGAGCAACGACGGCGCCGTCGAGCGGGCGTTCGATTTCTTCCAGGGCGGTCTCGGGGCCGAAGCGTACGCCTACGAGGTCGAGCGCGAGACGTTCGATCACGTGCTGCTCAAGCATGCGATGAAGCAGGGCGCCGAGGTGCGCGAAGGCACGAACGTGCTCGAGGTCGAAACCCACGCGGACCAGCCGTGCCGGCTGCGCGTGCGGACCGACGGCGCCGACTCGACGGTCGAGGCGAAGGCGGTGATCGACGCGAGCGGACAGAGCTCCCTGCTGGCCAAGATCCACGACCTGCGCATCAAACATCCCTCGCACCAGAAGATCGCGATCTTCACCCGGTACAAAGGCGGCGTGCGGCGGGAAGGGCGCAAGGAAGGCAACATCGACATCGTGCTCGGCGCGGGATGCTGGTTCTGGATCATCCCGCTCCGCGACGACGTGCTGAGCGTCGGCGCGGTCGCCGGCATCGCCGACTGGAAGGCGAGCGGCCTGCCGCCGGAGCAGTACTACGAGAAGTGCGTCCAGAGTTCCCCTTACGTGATGTCGCGGGTGAAGCAGGGCGTCCGCCTGGAGCAGTTTTATACGGCGAGCAACTACAGTTATTCGTCGAAGCGGTTCGTCGGAGACGGGTTCCTGCTCGCGGGCGACGCGGCGGAGTTCATGGATCCCATCTTCTCGACGGGCGTCATCCTCGCGATGCGGAGCGGCGAGCGGGCGGGCCGGGACCTGGCGGCCGCGATCAAGGCGGGCGGGCCGCTCCACGCCGATCGGTTCAAGGGCTACGAGAAGTCGTTCAAGCAGTGGACTTCGAATCACTTCGCCATGATCGACGCCTTCTACGCGCCGGGGTTCGGCAACGTCTTCCTGACGCCGAAGAACACGTTCGGCATGGTCAAGGCGGTCATCGGTCTCCTGGCGGGACGGTCCGAGCCGAGCTTCCTCGACCGGCTGCGGCTCAAGCTGTTCTACGGCCTGATCATGCTCAACAACAAATACCACTTCATGCCGGACCCCCGTTCGGCGGAATCGGCGGTGCCCCATCACTAAGCCCCTGCAGTTGACGTTCGAGGACGTCCGTCGCCTGCTCCCCCAGTCCCATCCGTTCCTGATGGTGGACAAGGTGGTGGAGCTGGTTCCGGGCGAGCGCATCGTGGCGCAGAAGAACATCTCGGGCAATGAGACGTTCTTCGAAGGCCATTTCCCGGGGATGGCGATCATGCCGGCGGCGCTGATCCTGGAAGCGCTGGCCCAGGCGACGATCGTGCTCGTGCGGAAGTCGGCGGAACTGGCGGCGGTGGGAGCCCCTCCCGATCCGTCCGTCTACCTGTTCGGCTCGGTCCGGGCGAAGATGCAGCGGCCGGTGTTCCCGGGCGACGTGATGAAGCTCGAGGTCAAGCTGGTGAAGCTGTTCGGCGAGGGCGGCGCCGCGGAAGGCGCGGCCACCGTCGAAGGGCAGACCTGCACCCAGGCGGAGATGTATTTCTCGAAAGTCCGGCTCGCCGACTTCCAGAAGCCTCGGTAGATTCGGCGTGAGACGCCTCATCGGACTCCTTCTCCTTACCGCATCGGGCTGCTCCGGATTCGCGGCCGCGACTCCCGGCCGCCTGGACGAGCTCCGTCTCGCCGACGAGACGGCTCCCTTCACTCGATGCAAGTTCCGCATGAGCGTGGTGAGTCCCTGGCTGACCGGCGAATTCGACGGCGTGGCGCTGCTCGCCGACCGGACTCCGTCGCCGTCCGCCCGGGTCCAGGTCTTCGGAGATCTCGGACCAAAGATGCTGGATCTTTCGTCGCGGCCCGATCGCGTCGTCGGCTATTTCCCTCAGTCGATGGAAGGAGTCGATTGCGCGCTTCCGGGGGAAACGGCGCCCCATCTTCTGCTCTTCATGGGCGTGACCGTGCTTGAAGATCTGCTCCCGTTCCGGCGAGCCCGAGTCGTCGGACTCCGGGAGGAAGACCACGGCACGTGGCTCCGGCTGAAGCCGCTGGTGCCGGGATTGACCACCGATCTTTTCATGTCCCGCGCCGGGGAGTGGGGAAAGCGGCGCTTCTCCTGGATCTACGGCATCGAATGGGAGGAGACGCGAACGGGCCCCGACGAGTGGCGCATCGCAGCGCCCCGCATCGACATCCGACTGAAGGTCGTGGAGCGGGACCACTCGCCGCCCGCCAAGCCGGACATCCTGGACCTCACCCTTCCGAGCGATGTCCGCCTGAGTCGGGGGTCGCGCAAGTGAGCGGAGCGCTCGAAAACGCCGGGCGCTCGGTCCTGCGCCACCCGCGCCTGGTCGCCGCTGCGGCGGCCGTATTCGCGGTCGCGTGCGTCCTCCTTCTGATCCGGCTCCGCATCGATCCCAACGTGGAGCACCTGCTGCCGGCGAAGGATCCGACGCTCCGGCTCACCCGTCAGCTTCAGGGAGAGTCGGCCCCGACGCGCGTGCTCTTCATCGTGCTGCGCGCGGACGATGCCCGGATGCTCGAAGAAGCCGTGCCGCTTGCGGCGGAGGCGCTTCGGGCGTCGCCCTATCTCGTCCAGGTTGCGGCGACGCGGCAGGAGTTCGGAGGGGAGCGGGTGAAGTGGATGGAGCGGTCGCTGATCCACTTCCTCCCCGAGGAACTGCTCCGGAAGGTGGAGTCCCGGCTGACCGCACCGGAGCGGACGGCGGAACTGGAGGGGCTGCAGCGGCGGATGGCGGAGGATCCGCTGGCAGGGAAGCCGACGGCGCTCGCCGATCCGCTGGGACTTCGCTGGATCTTCGACGAGATCGGGGAGCGGATGGGCGACCGGTTTCCGGCCCGGCTCCGTCCGGGCTCGCCCTATCTCATCGTCCAGCAGCCGGCGGTGGCGTTCCTGAAGGCGCTCGGCCGCGAGGAGTCGCCCAATACCCCGTTCGCGGTGTCGCTGGTCGAGGACGCCCGGTCGCGTCTCGAGCGGGCCACGGCGGGGAAGCATGTCCGCGTGGAGCTCGCCGGGAGCTACGTGAGCGCGGTGACCCAGGCGGCGGCGCTGCGCCGGGATCTGATCGTGGAAATCACGGTCTCGACCTTCGCGGTGCTCCTCTTCGTCTGGTGGTTCGCGAAAAACCTCCTGGCCGCCCACCTGGTGTTCGTGCCGGTGGTGATGGCGACCGCCGGGGCGCTCGCGGCCGGCGGGCTGATCTTCGGCCCGCTCACGCCGATCGTCGTCAGCGCGGCGGCCATCCTCATCGCGCAGGGCATCGATTTTCCGGTCCACTACTTCGTCCGGTACCGCAAGGAACGGGCCACGGCGGACCTGGAGGAGGCGCTGCACCGCGCGCAGGTCGGGATGGCCCGTCCGTTCGTGGGCATCGCCGTCACCACGCTCGTGGCGTTCCTGGCGCTCCTCGTCAGCCGATTCCCCGGCTTCCGCCAGTTCGGATTCGTCCTCGCGGTGGGCATCGTGCTCTGCCTGGTGGCCGCGCTGCTGTTCTTCCCGATCCTCCTGATGCCGATCGACCGGCGGATCCGGCCCGCGTCGGAGCGGATCCCGTGGGTCGTCCGGGGCGCGGAGGCGATCCTTCGGACCCGGTGGCGCCGGCCGCTGGCGTGGGTGCTGATCGTGGTGGGCATGGCGTCGTGGGGCTGGGTCGCCCATCGGGGCGTGCGTATGGACCTCGATCTCCGGAACGCGATGGCGCCCGGCGATCCGGGTCGGGCCGTGCTCGAGGGACTCGAACGGGACCTGGGCGCGTCGCTGGTGCCGGTCTATGCGCTCGTCGATGGCTCGATGTCGCCCGACGACCTGCGCGCGCGAGTCGCCGCCCTTCGGGGCTCGGGCGCGATCGCCGCGGCCGACGGCCCGCAGGAACTCTACCCGACCGCCGGGGGGCGCGAACGGGTCGAGGAGTTCCGCCGGCGGACGAAAGGGTGGAAGGAGGCGACGCTCGCGGACCTCGCGCGGCTGGGCTTCCGTCCGGATCCGTTCCGCCCGGCCCTGGAGAACCTGGAGAAGATGATCGACGCGCCCGCGCCGTCGGCGTCGGACCTGGCCCAGCCGGCGTTCGTCGGCCTTCGCCGCGCCATGGAATCCGACGGCCGCCACGTCGTCGCGCTTTTTCCGCCGCGGTCGATGTGGGATCCCGGGTCTCGAGTGGAGTTCGACCGTGCGGTCCGGTCGAGCCTCGGCGCCGAGGTCCTGCTGTTCAGCCCTTATCATCTGCCCGACCACTACTCGGAGGTGCTCAATGCGGATCTCCAGCGCGTCGTCCTGATCACCTCGGTGGGGATTGCGATCCTCACGCTGGCGTCGGTCGGGAGCCTCCGAGACGGCCTCTTCGCGCTCATTCCCGTCGTGCTGGCAACCGGCATGACGCTGGCGTTGGCGGTCTTCCTGGGAGGTCGGATCAACGTCATCAACATGGCGGCGATCCCCATCATCCTGGCGGTCGGCGTCGACGGCGGAATCCATTTCATGGTCCGCTTCCGGGAGACGGAGAGCCGCGATCCGGCGGCGACGATCCGCGAGGTCGGGCCGGGGATCTGGGGCTCGGCGGCGACGACGCTCCTGGGATTCGGCTCGATCGCGTCGTCGGTGACGCCCGGCATGGCGTCGATGGGCTACCTCGTGGTCGCCGGCACCGTCACCTCGCTCCTCGCCTCGCTGTTCCTCCTGCCGGGCCTGCTGAAGGCCCGGACCTTGCCCCCCGCCTGAAACGCCCGATATACTGGCATTCTCGAAGGGAGGATTCCCCGATGAAGCAGGTCGCGGTCGTCGTCTCTCTGCTGGCGGTCGCGGCTCTCGCCGGGTGCGGAACCGCGGGCGTCGCGGAGGACTTCAAGTGGTCGGCCGAGTGCCCCAAGACGGTGGATCGGGGAGCGGAGTTCGCATTCACCGTCACGGCGGTCAACGCCGCGGGAGAAGCGGTGAGCGGAGTCATGTATCGGTATCAGATCCTCTGGACGGCCGGCAGCTCCAATCCGCTCCGCCATCGGGGATCGACGGGAGAGAGCGAAAAGGTCCATGCGCGGCTGACGACGGGGCCCGCGACGATCGTCGTCACCTGTCCGAACCGGGCGGGCCTGGACACCAAGGTCGTCGAAGCCACGTTCGAGGTGAAGTAATGAGGCGCCTCTTCGCCGCGCTTCTGCTCCTGGCGCCCGCGCTGGATGCCCAAGATTCTCCGGCCGACGTCGCGGCCAAGGCGGCGCTCCGGAAGCTCGCCGACCGCTTCAAGGAGGCCCGCACGCTCTCCGCGCGGGTCACCCAGAGCCGGAAGACGGAGCTCCTCGAAAAGCCGCTCATCTCGACGGGGATGATGTACTACCGCCGCGACCCGGCGCGCATGGTCTTCCGCCTGACGGAGCCCCGGAAGGCCGAAATCCACATGGACCGCACGTCCTATCAGGTCTACCGTCCCGACGAGAAGCGGCTGGAGCGGACCGACTTCGAGAACGACGACGTGACCGGGAAGATCCTGATGGTCTTCGAGCCGAAGCCGGACGATCTGGGCAGGACCTTCGCCATCCGCGGCGGCGAATCGAAGGACGGCCGCATCGAGGTGAAGCTGGAGCCGTCGGACGAGAAGGTCCGGCGGCGGCTGAAGCGCGTCTCCCTGACGATCGCCGAGGCGGACGGCGCGCTCCACCGGCTGTCCTACTTCGACGGGGAAGGGGACGAAGTGACGCTCGACCTGTCGGACGTCGCGATCAATCCGGACCTCTCCGCGGACCTCTTCACGCTGCAGGTGCCCGAAGGGACCCGGGTGCTCCGCCGGACGGTCAAGAAAGAGTAGTCCGTGACGATTGCGATGGCGGACCGAATCGGGTAATCTTTCCGCCCATGAGCAACGACGACGTCCTTCGGTCGAAAGTGAAGGAGCTCATCGTCCAGTGCGCGCGGCTGAAGATCCAGCCCTCCGAGCTGAAGGACGACTGGCCCCTCTTCGATAAGGAAAAGGGCCTCGGTCTGGACTCGATCGACGTCCTGGAGATCGTCGTCAACATCGAGAAGACCTTCGGGGTCCAGATCCCCGACCGCGAGACGGGGGAGAAGGTCCTGCAGACCGTCAACACCATCGTCGACCATCTCAAGGCGTCGGGCGCCAAGACGTGAACAACGGGGCGCTCTGGGATCACAGCCGCCACTGGCTCAACATCCGGCCGATCTACGCGTTCGGCGAGTGGGTCCTGGACAGCATGCCGCTCTTCGTGGGCTACGGGATCACGTGGGGCGTGACGGAGATGGCGTATCACTTCAGCCCCGACCAGCGCGCCGGCCTCGAGGCGAACGTCCGCCAGGTGCTCCGCCACACGCAGCCCGCGCTCGAGGAAGGGGAGCGGGAGCGGCAGGTGAAGCGTCTGGTCTACAAGATCTTCCACAACCGCGGGGTCTGGTTCGCGGATCTCTCCGTGATGGCCGGACGGCGCCAGATCTCGGGACTCTTCAACTTCGAGAAATCGGGGGACTGGCGGGCGCTGGAGCGCCAGCTGGCCACCGGGCGGGGCGCGATCGTGGCGTCGGCCCACCTGGGCAACTGGCACGGCGGCGGCGTGGCGATGGCGCGCGCGGGCGTTCCGGTGCGCGTCGTCATGTACCACAACCACGCGGGCGACATCATGGACCGCAAGGTGGCGGAACGGGCCAACGTCCGCCAGACGTACATCAACTCCGATCCGATGGCGATGATGGAGATCGTGCGCGCCCTCCGGAGCGGCGAGGTCCTGGCGATGCTGGTGGATAAGCCGTGGGACAGCCGCTCGGTGGCGGTGAATTTCTTCGGCAAGCCCAGCCTCTTTCCGCTCGGCCCGGTCCGGGTGGCGCGGCTCGCGGGCGTTCCCATCTTCCCGGCGTTCTGCGTCTGGGACCGTCCGCGCCAGTACCGGGCGATCCTCTGCGATCCCATCGAAGTCCGCGGCTCCGATCCGATCGAGGCGGAGCACGAGGCGCTGACCAAGCTGGCCCACGTGATCGAAACCCAGGTGGCGTCGAACCTGCAGGTGTGGTTCAACTTCACGCCGGCGTGGAGCGCGTCGTGAATCCCAACCCCGTGCGCGTCGTCGTCACGGGACTGGGCTACCTGAGCGGCCTCGGGTTCGGAGCCGAGGATCACGAGCCCGCGCTGCGCCAGGGACGGTCGGCCGTCGGTCCCGTGAAGCGGTTCGACACGACCGGGTTCCGCACGTCGCAGGGCGCCCAGTGCGACGAGGCCCGTCTCGAGTCGCTGCTCCGCCGCCGCTGGTCGGTGGACGACCTTCGCGGCCTGGACGTCGACACCCGCATGATTCTCTGGGCGACCGCGACGGCGCTCGACGACGCGGGCGTGCGCCCCTCCACGCTCCAGGCGCCGCTGCCGGCGGTCATGGGCACGACGCTCGAAGGCTTCTGGCAGGCCGAGCAGTGGTACGAGCAGTGTCTCCGCCGGACGCCGGCCCACGCGCGGCCCCGCCGGCTGCGCCACTGCATGGCGGGAGGCCAGCTCGGGCAGATCGCGGAGCTGCTGGGCATGCCCGTCGAGCCCATGGTCGTCTCGAACGCCTGCGCGACCGGCGTGAGCGCGATCGGTCGGCTCTTCCGCCGGATCCGGTCGGGCGCGTCGGAGATCGGCATCTCGGGCGGCTACGACACGCTCACCCGCTTCATCCAGCTGGGCTTCGATTCGCTCGGCGCGCTGACGCCGAAGACCTGCACGCCGTTCGACCGGAACCGGTCCGGGTTCTTCATCGGCGATGCCGCCGCGGTGATGGTGCTCGAGAGCCTCGAGTCGGCGCGACGCCGCAACGCGAAGATTCACGGCGAGCTGCTCGGCTACGGCGAGTCGCTCGACGGCCATCATCCGACCCATCCCGATCCCGAGGGGCGGGGCATCGCGCGGGCGATCCGCCAGGCGCTGGAAATGGGGGCGATCGCTTCCGATGGGGTGGACTACGTGAACGCCCACGGGACCGGCACGCCGGCGAACGACGCGGCGGAAGCGAAGGGCATCCTGCTGGCGCTCGGGGACGATCCCGGCCGCCGCGTGGCGGTCAGCTCCACGAAGGCGCAGGTGGGCCACACGCTCGGCGCCGCGGGGGCCCTGGAGCAGTGCTTCTGCTTCCTCGCCCTCGAGAAAGGGTTCCTGCCGGTCCAGGCGGGTCTGGAGACCCCGGATCCCGTCTGCCCGCTCAACTTCGTCCGCTCGCCGGAAGGCCGTCCCCGCGTGGCGCTGAACAACTCCCTGGGATTCGGCGGCGCCAACGGCGTCCTGCTCTCCCGCCGGTGGGAGGAGCCGGCATGAGCCTCACGCTCGGCCCGTTCCACTTCATCTCCGCCGCCGGCGGGATCGCGGACGTCGCCGCGGGGCGGGAGCGGACCGACGCTCTGGCGAAGATCGACGAGCGGCTTCCCCAGCCCAACAGCCTCCGACGGGCGGGCGACGATACCAAGTCCGCCGTGCTCGCCGCCACCGAGCTTCTCCGCGCGGAAAAGATCGCGGTCTCGGACCGGGTCGGCCTCTACGTCGGCCAGCAGCAGATCGCGCTGGACTACTGTTCCCGCTTCATCCAGGCGTCGTACCGCGAGGGGCCGCGGATGGCGAGCCCGATGTTCTTCTCCGAGTCGGTGGCGAACAACGTCGCGACCCACGCGTCGCTGACGCTGGGGATCAAGACGCTGGCGCAGACGTTCATCGGCACGCGCGCCGCCGGGATCCAGGCGGTGATCGCCGCGTCCGAGGACGTCGAGAGCGGCCTCGTCGACATCGGCCTGGTCCTCGTGCTCGGCGTGTCGACCGCGGTGAGCCGGGACGCCTACCAGGCGGTGTTCCAGCCGCTGCGCCGACAGAATCGGCCGGACCTGAAGTTCCTCCGCGGAGCCGTCGCCATGCTGGTGCGCCGGGACGCTCCGGGCCAGCCGCGGATCACCTACACCGGGGTCCGGGTCCTGGGATTCGGGCCGCGAGCCCAGCTGAACGCCGTGGGCCATCTCTGGACGGAAGCGGACGTCCGGATGACCGACGGCACGCGGGTGCTCGATTCCACGCTGGTGATGGCGCGCGCCCGCAGCCTGGGGGTCATCCGGCGGATCGGTCCCACGACGCCCTTCGGCGAGGACCCCGGGGAGTGCTACGCGCTCGATCCGTTCGTCCGAATCCTCGTGGACGGCGTGAGACATCCGGGGGGCGAAGGCCGCGCCGTGATCTGCCTCGGGGAAGAGGGGACGGCTTCCATGATCGCTCTCGACGGACCGGGACGACTTGTCCCGGAAGCCGTACAGTCTTAGGCCTTCGCCGGAGGTTGATCGTTGAATCGCGCTCCGGGTTATACTAACGTTGAGGTCCGATGCTGGAGGAAGACAAGACCGAAAAGGCTCATTCCAGCGCGCTGCAGCTGATCTGCCCCACCTGCGGCGCGAAATACACCCTTCCCAAGTACGTCGAGGGCAAGCGGTACGGCTGCAAGCGGTGCAGCGCCTCCCTCCTGTTCGGGAAGTTCGCCCTTCTCCAGGAGCTCGGCCGCGGCGGCTTCGGCGTCGTCTACAAGGCCTTCCAGGCCGACCTCGAGCGCGTCGTCGCCCTCAAATTCCTCCACACGGACAGCCCGGAATCGACCGAGCGGTTCATGCGGGAGGCCCGGATCGCGGCGAACCTGAGCCATCCGAACATCACGGCGATCTACGAAGTCGGTCAGAACGACGGGAAGCCGTACATCACGATGCAGTTCGTGGACGGCATCACCACCAACAAGGCGAGCTTCTCGATCCGGGACGCGGTGTTCGTCATGCGGGACGCCGCCATCGCCGTCGACTACGCCCACGCGCGCGACATCATCCACCGCGACATCAAGCCGCACAACATCATGGTCATGGAAGACCGGAGCAGCAGCACCCTCGAGGGGGCGACGCGCCGGACGTTCGTCATGGACTTCGGCCTGGCCCGGTCGGCGAACAAGGGCGGCACGCTGACGACCGAGGGCCAGGTGATGGGGACCCCGGCGTTCATGTCGCCCGAGCAGGCCGAGGGAAAGACCTGCGACATCCGGAGCGACGTCTACTCGCTGGGGGCGACGCTCTTCTCGCTGGTCACCAAGCGGCCGCCGTTCGAGGCGCCCACGCCGCTGCAGATCCTGATGCAGGTGACCCAGGAGGATCCCCCCGCGCCCTCGACGATCAATCCCGAGATCGACAAGGGGCTCGAGGCGATCATCCTCAAGGCGATGGCGAAGGATCCGTCCCATCGCTATCCGAGCGCGGCCCGCTTCGCGCAGGATCTCACGAGCTGGCTCGCGGGCGGCGTCACCGACGCGGGGCCGACCGTCCACCTCTCGATGACGCCCGGCTCGCTCAAGGCGGCGCGGCGGAAGAAGAACGGCGCGATGATCGCGCTCGGCATGGTCCTCATCCTGGCCGGCTCGGGCGGCCTGGCCTGGAAGGCCTTCACGAAGAAGGACGAGACCGCCAAATCGGCGAAGCACGACCCGATCAACGATCCCCGGCCGATCCCGCCCACGACGCCCGAACGTCCGAGCCCGCCGCCGGCCGTCGTCCTGCTGGAGGTGAGCGCGGACCAGCCCGGCGCGACGCTGCGCATCAATAACAAGGAGTGGGGACTTCCGGCCTCGCTGACCGACTCCCAGATCACGCCCGGAGTCTACGACATCGAGATCATCAAGGCGGGATTCGAGACGGTCACGGAGAAGGTGACGGTGACCGCGGGCTCGTCGGCCGTCAAGATCCACCATAAGCTGCAGCAGGAGAAGCGGAAGGTCGCCTTCCTCCTCGAGTCCGATCCGCCCGGGGCCAGGATCGTCCTGTACGAGTTCGGGACGGGGCTGACGACGCCCCATCCGATCTACATGGACCAGATCCGCGGCGCGTCCGCCAGCGTCGTCCTCGAGCTGGACGGCTTCCGCCCCGAAGCGCGGACATGCCTGCCGAACGGCGAGATCTACCGCGCCCGGCTGACGCCCAAGACCGGCTCGTTCGCGATCAGCGGAGCCGTCTCCGGCGCGACCGTCCACCTGTTCGCGCTGCCCGGGCCGGTGAAGAACATCCGCGCGGTCGCGGGGCTCTGGAGCGAGAACCTGGACGCGCTGGAGCAGGCGGTGACGGCGCTCGACGCGGCGGACGTGCCGCTCGTCGTGGACCGGCTCAAGGCGCTGGCGGCCCGTCCGGAAGCCCGGCCGCGCGATCGGATCGCGAAGCTGGCGTCGATTCCCCCCGCGTCGACCCAGATCCGGCCGGAGAAGACCGACTCCGCCGACGGCCGCGGCGGGGCGCGGCTCCTCGACGCGTGGGTGATGAACCGGTACTGCGTCTTCGCCACGTCGCCCCGGACGCTGGATTTCGTCTCGAGCGACCTGGTCCCCAAGCTCGGGGACGAGATCAACGTGACGGCCGAGATGGTGGTGTTGGTGACGGTCAGCGCGAAAGCGGTCCGGCCCGCCGTCGGCAAGTTCCGCGTCCAGCAGGCCGAGCCGGGCACGGTTCCGGATCTGATCCCCGGGGGCACGCCGGTGCGGGTCGCCGCCGGGCTGGTGACGCTCCACTACGTCCCGCCGCCGAACGATCCGATCCTGCGCGCGTTCACGATCCCCATCACGGTCAAGCAGCCGTACGAGCTGGCGGGCCACCTGCTGCAGTACTCCGCGGAGGCGTACGCGAAGGAAGGGGACACCGCCAAGGCGATGCGGGCCTTCACGCTGCTGCTGAACGAGAAGCCGGTGCCCGCGTCGGAGCAGGCGGAGCGGACGAAGATGATCGACGTCGTCCGAGCGTACTATCGGGCCTGGGTCGACGCCGTCGAGAAGCAGGGCAAGACGCTGGGGGGCGACCTGGCGGCGAAAGTCGAGGAGGCCGGCAAGAAGTCTCCTGCCGAGGCGATCCCGCTGCTGATCGACGTCTATGCCGCGAAGGACGCGACCCTGCCGGTCCGCGGAAGCGCGGCGGCCGGGCTGGCCTTCGCCCACGCCCGGCTCTCGCAGCCTTACGAGGCGATGGAATGGTGCGAGCGGTTCGCGAAGGTGAAGATCGATCCCGGGCAGGAGACGATCGGCGCGGTCGTGACGGCGATCAAGGGCTATCCCGGGCTGCAGGAGCGATGGGAGCTCGTGTCGGAATCGATCGAGGAAGCCCGGAAGGCCGCGACGACGACGGTGAAGCCCGACGTGCCGGCTCCGCCGCCCGTGCCGTCCGGCAAGATCGGCATCCTCTCGGTGGTGGGCAACCTCGGGATCTACGTGAAGCTGGAGCCGGGCGCTCTCGATCATCTGTCGCCGGGCGACGTTCTCCTGGTGTACCGGGACAACCAGAAGGTGGGAGAGATCATCATCGAGAAGAAGAGCAATCCGGAAGGGAATTTTCCGAACGGCAGCCTGAAGTGCAACAAGAGCTCGGGGTTGATCCAGAGGAACGACGAGGTTCGAATCAAGCAGTGAGGTCGAAGATGGGCAAGGGAATTACGGCGATCCTGGGACTGGCGGCGCTGCTCGCGGGGTGCGAGCGGCGGGCCCAGTACCTGAAGGAGCGCGACTCGGTCGACGCTCAGGTCGTGGCGCTCTGCGTCCGTTCCGAGCCGCCGGGCGCGACGGTGAGGGTCGGCCGCCTCAACCGGACCTGGACGACGCCGTGCGACATCGCGGACTACTCGATCCAGCGCGGCAAGCACGAGGTTTACGTCTCGCTGGAAGGGTACGAGCCGGTGAGCACGCGGGTGTCCTACGACGGGCACGATCCGGCGTGGCTCCAGTTCAAGCTCGTGCCGAAGCCGCGCACGCCGGCGTGGATGGCGCCCGCGAAGCCCGCCCCGATGGTCGAAGCTCCCGCGCCCGTGAAGCCGGTCCCGCCGGTCGCGCCCCCGGAGCCCGTCCCCGCGGTCAAGCCTCCTCCCGTGAAGGTCGAGTCGCTGCCGGGCGGCCTGCGGCTGAAGGTCGTCAACAACGCCGCGAAGCTGCGGATCCAGGCGAAGACGGTGGTGACGGATCCGGACAAGCCGGGCGAGTACTTCCTGCCGGACGTGCCCCCCGAGAAGGTGGTGGTGGAGTTCCTCGATCCCAAGACCGACATGGTCCTCCAGTCGGTGGAAATCGGCCACAGCGGGATGGCCGCGCCGGCGGTGAAGCCGCCGAATCCGCCTCCGCCGCCGCCGGTCAAGGATCCGGAGCCCAAGGATCCCGTCACCGCCGAAGGCGACCGGGTGGGCCAGGTGAAGCTGGTGAGCAAGATGTTCGGCGTGTTCGTGAAGCTGGAGCCGGGCCTGTCGCTCCAGCCCGGCGAGGAGATCCTGATCTTCCGCGACGGCAAGGAAGTCGCGCGGACGAAGATCCTGAAAATCACGAAAGCGGACGATATCTATCCCGACGGCGCCGCCCAGGTCCAGAAGGAGTCGGCCATCCAGAAGGGCGACGAGGTCCGCCGGTCCAAGTAGCCCTGAGAGGAGATCCATGATGCGCGCACCGGCCCTGATTGCCTTGGTGCTCCTGGCGATGGTCGCTCCCGCGTGCAAGTCGCGGAAGCACGTTGCCGTCGACCCGAGCGAGGTCGGCGACATCCCGCGGGAGTTCGCGATCCAGAAGCTCCGCGAGCTGCTCCCGACCGCGGAGTACGTCTACTGCACGCTTCCGAAGGACAGCCTCAAGCCGTCGGAGATCAAGGCGTGGAACGTGCGGAGCGAGATGATCCAGATCGACCTCGGCAAGCCGAAGCCGCTCGAGCTGTACTACGCGGACATCACGCAGGTGAGGCTGGAGCTGGCGGGGAAGTACTACACCGCGCGGGTGCACACGACGGTCCAGCCCGATCCGGAGAAGGACCACTTCCAGTTCCTCTGGCGGCAGGAAGGGCCGGCGAAGAGCGTGGTCGAACTGCTGCTGTCGCTGAAGAAGAAGTAACCTACCCGTTGGCCACAGAGGACACAGAGAAGATCTGCTCTGTGGTCTCGGTGTCCTCTGCGGCCAATCCCGGGGTTAGCCTGCGCTGACCATCCAGCGCCAGATCTCGCGGATCCCGGGCCGCTTGCCGTACAGCAGCAGGCCCGCGCGGTAGAGCCGGGCCGAGATCCGGATCGCGAACCACGTCGACGCCACCAGCAGCGCCATCGATGCCACGATGTCATAGACCGGAGTGCCTTTCGGATCGACGACGTAGCGGAACATCATCGTGGTGGGCGCGGTGAAGGGGACGTACGAGAAGATCCGGGCGAGCGTCCCCTGCGGCGCCTCGAAGAGCGCGATCATGATCAGCGCCGGCGAGGAGCCGATGAACGACCACATCGACGCCATCTGCTGGCTTTCGCGCAGGTTTGTGCCGAGCGAGCCGAACCCGAGCATCAGCGATCCGTAGAGCAGGTATCCCAGCAGGAAGTAGGCGAAGCAGACGGCGAACGCGGCCGGCGCGATGACGAACTGGACGGCCATCACGATCACGACCACCAGGCTCATCACCACCCACACGGTCATCTGGAGCAGCCCGGCCGCGCCCAGGCCGACCAGCTTCCCGAGCATCAGCTCGTTCGGCGAGATGGAGGAGATCACCATCTCGAGCACCCGGTTCTCCTTCTCCTCCGCCATGCCCTAGAGGAGGTAGGCGCTGGAGGTGAAGATCGACGTCAGCAGGAGCACGAAGAACACGTACGCGGCGACCGCCCGCTGCTTCGTCTCCTCGCCGTTCTCCGTCGAAGGGTTGCCCGTGGCGTCGAGGAAGACCGGCTTGATCAGGAGCGGGCTTTTCGCCCGGTTGACCTGCGGAACGCTGGTGCCCGCGAGGACCGAGTCGAGGATCCAATCCCGGAGGCCCGCGGGAAGGGGCGGCTGCTCCGCCGTCATGATGGTGGGACGCCGGAGCGTCATCACGTCGATCCGGCCGCTCGACATGTAGTCCTGGGAGACGACGATGTAGGTGCCGATGGTCTTGGCCAGGAGCGCGTCCTTGGCCGCCTTTTCCGTCTCGAACTTCCGGTAGGTCGGATTGTCCTTCAGTCCGCCCCAGAGGTCGACGTAGCCCATCGGCTTGTCGCGGACGGGCGCCAGGGATTCCTCGACCGCCTGATGGGCGGCGCGCGACATCCCGTAGCCGACGCCGGCGAAGACCAGGGGCAGGATGAAGGTGACGACGATGAACCAGACGCGCCTCACCGTGGTGAGGAACTCGTGGCGCGCGACGATCCAGGCCTTCGTCATGACGCCTTCACCACGCGGACGAAGACCTCGTCCATCGAAGGCAGGGCCCGTTCGTAGCGCGAGACCTTCGCCCCCTCGGCGAGCAGTCCGCCGAGGAACTTCTCCGGCGATTCGCCCTCCTTGAGCCAGAGCCGGACGGCGCGCCCCTTCGCTTCGGTGCGGGCGACGGCCGCATGGGCGGCGATGTCGCGGTCGCACTCGAGGAAGACGGAGTTGTCCGCGTACCGCTCCTTGATCTCGCGCACTTCGCCGGACAGGACGCCCTTGCCCTGATGGATCATGAAGACGCTGCGGCACATCTCCTCGACCTGGTCCATGCGGTGGGAGGAGAGGAGGATCGTCGCTCCCTTCGCCGCGAATTCCTTCATGAGGTCGTTGATCAGGACGCGGTTCACGGGGTCGAGCCCTTCGAACGGCTCGTCGAGGATCATGAGCTCGGGCTCGGAGAGGAGGACGGCGGCGATCTGGACCTTCTGCTGCATGCCCTTGGACAGCTCGCGCATGCGCTTCTTCTTCGTCTCCAGGAGGCCGACGCGGTCGAGGTACTGTTCGACGCGCCGGACGGCGACGTGGCGTTCGAGGCCCTTGAGCTCGCCGAGGAACTGGAGAACGTCGCCCACGCGCTGGCGCTGGTAGAGGCCGCGCTCCTCGGGAAGATAGCCGACGCGCGAATTCACGCCGGGCGGGGCGTCGAGGACGCGGATCTCGCCCGAGTCGGGCCGGAGGATGTCCATGATCATGCGGATCAGGGAACTCTTGCCGGCGCCGTTGGGGCCGAGCAGGCCGAAGATCTCGCCGCGTCCGACGGAGAAGGAGGCGGAGTCGACGGCGACCTTGGTCCCGTACGCCTTGGTGACGCCGCGGACCTCCAGCGCGGGCATTCTTTACCCGAGGTCACCGATGTTCTTGACGACTTTGCCGACGAGGCCGTACTTCTTGGCCTCTTCGGGGGAGAGCCAGAAGTCGCGGTCGGCGTCCTTGGTGACCTGATCCATCGTCTTCCCGCACTCCTCGCCGACGATCTGGTTGTACCGCTCGCGGAGCTTCACGATCTCCTCGGCGTTGATCTGGATGTCGCTCGCCGAGCCGTACGCCATGGTGGACGGCTGGTGGAGAAGGAAGCGCGAGTTGGGAAGCGAGAAGCGCCGCTCCTTGGGGGCGGCGAGGTAGATCATGACGGCGGCGCTGGCGCACAGCCCGTTGACGACCGTGCGGACGGGCGGCTTGAAGAATCGCAGCGAATCGAAGATGGCGAACCCGCTGTCGGCGCTGCCGCCGGGCGAGTTGATGTACACGGTGATGGGAGCCTTCTCGTCGTCCTGCTGGAGGAGGAGGAGGGTGCTCTGGACGCGGCGGGCGAGCTTGTCGCTCACCTGCTCGAAGACGAGGATGGCCCGCGTCTTGAGCAGTTTCTTCATCATGCCGCCGTCGGCGCCGTCCTTCTCCTTGTCGTCGTCTTCCGCGAGTCTGGGGTCGTCGTGCAGCATGAGGTCTCCCGGTAGGTTCATCGTACGGTCCGCTTCGACTCGGCCCCGCAGCGACGCTGCGGATGCCTCGCTCAGCACAGGCCCTGCTTCAATGACGCGGTGAGGCGCCGGAGCAATTCCGGAAAGTGGTTTCTGGACGGGGTCCTGCATGTCGTCGCTCCCCTTTAGCCTGCGAAGACGGATGGTGGGCGTGGACAGACTCGAACTGTCGACCTTTCGCTTATCAAGCGAATGCTCTAACCAACTGAGCTACACGCCCCCGATTGACGAAAGAACGGAACTGATCCAGGGCCGGGAAAAGTGGACGCGACCGGAGTCGAACCGGCAGCCTCCTGCTTGCAAAGCAGGCGTTCTCCCATTGAACTACGCGCCCGAACCGTCCGCTTTCAAGCTCCAGGTTGCCGATCATATATAGATATCCGGTCTGTAGGGGTCAACGCTTTCTTGGAGGGGGGAAAGGCCGGACTACCGGCGGGTCTTGAAGACGTCGACGTCCGGGAGGGAGCGGCCGTCGTTCGAGGTGACCTTCTGGAACCGGTAATGCTTCTCGGTCGTGCCGATCATCTCGCATTTGACGAGCGTCCAGACTTCGGGCTTCGTCAGGAAGGGGACCAGCGCGCGCATCCCGTTGGGGTCTCCCAGGGCGACGGTCACGTCGGCATATTCGAGGTGGCGGGTCGTGTCGATCACGGGCGGCGTCGCGGCCGGGGTTTCGGCGACCGCTCCGTTCGGGGAGACGTTGGTCTTCTGGAGGTTCTTGGCCTGGTCGGTGGAGCTCTGCTGTCCGGTGACGGCCTTGGCGATCGGCCGGCCCTCCTCCGGGGCCGACGTGCAGGCGCCCAGGGACAGGATCAGGGCGGGAATCAGGGTCCTCATGGGAGCGGGCATTATATCACCCAGGACGTAAGGGGCGAGGGAATTTACGCCGCAATTGCGTCGGAAGGGGCCAACCGTCATAATCTCACGGTCGTATTATCCCCGTACCTTCCGGAGGCTCCCGATGCGCCGCGTTTTCCTGACCTTCGTCGTGCTGGCCCTCGTCGCTGCCGAAGGCCGGCCCCAATCCGATCCGTTTGCCGAGTCGATCGGGACGATCGACGAGGCGACGCTGAGGGCGCACGAGAACTTCCTCGCGAGCGACGAGCTCGAGGGCCGCGCCGCGGGATTCCCGGGGAACGAGAAGGCGGTCGCATATCTCGTGCAGCAGGTCACGTCGTACGGGCTGAAGCCCGCGGGCGTCGACGGCGGCTACACGCAGGAGTTCGAGTTCCAGAACTCGGGACAGACGCGGCACGCGAAGAACGTGCTCGCCGTGCTCGAAGGCTCCGATGCGAAGCTGAAGGAGGAGTTCGTCCTGATCGGCGGCCATCTCGACCACGTGGGCCGCGTGGGCCAGGCGGTCGGCGGGCAGAAGGACGGCGCGAAGAACGGCGACGAGATCTGGAACGGCGCGGACGACAACGGCAGCGGCACGTCGGCGATCCTGACGGTCGCGCGGGCGTTCGGGAAGGGCAAGGTCCGTCCCCGCCGCTCGCTGATCTTCGCGTGGTGGAACGCGGAGGAGGCGGGGCTGAAGGGGTCGGCGTGGTGGGCCGGACATCCGACCCGTCCGCTGGAGAAGGTGACGTACTGCCTCAACCTGGACATGATCGGCCGCAATCCCGAGCGGCCGATGGACGTGGAAGGCGTGAAGAACGCGGAGGGGGACCGGCTGGAGCGGATCATCACCGACGCGTGCGAGGCGGAGAAGCTGACGATCAAGAAGTACGACCACACGAACGAGGCGATGTTCCGCTCGGACGGCGTGTCGCTGCTCCGCCAGGGCGTGCCCGCGACGATGTTCTTCACGTACTGGCACGCCGACTATCACGCGGTGGGCGACCATGCCGACAAGATTGCGTATCCGAATCTCGCGAAGATCGCGCGGTCGTCGTTCCGGATCCTGAAGGAGACGGGCGACCTGGAGCCGGGGCTGCGGATCAATCCCGACACCCCGCTCGGCGGCAAGCCGCTCGGCCTCCGGGGCGAGGACGTGTCGCTGGGGGAGAAGGGCGGCGTGAAAGTTTCCTACGTGGCGCCCGAGGGGGCGATGGGGAAAGCCGGCGTGCTTCCGAACGATCTGATCGTCGGCTTCCGCGGGAAGCCGCTCTCGCCGCAGCGTCCGCTGGCGGATCTGTGGATGATGGCGCAGCAGACGCGGGGCGAAGGTCCGGCGGCGGTCGAGATCCAGCGCGGGGGCGAGACGAAGACGCTGGACGTGACGTGGACGCGATGAGCGTCGAAAATATTTCGTCGCGAATTGTGATCAAAGTGCTTGACAATATCTCCCCAGTGAATATAATCTCGCCCGTACAGTAGTAAGCTCTCTCGGGTGTAGTACCCACATCGGGTCAAGGGCTCAACCCTGGAACACTGAGTGGGATGATGTCGTCTCCGGCGGGGCCGGAACGGACTTGAGAGGCTCTTTGAAAATCGGGTTAGAGCCAATCTAACCCATCTAAACTTTTGCGTCTGTAAAAAGATGGCAGGAGGACGACCACGCCCGTAAGGGAGTGGGAGGAGATGGGGCCCTTAAGGCATGTTCTAAAAACATGTCTATTCTGGGTTTTAACCAGGCTCCGAATAACCTGGAGCTTCTTCAAACCAGACACTCTCTTCAACAACGAAAGCTGATTGAAGAGTTTGATCCTGGCTCAGAACGAACGTTGGCGGTGTGCCTAATACATGCAAGTCGAGCGAGAAAACCGGGGCAACTCGGTGAGTACAGCGGCGGAAGGGTGCGTAATA
>Ga0134121_10000402_pt1 | contig 50923 bp, 30 predicted proteins | sample KB301_FD_96463 | JGI IMG/M metagenome (GOLD analysis project Ga0134121, IMG submission 96463) | Terrestrial soil microbial communities without Nitrogen fertilizer from Kellogg Biological Station, Michigan, USA - KB3-0-1 | ecosystem: Environmental > Terrestrial > Soil > Unclassified ...
ATTCAACCTCACCCGCAGTTTCATTGATAACATGGAAGGATTTCCGGAATCCATAAAGTTCCTGAAACAGCATCCGGAGTGGGCTACAAATGCCCCGTTGTTGTCTGATATCATTTCATGCCCGGCAGAGTACCGTGTTGCCGTCGAAAATTTCCTCGATCCGTATCTCAACTATTATGTGGTAGCGGATATGAATGAGGCCATGAATGCCGTGAATCTTCTCAGCAACGCTTCAAAGGGCAGAGCTAATTTTTTTGTGCTGAATGATTTTGAAGAAACACAACAAAAAGAAATTTCTGCACCGGCAAATTCAATTGCTGCTTTGGAAATTGTGGAGGTGGATACGAAGTTTCGAAAGCTGGTGAACTATCTTCTCGGCGGAGTTTTCATTTTAAAGGAGGATCCCGATGGATCGGGAGGTGTTGACTTCGGAAGTGTTTCAAAGGATGCTGCGTTGATTTCACGAAGCGGGAAATTCATTCGCTCGAAGTACAGCGTTTCTGGCGGGCAAGTAGGATCATTCGCTGGCAAGCGTCTCGGAAGAATCAAGAATCTCGAATCGCTGGAATCAGAAATAAAGCAGCAGCAAGAGAAAGCAACACGCCTGCAAAACCGGATTCAAAATCTTCAGCAGGAATTGTTGGAGTTGAAGAATTCTTCGAAGGATTCAGAACTGGATAATGCGCGTGAACAACACAACGAGGTGAAGAATCAGTTTACAACCGTCATCACCAAAATTGAAAATCTCGAAAACTTTTTTAGCATGCATCATGATCGCATGCAGCAAATTGATTTGACTATTGAAACCCTGCTTGGTGAGCAGTCACAATTTCAAAGTCATCACGCTATTCATTCGGATAAGAAAAAAGGATTGCAGCAGTTTCTGAACGAACTCACCATTTCTTTCAATGAGGCTGAGAAGAAACTGAATGAATCATCTTCTTCCTTCAATGAAAAAAACATTCAGTTCGTACAACAGCAGAATAAACATGCCGCCATCGAGCGCGAATTAGAATTTAAAAATCAACAGCAGGTCACAACACAAGAGTTGATCGAATCGAATCAGAATGAGCTAAACAATACCATCCAGCTCATTTCAGATTTGGAGCAGAAACTATCCGTTGCTGAAGCAAACATCATCGGGGATTATTCATTGAAAGAACAGAAGGAAAAAACTGCAGCGGAAGTAGAGCAGGTTTATTATGAAAGCCGCGGAAAGATTCATGAAGTGGAAGAACATATTCGCGCCCATGCAAAGAACCGGGAGCAGTTGGAGCATTTGCTGAACGAGATTCGCGACAAAGTGACTGAGTTGAAAATTCAACTGAACTCCTTGAAGGATCGCCTAAACATCGAATTCAAAGTGGAGATTGAAGGGCTGATGGAGCGTGAGCCGGATCCTGATTTGAATCCTGAAGAGCTGCAGCAAAAAGCAGAGCGAATAAAAAACAGGATTGAAACGTATGGCGAAATCAACCCGATGGCGATGGAGGCATACAATGAAATGAAGGAGCGACATGACTTCATCGTGAATCAGAAAAACGATTTGATGAATGCGAAGGCATCACTGCTGCAAACGATTGATGAAATTGAAAATACTGCCAAAGAGAAATTCATGGAAGCATTCAACGCGGTGAAGGAAAATTTCCGGGGCGTCTTCAAGAGTTTGTTTACCCAGGATGATGAATGTGATCTCGTTCTTGAAAGTGCGAATGACATTCTCGAATCAAAAATTCAGATCATCGCCAAGCCGAAAGGCAAACGCCCACAGATCATTGATCAGCTTTCAGGCGGAGAAAAAACGCTGACTGCCATTTCACTTCTCTTTGCACTATACATGTACAAGCCCGCCCCGTTCTGCATACTCGATGAGGTGGATGCGCCTCTCGATGATGCGAACATTGACAAGTTCAACACCATCATCCGGGACTTCTCTCAGAAATCACAATTCATTCTTGTGACACACAACAAGCAAACGATGAGTGCGGTGGATGTAATCTATGGAATTACGATGCAGGAGGAAGGAGTGAGTAAAGTGGTGCCGGTGGATTTCAGGAGCTTGAATTGAATTATCTTTTCTTTTTCTTTTTTTCTTCAAGAAGCTTTTCTGCTCTTGAAATTCTATTTTCTATTTCAATTTGCTTTTTCTTCTTTAAGTCTGATTTGTAATCGTCAAAAGTTTTCTGAATAATTCCTTTCACTTGCTGCCAGTTCCATGTTCTTAGTGTATTCGGATCAGGACTTGGATCAGCCTGATCAAAGTTGCAGAGCAAACGCAAGACAGTTTGGGCATCATTGAATGGAAATCTTTTCTTATAGAAAATCAATGCTTGCTTCATAGAGTAATTCTGGAACAATTCTGCGAGATCATAGTAATCTTTTTTTGTGGCGCGGTCACTCACTGCTTCAAGCTTCATTGCGAAAATGTCTTCGATATGCGCCATGCGAATTCCCTCTTCTACAACAGGCGGATGAATAAATGGTATGTTCCACTGTACAACATCCAGCTTGATTCCATGAATCAAACACTTAAAACCAAGTGAAGTGGAAGAAAAATTTGTTGCGTGAGAAATACCGAATTGATTGATGAGCGCTCGCTCAATTTTCTTTCTGTCAAATTCATGCTCGGTAAAAAGATCAATGTCCTCAGAAATGCGATGACCAAGAAGCAAACCAAGAGCAGTTCCTCCCACTAATCTGAAATTTGCTAACTCCGGAATCTGCATGAGTTGCTTTACAACGTCCATGCACTCGGGTGTAACTGTTTCCGTGTGTAGCATGCAAAACTTTCTTTCGGAATTTTATAGAATGCAGAAGCAAAAGAAATAGTATCGCCGGAAAGATAGCGGGCTGTTGTCAAAATGTCCTTGACAAATTCTTCGCTATAGCAGGCATCCACTTCAAGAATTTCATCCAACTTTCCCCTTTCAAAAATCCTTTCAATGATGAACCGCGCATTCTCTTCATAATCCAGCTTCTCAAAATCCACATCCCAGAATGCCTGCTTACTTAGTTGTGGTTTAGTCTTCATCATCCTCAAAGTTACCACTTGTTGAAATTCCAATATCCAAATCTCAAATAATTCAGAATAGAAGTGAAAAACAAAAAATGACTCCCGCAACCCAATAACCCAATACCCTACTACCCAAATAACCCTCACGCCTTGCCCAATTGGCAATTTCTTTTACCTTTGTTGCCCCTTAAAAAAATACAGGGAAATCTCACTCAAAAGGAGGACACAACAATTGGAAGAAAACAAAACAGAAAACCAAATCATCGAGGAATCCAATCCGCAGCCACAAGACGAATCTAAACAACCACCCACCGAGGAATCCACGCAACAACCAAAAGAGGAATCCACTCAGCCACCGCAAGAGGAATCCATTCAACACCCACAAGAGGAAGCTATTCAGCAACCCGAAGTATCTGACATTAAGGAAACTGAAGCCCCCCAACCTCCACCGGAGGTTCAATCCCCCCATGACGATTTTGATTGGGATGTTTCGAAGAGAAACGTTCGCAAGTATACCAGCGAAGAACGCTCGCAGCTGGAGGAGTTGTACAGTAAAACTTTTGTTACCGTAAATAACCAGGAGATCATCAAAGGCACCGTGGTTTCCCTGACAAACACCGACGTGGTACTGAATGTCGGTTTCAAATCTGATGGACTCGTTCCATTATCGGAATTCCGTGACATGCCTGATTTGAAAGTGGGCGAGGAAGTGGAAGTGATGGTGATGGACAAAGAAAATCCCAAAGGGCAACTTATTCTCTCGCGCAAAAGCGCCAAGATGGAGCGCGCCTGGGAGCGCATTGTGGCTGCGAATCAGAGCGGTGAAGTTGTTACAGGTCTCGTAACAAACAAAACCAAGGGCGGTTTGATCGTTGATCTCTTTGGCCTGGAAACATTCTTGCCCGGATCTCAAATTGATGTTAAGCCCATCACTGACTATGATCAGTATGTTGGAAAGATGATGGAGTTCAAAGTGGTGAAAATAAATCCCGCCATTAAGAATGCTGTGGTCTCTCACAAAGCTCTCATCGAAGGTGATCTTGAAGAGCAGCGCATGCAGATTATTTCGAAGCTTGAAAAAGGCCAGGTACTCGAAGGGACTATTAAGAACATCACTGACTTCGGCGCCTTCATTGACCTTGGCGGCGTTGACGGATTGCTTTACATCACTGATATTTCATGGGGAAGAATCAGTCATCCGACCGATGTACTGAAGCTGAATCAGAAACTCAATGTAGTGGTATTGGATTTTGATGATGAGAAGAGAAGAATTTCCCTCGGTCTGAAACAGTTGACTCCGCATCCATGGGATGTGCTGGATGAAACACTGGCAGCCGGATCGAAGGTGAAAGGAAAAGTGGTGAACATTGAAGACTATGGCGCATTCCTCGAAATTCAGCCGGGTGTGGAAGGATTGATTCACGTCTCTGAAATTTCATGGAGCAATGCCCCCATCAATGCTAAGGAATATTTCAAGCTCGGCGATGAATATGAAGCGATGGTGGTTACCATTGATCGCGCCGAAAGAAAGATGTCACTGTCATTGAAGCAGCTCACAAAAGATCCGTGGAGTGATATTGAAACAAAATATCCTGTTGGTTCCAAGCACAAAGGCACCGTTCGCAACATCAATAATTACGGTGTAGTCGTGGAACTCGAAGACGGCATCACCGGCTTCGCGCACATCAGTGATCTCTCGTGGGTAAAAAGAATTCATCACCCGAATGAAATCACCAAGATTGGCAATGACCTCGATATTGTGATTCTCGACATCAACAAGGAAGAACGCAAACTATCTCTTGGACATAAGCAGGTGGAAGAAGATCCGTGGGATACTTTTGAAACTGTTTTCCCTGTAGGATCAGAACACCAGGCTACCATCAGCAAGAAAGATGACAAGGGCGCCATTGTGCTACTTCCTTATGGTCTTGAAGCGTATGCACCCGGCAAGCATTTGCGAAAAGAAAATGGCAAGAATGCTGAAGCCGATGAAACACTCAGCTTTAAAGTGATCGAGTTTGACAGGAACACGAAGAAGATCGTGGTCTCACATACGCGCACATGGGAAGAAAAAGTTGAGAAAGAGAAGGAAGTGGTGAAAGATAAGAAGCGCGATGAGCGTAAAGGTCAACGCGAAGAGTTGCAGAAAATCAGTCGCAAGATTGAGAAGAGCACGCTTGGTGATCTCGGAGTTCTGTCAGAATTAAAATCGAAGTTTGAAAAAGGTTCTGAAGAAGCACAGGATGAAACTGTCAGTGAGGATTCCTCGGCAGGAGACTCCCCGATAGAAGATAAAAAACCGGAGCAGGAAGAAATGAAAGCGGAAACGCCGGAGGTGAAAGCAGAGGCAGAAACTCCTGTTGATACTGCTGATGAAACCACAGGAGCGGAAACAAAGGGAGAATCAGGGGCAGAAGAAAAAAACGAGGAGACTGCGACTGAAGAAACGAAAGAGGAAACTACAACTGAAGAAACAAAACCTGTCCGTGAGGACTCCTCTGGAGAAGACGCCTCAAAGGAAGATGAAGCGCCGAAGGAGGATTGAAATCCGAAGTAGTTATTCCTTAGACGGAAGTAAAAATTCGCCCGCATCGAAATTTGATGCGGGCTTTTTATTGCCTGAAATCGCGCAAGAATTATCTTCGGCTCTTCAATTCATAAATCGCAAATCCAAAATCGCAAATCATGAACTACTGGCTCGTAAAAAGTGATCCTGAAGACTACGGATGGAAAGAAATCTCGAAAGACAAAAAAACTAACTGGACAGGAGTACGCAGTTACGCTGCACGCAATCATTTGCGCGCGATGAAGAAAGATGATTTCGTACTCTTCTATCACAGCGGAGATGTTTCAGGAGTTGTTGGCATTGTGAAAGTGTCGAAGGAAACATTTCAGGATCCGACTACCGATGAAGACGCATGGGTTGCAGTTGAACTTACAGCGGTAAAACCGTTGAGTGAAGAAGTTCCGCTCAGTGTCATCAAGCAGAAAAAGGAATTGAAGAATATGGTGTTACTGAAAATTTCGCGCTTGTCAGTTCAGCCGGTGACGGAAGCAGAATTTCAAACAGTCCTTGCAATGGGAAAAACAAAATTGTGAGAGGTGAGAAGTGAAAGGTGAAAGGGGGGAACTGCAATCGTCAATCGCCAATTCGCTTGTGCTTCCACCTCCGGTGACTCCACAACCACTGTGACGGATCTTCCAAAATGTCCCGCTCCAATCGCTGCGCAAATAACATCGTCAATTCACTTTCATTCATTGATGAAGAATTTTCACTCAGCACTTCAATAAAAATTTCATAGTGTCCACGCGTTCTTTTCTTCAGTACAGCATACACAGCAGGATGCTGAAGTTTACGCGCTAATTTATCTGCGCCTTGAAAGAATGGCGTTTCCTGATTCAAAAAGTTAATCCAATACGCTGTATCGGGAGGAGGAGTTTGATCAGCGATGAATACGGTGCACGTGAGCGATTCATTTTCCCTTAGCATCTCCCTCGCAACATTTTCCATTGGTAACGGAATAGCAGTGAAGCGACTTCTGAGACGATTCATCATTCCATCAAAAAATTGATTCGCAAGAGGGCGATAGATCACTTGCAGCAAAAACGGGGATTGACTGCTCATACTCAAACCCGCCCATTCCCAATTCCCATAATGTCCCATGAGTGCAATACAATTTTTTCCCTCATTAAAATAATGATTGAAAATTTCCATGGAGCCGGGAGCGAAATAGCAGCGCTTTACAATCGAGCGTTTTGAAATCGTCAATGCCTTCACCGATTCAACAATAAGATCGCACAGGTGGCGATAATATTTTTTTGAAATAATGTGAAGCTCTTCTTCTTTTTTTCCAGGAAAGGAATTTCGGAGATTCTGCATAACCACTTTCCTCCGATAACCGATGAGGTAATAGATGAAAACAAAAAGCAAATCAGAAAAAAGATAGAGCAGGAAAAAAGGAAGCAGCGAGATCAAATACAAAATGGGCAGCAGCAAATAAAATCCTATGGCTTGCATGGGGGTGAAGATAGAGGGTGAATGGGAATGTTTGACAGGTTTGTCCGAAGGACTTCATCGGGGAAATAACCGGATCCAAGAGCAGCAGGAAGGTTAAATACTTTCCTTTAGTTTTGAACGCTCAATCACCCCTATGAAAAAATTTCTTCTACTTATCTTCATTCTTGTCCCGGTAACTTCTTTCGCGCAAACCCTTGTCTCCTACAATCTCATCAAATCTTATACAGCAAGTCAAATAGACAGTATCCTTGCCTCAAACGGAATTCCTGTAGTTGCATTTGCAATTACCTCCGACATCAACATTTATCATGTCGTGTACAATACGCTGGATCCGGATAGCTTGCCCATCATTGCATCGGGCGCTTTCATGGTTCCCATCAATCCGCCGTGCAAGGTTCCGATGGTTAGTTACCAGCACGGAACGATTGCAGTAAAAACAGAAGTGCCATCTACACTTAACGATCTTGAAGTACTCATTGGTGAAACGCTTGCATCGGATGGCTGCGCCGTTTGCATGCCGGATGGTCTTGGTCTGGGCGATTCTCCCGGCTTACATCCTTACGTGCATGCGCAAACAGAAGGACGCGCAACGGCGGACATGCTCGTAGTAGCACTTCAGATTCTCGATGAACTTGCCATCGCCCGGAATGGTCAATTATTTCTTACCGGTTATTCACAGGGTGGACATTCGACTATGGCAGCACATCAACTCATTCAGGAGTCATACGGTAGTTATTTCACGGTCACGGCATCAACGCCTATGAGCGGACCTTATGATCTTTCCGGAGTGCAGGCAGATTTAATTTCTTCCAACGCTCCGTATCCAACTCCTGGATACCTTCCATACCTTCTCCTTGCTTACAACAGCGTGTATCACATCTACGCGAATAATTCTGATTTTCTCGCTGCCCCTTATGACAGCATTTTGCCGCCGTTGTTTGACGGGACACATGAGCTTTCAGAGGTGGATGATGTAATGCCTTCCATTCCCAACCAAATCATCGTTCCCGCTGTGCTCGATTCTTTCATCAACGATTCAACTTATCGCCTTCGCGATTATCTCAAATTAAATGACACTTACAACTGGATACCCGTAAATCCGATGCGTATGTTTTATTGTGAAGCGGATATGGATGTGAATTATCAAAACGCTTTTGTTGCATATAATCATTTCATCGCGAACGGAAGCACCGTGATTTCAAAAATGAGCAGCGGCGCAAACCTTGATCACAGCGGCTGCGTGTTTCCTTCACTGCTCAATTCAAAATATTTTTTCGACTCACTCCGGCTTGATAAAATCAAACTCGATTTTGAATTGCATCTCGCATCATCTGCCACTGCATCTGACGGATCAATCATCGTACACGCCCACAGTGGATTTCCGCCGTACACTTATTTGTGGAATAACGGTATCACTGATTCAGTGAATGCGAATCTTCCGACGGGATTATATTCCGTGACTGTAACAGATGCTACAGGATGCGGAAATACTACCACTACTTATCTAAGTGTTCAGGTTGGAATTGATGAAGTCTTCGCTCAGCAAACAACCATTTCACCCAATCCAATGCATACGATGACTTCCATTCAATTTCCATTGGAAGGAAAATACGCACTCGATATTTCTGATGCTTCAGGGAAGAAAATTCTTCATGATGAATTCTTTGGCGGCAAGTATGTATTACTCAGGAGAAATCTTCCGGCCGGAATTTACTTATTCAGAATAAAGAAAGATGATGGACTTCCGTTTATAAAGATGGTAGTGATGGAATAAAAGTTTGGTGTATTGAAATTGCAAAGGTGAATGAGAGACAAATATTGTTAAGCGATAGGTGATGATAATGATAAAAACCGCTTTGCTCTTATCTCTTCCTTTTTTCTCACAATTGTTTTTGTGGACCGGAATATATATTCCTGAAACGAAACCCTGGGAGTTACGTGAGGGCTCCCAACTTGAATTAAGGAATGACCATTCTTTCACTTATAATTATAGGACATCATTTAGTTGCTGGGCGTGGTACGATGTGCATGGAAATTGGGAAGCGAAACATGATACATTAATATTAGAAAATAAAGTAAGAGTCTGCTATGACATTTCGTGTGATTCATTAGCAGTCGTAAAAAGATTTTATCTGGTTAAATCGTTACCGATCACGATACAGGGGGAACTTCAATCCAGGCTGATTTTTTTACCCATTTATGATCGTGATTATAACGATGCATTGTCAGGTGAGTCATGGGGAAACTTTAAACTCCTTAACTGACAATTGTAACCAATTTGCTTCCGTATTTTTGTGGCTCACTCATCTGTTCTGAAACCCGAAATTCAAAATCCGAAACCCGAAATCCGACGCATTGCCATTCTCGGTTCCACAGGCTCTATTGGCACCCAGGCGCTTGAAGTGATTGAACAGCAAAAAGAATTTCTTGCCGCTGAAGTTCTTGTTGCAAACACAAATGCTGAGTTACTCATCGAACAAGCAAAAAAGTTTTTACCGAATTGTATTGTGATTGGCGATGAGTCTAAATGCGAGTTTGTAAAATCCGGGCTTCAGCATACTGATGTAAAAGTTTACTGCGGGCAAGAAGCCATTTGCCAGGTTGTGGAAATGGATACTATTGACATCGTACTCACCGCCATGGTCGGGTTCGCAGGATTGAAGCCTACCATCTCCGCGATTCAATCCGGAAAAACAATTGCACTTGCAAACAAGGAAACGCTCGTTGTTGCCGGCGAATTGATCACGCAACTCGCCAAAGAAAATGGTGTGAACATTTATCCTGTTGACAGCGAGCATTCCGCCATCTTTCAATGCATGGCAGGGGAGTGGCAAAACCCGATTGAAAAAATTTATCTCACCGCTTCCGGCGGCCCCTTCAGGGACAAAAGTTTTGATGAACTAAAGCATGTTACAAAGGAACAAGCTCTCAAGCATCCGAACTGGAACATGGGCGCCAAAGTCACGATTGATTCCGCCACGCTGATGAACAAGGGACTCGAAGTGATTGAGGCCAAGTGGCTTTTCCATTTGAAGCCGGAACAAGTGGAAGTGATCATTCATCCGCAATCCATCATTCATTCCATTGTTCAGTTTGAGGATGGGAGCATGAAAGCTCAAATGAGTTTACCGGATATGCGGATGCCGATTCAATTTGCACTGAGTTATCCATTGCGATTGAAATCAGATTTTCCGCGTTTCAAATTTCCCGATCATTCGCAACTCACCTTCGAGCGACCCGATACCAAAACTTTTCGTAACCTTGCCCTCGCATACATGGCGTTGGACAAAGGTGGTAATTTGCCTTGCATCATCAATGCTGCAAATGAAATTGCAGTAGATGCTTTTCTGAAAGACAAAATTTCATTTACGGGAATGACGGACGTGATCGAGCGGTGCATGGAGAAAATTCCCTTCATCGAAAAACCCGGTTATGATAGTTACGTGACGACGGATCAGGCGACCCGCGTATTCGCAACCTCACTATTAAAACTTTAAACAACGCTCACCAACACTTCGATAAATCAAGATGATCCGGCAGGTCTTTATGATTTGTCATGATGTTCACGGAAATTATTGAAGCAAGCGTGAGATAATTCAAAAGATAATTTATTATGAATGAAGTATTGATCAAAGGCGGACAATTAATATTGGCGCTCTCGATTCTGATTTTGCTCCACGAGCTGGGGCATTTTATGGCGGCAAAGCTTTTCAAAGTCCGTGTTGAAAAATTTTATCTCTTCTTCAATCCCGGCTTTTCCATTTTCAAATTCACCGTAGGAGAAACAGAATATGGACTGGGTTGGTTGCCCCTCGGCGGCTATGTTAAAATTTCAGGAATGATTGATGAATCCATGGACAAAGAGCAAATGAAACTTCCGCCGCAGCCGTGGGAATTTCGATCGAAGCCTGCATGGCAGCGACTCATCATCATGCTCGGCGGCATTATTATGAATGTGGTGCTTGGAATTTTTATTTACTGGATGATCTTGTTTTTTGACGGTGAACTGTATGTTCCGAATGCAAATCTCACCTATGGAATTGCTGTGGATTCTACCGGAGCATCTCTCGGTTTTCAAAATGGCGACAGGATTGTTGGTATTGACGGGAAACTAATAGAGAACTTTAACAAGGTTCCCGGCATCATCATCCTCAACATGGATCAGGTAGTGAAGGTGGAGCGAAACGGGCAGCAAGTTGATATCCCGATTACGGGAGATCAAATCAAAGAAATATTGGACAGTAAATCGGGAACTGATTTCATTTCCATACGATTTCCGTTTGTTATTAATGATGTGTCGTCCGGCACCCCTGCAAAAAAAATAAATCTGCAGCCGGGGGATGTTATAGTAGCCATCAACAACCAGCCGGCAATTTTTTACGATGAAGCGCGAAAGCTTCAGGATGGAAATAAGGATAAGGAAATTTCTCTCACCTTTTTTCGAAAGGGGCATCTGATCACCGAAAAAGTAAAGTTACCTTCTGACGGATTACTTGGGGTGCATCCGGTTCCTCTTGATAAGTTCTTTACTACAAATCATATTCACTATGGTTTTTTTGCAGCACTGCCTGCAGGTATAAACCGCGCCTATGAAACACTCTCTAAATACATAAAGTCTTTTGCCCTCATTTTCTCTCCAAAAGTTCAGGGGTATAAGCACCTTGGCGGATTTATCGCCATTGCCAATGCGTTCCCCGGTGAATGGGATTGGATAACATTCTGGGAACTCACCGCATGGCTTTCTATTGCTCTTGCCTTTATGAACCTGCTTCCGATTCCCGCACTGGATGGCGGACATGTTTTGTTCACGCTGGTTGAGATGGTCACCCGCAGAAAGCCAAGTGATAAGTTTCTCGAATATGCACAAATCGCGGGCATGATCATTTTATTTGCGCTTCTCATTTTTGCCAATGGAAATGATATAATGCGTCTTTTCTGATAAATCTTATTCCTGTATCAATTTAAGGCATGAACTACTTTGAGTTCTACGACATTCCTGTCTCATTCAGAGTTAATGAAGAGGTAGTTAAGAAAAAATATCATGAATTAAGCAGGAAATTTCATCCTGATTTCTTCATAAGCCACCCTTCTGAAAAGCAACAGGAAGTTTTGGAAATGTCAATGCTGAACACGCGGGCATTTCAAACACTTTCCGATTTTGACAAGAGAATGAAATACATCCTCGAGTTGAAGAACATGATTCACGAAGGAGAACGGTACGAATTGCCACCCGAATTTCTCATGGAGATGATGGACATCAATGAAACACTCATCGAATTGAAGATAAAACCCGATAAAAAAAAAGTTGAGGGTTTCACATTGCAGGTTTCAGCGTTGACTGATGAGTTATATGATCAGGTGAAGCCGGTGATCGAAAATTACGACGATGCAACAGCAGGAGAGAGCGAGCTAAAAAAAATCAAAGACTATTATTACAAGAAGAAATACCTATTGCGGCTCAAGGAAAGTTTGGATACTTTTGGCGGCACCTGAAAAAAAATGACAAAAGATTTAAGACTAGGACATAAGATTATGAGGCATCAAAGACTTTTTTTGTCTTACATCTTAAGTCTTATTTCCTAAGTCCAGATCAAAGGCCCGGGTGACGGAACTGGTAGACGTACTGGACTCAAAATCCAGCGGTAGCAATACTGTGGGGGTTCGATTCCCTTCCCGGGCACTTTTACAACTTTCCCATAGCAGAAGGACAAAACTTGGACAAGAACTTGGACAAAGTTTGGATCGCTTATTGACTACATTGCTTACACTCAAAAAGAGATTATGAAACTTTACAAAAATGTTTTAATCGCTGATCGAGGAGGCGACTTGAATCAGATATGGTACATACATTACCACTTTCAAATTCCGGGTACGCTACGTTACAAGAGATTCCGAGTCACTGGAAACATTAACCGGCTTAAAACAAAAAGAGAAAGGCAAGAGGGCGCACGACTTGTCCGTGCAGAAATGGAACAGATGCTTCGGGAAGGTTACAACCCCTTCTCTGATAAAGCAGTTACGATTGTCAATTCAGATATGTCGTTCGGAGATGCAATTAAATATTATGACGAAAATCATATCGCACATACCGGTGACCGAAGCAAGCAGAATTATAAATGGACAATGCGCAAGATGAAAGATGTGATCGGTATCAATACTCCGCTTTCATCAATCAAAAGTAGCATGATTCGTGAAGCGCTCAATAAGTTGCAGAATGATAACAAACATGCAAACAGAACGCGCAATAATATTTTGCAAAGTATGTCGGCACTATTTACATTTTTGTGTAATGATGAAGAAATAGCATTGAAAGAAAATCCGTGTAAGTTTATTAAAGACTTACCAGTGGGTGCTTCAACACAAAACACACCAGCGACAGATGAAGAATTTGAGCGAATCGTAAGCCACCTGTATAAAACGAATAAACGCTTGTTGCTCGCTTTTTCATTTGTTCTTTACTTGTCAGTGCGTACTACGGAGTTAGGGAAAATTCAGCGCAAGCAAATTGTGCAGTACAAAGATAATCTTGCGATCACATTGCATGGTGCCAATGTGAAAAATAAGAAATCACGGCTGCAACTTATTCCACCGGACTTAGCGCGACTCATGCTCGAATTAGAGATCGCAAAATTGCCACCTGACCATTTCCTTCTTTCATACGGTATGAAACCCAACGCCGTTGCTATGCCCTCATTCCGCAACCGGGCTGGAGAAATTTGGAAAGAGGAAGTGAAAGATGTTTTGCATGTTGACGTGAATCTTTACTCAGCAAAACACTATCAAGCAAGTGCGCTGGCAAGTAAGGGTATGGATGAAAGGGATATTCAAAAGTGGGCTGATCATCAAGATGTGAAAGTTACACGCAACTATATTCGAGGTAATGTGCCTCTTGTTCCGATTAAGATGATGAATGATTTAGTGAAACTGCCTGTTTACAAATCATTTGAGACTTTAGATGAGCCAATTTTTGAAGAGAATAAAAAACTCATAGTTATCTTAAAAGAAAATGGTTATTCAGATGAACAGATTAAAATTATTTTGGAAAGTAAAAGGGAAAAGCATAACGATCAATTTGTGAAGGCCTAATTGGATATATCCAAAGTGTATAATTTATTAGAGATTTGAACAACAGTCAAATATTTTCACCTGCAGAGGTAAAGACATCACCAAATCCCGATTCTCCGTAATTGCATTTACTGAGTTACTAAGAAATCAATATTTATAATTATAAAAAGCTGACCGGTAAATTGTGATGCTTGCGCCCGCTTGCAATTGCGAATGAGATTTTTTTCTTGCGAGGTTGATGTGTCATAATTTTTTTTCAGCTTTTTCAAATGCGTGAGGACGGCCGTCAAGGGTCCCGATTTTTATCGTGAGTCGTCTTGCCCTTGACAGACGCATGGAGTAAGCCCAACTTTGCCGAATAAAAAATTATGGCATTGTGCAATGAAGGTTAAGGATAAGTGCGGCCGATGAAAGCCGTGAATGAAGGAATTGGACCGCAAACTCCCGGCGACTTTTCCGGTCCCCGGCGTTGAGAATTGTTTTCTCGACAAAAATGATTTTTTACGGGAAAATCCCATGCGTTTAGCGTGTTTTTTGTACTGCAGGCAAAACTATTCTTACGGAAGAAGACAAACGTCTTTTGATTTTTTTCCAACATAAAAGAATAGTTCAGTCTTTCATTCGGAGAGTCGCAATTTATTCCCATTTTCTCCATCATCTGCGAAAAGTGTATCCTCATTAAAAACTAAAATATCCCCCTATACCAGTATTTTGAAAAATACCCTTTAGAGGGGATACTAAAGTTAGAAAAGAACTTCATATTTACCCGATTCTTTTTATAACTCTAAAACTTCTCCCCAATGAAAATCCTATTTACTCTTATCTCGGCATTTATTTTCTTCACTGCAAATGCCCAAACAAAAATCCTTGACTCGAAATTGACCACCAATAAGATAATTCTATATTGCTCAGATTCATTGGCAGTTCAAGTCGGGATAACGATCGGTACAACAGGCTACCAATCAAATAATGTGCTGAACACATCTTACACTATTGGTACTGACTTGACCTTTGTTGACAATGACCTCACCATCCCACTAAGCAACCTTGCATCCGGCGATTACTTCGTGAGCATCGTCATAACAAGAGCTGACAGTTCCACTCAGGAAATGGAGTTTGAAACTTCTTTGTAGAAGTTTCAGTCGCGATTACCATTTGTAATATCATTTTCTTTCATAGTAAAATCTACTCTCCATGAAAAAATTTATTTCTCTCTCCATTTTTTTCCTTATTATTTTTTCCTGCCAGATTCACGCAGCTACTTATTGGTGGAAACCACAACTCGCTTCAACAAGTTTCACTACTGCAAGTAATTGGGTTACCGGACTCGGTTGCGGAACCACTATAGCTACTTCTGCACCCGGAAGTAATGATGATGTAAATTTTACTAGTTGTGGTACTGGTAATTGTCACATTGATGGAAACGTTACTGTCAACTCCATTACTATTGCAAGTTCATACACAGGAACCGTCTCAATTAATACAGGTAAAACTTTTACTTTCAAATCAGGAAGTTTTAAAGGAGGAACATTTACAGCGAGTGATGGAGCAGTTACATGCAACAAAGATATTACCATCGACGGTACAAGTTTTACTTCTACCTCTGGGAACTTTACTGTGAATGGAGATTTTACATACAAGACTGGAGGTTTCACACATAATAGCGGTAAAGTAATTTTTCAGCATGGCACACAAGCGGGAAGACGTACAATTAGCAGTACTGCAAATCTTGTGACAGTTTCATTTTACAAAGTAGAATTTGCAGCACCCGATAGTAACACGCAATTCGACGTTGCAAACGTTACCATCGAGGTTAACAATCAGTTGAAAATTTCTGGCAGCCATCAGGTATTCCTCAACACTTCTACCAGCTCTGTAATCAAAGCCAAGGGCGATATTTTAAGCATCAACTCTTCCTCAGTAGGTGGGGGCACCGCCACTATTGAAGTAACCGGAACAGCAAACCAAGCTCTCAATGATAATAGCGGAAGTAATCCAAGCGGAAAGTTGCCGAACATGAAGATCAACAAATCTGGCGGAACTCTTACACTGCAAGGAAATATTGGAATGGGAGGGAGCACAAAATGGGAGTACACAGCGGGAACAGTAGATGCTGGCACTTCAAAAGTGATGTGCTATTATAGCAACACGTTAAAAAATTCTTCTGCTGCAACTATGTCATTTTATGATCTTGAAATAATGGGACTGGGCGATCAGGATATTATTGATGGAACAGTGCAGGTTACTCATATTTTCACCACATCTTATAAAGGGCTTTGTGTAATCAATGCGGCTTCAGGAGGCGGAAGACTTGAATTACAGGGTGACGTGCATTGGTATAATCAGAATGCGACTTCATTTGGAAATGCAACCTTTAAGTTTACGGGTAGCAATTCGCAAGCGATAAGTGATTCGATAGAAGCGGTATTTTACAACATGGAGATTAATAAATCCGGTGGTTCGGTAACACTACAAGGACCACTATCTGTTTCAAACAACTTAAATTTGGTAGGCAAAAATCTTGTGACTGACACAACAAATATTCTCACGCTTAAAAACGGAGCTACTATATCCAATGGCTCCAGCAGCAGCTTTGTAAGTGGACCAATGAAGAAGATCGGAAACAGCGCCTTTACTTTTCCTGTTGGAAAAAGTACTTACTACAAGCCAGTCAATATTTCGGCTCCTTCTTCAACTACTGATGCTTTCAGAGCAGAGTATTTCAATGCACAACAATTACTCGGCAGTAGCAAAGACTCGCTGACTTACATAAGTACCTGTGAGTACTGGTATTTAAAACGCACTACAGGCAGCAGTAGTGTGAAAGTGAAATTATATTGGGATAACAATACTTGTGATATCTATACTTTGCAAACTCTTCGCGTAGGGAGATGGGATGGTTCGAAGTGGAATAATGCCGGAATGGTAACAACTTCAGGAACTACTTCCAGCGGCAACGAGCAAACAAATTCCTCGCTTAGTTCCTTTGGATATTTTTTGATTGCCAAGAGATCACCAGTCGTGTATGCGCATGCGGGAATTGACAAGACTGTATGTAATGGCTCAGGAACTTCAATTGGTGGCAGCCCAACAGCAAGTGGTGGTGTGTCTCCATATACTTATTTATGGTCACCCGCAAATGGTTTAAGTTCTAGCACTACTTCCAATCCCACCGCTACTGTCACTGAAAATACAGTATACATTGTTACAGTGAAAGACGTAGATCTTACTTCCAGTAAAGATACTATGGTAGTTATTATGGATAAAATCCCAATTGAATATTTAGGTAGTGATCGTATAATACAATATGGAAAGGCGACTACCCTAGGCGGCTCTCCCACCGCATGGAGAGGTGTTTCACCTTATTCATATTCTTGGAGTCCTTCAACTTCGCTAAATTCTTCATCTACCTCTAATCCTGTTGCAACTCCAATATCTTCTACAACGTATTCCCTGACAGTTACAGATAATTTGGGTTGCCAAGCTCAAGCATTAAATGTTAAAGTATCTGTAATTCCCTTTACTCTTGGGGTTGCTGAAAACTTCGCATTATTAGCAACAGATAGCATAATAAGTCAGAATAGTTTTCAAGTGAAGGGGAAGATAGGAACAGACATCTATGTTAGTGGCAATATAACTGCGACAGATTCAATTTTACATCATAGTGGGAGTGAACCGCGTGCACTATCAGATTTAGCAGCAGCAATGCAATCTGTAGATCAGTTGACGGCAACAACAATTAACAATCAACTTGGGGGGATTACATTGACCTCAGGAAATTATAGAATCAGTGGGGATGCTTATTTAGATGGAATATTAAAAATTTCCGGAGGTTTATCTTCCGTTTTTATAATAGACATTGATGATTCACTCTTTATTACAAAAGACTCCAGAATAGACTTAGAAGGAGTAATGCCGGATCAAATATTTATTAGAGTTGGAAGTTCTGTAATAGGAGAGGATTCTATTGACTTGAAGGGAACTTTCTTAGTGAGTGGAGATTTCATTGCGCAGAAAATTCTTTGTCCAGTTTGCATTTTATGTCAAAGCAATATTAAGGTTTATAGTATTAGTGCTGCAGGCCAGTTACGGGATTTGAGAACGATTATTACAATAGATTTTGATAATTCTGTTTCTGATTATAACAGAACTATTCCAATTGATTTCTTGGGTTATAACGGGCAGGATATAGATCATAAGCTTACCTGGTCTCCAGTTTCAGATCCTTTAAGTGTTAGAAATGCACTTCCAAAACTTCAAGCATCTTTGTTTCGTTATCCCGGTGGAGGTATTTCTAATGCTTGGGATTGGAAGCAGGGTTGGTATTTGCCACAAGACCAGGTTCCTGATTTTTGTGCACAGTGTAATAATTGTCCATTTTGTGGATATTATGAAAGTTATTGGGGTTTGCCCATACTATCAGGCGATAAACTAATTTCCGATGCGAAAAATGCGATTAATTATGCTAATGCCGGGACATTAATGAATTTGAATATGGTAACTTCAAATTTAGGTTACCAATTAGAATGGTTATATGATTCAAAATGTAAGGGGTCTCAGATAAAATATATTGAATTAGGCAATGAACTTTATGATGATAGTCCCAAAAACAATATTGCATTTCCTACTGCACATTCTTACGCTCTTGCAGCAAATACTTGGATAAATGCTATAAGACTAACATTTGGCGACAATGTTAAAATAGCTATTACTGGGGCATCTTTAAAAGAAAACGCTTATGATGCAAGAAGGAACACTTGGTGCAGCGGGCTCGGGCTTCCCGGACTTGCCCAGTTTCCTTATGTTGATGCAATTACTTTTCATCATTATATTGACTGTGGCGTTCCTATTCCTGATAATAATGATTTCTCCAATTCTGACCTATCAGTTTTCTTTGTTTCACCATTTCATTCGATGGATTATTTAAAATCGAATACTCTGAATGTTTATATGCCTTCTAACCAAAATTCAAGTGGTGAAGATGTTGAGGCTTGGATTACTGAATATAATCTTTCCGCTGGTCCCGAAAATAACTTCACATTCAATACGTGGGCACAAGGATTATTTACTGCGGCGATGACGCTGGCATATCTGGAAGATAAAAGAATAACACATGCTATTTGTCACGCAATGTTAAGTACAGATCGCACTGGCTTGTTTGATGATGCCGACGACGACATTAATCATGTTGGCGGAGGAGATCCTGTTTATCCTAACTTGCTTGAATTGGGCGCACAAGGAAATGCTTTAAGTTTAATTGGCAAAGCAATGAATGGGAATGATGTTGCAAAAAAACTATCCTTTCCAGGAGCAAGTATGATTGGAACTTCCAATTATCCAAGTTTGTATGGGTGGTATTTTGAAAATAGTTCTTCATCATCCAATAAGAATATTATTATTCTGAATTTATCAGCAGGTCCCATAACGATTGATCTATCCAATAATGCTTTTTCAAGTCTTAACTCTTATGAAACGATGGAAGGTTATACAAGCATTTTTTTTGGGTTCAATAATCCTTTTGAACTGGTAAGGGGAGATTTTAATCCTCTTGGAACAAAGGGCGTATTATACGCTGAAGGAAATGGCAATAGTCTTGTGGTACCGCCTTATTCAATAACTCGAGTATATCAATCGTGTTTAGCATTAAATTTGACCGCTTCTTCTACATCAGTTTGTGTAAACGAACCTGTTACCTTTACAGCAAGTTGCTCCTGCGGTATTGCTACCACGCTTTGGTGGTTCATTCCAACCGGGCCTGTTTATGCTAATGGTGTGATGAATTATACACCTACTACTGCGGGATCTTTTACGGTTATGGTTGAGCCCATAGGCTGTCCAAATACTTGTGGTGATCCGAGTTCAAAAAGCGTGACAATTCAGGTAAATAATACCACAACTTTATCTATTGTGGCCTCACCTTCGACAATCTGCAATGGTGGTTCTGCTGATCTTACAGGTACTTCAGGATTGAGTGCTTATGTGTGGTCACCTTCAACTGATTTGTCAAGTGCAACTGGAAATCCGGTCACCGCCTCACCCAGTGAAACAACAACCTATACTCTTTTAGGTACTATAAATAACTGCTCATGTTCGAATATTGCAACAACAACTGTTTCCGTGACAGCGGCAGATGCTGGAGATGATCTTACTGTTTGTTCTGGGCAACCTGTAATAATTGGCCCAAAAACTCCCAATCCGGCAAATGCGCATTATCAATGGTATAGAGGTACGTCACTGATATTTGGGGCGAATAATTATAATTATACAGCGACCGAGACATTATCAGGGATAAGTAGTGAAGAAGTTGTATACAAAGTTGTTGTTGACAATTTAGGTATGAACTGTCCCCTTGAGGAAGATGAGATGATTTTAACAGTTCTTGATTGCTGTAGCAATGGAAATGTTGTTACTTTTAATCCCGATCAGGATGGCACTACATCTTATACATTAGTGAATTATCCTTATACAAATGTGGCAAATTTTTCTTACCCAACATCCTCATCTTGTTTTACTACGTCGAATTTTGGTGCTAATCTAACGTCAGATGGTGGTAATCCCCCAACATATACTTTGGCTGATTATTCAAATCAAATAATTATCAATGGGCCTTTATATATTGACGAAGATTTCATTTTTAAAGATTGTCCAAATGTAACCTTTGGTCCTCAAGCGCAACTTATTGTTATGCCAGAAAGAACGTTATCTATTCTTGGTAGCCATTTGTACTCCGGATGCGGAGATGAATTGTGGAAAGGTATTTATGCTTATGATGGTAACTCTAACGTTATAGTGGATAATTCATCAACTCATGACTGCAAAATTGAAAATGCTGTCCATGCCATTGATTTAAGATATGATGCACAGTTCAATATTATAAGCCATGCTACTGGCGGGAATTATGTAACCACTCTTGATAATAACCATACCCATCTTCGAATGAAAGAGTTTAAGCAGGTATCTCCGGGACTGCTAAAGCAAGATGGATCCTATGGCATTTGGCGGACAACATTGACCTGTTCAAGCTCTACTTTACTTTTTCCCTTTGATATTGAGCAAACTGATACTGCAATAATATTGAATTATGTGAAAAAGGTAGCAATCGGAAATTATTTAGATAATAATTCGGACTTGTTCAATAATATAAATACAGCTAACACCGGTATTTATGGTTATAAATCATCCTTCGGAGTATATTCCAATAACTTTTCAAATTTTCAGTTTAATGCATCCTCAAGCACTCCGACTGGTAATGCAGTTTTTGCAACTAATGGAACGGTTTTTTTTAATGGATCCACTGATATTGATAAAGTTGATGTAGGCGGCAATGCAAATGGGAATGATCAATTTAGTAATAATTTTAGTAATTCCAATGGAGGGGTAGTATTGGTAAATATGGACGCTAATGTGAAATTTAACACTTTTGGTTATCCTACTAAAGTGAACGCCTCTGTCTTTGGATTTCTTAATTTGGTAAAGAAAATAGAAATTAAAAATAATTTAATTGTAAAGTCTGATATTGGTATAGCGATGGATGTTAATGCCAGCTCTGATATTACTATTGCAAATAATGACCCCATTGTGATAGATCCTCCGCTCGGAAATGTTTGCTTTGGTATTGGTATTGGTGATTTTGCGTTTTCTTCTACAAATATTTCCCACAATAATATAACAAGTAGCGGCCAATACGGAATTTGGGGGCAGAATACTTCATGTCAGTTGTTTGGAACATTGGATAATCTTTATTTTAAAGGATTTTTTGCTTTCAATAATAATGTTGAGTTGCCTGACTATCCGGTTAATCATTATGCAATTGGTATTTATAATGCCAATTCATTTCTACCGTTTGATGGTTATAATTGTGTTACGGGTGAAGGGCATAATGCTTCTAACCATCAACGTAGTTTTACATCCTCCTTTACCCAAGGTACATATTTAGAGTATAATACAACTGATAAAACATATATAGGGTTTGAATTCCTTAATAATTCTGACTTTTCTATTTTATTAGCAAATAGCATCAATGCTCATTGGTATGGGGTTCAGCTGGGTTCAAGTACTATTCCAACAAGTAGCATGGGAAATCAAGATTTTCTAATTTTCAATAAACTTCTGGGGAATCGTTATTTTGGTCACGATATGTTGGGGACTTTTTATAATACTCAAAACAATCACGCTGCTTTAAATGATGTAAACTCAGCGTCAACTAAGTTCCTGACCTCTGATTTTGATGCAACTTTTTTACCTGCAACTCCTGCAACTACTCATTTTATTATACTTCCTCCAGATGATGTTACTGCCAACACTGAGCTTCAAGATTGCGCATCTCAATTTGAAGGGCCTTCGCCGGCATTGGGTTTTGTTAGTCAAGATGACCTTGAATTCATTGCAGCAGGCGATATTTCTTGGGATAATTCTAATCGGCTATTTGAATGGAGCGAAAAGAAAACCGTTTATAAGTTTTTGCAAATTGATCCTTCTCTATTGGAAGGAAGCTCAGTTTTGGAGGATTTTAATGACTCAGTTGAGTCAAGTAACATTGGAAAGTTCACCCAACTTGAAGAAGACATTAACGAGTTGCTGGATTCGGCTTCATTGAAGTCTACTGATTTCGATGATATTGACAGGAGAATTAATGTTGCAATCACACTTAATAATTCCATTTCAACAAATTATATTTTTGAGAGCTACCTTCAAGATGTGTATGGTATTCTACTGAACGCGCTTTCGAACAATGACGCAAATTTTTCTGATAGTGAGAAAGTAGAAGTTGATGAAATAGCAAACCAATGCCCTCAAATTGGAGGACCAGCGGTTTTTATTGCGCGTGTTCTTCGACGAATTTATGCCCAGCCTGCCTTTTATAGTGATTCATGTGCAAGCTCCAAGGAATCAGCTTCAAATGAGCAGCAAATAAGCAATTTTAGCTTATTTCCAAACCCTACAACAGGTGATTTAACCTTTCTTTATAGTTTAGAAGGCAATAAAAATGCTGATCTTCTAATTTCTGACTTAACAGGAAAGACTCTAAAAAGATATAAATTAGAACCTTCAGAGATTTCCATAAAATTCACAGTAGACCAATTGCCGGCAGGTATTTATTTGTGCCAAGTGAAACAGAATGAACACATTCTTTCAGTTAATAAATTTAGTGTGATTAAAGAATAGAGAATGAGAAAATCTCTTGCTCGATTTAATATTTTAACCAGGATTTATATCTTGCCGATGATTGAGTATATATTTTTCTCATTAATTTTTTCAACTAATTCCTTAGCTCAAAATAGAGCAAATGTTTGGATGCTTGGGATTTCTTTAGATGATAATCATTGTGGTATTGATTTCAACTCAGGAACTGCTTATGCTTTTTTTTCATCGAGGCCTCTAGCATTCTTTATTACTAATGCAAGTATTTGTGATACTGGTGGAAATATATTATTTTATACCAATGGACAAAATATTGAAAATAATCATTTTTTGCCACTAAATAATTCCTCAGATTTTAATCCTGGGTATGCTACTGATGTCTTTTATTTTGACGGTGGAGGGCTTGGTATTGATCAAGGCGCAATCATTTTACCCAAACCTGGCAACGCAAAACGCTACATTTTAGCTTATGAAACATTTGATGTGACTCCTGTGGGATTTGAACCACTCCATTTGAGTTACAGTGAAATTGACATGGAACTTGATGGTGGTTTAGGAGGTATAACTGATCATAAAAATGTTCATTTAATTAATGATAGCTTAGTTCTTGGTAGATTAACGGCCTGCAAGCACGCAAATGGAAGAGACTGGTGGTTAGTAGCGCATCAATATCTAACGAACAGGTTTTATAAGTGGCTTATTCAACCTGATACAATTTTAGGTCCTTTTGAGCAAGACATAGGATCAAAAATTATAAATGATGTATTTGGACAAGCTTGTTTTTCGCCTGACGGGTATAAATATGCTATGGTAAGCGAGATTGATGATACTTTAAATCTCCTTGACTTTGACCGTTGCACCGGGACTTTTAGTAATCCACATAAAATAGAAATCCCTCTTATTCAGGATTGGACAATTGGTTGTGCATTTTCACCCAACAACCGTTTTTTATATGTTTGTAGTTTCTTAAGTCTTTTTCAGTTTGACATGTGGAGTGATAACATTGAGCAGTCAATGCTTAAAGTTGCATCATGGGATACGGCATATCTACCATCGCAAACATGGTTTCATCACATGCAACTTGCTCCTGACAATAAGATTTATATTGGAACAAAAAATGCTGATACTGTAGTTCACGTAATTGATAAACCCGATTTATTTGGTTCATCTTGTGAACTAATTCAAAATTCTTTTTTCCTCTCTGATTACAATGCTTGTTTACCTAATTTCCCAAATTATGATTTAGGTCCTTTACAAAATTCTCCTTGCGATAGCTTAACATTGTCATCAATTGATTCAACAATTACCGTGCACATCTCACCCAATCCGACTTCTGATTGGTTAAATATCGAATATAACTCACCCATAGATGAACTTCAATTAAGATTATTTGATGTAAGTGGAAGATTAATAACTGAGATGAGTCTCTACCCTTATTTCCTAAGCCGCGCAATAAATATTTCTCATTTTGCAAATGGAGTTTATGTGTATAGAGTAGATGATGAGAAAAAAATAATTAAAACGGGTAAGGTGGTGAAAATGGATTGAGAGAAAACTTTAGAACAAGATCTCTGTGATGTTCATCCTTCTGAAACCCTTACTGAGATATTTTTTCAGAGGAAGTTCATTATTATCCCCAGTTCACTTTTCTTCTTGGATGAAACAAAACTAAAGGGGAACTTTAGCCTCCCATAAATGATAGACACCTCCCAACTCAATGAAGCGGAAGTTCGCTATAACATCATTGACCCGCAATTAATAAATGCCGGATGGAATCTCGCTGACCGCACTCAAATAAGTTTTGAAGTTCCCGTTGATGGTTATGATGCTTCACCGATAAATGGCATCACCGACTATTGCCTGTACCGAAACAATGGAGAAGTGATCGCCGTGATTGAAGCAAAGCACACCCGCCGGGATGCGCGTGTAGGAAAAGAACAAGTGCTCCAGTACGTAACAAAGATTGCAGCGAAGCAAAGTTTTCGACCGTATGCATTCATGACGAACGGTGAAGACATTTGGTTCTGGGATTCTGAAACACATGCGGAACGGTTCGTTGCAGGATTTTTCACGAAAGAAAATTTAGAGCGCCTTCTCTTCCTTAAGCAAAATAAACTTCCTCTCAATGAAATAAAGATCAAAGACTCGATTGTGAATCGCTCGTACCAGGTAGAAGCGATTCGAAGAATCAGTGAAACGATTGAGAAAAGAAAAAAGAGAAAGGCACTGCTCGTGATGGCAACCGGCACCGGAAAGACGCGAACTATCATGGCCTTGATTGATATCTTTCTTCGCGCACGGCAAGCGCAGAAAGTATTATTCCTCGCCGACCGGGATAGCCTCGTTGACCAGGCGTTGAGTGACGGATTCAAAGTGCATTTACCAAGTGAAGCGCGCACCCGCATTCGCACGTATGACATTAATCTCAATGCGCGTGTGTATGTGAGCACGCTGCAAACGCTGGAGCTTTGCTATGAAAAATTTTCTCCTGCAGATTTTGACCTTATCATTGCTGATGAATGTCATCGCAGCATCTACAACAAGTTCACGGATGTGCTTGCCTACTTCGATGCCGTTCAAATTGGTTTGACTGCCACACCTGCTCACTTCATTGATCGCGATACATTCCGCTTCTTCGAGTGCGATGGTCCGATGCCAACATTTCTTTACACTTATGATCAGGCAGTGAAGGATAAATACCTCGCCGACTTCAATTTGTATGCTGCCCAAACAAAATTCCAGCGCAAAGGAATTCGCGGAATTGATTTGAGTGAAGAAGAACAGGAATCGTTGCGGGAGCGTGGCATTGATCCTGAAGACATCAACTTTGAAGGAACCGATCTTGAAAAAAAAGTAACGAATCACGACACGCTCATCCGGCAGTGGGAAGAGTTTATGGATGTGTGTTACAAAGATGCAAGCGGACAGTTGCCTGCGAAGACTATATTGTTTGCCGTTACGCACAAGCATGCGATGCGCCTGCAGGAGACATTCAATGAGATGTACCCAGAACACAGGGGATTACTTGCCCGTGTGATTGATTCGAAAACCGAGCGTGCCAAAGACCTGCTCGATCAATTCAAGAAACAGGATTTCCCGCGCATCGCTATTTCTGTTGACATGCTCGACACGGGAGTAGATATTCCTGAAGTGATGAACCTCGCTTTCATGAAGCCGGTGAATTCGCAGATCAAATTCTGGCAGATGATCGGAAGAGGAACGCGAAGCTTCGAAGCATGCAAACACCTGGAGTGGCTGCCGGAAAACGGAAAAGACAATTTTCTCATCGTTGACTTCTGGGAAAACTTCGAGCACTTCAATATGATGCCGAAGGATGATAAAGGTTCTTCGCAGATTCCGGTGCTCGTCACCATCTTCAACAATCGCCTGAACAAGCTGAAACTTTTACTTGGCAGTTCTTCCAACTCGCTCGCGCCGCCTCCTGACCTCCTGAAGGAGGGACCGCTCCCCGACGTGGATGGCGAGAGGGGTTCTCCCTTCAGGGAGTCAGAGGGCAGCGAGGGCGATGATTTCAAGCGCATCATGAAAGAGCTGCGTGCTGACATTGCAAAAATTCCGCTCGATTCTTTCACTGTGAAAAAACATTTGAAAGAAGTGCGCGAAGCATGGACAGATGATTTCTGGAATTACATCAACACACAGAAGATTGAATTCCTGAGAATGAAAGTAGCGCCGCTGCTTCGCTTTGCTTCGGGGGTGAATCTTGCTGAAGCATTCTTCACTTCCAAAATGGAACGTGCAGGATTGCAACTCCTCAAAGCGGATGTCACCCTGAGCCTGTCGAAGGGCGATGCGCAGGCAACACTAGCCGACTCCATCAAAGAAGATATTTCCCTATTGCCCACTAACCTTCCTCAAATAGCTCCTCACCGCGCCCTGATTGAAGAAGTGCTTTCCAATAAATTCTGGGAAGAAGCCAGCCTACAGAAAATTGACTCGGTGAAAAACACACTGGCTCCACTGATGAAATACAAGCGCGAGAAACCAAGCATGATGATCGAGCTTGGATTGGATGACATCATTGACTCGCGCAAATGGATTATCGTAAAGAAGGAAGGACAGAAAGTGATGGTAGAAGAATACCGAAAGCGTGTGGAAGAAAAGATCGAGCAACTGGCGCAGCAGCATCCTACCATTGCGCGGTTAAAGAGCGGTGAAAAAGTTTCGCTGCAGGATTTGATTGCACTGGAAGAAACACTCGAAACAGAACTGAGCAGCGAAGACCTCAACCTCACCGATGATAACATGCTCAAAGCATTTGGCGTGCGTGTAGGAAGTTTGGTTGACTTCTTAAAGTTTGTGCTGAAGCTGGAAGCATTGCCTTCTTACGATGAGATTGTGCGGCAGGCATTCGATGCATTTATTCTTGAGCATCATTACAATGCCGATCAAACGCGTTTCCTGCGAACGGTGCAAACCGTATTCATGCAGAAACGAAAACTTGAAGAAGCTGATTTGTACGATGCACCCTTCAGTAACTTTGGGATGAATGCAGTGGAGAAACTTTTTACGAATGACGATGTGAAGGAAATTATTGAGTTGACGAAAAGATTGGTGGCATAAAAATGATGAACTTCCGATTTGTTGACAGTTTAGGTATAGGCATAGATTCATTGGATCTAGAGATTCTTGAATTTAATACAGATCCATATACTGCATTGCTATATCAGCACAAAGGAGATTTTCATCTCACTCCTCAAAAATTTGGCGATAGAAACCAGGCAGAAGCCCATTCAAGATTCATAGATTTCTTAAAGTTGGCCAAGGCCGAAAATGTTTCATTGGCTTTGACCCCTGAATATTCATGTCCTTGGTCTGTGATTAATGAAATGCTTTCTGATGATGAGTTATGTCCAGAAAATAGAAAATTATTTGCTCTCGGTTGTGAATCAATCCAACGACACGAACTAGATAAATTAAAAACTGATTTTGCCGCAGAAGGCATTAAGATCTATTTTGACGAGAATGTTTTAAATGCCAATGGAAATTTTTTTGATCCGCTTTGCTATTTCTTTAAAAATCAAAATATACTATACTTAATCATACAGTTCAAGACTCGACATATGGGTGTTTGGGGCAATCCTATCGAGAGGGATAACTATAAATCAGGAAGAGAAATTTATGTTTTTAGAAATGATGTCTCTTCAATTTACCTTTTTACGCTTATATGTTCTGAAGCATTAAACTTTATAGTTGACAATAATTTTCTGAATGCAATTGATAATCGGTGGAACGGCAACTCTTTCATTATTCTTAATCCCCAATTAAATTCTCAACCAAATCATCCGGATTTTAAGCGCTTTAAAGAATTAATTTTAAGCTATAGCAATAAGGATTTAATCTGCCTTAATTGGGAAAATGGAAGCACTTTAACCGGAGAGGCGTTCATCAACTTTAATTGTAGCGCCCTTCATCTCAAAACCCACCAAATAGACTTCAGCATCGACACAAAAGTTATTTCAAACCATCTACTAGGACTATATTATTTGTATAACGGAAAGAATAACCATTCATTTTATTTAAGTTCAGTTAAGTCTGTTTACAAGGTTCGTTGCCAAAAACCGATGACAGAGGGAGTGGTCGGTGTCCAAATTCGAAAAACTGAACCCGAAGTTCAACGTGTTTATTCTTGGCATAACGGAGCTTACGAGGTTGCAGAACCCCCAATTGATGATGGCTTGATATCTTTTTTGAATCAATACCATTCTACTAGCACTTATTTAAGAAGGATAGACATTTGTTGTGTCGACAAAGAGCGATTAGCTAATCTATCGAATGGATTTGTAAAATCTTCCAACGGCTTTAACTGGCAACAAGTTGATAATTTATTTTCTTATGAAATGGACGATTCATGGACTATCAATCGATTAACCTTTCTAGAAGATGATGAAGGACTAAATCAAAGGATACAATACATTGAGGGCATTGAGACGATAAATAAGTTAATTATCCCTAATAAGAATTTATGGCCACCGACTTTAAACACTCTAAGAAATGATAATGTCACAGAAGTCAACTTTGAGGACGCGAATGTTCCAGGAAAATATCTCTATAACTTCATTGGATCAGAGGGTAAGGCTACAGTAGCGTTTATCGGATTCAAGACGAAGGAATTCGCCGAAAGGAAGATGGATGATTTGAAGCGCATTTTCCAGGATCATTCTAAAAACAGAATTGTTGTTTGGTTTAGAACGTCTCTTGTACGGCCGGAATTCTCTGCAGTTTATAATGAGGGCGAAAACCACATTGCCGACATACAAGTTTATGATCCTAATTCAATCCTAAAGTAATACCATGGAAGCTTCTCAAGTATACGGATTAATCAATGGGAATTTGCAGAGTGTTGAAAGGATTCCTAACAGGAATATTCTTCGTGCGGAACTTAATCCTGACATGAAAACAGCAGCAATATACTATTTGGATTTTGACAACGCTGATATTCCCAGTGATTTAAAAAGGTATCAAGAAGAATTCCTGGTAAATGATTATTATAATCATCCGGGGTATTTGCAATGGAATTATTATTTGATCTTTTTAAGAGATCAATTTAGTGACGAGCAAAAGAAAACTGTCGAAGCGGATGACATTTATAGTCGAAAATATTTATTCAAGCCTGATGATTTTCGTAAGTTCATCTCTTATTCAAAAACAATAACCAAAATACAAGAGGATATTGTTGTTTCATGGAGGAAGAAGCTTGAGGATGCTAACCTGAATGAAATTTATTCATTTGTGCCAGTTACTGAGGTGAGAGATAGATTTCTGAATGATACTGTACGAAAAGAAATTGATATAGGTAATTTAGAAACTCAGCAGGATAGTCCTGATTTAATTATAAATGAAATAAGTAAAATTACCTTAACTGAAAATTACAGAGCCTATCCGTTGCAAAGAAACTTCTCTTTCGGCAAGGTAAACTTGATCTCGGGTTCAAATGGGACAGGTAAGACTTCTTTACTTGAAGCAATTGAGTTGATTCTTTGTGGGAAAACTTTAAGAAATCCTGAGGCTGACGAAGCTAATATGTCGATACTAGCTCAATACAATAAGAGTTTTGACGACTATTACTCGTCTATTGACAATAGTAAATATAGACAGAGAGATTTGCTATGGTTCCATAATGATTATCCAAAAGGAAACAGGACGTATCAGTCATTTAACCGTTATAACTTCTTCTGTTCTGATGCAGCCTTTGACTATCAAAATGACCCGGGCATATCAACAATTGAGAATTTACGGAAGATAGCGTTAGGATCAGAGTTCGGAAGAATCAAAAGTCGTCTTAAGACTTTAAAGGGATATTTTTTACCTTATCTTCAATCGTTAAACCTGAATATCGACGGATTGCAAAATAAAATTTCCGAAGCCCATAACATATTGGAGTCCGCGTCAATAGGCTCACAGCTGGGTGATTTTTTACGAACTGTTATAAAATCGTACAAGGATTCAAAATGGAGAAAGCCATTTCCTACTTCTCCATCAGATGACCTATCCCGATTTGAAAAGGAAATTCTTGAATCGTTAACCTTAGTAAATAATATCAATGTTTTGTTGCCTTCAGCTATCTTGAAATCCTTTCGTGACTGGAAATTAGAGGATCAAAAAGTTAGTGGCACTCTTGAACAATGCGAGTTCCTATTAAAAGCAAATAGAGATGTTGCCGACAGCAATACTAATCTTAGGAATGAGATTGATTCAATTAATTCCAAGCTTAAAATATTAAAGGCAAGTGAGAAGTATTTTTCGACCTCTGGTTCAAATCAATTATTAGGTCTGGATGAATCAATTGTCGCACTAGAAAAGGAACACGATAAGTTAGAAAGCTTCTTTTTACAATACAACCAACTTGATCTTACGTCGATTGAGTCACGTGATATCTCGATTGTTCAGATAAAAAGCGAGACTGAAAAATCTTTACAAGAGATAGAAGAGAACCAAAAATCTCTTGCGATCAATGTTCAAAAACTGACGCGAACAATTAACTCGTTACAAGCCATTATCATTGAAATAAAAATCAAAGGCAAAGAGTATTTGCAACTTAATCCAGCAGAGAAAGAATGCCCGTTGTGTAATACTCCTTTTGACAATCCAGACGATCTTGCTCAAAAAGTGGAACATGTAGTCAGAGACTTCGAAAATTCGTTCTCGTTAATGAATGAGCAAACAAAATTGAACGAAGCAAATGATAAGATAAATAAAATTCACAAATACACTACTGACATTTCTAACTTGCAAAGAGTTGCTGAACTTTACTATTCAACTAATGACTTAAGTGGTTATTCAATTTCTAAGATACTTTTCGATTTAAAAAAGATTAACGGTGAACTGAGTGATGCGAAAAAAAAATTACAGGAAAAACGAAGCATTAAAGACAGACTAAATTATGAGGGACTAACTGAAATTGATTTTAACAAGTTAACTGGAGAATTGCGATATGAGTTTCCAGAATTCAAAACTGGTATAATTGACTTAAACAAAATAACAACTCTTGAAAAACTTCTTGAAAATCAAATTATCGACTGTGTTAATAGACGAAAATTGTATGAAAACGAAATCCACTCAAATGAGAACTCAATTAAAGGATTATTGAAGAATTATTTTATGACAGTGAGAGAAGATACCGATGCATTGAAAGATTTGAGGGAAAGGAAAAATACTATAGACCAAGCAATAAAAAGCTATACACTATTAAAAGAATATTTGGATTTCAACGATGATGATGAAATTGCTTCATTAAGTTTAAGCATTGAAAACCTAATGGCAATCTTAGGCCGATTCAATGAGCATAAAGTGAAATCTGAACAAATAAGATTCGCTGAAGATTTGATCAAAAATTCTGGCAAGGAACTGCGTGTGATAATGCCCAGGGGTGAAAAGATGGCGAGGGCTCTTGAAGTTATCGATGAGATCATTGGAAATGATTCTGAAGATGATGGTTTGGCGGATTTTATTGATACGAACAGAAAAGAGATTAGCGAAATATTTTCAGCCATTCATGTTCCACATGAATTCGATGAAGTAATGTTCGAAACCGATAACTTATTTCTTAAGCAAGCTACAGATGAGTATAAGAGATCTATAAAAGAGATAAGCTCAGGTCAGAGATCTGCTTTAGCATTATCGGTCTTTCTTACATTAAACAAAAAACTTTCTTCGGGTCCAAATATTCTTCTGTTCGATGATCCTGTAGTTTTTACAGATGATTTGAACATTCTCTCTTTCTTAGACTACCTGAGACAGCTCGTGATTAATGAAAACAAGCAAATATTTTTTGCAACGGCGAACAAGAAATTAGCTGGTTTATTCGAAAAGAAATTTTCCTTTTTAAACGCAGAAGAATTTAAGAATATTTCTCTTTCACGAAATTAAATGCTCACCTCTCCCCAACTCCGCTCACAAGTAGATGCTCTCTGGGATAAATTCTGGAGCGGCGGTATCAGCAATCCGCTTACTGCCATTGAGCAGATGAGCTATCTCATTTTCTTGGAACGGTTGAACATAATACAAGTGAGTGCTAAAATAAATTGAATGAATGAAAAATAATTTTTTAGAGTTTGTACAAAAATTTAGAGACCTCTTTGCATTGCTGTTCGCAATAGTTGGCTTAGGGGAAACTCTTTATAAGTTCGTGAATGAAAAGATTACATCTTATATTGGAATCAGTCTTTTACTTATCGCGGTTTTAATTTTCTTTATTAATCGATTTATTAAAAGAAAACGTCCTCCGGTACCACTATTACTTGGTAAAGAAAGCGCAGGTATTATTCGAGGACTCCTTCCTTTTGGAAAAGGGGACATCCTCTTAGGGCGTAATGAAGAAAAGAGCAAGGCAATTGCGATAATTAATAACCTTGAATTTAAATTTGGATTTATTACAGGTGAAGCTGGTTCCGGTAAGACTTCATTTATCAGGGCTATTCTAATTGACACCATTCTGAACACAGGAAAGATTCCAATATATGTTCCACGTATAAAAAATGATCCAATTGATTCAATCAAGAACGAAATTCAAAAAGAATTCAATATTGATCATGATGATAAATCTCTAATTAATATAATAAAATTAATTAGGAAGGAAAATAAAAAAATCATTTTGATTATTGATCAATTTGAAGAATTCTTTATTTCCTTTAAGACATTTGAGCAGCGGCAAATATTTATTGATGAACTTGGCAAGCTTCTTAAGGATAGCAATTTACAAATCGGCATTCTTCTTTCATTAAGGAAGGAATTTGTTGAAGATCTATTAGATTTTTCAAAAATCATTGCTCAACCTACTGATAATAGATATTGTCTCAGGTTAAAAAACTGGAGCATTTTGACTGCCAGGCAAATCTTAAAAGAAGTTATTAGCAGCGGCGAACTCTCTTTCACTGATGAATTAAGCGATGCACTTATCTCTGATTTGGCAACAAGTGGATTGGTTCGTCCAGTTGAATTTCAGTTGGTAGCAAAAACATTACAGGAAAAGGATATACAGACTGAAGCAGATTATAAACTTCTCGGGAAAGCAACCGGAATTTTGACATCTTTTTTAGAAGAGATTATCGCAAGAACAACAACTAAAAATGTTAGTTTAGAAATCCATGCGTCTAAGTTATTGTTAAGAATGTTGTGCGATGATGTAAATGATACTAAAAAGCCAATTGGCTTACTGATACCTGAGATTGTATTACAAGTCAAGAATAATATTGAACACTCGGAAATTAAGGGTTTTATAGTAAGTGATACGGAGCTGGATGAATTAATTGAGATCATAATCAATAAATTTAAGTCCGAGTTTATTTTGATTAATGAGGACGAGCTGCACTTAAATTTAGTGCATGACTATTTAGTCAAGCCAATTAGAGAGGCAACCTCCGGCATGGAAACAACGGAAGAGAAGGCGAACCAATTGTTGAGAAGATATATTCAAGAACAAAAAACGTTTTCAACTGTATCGCTTTCATGGACTAAATATCGGTACATCAAAAAGTTTGCGAGTGGAGAATTACTTCTACAAATAGATGCAAGACAGATTCTTAAGCAAACGAAACAAAGAATAAACCTTGTTATTCTTAGCGCTGTTGGCTTAGCTGTTTTTATTTTTTCGTTTCTTCTGCCAACCGGAATATATTATAAAAGTAAAATTATTTATGCGTCACCTAATGGGATATTTTATTCGGAAGCCTCTTCATATCCTAAGGTTTATCTCTTGGAATCAGATAGTTCATATTATTGGATCGCTGACTCAATAAATGTAAAAAGGATTAACAAGCAAGTGTCGCCGTTCCCATATAGTAATGCTCTTTCTGGAGATGGGAATTGGATTGCAGGCGAGAATAATGAGAGCTATATATTATGCAACATCCATAGTAACAATGAATTTTATGAAACTCCTAAGGATACGTCTCATTATCTTGATTTCATGGTGACAAAGGAATTTAGTCCATTAAATAGTTTATTTGTTTTGGTTAAAAACAATGGTCAGGTTTTGCTTCTCTCTATTTCTGAAAACAAAATATTAAAAATTGATACCGATAAAATCCCACTTGACCTTATATATCACAGTCCAATTGGAAATATTAAATATGGCCCTGAAAAATTGAAGAATATTTATATTACTTTTTCTGCTTACCAAAAATTTATTCAATTTTCTTTGGAATTTAAAGATTCATTGAAAAGGGATGCCCGTATTGTTCATAATTTACTTTACCAGTATGACCCAAGTAGTAATCATATTAAACGTGTTAATTTTGATGATCCAAGGTATGATTTCTACAAATACGAGTGGATTATAAGCGATGATGAAAAAGAAATGTATCTGTATTCAGATTCTTCAATATTGATTTATGATTTTGTTTCAAACTCTACTTCTAAATTAGATCTCGCGCTCGACCGAAATGAAGCAATCGAGTCCGTTAAGTTGAAAGGAGTAAAAACACAGTATCTTTTAGTTGAAACAAATCGCTCTGTATACTTTGTGATGGAGAGTAAACCAAACTATTCTGTTAGACTTCTTTCGTTTTCTTCAAATAAAGATAGTATTATGGATGAAAATCATTGGCAAGTATCTTCCGATACCGACTATATAGTTGTGAAAGAATCTACCCACTATAAAGTTTTTAAAGTTAGCTTATTAGAAACCGAAAAGATTTCTGTTCTGAAATTGGATTCTAATATTGATAAAATGCGACAAAACTGGAATGATGTAGAGAGTTTAAGTCCAAACCATAAATTTTTTTTACTTGAAAATGCTGCGGGAGAGTATCTATCATTTGCGATAGATTCCCTCAATATAAAATACTTTAATAAGTATTATGATGATATTTTAGATGCAAGGTGTTATTGGAGTGAGGATAGCAAATATCTATACGTATTTAATTATAGGGATATTTATTTCGGTCCTGTAGATAACAAAGTGGGTAGGATTGATTTTAAAGACAGGTTAAAAGGTAGAATAGAGCATATTGCAACAGATAATTGGGGTAAAAGTTTATATATACTTACTACTCAACAGATTGTTAGTGTGAAAAGAATATTTTTTTTATTCGGCTTACCCATATTCACTTTTAAGTGGCCGGTTATTTATGATCGAACGGGTTTTATTACAGGTTAAAATTAAATTTGATTATGCTCACCTCTCCCCAACTCCGCTCACAAGTAGATGCTCTCTGGGATAAATTCTGGAGTGGCGGCATCAGCAATCCGCTTTCTGCTATTGAGCAGATGAGCTATCTCATTTTCCTCAAGCGGCTGGAGGACATGGACAATGCGCGTGCTGCAACGGCGAAGAGAAGAAGCACACCATTCAAGTCAGTGTTCGATGGAAAGATGGAGTCGGCGGGAAAGAAAATTGACAAAGCGAAATGCCGGTGGAGCTACTGGTCGCAGCTTCCCGGCGAAGAAATGATTCGTCATGTGCGCGATGTCGTGTTTGATTTCCTGCGCAACCTCGGCAGCGAAACATCTGCCTTCACGCAGCACATGGTGGATGCCGTGTTCATCATTCCCAAAGCTTCCCTGCTGCAGGAAGCCGTGAAGATCATTGACGACCTCCACATCAGCGAGCAGAACATGGATGTGCAGGGCGACCTGTACGAATACCTGCTGAGGCAACTCACCACCGCAGGCAAGAACGGACAGTTCCGCACACCGCGACACATCATCCGCATGATGACGAAGCTCGTTGATCCGCAAATAGGTGAGCGCATCTGCGATCCTGCTGCGGGCACGGGCGGTTTTCTGGTGGCGGCGTATGAGCACATCCTCGAAATGAATACTTCTGCCGACGTGCTTACCTACGATGAAGAAGGCAAGGCGCACAACCTCATCGGCGACAAGATCGGTGACAAGCGGCTGCATGCGTTTCTGAAGAGTCATGCCATCAACGGCTACGACTTCGATCCTACGATGACGCGCATCGGCGCCATGAACCTCATGCTGCATGGCATTGACAATCCTAACTTCCGGCAGTCGGATGCGTTGAGCAAGCAGTTCAATGAGAAAGCATGTTACGATGTGATTCTTGCCAACCCTCCTTTCAAAGGCAGCATTGATGAAACCGATGTGAACCAGCGCTTCTCACTCAAAACAACAAAGACAGAATTGCTTTTCGTCGAACTCATTTATGATCTGCTCGTGACCGGCGGAAGAGCGGCTGTTATTGTTCCTGACGGCGTGTTGTTCGGCACGAGCAATGCGCACGTGAGCGCGCGAAAGATTTTGATGGACCAATGCAAGCTCGAAGGAATTGTTTCAATGCCGTCGGGTGTGTTTAAGCCGTATGCAGGCGTGAGCACAGCCGTGATCATCTTCACCAAGGGTGGCATCACCGATCACGTTTGGTTTTACGACATGCAAGCCGATGGATTTTCTCTCGATGATAAGCGGCAGAAGATTGCAGAGAATAATATTGCTGACATTCGGAAAGAGTATGCAGTGCGCGATAAGCAGTCAGCAAAAAACAAAAACAAGAATGTTGTGATTGTTGATGCTGAAGAAATCAGGAAGAACAAATATGATCTCAGCATTTCGCGCTACAAACCTGTTGAGCATAAACCGGTGGTGTATGAAAAGCCGGAGGTGATTATGGATAAGGTGATGATGCTGGAGGAGGAGATTGTGGAGTATGTGAGAACAATTAAGAAAAGTGTGTGATGAGCATTCAAGTAAAAAAAGTAGGTGAGTTGTTTGACATGAAGCTCGGAAAGATGCTATCAGGAAAGAATTATACTGGAAAAAACCTCAGACCTTACTTACGCAATTTAAATGTTCAATGGGGAAGGATTGATTTCAATGATGTAAAACAAATGGACTTTGATAAAGAAGATTTTGAACGGTACCAATTGAAGAAAGGAGATATTTTAGTTTGTGAAGGCGGTGAAGTAGGAAGAACAGCAATTTATAATGGTGAGATTGAAAATTGCTGCTATCAAAATGCCTTACACCGTTTGAGACCTAAGAATGGTTCCATTATTCCTGAGTACTTTGTAAGCTACATGAGTTTTGCTGCTCAAAGAGGACTCATTCAAAAGCAAACTTCATCAGTAACTATTGCACACTTTACAGCAGAAAAATTCCGTGAGTTTGAAATTCCTCTTCCTGATTTAAAGACTCAACAAAAAATTGCTGTGACCTTAGAGCAAGCCGATACAGCACGACAAAAGCGCAAGCAAGCCAATCAACTCACTGAGCAATTTCTTCAATCTGCTTTTCTGGAAATGTTTGGTGAACTGGGAGAAAACTCAAAAGGATATAAGGTCTTTGAGCTTCAAAACATGTGCACGAAAATTACAGATGGCGAGCATAATATTCCACCAAGAATTCAGAAAGGATTTCCTCTGATCATGGCAAGAAATGTCAGAGATAATCACATGGATTTAAGTGAGCTTTCATTCATTTCTGAGAGTGATTTCAAAAGAGCCAATGCAAGGTGTAATCCTGAAAAAGGTGATTTGCTTTTGGTTTGTGTTGGAGCAACTATCGGGAGAGTTGCGATTGTGCCGGAGATGAAACCATTTAGCTTGGTAAGAAGTGTTGCTCTGATTAAGCCTGATAGAAAAAAAGTCATCCCTGAATTTTTGCTCAAAACTTTTCAAAGTAGTTATGTTCAAGCCTACATGATGTCACGAAGAAGCACTTCAGCGCAAGCAGGACTTTATCTTAATCAGATAAAAAAAATTCCGGCACCTCTTCCGCCCCTTGCCGAACAAAAAAAATTCGCTTCCTTAGTAGCGCAAACCGAAAAACTGCGCAGCAAACAGCGGGAGAGTGAGCGGGAGTTGGAGAATTTGTTTCAGAGTTTGATGCAGCGGTATTTTGGGTAAAATCAAATCAACTACACTAAATCGGCAACATCAAAAACATGAATCACTTTGCCAAGTCTCCTTCACAAATACTAATTGTCTTACTAATCATCATTTCTTCCATCTTCATATGGATGTTTCTTTTTCACTCTACCCTTTTTGATCGCCTTGATCGTGAGGTTTTCAAGTTGACGTATGAATTTTTGCTGCTCATCGTGATTGGAGGGGCTGTGTCATTGGTTTACAAAACATTCGAGATCGAAAAAGAAAAGAGGGAGGCAAATCGAAACTTCATGCGAGAGTTACACAATGACATCGTAAAGACATACAACGGGGTTAAAAAAGTGCGTCGTCTGTTAAGGGCAAAAGCGCGAGATAGGATCATTCAGGAAGATGCTTATCAGATTCTGGCAAAGCCCTATGGTAAACAGCTAATCGCTCTTAATGATCTTCAACTCGATTTTGAGTATTTTAAATTTGTTGTGAAGAATCACCCTTCACTTTTTAGTAGAAGAGATTATCTGGAGAAAGAGGAGGGGACCTCGCATGAAAAGGTACAACCAACTAATAAGGAAAATTTGAATCTCGAGACTGACCTTAAATCAATGGAAGGTTATCTTCATGACATAGTCAAAGAATACGAAGATCATTTTCTCGAGGTATTCAAAGCAGGTGTAATGAAATTGGAACGATTACATTTTCTGAATGAATTCCTTAGCCGCAAGGATGATGAAAAGGAATTCAATCAGGAATTCAAGATGCCGTTCCACAGAGTAGCAGTTTACTTGGAAAGATTAGTAGTCTCCTGAGTAGACTACATACGAGCGCTGAAAACGAATCTGGGACCTGGAGAATTTGTTTCAGAGTTTTGATGCAGAGGTATTTTGGGTAACAATATAAAACGGTCATCATTAGTTTGACAGACCATGTGTTTGTTTTTACGAAACGAAATAAAAATTTTATTTATAATATCAACAAATGACAGAACATCCGTTAGCAAATAAGAAGATTTTGTTGTCACAAAGACGAGTGCTCATGCTAGCGGGATCCGATTTAGATTATCCATTTCAACCTGTTAGTCCTTGTATTCACCGGCTAATATTAACCGAAAATGCTGTTCCCACATCTTGGCAAAAAACCAACCTTGTCGGGTGGGAGATTAGACGCATTTCACCAGAGTCTAAATTCAGGATCTTAATATCTGACAATCGCGCTCTAATAACAGAACTTGATGATACCTATAGTTTCAAATGTTTTTATTCTGCAGAAGGAGCGGCAGTGATTCCCATTGTTAACTATTTTGAGAAGTTATGGCAAAGTGGTACTAATTATCCACTTCCTAAAAATGAACCCTTCATTTCTGCTATGACAAACAAAATTACAAAAGGCGATCTTGTCCTACATCTTTCAAAAAATCCTAGTGATATTCAACTTCTGACATCCGAAGAGTTTGAGAAATTCATAGCCGAACTTTTAAGAAGAGAAGGTATGGAAGTGCAATTAACGGGTCGTAGTCGTGATGGTGGAAGGGACATTTTAGCATGGTCACAGACATCAATTGGTCGATCTCTATGTCTTGTCGAATGCAAGAAGTATCAAGCTAGTCGAAAAGTAGATGTTCGCATGGTTCGAGCTTTATATGGAATTCTTGAACTGGAACGAGCTACAAAAGGAATGATAGTTACTTCATCAGATTTTACCGGTCCTGCTAGGAAACTGGAAGCATCACTAAAGAATCGAATTGTCCTTTTGAATTACGGGGAAGTTGTAAAATGGTCCAGGAAAGTTACTCATAGTTAATTCTTTAAAATGAAAGCTCTCCCTCACCGAAAATAATTTCCTTCAGGGAGCGGGAATTGGAGAATTTGTTTCAGAGTTTGATGCAGAGGTATTTTGGGTAAAAAGGAGAGACATGAGTTCACCGCCAAAAAGATACTTTACAATTAGCAAACGGTTTAAAACTACAGAGTTTGATTCGCTCTCTAATGCGGTGAAACATAAGCCGTGGTTAATTCTCGAACAAAGTTATTCTCATACTCATAGTTCTCTCTATGGAAATAAGTATGACCTTTTTGATTATCAATTTTACGATTCTGTTGGAATGCCAGTTAATCCCAAGATGGGAAATTGGAAGTTGACAAGAATTGAAAGAGGAGAATGCCGTGAAACTGAAAATCATAATCGTTATGATCCTTTGGATGAAAGGAGATCAAATATTAAAATCTGGGCTGCAGGAAATAATGTGGGCTTTGCTGATCCCAAAGGTTTTGTCAAAACTTTTGTGGTGAATGACATAATCAATTCTCTCAGGTTTTTAAAAAAGCTGAACAATTATTCTGATTGGAAAAATTTTGAGTCTCGGGAGAAAAACGAGTGAGGGTAAGCGGGAGATGGAGAATTTGTTTCAGAGTTTGATGCAGAGGTATTTTGGGTAAACTAAACAAGACATTATGAAGGACAATTAGGACTGTTGGAAATTGATTTACTTTAAGGAGCTTTAATAAGGAAGCACACGAGGCAAGAGTGCGCCAAGTAGACAAGCATTATTCAAGGTATAATAGTCAAAAATGGTTGGTAAAATTTCTTAGAACCTAATGCAGATATAGATTTGCTCTGAGCAACCATAAGTGCGTTTATGATTCTTCAATCAGAGCTTTGAGTTTTCTTAGCCATATGCTTACCGGTAGTGAAAAATAAGAAGAAGGTAATCTGTTGAAACAAAAATCACCAACCATTTTGACCACATTACCTTATTCAAAGGAATCAGTTGCACGCACGCAACCTCCGCTGGAGATTCCCGCGTTTGATGATCAGGTAAAAGCAGCAGCAGTAGCGGTGCTTGTTAAACGTACTTTGACTAAGTATGGTTATCCTCCCGATAAGCAGCAGAAGGCGATTGATACAGTGTTGAAGCAGCGGAGTTGATGGCGGATAATTTAGTCGGAGAGTAAGGAAGCTTGCAACTTGCTCAGAAGTTTTCTAACGAAATTAAAGAGTAAGTAAAATTTTCCGATTAATAATACCATATTCTGTTTGCAATCTTAGAATGTAGACGCCGGGTTGGTATTGGTTGCAATTAATGATTTCGGAATTATTGATCATTGAATGATTAAAGATTTGCTGACCCACATCGTTGTAAAGATGAATTGTCCAATCTGCGGTTTTATTCTGCGCCGAAATATAAATTTGATTGTCTGCTACCTCAACATTTATGCTTTTGGAAACTTCATCCTCTATTCCGGTATTAAATTGTTGCCCTGCAAGAATGGAACCGTCCATAGTATTGTCAAAAGCATAATCATAAATAGTAAATGTTGTTTTGTCAGCGCTGAGCATACACCTGATCCAACCGTATTTCCTTAAATAATTTCTAAAAGCCAAAAAGGTAACAACACCGGGTTGAGTCAAGCCAATTACCGTATCATTTAACCATACTGAATAGAAGATAAGGTAAAGGCTACTGGAGGTATAAGATACTGAGCCATCTATTAATTGACCTGACACATAAGGTTTAACATAAGGAGCATAATCAATGTTTTGAGTCACATAACCGGCGTAGCCTCCCTCTGTCTCCATGTAAAAATTTTGGTCATCAAAATTAAAAGTGAAATCAGGGAAGTCTGGTAAAGAGTAAGTGTCAAATTCATGAAGCACTAAATCAGGATTTAAGTTTACGTATGTGATTTGACCTGAAGATTGGGTGATTAAAAATGTGGTGGCCAACAAAAAGATTAAGAAGTATGTATGTTTCATAGTTTGAAAATTTTTCATCATAGTTACTGGATGTAAAGTTACAAATTTAGTTTATGTAGCTAAATAAATTATGAATTATCTCATACGTATTTTCTCCGGGTATTCCCGAGAAATTCTTGAACTTCTTGAAATTTTTAAGAGCAAGCTTCACAAGGTGAACGCGTAAGAAAAATTAAGGAATAACTTATTTTACGATTAATGAATTTGTAATTTTGGTTTGAAAATTTCGGTCTTGGAAGTTTATCAATTCTCTCACAACAAGGGGCTGTTTCCTCATATCAGGCAAATATTGCTGATGCTGTCCGTCTTTTTTTTTGCAGTTAACACCTCAGCGCAAACTTTTTTTCAAACATATTCAGGTCAGAACCTCGCCGGCTCTGCGATGATTAGCTCACCGGACGGAAACTTATTTATCGGAGGTGAAAAAAGTGACAGCGCAATGGTAGTGAAAATTGATCCGGATGGAAATGTTCTTTGGAGTGTAAGCTTCAAGCCCACAACATCAGCGAATAAATTTTATGTATGCTCATTCGAAATAACGCCTGATAATTTTCTTATTGGAACGGGAGGGAGCTTTATTCCAGCCAACATGAATCCTGATGAGGGATTCTATTTCAAGATGGATTTAAATGGAAGCGTACAGTGGTGTAAAGTGGTTACTGGAGTGAGTAATCATTTTACAATGAGAAAAATGTTTCCTCTTACTGCATCATCATACATTATAGTTGCAGCGCACGAACCTTTTGCAGGAACATGGGCTGATCCGATGATTATTAAAGTAAATGGGTTAAGCGGGGATGTTATTTCTCAGTCGCCTAAGTACGATTATCAGAATTTGTATATTGATGATATTGCTGAATCTATTTTGAACATAAATAAAAAATTCATTTATTCTACGGGGCGATTGTATCTCAATGGCGCAAGCATGGATCAAATGCGAATTTTCCTTACCAGATTTGATACCCTTGGCAATAATGTATGGACTCACTATTTCATTTATCCCAGTTCATCCGCTGCAAGAATGTACGGCGAGTGCTTGTTGGAAGACAATGATTCCATTGTTATAGGATACTTTGGTGATCCAAATGGAGCATCAGCAAACTTTGAAATCGGGATGGTAAAAACTGATTCTGCAGGTAACATGGTATGGTCGAAAAATTATGATATTCCTTCCTCAAATTTTGAACGATGTTTTCGCATTTTCAAAACGACTTATGGATATGCAATGGTTGGTTTTGAGACGGGTGCAACTGAAGATCTAATGATTCTTGCCACTGATATAAATGGAAATGTTTTGTGGTGCAAATCATACGGAAATACAACAGAGCAAGAAGAGAATTTGAACATTTTTGGTTCGCTTCCTTCCACTCAGCAAAATGGTTTCATCTATTTTTCAGGTGCCCGCGTAATATCAAATACTGAAAATGATCTTGTACTCGGTAAAGCAGATCAGAATGGGTTAGTAGATTGCATCACCAATAACAATTTGAATGTTACTACCACAATTAACGCCGTGTTCACAGATACGAGGATAGTAGCATCAACCGCAGACCCTGTAAATTTCTTAGCAGTTTCAAGCTTTAATCATCCTCTAATTCCTTCACCTTGCTCATCCTATTCTCTCAACCTTGGGAATGACACAACCATCTGTAACGGTTCTATCACTTTGAATGCAACAACGCCAGGTGCCACGCAATACACATGGCAGGATGGTAGCAGTAATCCTACTTTCACAGTTACCTCTTCAGGAAGTTATTCTGTCATAGTACAATTGAATTGTTGTATTCTGAGAGATACGGTGCAGGTGCATATAGGTCAGTCTTCTGTTTCTAACCAAGATGTCTCTATTTGTTCCGGGGATACCTTTCTGTTTAACGGAAATTTGTTAGTGCAAACCGGAACATACATAGATACGCTTATGACTGTAGCCGGTTGTGATAGTATTATCACAGTCAATCTCGAAGTAGATTCGATACCCGTCATTTCAGTTAGTGGTGGTGATACAATTTGCAGTGGGCAGGTTGATACGCTTTCTGCTGTGGGTGCTTTAAGTTATTTGTGGTCGCCACCGGGAGGATTAAGTTGTACCACTTGTGCAACTACTGTTGCTACACCCTCTTCCTCTACTACCTATTTGGTTACAGGAACGAATGCTGCAGGTTGTACTGCTCTTGATTCAGTAAATGTTGTTGTGGTGCCTGCTCCGGAAATTACAGTCAGCATTCCCCCGATTATTTATTGCAACATTCCTGTGCAATTAAATGTGACTTCAAATGGAAATTACTCTTACACCTGGTCACCTGCGCAATACCTCGATGATCCGACTTCAGCTTCGCCGTTTGCAAATCCACCCTCAGATTTTACCTATACAGTTAGCGCAATTGATTCTAGTGGATGCGGTGCAAGCGGTTCTGTAAATGTGGTAGTCAATAACGGCGGACCAATTGCAATCCCCTCAGCATTTACACCCAACAATAATGGAGTTAACGACATCTATCATATCCTACACTTCTGCCCTGTTGAATTGGTTTACTTCAAAATTTTCGATAGGTGGGGAGAACTATTGTTTGAAACCTCTGATATCACTCGAGGTTGGGATGGAACTTATAACCAGATTAACTCTCCAATGGATGTATATGTCTACATTATTTTGGCACGCGAACCTGATGGCAATACTATCTTTTTAAAGGGGAATGTGACTTTAGTGAGATAAGAAAAAAAATTCTTCAATTGTCGCTATTTGCAGGGTCCTGATTCCATTGCCCGTGCTTACATTTTTCAACTTGACCAGGATGGCAATATGATATGGGATCATCAGCTCGTTGATAACACGCACGACATGCGCGCGGACTCGAAGAGGCATTTGATGACTAGTTTTTCTTTTCGTGGTTGGCGTCCTGCTTACCTCTTGTGTAAATTAACGCACACGCCCACCCGGAAATTGGATTTCCACTGACTTTCGCAGAAAAATTCCATTGTTAATCTATAATGACTATTTTATCCGTCATCATGGTTTTATTATCTTGTGTCAAATAAATATAATAAAGCCCGCCTTGTAAATTATCCCTTTGTAATCTTATTTCTTGCCCCGAAATATTTTTTATTTTTTTTACTTCTTGCCCAAAGATGTTGCAGATGGATAAGTTGGCATTTTGTAATTCGCTAACAGATTTCAAAATAGCCGAAGAATAGATTGGATTTGGGAAAATACTCAAATGATTTAATCCTGTCATTTCAATTATTCCAGTACTATTATCCCACTTGGCTATGTGTAAACAAATATCTCCACCCGCAACTGTAAATGTTCCACCGGCATATATTGAACCCTGGAATTTAGTTACAGTCGATAAATTGGAGCCTGAATTTATTCCACTTCCCATTGCATTCCAGGCGCTTCCATCGAAAAAAGCAATACCATTAGCGTTAACGCCTGAAACAGATGAAAAATACCCGCCAATATAAAGATTGCCATCAATAGAATCAATTTCCATCACCCTGCCAGATGCGCTTGAACCTACAGAAAGCCAATTGGAGCCATTCCATTTCATTATATAGTCACCCACATTTCCTGCACCAGAAGTAAAAATACCACCCACATAAAGCTCATTATTGTAACTATCCATTGCATCTAATGACCCTCCCAGAATTCCGGCATCAACAGATGACCATACGGAGCCATCCCATTTTGCAATGGCACTTGCAGGAATGCTATTGATAGTAGTGAATGCTCCTGCTGCATATAATTCACCATTAAAACTACATAACGCATAAACATCAGAACTCGGAGTTCCGATAATACTCCAACTTGAACCATCCCATTGATAAATACCACTGGTATGGCCCGCCGCATAAAGCTTATTATTAAAAACTTCTAAAGTATAAACATGACCCCCAGGTCCTCCGGTGCCTACAGTAACCCAGTCGGTCCCATCCCATTTTGAAAATCCCATACTTCCTCCTTCAAATAATTCGTTATTATATACTTTTAAGAATTGAATAACATTAGAAGGTGTTCCAAATGCAGACCAATTAGTACCATCCCATTTTGCAACTCCACTTACTACAACTCCGCCAGCAGAAATAAAATCACCGCCTGCATATAGCGCATCATCGTAAACACATAATGACCTTACCCAATCATTGGTGCCTCCTCCAACCGGAGACCACGCTTGTGCGACAATTTTCGCTGGCATCAATAAATAAATGAGGAGTAGGAAAGTTATTGATTTCATATTATTGTTGTCGGTGATTATAGTGCTGACACCGCACTTTTTGTTAACTTATTTTTTTAATAATCCCTGACTTGTTAAACTGTAGTCGGAAGACTCTTCAAATAGATCCATTTATCCTGTAAGGCGAGAGGAGGGGTCATTTATAATACCCCAAAGTAGACTATTTTTGACAACAAAGAAAAAAAATTATCAGAATGTGAGTTTTAATTTGGGGAAGGAATGTGGTCTTCTTCACTAGCTAATTCTCCTCACGACCGGCCCTCATTTTCATGGACGAGTTGGCCACTAAACGAAAGAATCTGCCTCCTTTGTTTTGGATATTCGCTTAAGGAAAAGGCTTTTAATGAAGCGGTAATTGATTAACTTGCATCCTGTCTTAATGCTCCTGCATGAAAAATAGATGCGTTATTCCGGTTAGTTTTCTCTGGTACACACTTATTACGTCACAAAGCTTTGCGCAATCTCCCCTATACGTTTGGGACAAGACCATTGGCGCCAATAGTAGCGATCTATTAAGGTCGCTTGCGCAAACACCCGATGGCGGCTTTACTATACTTTGTACATCCGGTTCTGATAGCAGCTATGACAAAAGCCAAGACTCTAAGGGAGACACCGATTATTGGATAGTCCGACTTGATGGAGATGGCAATAAGATATGGGATAGAACTTATGGGGGCAGCGGTGCTGAGGAGCCATTTAAAATCAGGCGTACATCGGATGGCGGATTCATAGCAGTGGGCTATACTGACTCTGATAGCAGTGGCGACAAAACAGAAAACTGCAGAGGAGGTGTAGACTATTGGGTTCTTAGAATTGATTCAGGTGGCAACAAGGTATGGGATAAAACATTCGGTGGTGATTTGAATGACCTTTGTTATAGTATAGCAGAATCCCGTGACAAGGGGTTCTTACTTGTCGGGTATTCAGATTCAGATAGCAGTGACGAAAAGTCAGCCGACAGATTTGGAAACAGCTATAATGATTTTTGGTTGGTAAAAATTGATTCGGAAGGACACAAGCAGTGGGATCGCACGCTGGGCGGAACTAAAGAAGAGCAGGGTTATGATGCTATTGGTACTCCGGATGGAGGATTCATTGTGATTGGAGCTTCAGGTTCACAAATTAACGGAAACAAAACCGCCCCCAATCTTGGCGGAGGAGATATGTGGATTGTGAAACTGGATAGCGCTGGCAACATTGTATGGCAGGTCACGCACGGTGGATCTGACAATGAATCGTTGGGATTTATTGATACGGCCGGGAATAACTGTTACTTCATTTCAGCGCTTACCCTTTCTGGCATCAGTGGCGATAAAACTACACCGGCTATAGGTGGCTATGATCTATGGGTCATGAAAATTGATTCCGTTGGAAATAAGTTGTGGGATCATACTTATGGAGGGACCGAAGACGAAGACGAATATGGCGAACTTCACACCACTTTGGATGGCGGCTTTATTGTGTGCGGCACTTCGTATTCTGATAGTAGTGGAACAAAAACAACTCACAACCTTGGTGTAGAACAAGCATGGGTGCAGAAAGCAGACTCGATGGGTACACCTCAATGGGATATCACCATTCGTGATTACGGGCACGATGAGTTTTCGTATGGAATTCCAAGTAGCGATGGTTGTTATTTCTTAGGTAATACAACTGACGCCCCCGCAGGTGGATTTAAATCGGAAAATAGTAAGGGATACCAGGATGCATTCATTGTGAAATTCTGTCCCGAGTATTTATTAATTCCTAACTCACTTTTCTCAGTTAGCGATAATCCGGTTTGTGTTGGCTCCTGCATTTCCTTCTTTGACCAATCTGTTCATGACCCAAATTCATGGCAATGGAATTTTGAAGGGGCAACACCTGATACGTCGTCACTTCAAAACCCATCGAACGTATGTTACAACACACCGGGTACCTTTGATGTAACGCTAATCACCTCTAATGTTTATGGCATTGATACTCTCACGCTCACGTCTTATATTACAATCTATACTGCCCCCGATACCCCCATTATTACCCAAAGTGGTGATACGCTAATAAGTTCCCTCGCAGGCAGCTATCAATGGTCATTAAATGACTATGAAATTCCCGGAGCAACGAATCAATCTTACATAGCCAGCGAAACTGGAGACTATACAGTAATTATTACTGATGAACACGGATGCACAAATTCCAGTACGGTATATTTTGTTGCGACCCTATCCAATGAAATCAATTATGGTTACGTTTCTATTTATCCTAATCCCTCGAGTGGGAATTTCTTTGTGAAATCAATAAATAGATTGTGCGAAAATTGTAAAATTGACGTAACCAACATTTTAGGTGATTTGGTTTTTTCATCGGAAAAGCAAAATATAACGGGTGATTTAGTAGTTGACCTAAGTTCGTTACCGGCGGGTATATACTATTTTCAATTAACGTCAACTTATTGTTTTCATAGAGAGAAAATTGTAATTATCAGGTGAAGTCTAAATGAAATGACTAACCTTATCAACCATTACGCACGAGTTAGTTGGTCTTTATCCTTACTGCTTAGTCCACGTCTCTGTGCATGAACCGGAAACACTGGAGTAAGAAACCGAAATTGTCTTTTTATCAGAACTCAGGGTGCCTGTGCCGGTGTATGATTTAGAGCCATTCGACTTATTAGTGAATGAGATGGTAGCTCCGCTTACTCCGGCAGTCAGGTAGGCATTAGCATTAAAGTTATCAAAATTTCCAATGTCAATACTGGTGGCATCGCCAGGAGCTTCAATAATTGTTACGTTGTACCCGCTTGTACAATTCTGACTCGTGACAGCCCAGGTTCCAAGATAGCAAGTGCGGTCACAGTCGTTTGCACTATTAGATGAGTCGTCCTTCTTGCATGAGTTATAGAACAAGATGGTGCAGGTTGCAGTAATGATCAGCAGTAAAGGATAGAGGAATAAAATCTTCTTGTAAAGGATCTTTTTCATGAGGATGAATTTTTATCGGATTTTTGTTTGATCGCGAAGATAAGAAGCTATAATCTCATAAAGACTTTTTAGCCTAACTAAAAAGTAAAATTATTAAGTGATCGCATCATCGGGCTTAACAGTAACCCTGTAAAGAAATTCTCAGTCGGAAAGATGTTAGGCAAAGCCCTAATGCTCTTTTCTTGGGAATGAGGACTTATTTTTAATTTTATGTTTTTGCGGTAGCTACCTCTCCGTGTAAAGTGAAAGAGAGTGCAAATTGAATCGCGGAGTATGAATATAGGGTCCTAATATGTGCGCTTCTGAGTTTTCGGCTGGATTCATCACAATTATTTTATTTCTTTATTAAGCAGGTAAACACTTTCCCCGCTTGGAAAAGCAATTAAAGGTGAGTTCTGATGTTGCTTGTAAACAATAGCATGTACGGAAAATTGCTGTTTACTTTAGTTTACTTAAAGTAAACAACTTTAACCTTGTAAAAAAGAATCCATCAATGTCTGGAAATTTAAGGTCACTTAATCAAACAGAACCGACCTCAATTTTGAATTGTCGAATTGAAGTTGCATTGAAAAAAAACTTACGATGCTAAACATTTTCCCCGTTTGGAGAAGCAACTGAAGGATAGTTCTGATGTTGATTGTAAACAATAACATGTGCGGAAAATTGCCTGTTTACTTTTGTTTACTTAAGTAAACAGGTTAAACTTGTAAAAAAGAATCCATCAATGTCTGGAAATCTAATGTCACTAAATCAAACAAAAGCGACCTCAATTTTGAATTGTCGAGTTGAAGTTGCATTGAAAGATAAATTTACAATGCTCGCGGGGGAACGTGGAATGAACGTAAATCAATGGCTCACAATCCTTGTTGAAGAAGCTGTTGCGAACAAGAATGAAGAGCGATTAGAGACCATCACTCAGGAGCGCAATGCATTAGAAGAACAAGTGAAACTGTGGGAGCAACAAAAAGAAAACGCTCAAATCAGGTACAATGAAATTATTAAAAGCCTTGAGGAAGATGAAAATAAACATTTCTTTTTCATTCCCAAGTGGGGCTGGAAGAAAATTAAGGAATTATCGCCCGCAATTCTTCAAGCCTCGGCAACAAGATCACAATAGTATTTTTCCCAAGTCCTATTTTTAAAAGGCCTGATGAAAGCGAGTTTTCCTGAATATAACTTAGCCTTAAGGGTAGCCTATGACATAAAGCCCAGCCCTTCTTTCAGGCTCGACACTTTATTACTTAAATATACCCCGTATCCTCTTTTAGCCTAAGAATGCCCTTTGGGCTTGGAGCCCCTCCAATCTCTCATCTTTTGCCTAAGAGGCCCCGCTCACTCCTTCACAAACTTACCCACTTCACTCATCCCTGTTTTGGTGTTGATGATTTGCAGCAGGTAAATTCCATTGGGCAAGGTGGTGGTGGTTAGTTCTG
>Ga0134121_10000403_pt1 | contig 50906 bp, 43 predicted proteins | sample KB301_FD_96463 | JGI IMG/M metagenome (GOLD analysis project Ga0134121, IMG submission 96463) | Terrestrial soil microbial communities without Nitrogen fertilizer from Kellogg Biological Station, Michigan, USA - KB3-0-1 | ecosystem: Environmental > Terrestrial > Soil > Unclassified ...
AGACGAGCTGCATCCCCGTGATCCCGAGCAAAGGCAAGGGCCTTCCCGTGGTGAGAGACGGCACGAACACGCCGACGATCTTGTAGATCGCGTTGCCGCCGATCCAGGTCTGGATGCCGAACCAGCCGCAGGCGACGAGTGCGCGGAGGAGGGCCGGCACGTTGGCGCCTGAGGTGCCGAAGGCGGCGCGGCAGTAGACCGGGAACGGGATGCCGTACTTCGTGCCGGCATGGGCGTTCAGGATCATCGGCACGAGCACGATCAGATTGCCGAGGAAGATGGTGAGGACGGCCTGCCACCAATTCATGCCGCCGCCAATCAGGGACGAGGCGAGCATGTAGGTCGGGATACACGCCGCGAGCGAGATCCACAGCGCGGCGAAGCTCGCCATTCCCCACTTCCGCCCGGAAGCGGGAACTGGCGCCAAGTCCTCGCTGTACAGCCGGCTCTGCCGGACGTTGGCCTCGATCACGAGATCCTCCCCTCGGTTCAGTTGAGGCCGAAGCATACCGCAAGGCGCCTGAGCACATTCCCAGGGATCGCGGAAGATCCACGCGTGCAAATCTTCACCAAGGAAACTAGGATTCCGTTCATGGACGCGAATCCCACGAGGCCCTCCTTTGGCGATGGGAGGCAGCAATGCTGACGTGGCGCGGCCCGGCACTGATGCTGTTTGCGCGCGCCGCTTGTGCCGTGGGAGCGCAAGCCGTTGTCGCAGCCGTCTTCGCCCTGCGGGCATCGCCGACTCCATGGCATGACGCTGAGCCATGGCTGCCGGTGTACGGGACATTGATCGACGCCGGATGTCTGGCGCTGCTTTGGCGGCTCACGCGCCGCGAGGGCATCCGCCTGTTCGATCTTGTCGGCTTCGAGCGGACGCGTCTCGTCCGCGATACGCTGCTCGGCTTCGCGCTCATCCCTGTTAGCCTCGTATTCATTCTTGGTGGCATCTATGGAGCCGGTTGGCTTTTGTATGGGACGCCCACGCCGCCGTATCTCTTTGGGCACCTGCCATTGCCGGCGGCTTTATATGGCGTGCTGGTGTTCCCGTTCCTTTGGGGGCTGACCGAACAGATGACCTATAACGGCTACCTGGTACCCCGCTTCCAGGTTCTTTGTCGGAGTACGAGCCTGGCGATCGTCTTGGTAGCGTTCGCCTGGTCGTTGCAGCATGCCTTTATGCCGTTGACCTTTGATCCGAGGTTTATGACTTTTCGCCTGTTGGCGTCGGTGCCAAACACGGTCTTCCAAACGCTTTTGTATCTGCGACTTCGCCGGTTGGTTCCGCAGGCGATTGCGCACGCCCTCATGGATGGTGGGAGTGTGCTGATCGGCGTGCTTCTGCCGTTGGTGAGGACATGATGAGGCCGGGGAAAAGTTGAAGCTGAGTCCCTAAGGACTACGCGGATAAGTTCAGAGTGAGGTTAGGCCACTTCACACGTCATGAGTTACCGACATCTACTCACGCTGTTGGGCGTCGTTCTCATTGTGCTCGGATTGATCGAGAGCGGCTGGTTTCTCGCGGCAGTCTGGTTGGGCTGCGATTTCCTCATCCTCGGTGTCGCGCATGGTCGAGGTTCTCACCGTGTCTTCGGCAAGCGGCCAGACGGCAGTTTGCCAATGTGGAGTTGGTTGTTGTTTTTCCCGTTGCTCATCTACACGACGGCTGTCTGGCATTTTGTTCGCTTGTTCAGTCGAGAGCCGGCACACAGTGTCGTGACGGAGCAGCTGGTTATTGGGCGGCGACTGTTGGCGTTGGAGCTTGATGGTGAGTTCGCCAATTACGTGGACCTCACCGCAGAGTTTTCCGAGCCCTCAGCCATCCGCCATTCGTCCTCGTATCGGAGCTTTCCCATCCTCGATGGCGCAGCACCCACGCCAGAGGCTTTGCGGGCTGTGGTAGCCAGCCTCTGGCCTGGCCGGACGTTTATCCACTGCGCACAGGGGCACGGAAGGACGGGACTTTTCGCACTGGCCGTGCTACTCAGTTCTGGCGTGGCGCGCAGTGTTGAGGATGGTTTGCGGATGTTGAGCGCGGTTCGTCCGGGCATTCGCCTTAGCCGAGACCAGCGACGATGTATCCAGCTGTATGCGAAAGGCGTGGCCTAACCATGCGCTGGCAGACTTGATTGTGGCTCAACCTTAAGGTAGAGTCTGATAATTAAGCCTTGCAATTTGCGAGGAGTCTCATGACGAGGAAAGGAGAAGGCGTATGACAAAAAAGAAAGTCAAGAAGCTTGAGTTGAACAGGGAGTCACTCCGCCGCCTCGAGCTGAATCAGCTCCAGGAAGTAGCTGCTGGCGCGACGAGGCTTTGCACGCGAGCTGAGATTTCGACCTGCCCCAACGTTTTTACTTGCCTCTGTTGAGGAATACGAACACTCCTCGATGACAACAGTGTGATCAGTTGCTGAAGATGATGTAGTTTCAGTTGCTGATCGAAGACCAGTCGGCAACCTCATGATTCGGGAAAGGGGCGGCCCCGTCACAGTCGCCCCTGTCCGGCCCGCTCTTTCTTCTCGGCGAGGGCAGCCGGATCATTCGCAGATGTCCGGACAGATCGCGTGAGGTCGGTTGGGGAGCCCTTCGCAGCAGCCGGTGACACTGTTGTAGTAGTAGACACAGTCTTGATTGCTGAGCTGCCAGCAATAGTCGTAGGGGACGTCCGCCCGGGAAACCGGGACCGCTGTGAAGGTACTGAGCGCGGTCAGGACCAGGACGAGCAGCAGCATCAAAGGGCGAGTCTTGCGCATGGTCAGCTCCTTGCTTTGATCAGCAGTAAACCCTCTACAAGAAAAGGGTGTTTGGAGCGGAAGAAACCGAGCCGAGACCGGCGGGGAAGGGCGCGTTGAGGTCGCCACACTTCAGCCACTCGGCTGCTTTATCGCGGACCCTGAACGGCAAGTATCGTCAGGCGTATGAACGCCCACCCTAAAATGCGCTATAATCAATGAACCCCTTGGTGATCGTGGAAATCTTGCGTGCGTCGCGCTTGAAGACTCCGATACCGTTTCTGGAGCCGTTGTCGTTGGTGTTGCCTTCGACGGTCACGAGCCTGCCATTGGCGACCTCCAGGACCATGCCGGAATGGCCGAGCCCCTGGCCAAGATCGATAATGAACAGGGAGCCGGGCTTGACCAGCCCCGGATCGCCAACCGCCTTGGAATTCGTGACACGCACGACCTTGGGCTTCGCTCCGGCTTTGTTCCAATGATCGAGCACTCCCGCGGTCTTGATGTGCGGGTTGGGTACACCGAGAGTCTCCGCCGCCTTTTTAAAGCAAAAGTGGGTAAACGCGACACACCAGGCGAAGCTTCCGCTCGCCGGGTTCAATCCGACGGCTTTCAGATAGACATCGACCTCGGGACCGCGATTCGATCCGAGAGGGTTCTCCATCACGCCGATCTGGGTGAGCGCGAAATCGATCGCGGCTTTGGTCAGCACAGAGGGAGCCGCCGAATTGAAGGGCACAGTCGACGCACCGAACAGGGCGCCCCACGTCAGAGAGCCCACTTTCCCGTCGTTTTCAAGGGGACTGCCCGTGACATCCGGAAAACGCACTTGAAACAACTTGACGGCTTTTTCGGTTCCTGCCTTGTCGAAAACGCCGTCTTCGGCGATCGGCCCGCAGCCGACGGCGTTGAGCCGGCGTTGAATCCTCTTGACGGTCTCTTTGTCAGGGTCACCGACCTTGATGACTCGCCCGGGAAAGGGAACCGCTTCGACCGAGCCCAATGGAGTGTTTACGAGTGGCATCATGAGCCTCCTTTGCCCTTTGGTTCTTTCGGCGCCCACTTCTCCAGGAACGCGAGGATCTTGTCCGCCACGTACTTGTCCTTGTCCATGAAGGAGTCCGGGGTCTCCGAGAGGAGGAAGGTGCCGTCGGTCTCCAGCACGAAGAGGTGCGGATAGGACGGGATCGGCGGGTAGCGGGAGAGGAAGGTCTCGTTCTTCACGTCGTCGCTGAAGTTGACCTTGATCACGATGAAGCCATCGTCCAGGCGCTTCACCAGGCGCTCGTCCTGGTGGATCACCTTGTTGAGCAGGCGGCAGTAGACGCACCATTCGCCGCCAACCTCGAGAAGGATGCGTTTGTTCTCTTTCTGCGCCTGGGGGATGGCGGCCGCGAGATCGGCCGCAGGATCACGGCTCTTGTCGTAGCCCGCCGGAGGCAGCTTGGAGGGAGTGCCGGCGTGGGCGGCGAAAGAGCAGAAAAAAACCATGAGGGTAAGCAACGTCGTCATTCGTCTCATTAGGATCTCCTCGCCGAGAACCGTTGCGTGGGCTGGATGTCGCGGCATGATGTCCACGCTGCGAGTCCTCGGCGGCCACAGCGGATCTTCAGCCTGACTGTCTGTCTGACCGGGACACAGGTCGGCGACGACCATTGTAGTCCTTGTCTGTTTCTTTTATCGGCTGGGATTGAAGCAGCAGTGAACAGCGGTCACAGGATGCCAAGCAAGGAGCAGCCCGGTCGGTCGCATCATTTCGAAGACTGGGTCAGCGCTCCGAGCATTGCCTCGATCTCGGCGGGGGACTTGTTCATCTTCTCGAGCAGCCCCCGGTAGGTCTTTGAAAACGCGTCTTCTTTCTGGTGCTTATGCCCGGTGCGGCGGGAGACGTCGAGGAGGATGACCACGGCCCGGCGCATGAGCGGCTCGGCCTCGGTGATGCGGTTCGTGTCCATGAGGAGGCGGGCCAGATTGTGGAGGCCGGTGGCGACCTCGGGGTGGTTGGGACCGTAGCTCTTTTGGCTGATCGCGAGCGCCCGGCGCAGCAACGGCTCGGCGTCGGCGAAGTGTTTCGTCTCCTGGAGGACCACAGCCAGGTTGCTGAGAGCGGGAGCGACACTGGGGTGTTCCGATCCGAGGCTCTTCTCGTTGATGGCGAGCGTCCGGCGCAGCAGAGGCTCGGCCTCGGCCATGCGGTTCGTGTTCATGTACAACGTGGCCAGGTTGTTGAGGTGGGCGGCGACTTCGGGGTGGTCTGGCCCGAAGCTCTTCTCGTCGATGGCGACAGCCCGGCGCAGTGGCGGCTCGGCCTCGGCCATGCGGTTCGTGTTCATGTACAACACGGCCAAGTTGTTGAGGAGGATGGCGACCTCGGGGTGGTCCGGCCCGAAGCCCTTCTCGTCGATGGCGAGCGCCCGGTGCAACAGAGGCTCGGCCTCGGCCATGCGGCTCGTGGCCTCGAGCAGCAGGGCGAGGTTGGTGAGGTTCCGGGCGACGTCGGGGTGGTCGGGCCCAAGCCTCTTTTCGTCGATGGCAAGCGCCCGGCGCATCAGAGGCTCGGCCTCGGCCATGCGATTCGTGACGTAGAGCAGCGCGGCGAGGTCGGTGAGGACGGCCGCGACCTTGATGTGTTCCCGCCCGAAGCTCTTTTCGGTGACCGGGAGCGCCCAGCGCAGCAATCCTTCGGCCTCGACCATGCGGTCGGTGTCGTAGAGTAGCGCGGCCAGGTTATCGAGGTCTCGGGCGACGTTGGGATGTTCCGGTCCGAAGCTCTTCTGGTCGATGGCGAGCGCCCGGCGCAGCAACGGCTCGGCCTCTGCCATGCGGTTCGTAAGGTAGAGCAGCGTTGCGAGGTTGTTGAGGACGCCGGTGAGCTTGGGGTCTTCCGGGCTCGAGCTCTTCTCGTAGATGGCGAGCGCCCGGCGCAGCATCGTCTCGGACTCGGTCCACTCCGCCAGCTTGGCGAGGGTCTCCCCGAGTCGGCTCATCGCGTCAGCGTCCTCGGAGCGAAGAACGAGGACCTTTCGAAACGATTCAATTGCGGCGTTGTACTTCGCCTGCTCATACCGGCTGGCGCCGAGATAGCGCGTGTTCTCGACGAGCTCGTCTTCCAGCTTCTCGCTCCGCCCCTTCAAGATCTCTTCGGCCTGGGAGTATTGACCTTCCAGGTAATCCGCGATGGCTTGATCCTTTGTATCTTGGGTGTCGGCAAACGAGCGGATCGCCGTTTCCAACTGTTCCGCGGTGAGGCCGTAGTGCGCCGCTGCGTCGCCGAGAGCTTGCTTCGTGCCCTCCTCGGTCAGCTTGCCTGACCGAACCGGCGCCTCTTTCGGCGTGTCGCGCACCTCGGCGGCCAGTTGGCGGAACTCTCTCCGGCGCATGAGCACGAGCTCGGCCCAGGCCGAGCCCGTAGGGATGTTGACCTGAGGATTGACGAGGAACCAGTCGTCGGCTTGCTTGGCGCTCGGCACGAGTTGAATCTTGATCTGCTGGCCCGGCCGATGGTCGGCCGGCAGGTCGAGCTCGGTGGCTCCAGTTTGATTGGTCGCCTGGGATTCGACGCCTCCGTAAGCGAATCGCAAGCGGGGGAGCGGACGCTCCTCGCGATCGCGTGCCACCAGCAGAATTCGCGCTCCAGCGGCCGGCAGTGCCGCTGCCATCAGCAGGATGCCGAGCATCCCGAGCACCTGCCGTCTCAACCCGTCTGGCATCCCCTCACCTCTCGCAGCGGCTTTGGAATTGAGTTCTCTAGTTTTATCGGCGCCTGCGGCGCAGGGCGAGAGCCGCGCTCGCTGTCAGCAGGACGAAGAGGGTCGCGAGGCCGACGCTGCCGAGAGTCGGAACCTCGGCCAAGGCGACCGCAGTGGTCACCGCGGCCGTCGCGGCGTTGTTCGACGGCGTCGGGTCGCTCTCGTTGCCAGTGGCGCTGGCGACGTTGACGATCGTGCCCGCCTGGTTGACCGTGGCCGTCAGGTTGCAGGTCGTCGAGGCGCTCACCGCCAGGGCACCGACGTTCCAGGTGAGCGTCGGATCGACGAAGCTGGCCCCACAGCTATTGGAGACGTAGGTGAGGCCCGCCGGCAGAGTGTCCGTCACCGTCACGCCGGTGGCGTTCGACGGTCCGTTGTTGGTCACCGTCAGGGTATAAGTCACATTGTCGCCGACGTGGATGGCTCCGCTCGTCGTCAGCGTCTTGATCAGTGACAGGTCGGCCGCGGCGGCGAGAGTGTCGGTGTCGGTCGCGCTGTTGTCGGCCGGGTCGGGATCGGGAGTGGAGCTCGCTACCGTCGCAATGTTGACCAGGGTGCCAGTCGCCGACGGCGAGATCGTGCAGTTCGCCGTGTAGGTCACTGAGCCGCCGGCCGGGAGATTGAGCGCCGTGTCGTTGATGTTGCCTGTACCCACCAAAGTGTTGCCGGAGGCGCCGCCGGCGGTGGTGCTGGTATAGGAAACACTGGTACAGGCCGCCGGGAAGGTGTCAATCACAGTCGCCGGGTTCGCCGGCGACGGGCCGGCGTTCGATGCGGTGATCGTGTAGGTGGTCGCACCGCCCGGCGTAGCACTGGCGACGCCGTCGGTCTTGGTGGCCGTCAGGTTGGCTTGGGCGGTGCAGAAACCGGTGAAGAACGTCGGGTCGTACGGGATCTCGGTGTAGGGATCGTCGGTGACACTGTTCGTCTCGTTGGTGCCGTTGCCGTCGGCGTCGAAGGCGATCGTTCCCTGATTGGAGACACCGAAGGAGATCGCCCCCTGTTTGCGGAAAGCCAGGCAGCCAGGTGGCGTGACGGTGACAATGGAGCTGAGAGTGCGGATGGCGCGGGAGTCGTCCGAGGGGATGGAGCCATTCCAGGTCACCGTGTTGGTGACGAGGTTGGCCACGGCGGTACCGGCCGAGGCGGTGGCGCTCACCAGGGTTACACCGGCGGGAAAGACATCGACGAATTCATCGCCCGGGTTGTCCGGCTGGATGGCGCCGCCGTTGTTGGTGAGGGTCACGGTGTAGGTGACAGTGCCGCCCGGCACGAAGCTGCCGATCGCGGTCATGATGCCCGTCACGTTGGGGCGCGGAGGAGCGTCGCAGACGGCCGGAGTGATGGTCACCGACCAGGCGCGGATGTTGCCGGTGTCGCCGGTGAAGAAGTCGGTGGCGTGGAGCTCCCAGGTGCCGTTGATTGCGTGCCCACCGAAGACGCTGAGCGGATTGGCCGGGCTCCAGGTACCCGTGAAAGGCGCTGTCGCCGCGGACTGGATGCTGATGGCGGCGGTGTCGTCCAACACGACCTGGCAGAAGTTGTTGCCGCCGCCGTCGATCCGGTTGATCATCGTGACCAGCGTTCCGTCCGGCGACTTGAGGTCGAGCTGCAGGTCGTTGTCGAAGGTGTGGTCGATGCCCACGGTCGTCGAGCTGACGGCAGTATTGCAGACCGTTCCGTCGATGCTGGCTTTGAGGCTGTAGACGTTGGCGGAGGAGACTACCGGCAGCGTGGAGATCGCGGTGACGCCGGCAAGGTTGGCGCCCGGGCTATCGGGAATGGGCACCGGGGGGCCGGTGAAGCTGAAGGTGACGGGCGCACCCGGGGAGCCGGTCTTGATGGAGAAATTGAAAGTCTGGGGGCTCGAACCGCCGGTGTAGGTGACGGTCAGGGAGAAGTCGATCCGGCTGCCGCAGAGGACGGCCTTGCCGACGAAGAACGAATACGGCGCCATGTTGTTGCCGGAGGCGGCGGGCGGCAGGTCGGGGTACGCGGAGCTCCAGGACGCGATTGTGATGCCGGGGGTCGAGGAGGTCAACGTGGCGTTGATGGCCGTGGCATTGATCCCGCTGATGTTGGTGAGCGGGATCGTCAGGCTCCAGGTCTCGTCGTTCTCGATGAAGGCGTCGCCGTCGCCGAGGAGCTGGGTCGCGACCGGGGTGCCGGCGTCGAGGACGAATATCGGCACGCCCCTGAGCACATCGATCTGATGTGCCGCGCTCGCCGTCACCTTGGGCGGAGGCTGGGCCGACAAAAGCCCGGCAAAGAAAGTCAGCACAGCCGCCGAGGCCACGGCGGTCCGCCAAAAGGCCGAGCCTTGTCTTCCACAGGTTCGAGGCGTCATCCTCTTCCCCATCGGTTCTTAACCTCGGTAATACGAGTTTGAAGAGAAAGATATACAACCCCCGTAGGCAAGTCAATCTCGAATAGGTGATAATGACGAGGGTTCGAGGTTTCGGAAATGTAGCGTAGTTTTCTGGCCATGCCTTATAAAGAACGGGAAAACGCGCTTTCATCGCTCATCCGCCCATAGCGAACAAGGGATAAGCCGATTACGATGGACTTCAGAAGGTTGGCACCAAGTGTAGTGGAACCCAATGGATGTGCACGACGGCTCCGCCACAATAGGTGCCGGGTCGTCTAATCCCTTGTTGCCGCTGAGCTCATACGCATCGGGTTTGTACCAAGAGACCGTGAAGAATGGAGTGGAGATTTGGCACCGGCTTGCGGACAAGCCATGGGAATGCGCGAATTTGCTGTCGTCACTCCAGACGGTCACAGGATTGTGTTTGGAGAAAGCTTGCCTGTTCAGCCGGATGAAAAACCCCAAAGCCAAGAGGTCTAACCATGCACGGGCTGCAACTCTTTGTTGCCAGCGACTTCTGGCCGGCTTCGCCGTCCATCATGAGCCTCCTTTGCTCGGGTCAGACGGCCCGGCCCTGTTCTCATAAGCCGCCTCCGCGAACCTCACTCTCGCGCGCCGGGTTCACCCCCAGCTCCAACAACTTGTTCTCCGCCTCACGACTGCGGGACCAGTATTCCTGGTCGTCGGCGAGTACCTTGGCCGTCCTGAGGTAAGCGATTCCCAGCTCGCTCTTCCCCATCTCCAAAGTCGCAAGTCCGAGCACGACAAGGGCATGGCTTTGCCGCAGCCCAAGTCCGAACTCGTTGGCAAGAATCAGGGCTCTCATCGCCAAGTCGCGCGCCCCGTCGGCGTCCTTCTGGTCGAGCGCCAAGCGGGCGAGCGCCGTTAGGGCCCGGACCTCCAACTTGCGGAAGCCGATCCGCCTCGCCTCGCGCAATACGGCCGTGTACTCCAGCCGCGCCTTGACTGCTTCTCCCTTACGAGTGAGGCGGTGCCCCTCGGAGATTCGAGCATTCGCGACGAGCTCGGGAAAAACCCCGGACTCGGCGAGGGCGCGGCTGTTGCGGATCAGGAGATCCGCCTCGTCGAGCTCCAGCGTCGTGATCTTCACGTCCGCCTTGTGCTTGAGAAAGATGCTCTGAGCCCGGAGGTTGACCCCGGGCCGGAGAAGCTTGAGGCAGCGGTCGTATAGATCGTCGGCACCCTGAAGGTCGCCGCGGAGGTGCAGCATAAGCCCGCGCAGCCCCAGGATCCGCGCAGCGAAATCGTCGTCCGGAAAAGATCGTAAGAGGCGCTCGGCGTCGTCCAGTTGTCTTGCCGCCGCGGAGAGCCTTCCCATTTCGACAAAGGTGTAGGTGAGGCTGAGCAGCACCTCCAGATGAAATCCACCGCCCTCTTTCGGGTGCTCGATGAGCCGGCTGATCTCGTAGGCTTGCTCCCAGAGAGCGCAAGAGTCATGGATGCTTCCCGAACCGCTCAGGGCGAGAGCGATGTCGTTGTAGAGCCATGCCAACTCCGCGGAATAGAGAGTAGCATTTTCTCTTTCCGCAAGCTCGTAGGCGTCCGGGTGCTCGCAGTAGGTCCAGCAAGCCAACGTTGGCGCGGCCCGAGCGATCTGCTTGGCCAAGGTCGCCACCGCCAGTGGAAATTGAAGATATTCGTCGTAGGTACACCAACGCGGAGCCGTATTGGCCTCCATACAGGATCTTACCAGGCTGAAAGCGTCGCGGCAATAGGCTTGGGCCTGGTTGAAATTGTCCTTTGATACCGCTGTCCCCGCCTCTGTTTTCAGCAGCCACTCCGCGGACTCGATGATTCGCTCGAAGACCTTCCGGATCTGCGGTTCTCGCGCACGGTCCGGATTGACGCCAAGACGACCACATGTGCAACCCGAAAGACCGAAAGCGGGGAGGGGATCGGTCGGCGCGCTGCGCTGCGAACGCAGCAGAGCAGTACGCGCGGTGCAATGCACGGTATACGTCTCCGGCTCCCCTTCGGAGCGCGAGCCCGGTGGGTGCATTCGAAAAAGGAGACCGGCTGCGATCAATTCCTCCCGCAGGCAGTCGCAACTCAGAATCGTCCCCGCGCACACGTCCTTGAAACAGATCTCGATCGTTTTTCTGGTGACCGGGCCGAGAAAAAGGGTTAGCCTCTCCAAGAGCGCCCGCGCGGACTTGCCGTCTTGCTTCGCGTCCACGCGCTGCACCTGAAGATCGACCATCACCTGCAGCCGCTCGTCCCGGTGCCTGTCGGCCAGGCTTCTATTAAGGAACTGGAGAGCGGCGAAGGGATCGTCCTTGCACGCGTCGAGATACGTTTCGGCCAGGAACAGCCCGTAGTTGTGGCCCCTCAGGAGCGAGCACAGGGCCGAGATCTCCCGTCTCGCCTGATCGCGGCCTTCTGCCAGCAGATTCGCGAACGGCCCGATCTCTGCAAGGTCATCCGCCTCGATGCGGGAAAGTTTCAGGCATCTGACAATCTGCCGGCCGTCCTCCTGACGCCGGAGCGAGTCGAGCTCGACCGGCCACAGACGGGTAGCCAGCACCACCGTGCTCAGGTTATTGGGGTCCGTAAAAATCTCGAGCAGCCGCCGGAACGTGATGCTGTAGGTGGTGCCCTCTCCCTGGTTCTCAGTCTTGCGCAACAGTCGCTCGCATCCATCCAGAATCAACAGGAAGCGTTGTTCCCGCAGGCATCTGCGGATCCGCTGGTGTCGCGTGCCCTTGATCGTCCTTTCGGGATCGAAGTAGGCGAGAGCATGGTCGAGGGCAGTAATCGCCTCGTTGCCGTAGTGCGCGTTCCAATAATAAACGCCCGAAAAACCTCCCTCCTCGCTCAGTTTCAAAGCATAGTGGGACTTGCCAGAGCCGGAGGGGCCGAGCAGCACGACGACTCCCGGCTGCCTGATCTCCTCCATCAAGCTCGCCAGCGGTTTTACCGGGACCGCCGTAGGCGTCTGGATTTCACAGTAACGCGCAGGCAGTTTCGCCAGGCCGCTCGGCCGCTTCAGGAAGGGCTTTTCAGACCACTTCTGATGCGCTTCGCCCAGATCCTTGCCGAGCTCCTGCAACGCTGCCCGAAGGCTCTCGGTCTGATCCCCCTCCCGGCGGTACGGAATCACGTGCAGTCCATAGCGTTCGAAAAGCACATCGTAGTTATAGAGATCCCTTTCGGGGTTGCGTTGCGAGCACTCGAGCAGCGCGAAGAGCGGACGCGTATCCCGGCGCGCCGGGTCGAGGAGGCCGAGCTGGCGCAGCGGGCGCAGAAGATCGTCATCCCGTAAGCTATAGCCAATGAAGAGAAGTGGATTGGATTGGAGAAGAAGCTCGATGTTCTGCTGGAAAGCGGTAGAGGCGTCCTCGTCATTGCTGAGATACCAATGCTGATAGTCCGCTTCCGTCGCCACGATCAGCTCCGGATCGTCAAACCGGCCGTGGCAATGAAAGACCATATTGTCATTGCCGCCGGCCCGCCCGAGCGCGAACAGCGCCAGGCGATCCAGATCTTCGCGCCGCTGCGTGATCGACAGCCGCCCTCGGAATTTCTCCGAGCTCGCCTTCACGCCACGACCGAAATCCGCTTCGCTGACCGCCCTTTTTTTGTCCTTGGCTAGAGCCTTTTCGATCTCCCAGTCGTAGTTTGTGGTGACGAAGCGGAAAACCGGGAGATCGAGAAGGGCGGTAAGCACGTTCGCGTTCTCAGGATATTGCGGTGCTGCAAAGCGCTGCCCAAACTGACTGTAATAGACAGAGTCCACCAGATCGCCTCCGGCAAGCTGGAGGGATCTCTTACAGGCCCCGATCATGAACATGAGAGCGGGGGCGTCCGGATTTTTTCCAAGCTTCCTGATTCCCTGCTTCAGAAATGTGAGGTAATCGATGCAACCGCGGACGCGCGAATCCGTGTTGTCGAGTTTTTTCAACGTCATCAGCGTCTGGGACAGCACAGCAAGGCCAAGCCCCTTCCATGTCGGATAGCCGAAAGGCTGCGAGACGCCGGCACCCAGAAAAGCGATCGTCGTCTTCTGCTCAAGCACCCGCAGCAACAGGCTGCGGCTGCGCTGCTCTCTCAGGCCCGGTTCGAGCTTGGACGGTAGCCTGTAGGCGAGAAACTCGAGTGGAGACGTTACTTCGGACCCTTCGGTCATGCTTAGTGACTCCTTGGGTGAGCTCCGCGCGACACGGCAGCCCGCAACCTCGGTTCGGCGTTTAACTACCTTTCGATATGTCTATTTTTTTTCTGTCTTCCAGCTTACGACGAGATTCTACCACGAGCGCGTGCCGGCCCCGTGGCTGATACCTGATAAAAAGAGTCGTGGAACCTTGAGGTAGCGGCCGCGAGATCACGGCTCTTGTCGTAGCCCGCCGGTGCCAGCTTGGAGGGAGTGCCGACGTGGGCGGCGAGAGACCAGAAGAGCGAGGGTAAGCAACGACGGCGCCACCGAAATTGACGACGATTAGGGGGTAGTGTACGATACTTACGCCCATACAATGAAAGACATACATCATTCACCGGGCTCGTGATCACGATGTAGGATTCTGAGGATCTGCCGCATGCCTGAAATTCTCGCGTCCACCTTTGTGCTGGCGGTTCAAGATCTGGCAGCTTCGAAGAGGTTTTATTTGGAAAAGCTAGGCTTCGCGGAAGACCTCAGCGTCGACGGGTGGCCATGCTGTACATGGTGATAGAGAGGTACAAGGAAGGCGCTGCGCCGGAAATCTATCGCCGGGCCCGCGAGAGAGGCCGCCTCATGCCGGCGGGGTTGCGATATGTGTCGAGCTGGGTCGATCTCGAGCTCAAGCGGTGCTTTCAGCTCATGGAAACCGAGGATGCCTCTCTGTTCCCAGCCTGGATCCAGGCGTGGACCGATCTCGTGGAGTTCGAGGTGGTTCCGGTCCAGACGTCTGCCGAGGCCGCTCTTGTCGTCGGCGATGCAACGGAAGTGACTCCGTGAACGGGCCAGCAAATGTCAAACGAGCTGCCCCCACCGTACCCCGAAATCTATGAGCAGCTGAGGGCCGGCAGAGTTATCCCGTTCCTCGGCGCGGGCGCGCCGCTCTACGCTCGAAATCCGACGCAGACGCCATGGTTTCAAAGGCAGCAGGGTAAGGAAGTGATCTCATTCCTGCCCACCGGGGGCGAGTTGGCCGACTACCTCGCCAAACGGGTTCAACTGCCCGACACCGAGAAGAGCGAGCTGACCAAGATGGCCCAGTATTACGAGGCCGTCATGGGGCCGAACCCGCTGCGCGAGCGTCTGCGGGAGATCTTTTCCTACGAGCAGCCGCCAACGCCGCTGCATGAGTTCCTCGCCGCTCTCCCCGCGCCCTTGCTGACCGTCACCACGAACTACGACGACGTAATGGAGCGCGCGTATCGAGAGCGCGGTAAGCCGTGCGACGTGGTTGTGCACATCACGGACCAGGAGAAGGTGCTGTGGTGGCCACACGACCAGGCGGAGCCCTGCGAAGTCTTGCCAGACGATCTCCTGATCGACCTCGATAAGGTTTCCATCGTCTACAAAATCCATGGCGCGATCGACCGGCGAAAGAATCAAATGGGTCACTACGTGATCACGGAGGACGACTACGTCGAGTTTTTGACGCGGATGACGCGGCGCAGCGTCATCCCGACGATCTTCGCCGACCCATTTCAAAACCGTCCCTTCCTCTTCCTCGGCTACGGCCTTTATGACTGGAATCTGCGAGTCATCCTCAACCGTATCCAGGAGTTTCGCGGCCATCCGAGGTTCCGCTCCTGGGCTATCGAGACACTGGTCAAACCGGTCGAGCGAAAGCTTTGGGACGACCGCGGCGTCAACGTCTACGACGGTCTGACCCTGGACCAGTTCCTGACCGAGTTGAAGAAGCAGGGGGACGACTTTGAGCATGCAGGGTGAGGCCCGCAAGTCGCCGTATCGAGGCCTGGAGCCTTTCGACGAGCAGGACGCTGCCTATTTCTTCGGCCGCGAGAGGGAGGCCCGGCTCATCACCGCGAGTCTCTTTGCTTCGCCGCTCACCCTCTTGTACGGTGCCAGCGGCGTCGGCAAGTCGTCGGTGCTGCGCGCGGGCGTGTTGCCGCAGCTGCGCGAGCGGAGCGACGTGCTTCCGGTGGTTTTCCCGGCCATCGCGAGCGAACGCCAGGCGGCGGGCTCGGTCGTGACGCGCGGCTGGCAGAGCGAGCCGGTCGAGGGCATCAAGGCAACGGCCGCTGACGCTCTTTTCGCTGCCGCAGGGGAGGATCAGGCGACACTCGGCCGTTGGCGCGACGCTGTACGCCAGCAAGAAACGGCATCCTTGCGCGAGTTCCTCTCGTTTTGTCACGAGGTCTCGGGCCGCCGCCTGATGGTGATCCTGGATCAGTTCGAGGAGTATTTTCTCTACCACCCCGCCAAGGACGCCTTCACCGAGCAGTTCGCTCGCGCCATCGTTCCCGGCGATCTTTCGGTCAGCTTCCTCGTTTCGCTCCGCGAGGACGCGCTGGCGAAGCTGGACCGGTTCAAGGGCCGCATCTCCACGCTTTGGGACCGTTACCGCCGGATCGATCACCTGGACCGGGAGGCGGCCAAGGTTGCGATCCTCGGGCCCATTGACCAGTTCAATCGCCTCGAGGTGCCCGGCATGGGTCCGATCGCGGTCGATCCCGAGCTGGTCACGGCGGTGCTCGAACAGGTTCGCACGGGGAGCGTGGACGTAGGCCCGGTTGGACAGGGAGTCCTGCCGCCAGGCTCCGACCCCGGACGTATCGAGACCCCGTACCTCCAACTCGTGATGACCCGGTTATGGGACACCGAGATGAGAGCCCTGTCGGAACCCCGTACTGCCGTTCCGCCGCCCGACTCAACTTCCTCGGCACCCAAAACCCCGGTCCTTCGGCTCCAGACCTTGAGAGATCTCGGCGGCGCGGCTCGCATTGTGCGAACCCACCTGGACTCCGCCCTGGAGTCTCTCAAGCCTGACGAACAAGACATCGCTTCACGCGTCTTCCGATATCTCGTCACGCCTTCGGGAACCAAGATCGCCCACACGATTAACGACCTTGCCGACTACGCCGAGGTTCCCGCGCCGAAGTTGACCCAGGTGCTGGAGGCACTGTGCCAAGGGACTGTGCGCATCCTGCGGCCCGTTGCGCCACCGCCAGGGCAGCTCGAGGGCTCGCGTTATGAGATTTTCCACGATGTCCTGGCGCCGGCGATTCTGGACTGGCGCGCCCGCCACGCACAGGCTCAGATCTCTCTGCAGTCGCGCCTCGATACCGTCGATTACATCGTGGTCGGCTCCGGAGCCGGCGGGGGCCCCTTGGCGGCCAACCTGGCTGAGGCGGGATATTCGGTCTTGCTCCTCGAGGCTGGCGGCGATCCCCTCACACTCGGCCATCCCCGCCTGCCCGAAGATTACAACGTCCCGGCGTTTCACCCCTTTGCCTCTGAGAACGAAGGGATGAGATGGGATTTTTTCGTTCGGCGCCCCGGGAACGAACAGCAGCAGATGCGGGACCCGAAGCTCGTGGCAGAACGCGGCGGTGTGCTTTATCCGAGAGCCGGTGTCCTGGGGGGGTGCACGGCCATCGGCGCCATGATTCTCGTTTGCCCCGACAATGCCGATTGGGACCATATCGCCAGCCTCACCGGGGATCCGTCCTGGAAAGCCGAGACCATGCGCCGGTATTTCGAGCGGATGGAAAACTGCAAATATCGGATCGCTTCGGCTCGTTGGTTTCGTCGCTTCAATCGGGCTCGCCATGGCTACGACGGGTGGCTTTCCACCGAGACGGCGACTCCCGCCGTGCCCTTGCTGCCGGCAATCATCCGGGCGGCTCAGGTTTCGGCCCGCGACTTCGGAGAGCCGCGGAGTTGGTTCAAGGGCCTGGCGGCGGATCCGAACGACTGGCAGATCTTGCGGGCGGCTTCCGGCGGCGTGCGCTACCTTCCTCTCACCACGCGAGGTCACGCCCGCAGCGCCAGCCGCGAGCGCATTCTGAATGTGGCGAGAAGCCACAGACTACGTATCGAGCTCAACGCCCTCGTCACCCGCGTGCTCTTCGACGAGGAGAATCGGGCGATCGGCGTGGAGTATCTGAAAGGTGAGCGGCTCTACCGAGCCCATGCCAATCCGAGGTTGGACCCTGAAGAAAAGCGGCAGGCATTCGCTTCGCGTGAGACGATACTTTGCGGCGGCGCCTTCAACACGCCCCAACTTCTGATGCTGTCCGGCATTGGCCCGAGAGAAGACTTGGAACGCTACGGAATCGCGGTCAGGGTGGATCTTCCCGGAGTCGGCAAGAACCTTCAGGATAACCGCGAGATCAGCGTCGTCAGCCGCCTGACGCAGGACGTCGATATTCTGGAGGGGGCCAAATTTGCCAAAGACGATCCGCTCTATATGGAGTGGGCGCTGAAGAGGACGGGCTATTACACGACGAATGGAGGCATGCTTGGCGTCGCCATGAAATCGGAACCGAGGTTGGCGGTTCCCGATCTCTTCTGCCTCGCAATGCTGGGGAAGCTCGAGGGCTACTTCCCCGGCCATTCAAAAGGTGTGAATCGTCACAACTATCTTACCTGGATCGTCCTCAAAGCCCGTACCAGCAGTATGGCCGGAGAAGTAAAGCTGAGGTCGGCCGATCCCCGGGACACGCCCCGCATCGAGCTCCGGGATTTCGACGCCGGAACTGACTCACCGGGCGCGGATCTCAAGGCCGTTGTGACCGGCGTGAAGTACGTGCGAGCGTTGAATGCCCGTCTACAGCGCGAGGGATTCATCGCCGAGGAAGAATTACCCGGCTCCAAGGTTCAGACGGACGCGGAGCTTGGGGATTTCGTCAAAGACCAATCGTGGGGGCGGCACGCCTCCTGCACCTGCCGCATTGGGTCGAATGACGATCCGATGGCGGTCGTCGATGGAGGATTCACAGTCCGAGGCACCCGGAATCTGCGGGTCGTCGACGCTTCCGTCTTCCCGCGGACGCCAGGCTTCTTCATCATGGCCGCGGTGCAGATGGTCGCCGAAAAAGCGAGCGATGTCATTCTGGCCGACGCCAGGAAAAAGCCCGAGCTCAAGAACAAGGACGTCGGCTGGAGCCGGCTACGTGCTACAGCCCCGGGGAAAGAGGCATCGGCGAAGCTGTAAGCCAAGCGTCCAATTCGATCGGGGCGACGGAATTCGGTTCGGGTGAGGCCTCTCGTCTCTCCTGGCTCAGCCGGCGAAGCAGTGGAAGTCCCGCCACCGGCCGAAGCGACAGAGGAAGACAGCTCCAAGTCACGCCACGACGTCCAGGTGAAGCGCCCGTCGTGATGGCGACACCCAATCTCGCTTCGTGACACACGACGGAGGGCTCGTGGATCACGGGCTTCCCGGATTGCGTCACTGCGAAGTCGAATTGCGTAACGCAACCCGGGATGGGCGTAACGCAACCCGCGGGTCGCGTAACGCAATTCGCGTTCGTGGTGACGCACCAGCCGGGTCGCGTTACGCAATCCCCGAGAGTGGTGACGCACCAGCCGGATTGCGTAACGCAATCCCCGTGCGTAGTGACGCAACTCGCGGGTCCGGTGACGCAACCCGTGGGGCCAGTGACTCAACCCGCGGGTCTGATGAGTCGACCCGCGGGTCCGGTGACGCAGTCCGAGTTGGCGGTGACTCAAACCGAGATGCCGGTGACGCAACTCGCGGTGGCCGTGACTCAGCTCACGGTGGCGGTGACTCAGCTCGCGATGGCGGTGACTCGGACCGCGATCCCAGTGGCTCAGCTCCCAGCGTTGGCAACGCACGTCGAGATCCGCGTGATTCGATATCGGATTGCGGTGACGCAGACTGGGGTGACGGCGAGGTGGATCGAGATGGCTATGGCGCAGACCAGGAGGGTGGTGCCTCACGGCAGCGATCATCCAGTGCACGCTCCTCGGCGAGCGCCGACACGTCAGCCGACGCAGTGAACGACGGTCCGACACGTCAGGAAATTTCGGGTTGCGGGCGGCGCCCGCTCTGTCCGGGACAACTAAGTCTTTCCTACCGCGGCACGACCCTTGCAAAATTGGGCTTCATCGAAATAAAGCCGAGGAAATGACTCCTCAGCGACCGATTGCCGATCGCAGGATTTCTTCTTAAGAATGGAGAGAAGATGAATAGCCCAATGAATGGCGCCGACCCGGTACCGCCGTCTGCATACCCGTCGTTTCAGCCTGTGACCACGCCTCCGCCCGCGATGCCGTCAAGCTGGAGGGGCGTCGCTCTGCTGCATCCCTTCAGTCCGCCTCTTTCCACCTCTCCGAAGCCGGACAATCCCTTTTTCCAGCTCTGTGTCGCGAACATCGAGTATCAGTCTGGGTTTGGGCTCAGCGTGCAGATCGCCGGTTGTGAGTACGGCACCTGGTGGTACTGGATCACGCCGGCCGAGACGCAAGTCTCGACCGACGAAGGTGTCACCTGGACGGTCGTCGATATGGGTTGGAGCCTGCCCTCGAATTGGTTCGGCGCACAGATTGGCAACGCGGCTTGCGCCGGGTCGTCTCCGCTCAACTGGATGCCGGGTTCGGTCGTCGACTGGTGGAAGGTTCCGGTTCCGATCCCCAACTCGCCTTCTGCCGCGACGTGGATGTGGTTCGACTCCGCCTCCGGCGCTCCGGTGCGCATGATGTTCGGATACGGTCCGCCCTCGCCCGACATGGGAGACCCGACGCAGTTGGCACTTTTCCAAATGTATTCGTTCACCTATTTCCCGGTGTTCGAGGTGATCGAACCCACCTCGGAGCGTCCGGCGTGGACCGCGCCGACCTTCCCGGGCTTTCAGATTGGAAATCCAAACGGCTATGAGAAATTCGTTTGGAACACGAACTTCGGCATGACGGCGTTCATGACTCCAGTGAACGAGGCGTTCAATCCTCTCCCCACGCGGGTCCTCTATGTGTGGAAACCCGACGCGGAGTACTCTGTCTATTCCGACCGCGCCCAGGACACCAAGATGGAGTTCACCTACAACCCGGGCAATAGTGAGGGGCTTGCGACACAGGTAGCCCTGCTCACGGGCCCGGCCCCAGTCGGAGTGACCCCGCCGCCCGACAGCGGTGAGGGATTCCTGATCAACTACTACGCCGACCCCTACCAGCCCCCGACCTGCATCGGTGGCAACCAGTTCCCGTTCCCGCAGGAGCCGCCCTGGTGGATTTCCATCCCTGGAGTCGACGGAACGATTCAGGCGACCATCACCGACAATCCCGTGGTCTCTCCCGGCCAGGTGGTGACGGTTTTCTCGGTGCTGTTCCCACCCGCGCCGCCGAACTATCCGGAGGCGACGTATCTATGGACGTGGTATGCCCCTCTCGACGACACGGGCGCAAGCAGCCGCCCGGTGACGTTCATGCAGTCGCAGTCGGGAGTCGGCGTTGGAACGAGTCTCGCGCTCGCCGATTACTACTATTACGAACAATTCGCGCAGCCGATCGATCCGTCGAATTTCGCGGTTCCCTCGGCCTGTTCGCTCCAGACGCGAAAGATGGGACTGCGGCGCAGGCTTCCCTAGAAACCGCTCGCCTGCGGCGTGATGCTGGATCGCGGCGGAGGTATTTCTAGGACTGAGGTATATTGGCCACCATGCGCACGCCGATATTCCAGCTTGACGCTTTCACCAGCCGCCGATTCGCAGGCAACCCGGCGGCGGTGATGCCCATGGATAGCTTTCCGGCCGATGCGGAGATGCAGGCCGTTGCGGCTGAGAACAACTTGGCTGAGACGGCTTTCCTGGTCCCTGAGGGTGGCGACTATCGCTTGCGGTGGTTCACGCCGACCACGGAGGTGCCGCTGTGCGGCCACGCCACTCTGGCCAGCGCAGCGGTTGTAATGGAGCGGCTCGAGCCTGGGCGCAGCACGGTGGTTTTCCACTCCGCGAGCGGACCCTTGACGGTGAAGCGGAAGGCTGCGGTTTATGTCATGGACTTTCCGTCCCGCCCGTGCCAGCCCGTCCCGTCACCGCCCGGGCTGGCCGAAGCGCTGGGTGCCGTTCCACTCGAGGTTGTGGTCGATGGCTTCAATTACCTTGCTTTGTTGGAGAGCGAGCAGGTAGTGCGTGAGTTGGCTCCCGACCTGGCCGCGATTGCCCGCATGAACCGGAACGGCGTCATCGTGACCGCGCCCGGGAACGAGACCTACGATTTTGTCAGCCGCTACTTCGCTCCGGCCAAAGGGATTCCTGAAGATCCCGTGACCGGTGGTGCGCATTGCACGCTGGCACCCTACTGGGCCAAACGATTGGGCAAGACCGAGTTTCGCGCCTTCCAGGCTTCGCGGCGCGGCGGAGAGGTCGTCTGCCGGCTGGTCCGCGACCGCGTCGAGCTCGAAGGCGCTTGCGTCTTCTACCTGGAAGGCGAGGCGGAGATCTGAGAATGTGATCCGAGCCGCGCCTGTGGTCGACTCCGCCGTCATGCCTGGCAGAGTCCTGCCGCCCTGAAGGCGATGGCATCCATCTATTTGAGCGCCGCAGCGAGCTCCGCGTCTTGCAGCCGGAAGGCTGGAAGGAACTGTTTGTCGTTATAGAGGTTTATCAGCTCGTCTCGCCCGACCTCGCCGAGCTTTTTGTTGGTGATTTTGCTGCCGCCACCCTGGTGCCAGGCACTCGCCCAGAGCGAGGCCATGCGCAGGCAACCCCCGGCCATACACGTGATCGTCTTGGTGCCCAGCACATCCCACATGTCTGCGATTCGCTTGTTGGGCTGGGCGCTATTGAATGCTTCGATCACCTTGATAGGTGCGAGCGTTTTTACGGTCTGCCGCATCAGCTCGACCACAGAGACCGCTGCTGCGTGCCCTCCTGTTACATCCGCCTTCGCTTTCTTGCCCGCGAGCGTCGCGTTGATCCCGGCGATCACGTCGGTCGCTTTCCGATCGAGCATTTGCGTCTCGTAAACGGAATGCACTTTTTCCTCCGTTTTCTCGTGTCCGGGCCGGCCGTGGTGGAGAAACGAGACGTGCAGCGGCTGGCAGGCGTCACCGACGTAGTGCGACACGATGCCGCCCGCGCAGATGAACTCGGCCACCTTCCCGGCGTGGACGAACTCGACCATCAAATTGTAGATCTGCCAGACGCGGAAGGGGAGCGCACCGCGTTTGCGACCCAAGCTGAGACTGTCGTAGAAGGCGTTCCAAACGTCAATGTCGACGTTTTCTGGTTTCTTGCAAAGATCGAGCAGAGTCTTGCCCTTGAAGTCTCCCGTGCCCTCCTGATCCATGTCGGCGAAATGGTTCGAATCGTCGAGCTTGCGTGATGCGCGCCAGACGAGGTCGGGCACGTCTGCGAGCGGGACGAAGGGTTGGTGCGGCTTGCTCGGCGAAACGGGGTTGACCTTCTTCAGCCCTCCCTCCTGAATCGTCTGGTCGTTGAAGGCGATGTTGTTGACGTTGGCCATCAGCAGCTTCTTCAGCTTCGGGTCCGTCACCAACTCGCAGGCTTTGGCGGCAATCTTGTAGTGGCCGGTCTTTCCCCAGTATTCGCTGTGGCCGATGTCAAAATCGGGAACGAGCTCGAGGTCGAGCTCGCGGCAGATCGTGCTGAGGCAGGTAGCGAGAGCGAACTCGGCTTTGGACTCGCCCGTGCCGTCCAGTATCGTCTGGCCGCCCCACTGGAGGGCCAGGGGACGTAGACGGCGTGCGCGCTCTCCAGCGAGGCCCTTGGCGCGAGCCTCAGCCATGGACAAATTCTGATCGAAGAACCAGACCGTACCGGAGTCGCCGGGACGCGTTTTCATAGTCCCCTTTGCACCCATCGCCGAGGCGTCGGCCGGCTGGATCGCCGCACCCTCTCTCTCGTCGCCGTCTATCTCCCAGAACTCGCCGGACGATTGAGTGCGTGGACCGATGAGCAGGTCGCTGATGTACTCGAAACCGCCGAGGAACTTGTAACGGTAGAATAGAGCGCTGATTTCGCCGACCATCTCGCCGGAGGCGGCGCCGAAGGCGCGCACGGGGCAGCCGATGAGGTCGAGCGAGAGTGTATTGGTGTTGAGGTCGACAAGGTCGCCCATCTCGCCGACGCCAAACACCTGCGAAGTCCAGTATTCGATATCGTCTACGCGAATCAGCCCGGCGTCGATGTTGACGTAGGAGCGTTCGCCGGGCCATCCCCGGTACACATCCTTGAAAAGCCGCTTGCCGAGCGCCGAGCGCTGGTCGAGGCGGCTCTTCGACGAGACGCCGATGCGTAGTTTCTTGCCGCCGAGGAACGAAAAGACCTCCTGATTCTCCTCTCCCGTCACGTGTCGATTGGTGAGCGCATAGACCAGGTCGCCATCGGTTACGAGGCAGCCGATGGAGCCGATGTGCTGCTGGCCTTGCTTCTCGGTAAACAGGGGATAGCCGCCACCGATGAGGTGTTCCGGAAAGGTGATGTTCTGGAGAGGGGGCGGCGAGACCTCCTGCCGCTCGGCGAGGATGACGCAGGTTGGCACTACTCTGCCGTCCGAGAGGTATAGGAAGCGCGGCACGACCTGATCCGGGTCTTGCTTTGCCAACTCCTCCACCGGCAGCCATTCCTTTACGAAGACGAGCAGCGCCGGCCACGACCACTTCTTGACCACCGTATTGCCCAGCGTGCGTTCGGGTGCATGCTTGCGGGAGCGCCACTCCTTCGGACCCTTTGCTTCCTTCGCATCGGGGTCTTCGTCGCGGATGCGGTACCGCCCAACGGCGGTCGCGATCACGTTGTCAAGGTGTGCGAGGTGGACGTGGTACGCATCGCGGGCTTCCAGAAGGTCCTTGAGCGAAAGCGAGCTGAAGTCCCTTTTGGGTGGAAAGAATCTTTTGTTCATTCTGACTCCTGTGCGGCGATCTCGAAATGTTCACGGCCCATAGAGAGTTTTCGAAGCGAGCATCGTTTCCTGCTAGTTACCGCACGCCTTGACCGGCCTGACGAACAAGCATAATATCAAAACAAGCTGGATCAGGAAAGGACGGATAGATCGCCGAATGCTAATTCCAAACCCAGGAAGGAGCTCTCCTGGAAGAGCGCTTCACTTCGGGGAGAAGACGATGGAAAAATTTCAGCTTGCGCTATTGGCCATTTTTCTTTTCGCTAGCAGTGCTCACGCCTATGGGCCGCGTGGGCATCATTTGGTCGGCGCCATCGCGGACAAGCGACTGGCAAAGAACAAGCCGGTGGCAGACAAGGTGGGCCAATTCCTGGATGGCCTGACTCTGGAAGCAGCCGCGACCCTTCCGGACGAGTTAAAGAGTCTGGATGACTGCGGCAGGCGGCCGAGCACGAAGCCGTTGAACGCCTCGAAGCGGATCAACGACGAGCTTCGTGCCTTCCTCAATGCCAATCTATGCAGCGGTCACCCCTCTCACCATGATTTTCACTATACGGATGTTCCGGTGTTCGGCAACGAGAAGTACGCCGACGGGAAGATAGGACGGTCTGACTTTGATCTCATCCACATGATTCCGTTCTGCATTCGGGTCCTGAAGGGCGAAGTGCCTGAGACCAATGAACGTGCGATAACCAAGTCGGTGGCTGTGATTCTCCTTGCACACTATCTTGGCGACATACACCAGCCGCTCCACGTTGGGGCGGAATATTTCGACGCCAGCGGCAATCCCTTTGAGCCGACCCCAACGGACGAGGGCTTCGCCGACCAGGGAGGGAACAAGCTCACCTTGTTCACGCTGGTCAAAGGCAAGGAAAAGTCGGCTGGAAAGTTTCATGGCTATTGGGACGGCCAGACCGTGGAAAATGCCTTCGGCACCTCCAAGACGCCGGCGATCGCCACCAGGTTGGCAAAGCAGGAGCCCGCAAACTGGAAGCTGACAGGCGGAGCCGAGACCTGGGCCGAGGAGCTGGCCAACGAGATTCTGCCGCTCGCCCGCGAAGCCCACGATCGGCTTGAATTCAAAAGGATCAAGGAGGCAGCTGGCTCCAAGGACATCGCCAGCGGCCGTGGGGAGGAGAAAAAGCAAACCGGTGGAACGTTTTACGCGGTATGGGCAGCCGCGACGGTGAAAACAGAGATTCAAAAGGCAGGCTGGCGTTTGGCGGCTCTGTTGGAAGAAGTGCTGCAGTGACCCGATCTAGGTCGCTTCGCGGACCAGCCGAAATCCCAGGCTGAAGCCCTTGTCGGCTGGAGCGTGCGTGTAGCGCAGGGCGCAGCGGCAACTGTCGGCGTTGAAGTACCAGCTGCCGCCGCGGATCACCCGCTTGAAGATCCAATCGCCGCCGCGTGCGTCCCAGACGGGGCGGGCGAGCTCCTTCCGGGGTCCGCGCGGATCGCGGACCGGACCTGCCGGGTAGTCGCCATACCAGTCCTCGCACCATTCCCAAACGTTGCCGTGGAGATCGTAAAGACCCCAGGGATTGGGAGGAAAGCTGCCGACCGGCGCCGGCCGTCCGCGAAACCGCTCCTTGCTGCGGCCTTCGGCGTCACGGCCGTCAAAGTTCGCTTGGATCGTCGAGAGGCTGTGGCCGGTAGAAAAAGGCGTTCGAGTTCCTGCCCGGCAGGCATACTCCCACTCGGCTTCGGTGGGAAGCCGGAAGCGGCCGGCGCGCGAGCGCTGAGCCAGGCGGCCGATGTAGGCTTGAATATCGTCATAGGTCACGGTCTCGATCGGGCAACGAGGACCGCAGTCGGGAAACTGACTGGGATTGCGGCCCATGAGCTTGATCCACTCATCCTGGGTGACCTCGTATTTTCCGAAGTAGAAGCCGCGCGTGATCTCTACCTCGTGCGGTACTTCATCGAGCTGCCGGCCAGGCTCTCCAGGATCGCTTCCCATGAGGAAACGCCCCGGAGGGATGAAGACGAACTCCATGCCGGTCACAGGCTCCCGCCACGAGCCAGGCATAAGTTTCTCACCACCCGCGACGTTCGAGGTCCGCGAGCAAGCGGAGGATGTCAGCAGCCCAAGGACGATCAATCCTAGCTTGACCAGTTCGACCTTACTGGGTCCGCGCGCCACGATTGGACGCTAGCACAGCCGCTTGCCGTTCACTCCCAGGGCGCCGGGCGCGCTATGCTCCCGCCGGTGAAACGGGTCATCCTCTATGGGCTGGCAGGCGGGGCGCTCCTCGCGCTGCTGAAGTTTCTCGAATACCGGTATTTCGTCCGCGCCTATACCAGCGAGATTTACGGCGGCCTGGTGGCGGTGATCTTCTCAGCGGTCGGGATCTACTTCGGGCTGCATTGGACCCGGTCCCGAGAGGTGGTGGTGATCAAGGAGATCCGCGTCCCGGAAGGCGGGTCTTTCGTGCTCGACGTGGAGAAGCTCAAGGCGCTCGGAATCACCCCGCGGGAGCACGAGATCCTTGGCCTCATCGCGGAAGGCTTGAGCAATCGGGAGATCAGCGAGCGGCTCTTCGTCTCCGAGAACACGGTCAAGACCCACTCCTCTCGGGTGTTCGACAAGCTGGGGGTCAGCCGCCGAGTCCAGGCTGTCCTCAAGGGGCGGGAGCTCGGCCTGATCCCATAGTTGTCGGTCAATTGGTGGTCGCTCGGCAGTCGGTCGACGGTCAACGAAAGGATGATTTCGGGCTCCAGCCCCGGAAAATCACCCGAAAGGAGGACGACCGGCGCCGCACCGCGACCCTAGGATAAGGGCTCACAAAGGAGGAAACGCAATGCAAAAGATCGTGCTCCGCTTCGGGCTCGCGTCGGGTGGCATCCTGGTGGCACTGATGGCGGTGATGCTGTCTCTGTACAGCAGGAAGACTGTCGACTTCGGCCACAGCTACATCGTCGGCTACAGCTCCATGGTCCTGTCGTTCCTGCTGGTCTTCTTCGGCGTCCGCTCGTACCGTGACAACGTCGCCGCCGGTACGATCGGCTTCGGCAAGGCCTTCCAAGTCGGCCTTCTCATCACCCTGATCACCTGCGTGATGTACGTGATCGCCTGGGAGATCGCCTACTTCAACTTCTTCCCCCACTTCCTCGACCACTACAGCGCGAACGTCATCGCCAAGATGCGCACCTCGGGAGCGAGCGAGGCCGCCATCCGCGAGACGACCACGAAGATGGCAGCGATGGCGAAGAACTACTCCAATCCCGTCTTCAACTCCGCCATCACCTTCTTGGAAGTGTTCCCGGTCGGGCTCATCATGACGCTGATCTCCGCCGCGATCCTGCGCCGGAAGCCCCATCAGGATGCGCCGGCATCGGCCGTGCCGGCCTGACGCTTTCCTTAGCGGGCTGCGGGGCCGTTTCCAGGCGTGAGATACAGTCTCCGGCAGATATGGAGCCGAAGCTGGAATCTCCCACTGCCGAGTCGGGTACGGCAGGGTACGCGGTCGTGCGGGCTCTGGCGCGGTTTCTGCTCGTTCTCTTCTACCGGCGAATCGACGTCGTCGGCGAGGAGAACGTGCCCGCGGAGGGCGGTCTGGTGGTGGCGGCCAACCACCACAACTCCGTCGTCGACGCGATGCTGCTGATCGCCAGACTGCCGAGGCGGGTACGGGCCCTGGCCAACGCGCCGTTGTTCGGCCATGGGCTCATCGGCCCTTTCCTGAGGCTGGTCGGCGCTCTGCCGGTGCACCGGCGGCAGGAAGCGGGAACCGATCCAACTCGCAACGCCGCGCTCTTCGCCGCCACCACGGAAACCCTGCGGCGTGGCGGCGCGATCGCCATCTTCCCGGAGGGCAGGACCCAGGCCGAGCCGGTGCTGTTGGAGCTGCGCACCGGCGCGGCGCGCATGCTGCTGGCGGCCGAGGAGACGCCGGCTTGGCCGCCGGTGACTCTCGTGCCGGTTGGGCTCGTGTTCAACGCTCCGGGAACCTTTCGGGAGGGGCGGGCGCTGGTGCTGATCGGTCCCCCCGTCGCGACTTCGGACGCCGTGGAACTGGCGCGTTCCGAGCCCGAGCAGGCGGCTCGCGTGCTGACGGACGAGCTCTCCACCGCTCTGCGCGGACTTATCGTCGAGGCTGACGACCGGCAGACCCTGGGCCAGCTCCGTTTCGCGGAAGAGCTGTGGCGGGGAGAGGGTGGAGAAGTGCCGGTGGACCCGGCTGGCCGGGTTGCCTGGCTGCGCGGAGCAATGCGTGGCTATCGGCTACTGCTCGAGCGGGCACCGGCACAGGTTGCCGCCTTCCGGCAACGGCTTGCGGAGCTGGTCGCCGACGTCGAGCGGGCGGGGTTTGGCCTGGCCGGGCTCGCGCGACCCGCGACTCCGGCTCGGCTGGCCGGCCGTGCCGGTTGGGAGGCAGCAATACTGCTTCTCCTTGTCCCTCTGGCATTCGTCGGAATCGTGCTCCATATCGTCCCGTACAAGCTGACGGGTTGGGGAGTGCGGATGCTGAAGGCGACCGACGAAGAAGAGGCGACGGACAAAATCGCGATCGGTCTCGTGCTTTTTCCGTTTTTCTGGACTCTCGAGATCTGGGCGGTTCTGCGCTGGGGTGGGCTGTGGGCGGCGATCACGTTTCTCGCGCTGCTGTTCCCGGCCGCCTTCTTTGCGCTCGGCTGGCTCGACCGGCTGAAGCGGCTGCGGCGGGACATTCACGCCTTGGCGAGCTGCCTTCGCGACCGCGAGCTTCCGGTGCGGCTCCTGGAGCGGCGAAGGAACCTTGCGGTAGAGATCCGGGAGCTCGCGAGCCTGGTGCCGGAAGAGTGGCCGGAGCTTCAGGATCTGAGGAGATCTCGATGAGCGTGCCTCTCTGGGTTCTGCGCGCCGGCTTGGTGGCGGGCAGCCTCGTCGCCTGGTTCTGGACTCAGTCCGCCCTCGGCAAACGCGTCGCCCCCGAAGGAAAAATCGGTGACACGATTCTCGACCTGACGGCACCCCTCAACCGCGCCCTGCACGAACACCCGCGAGTCGCCCACGGGCTGCTGATCTTCACCTCGGCGCTGATCGATTTTCTCGGACTGTTCCTCGTCGTCCAGGCGATCTTCGGACCCAGCGTGCGGCCTTTCGTGGGGCTTTTGATCCTGTTTGGGCTGCGCCAGATCTGCCAGGGTCTCTGCTCGTTGCCGGCGCCGGAGGGGATGATCTGGCGGCATCCAGGTTTCCCCTCCCTGTTCGTCACTTACGGCACCGCCAACGATCTGTTTTTCTCGGGGCATACCGCGATCGCGGTCTACGGTTGTCTGGAGCTGGCTCATTGGGGCGGGCCGGCGGCGGCGGTCGCCGGCATCGCGATCGCGCTCATCGAGGTGAGCGCGGTGTTGATTCTGCGAGCGCACTACACGATGGATGTGTTTGCCGGCATCGTCACGGCGCTGTGGGTTTGGAGCATCGCCTTCGCGCTCGGCAACCGGCTGGACGCCCTGCTGGCCGGTCTCGCGGCCCATCCATGAGATACTTCCCGCGCCGATGTTTGCCAGCTTGCGATTTTACTGGGTAGTTGCCGTTTCCGGCGGCGTGTTGATGGCGCTGGAAATCCTTTCCAGCCGCTTGCTCGCTCCACACTACGGCAACAGCGTCTACGTTTGGGGATCGATCATCAGCGTCTTCCTGGCGGCGCTGTCGGTGGGCTACTTGCTGGGGGGCCGGCTGGCGGACCGGCAGCCGGAGATGGCCTCGCTGGGGCGGATGGTAGCGCTCGCCGCCGCCTGCGAAGCCTTGCTGCTGCTTTTCGGTCCCCGCCTCGCCGCGGCACTGGCGGCCTTCACGGGAGGCAATCCGTCCGGCACCCTGCTCGCCGCGACCGTGCTGTTCGGGCCGGCCAGCCTGCTGCTGGCGACCGTTTCCCCCTGGGCGGTGCGTTTGGCGGCCCGCGATCTTGGGCATCTGGGGAACACTGCCGGACGACTGTTCGCCCTCTCCACCCTGGGGAGCCTCGCCGGGACCCTCGCCTGCACCTTCCTTCTGATTCCCTTTCTGGAGCTGCGGCAGATCCTCGCGCTGCTGACGGCGTTGACGGCGCTGACCGCCTGCGTGGCCTTCGCCGGTTCCTTTCGTGCCGAGGCTCCGGCCGCGGGGCTGGCGGTTCTGGCCCTCATCGTCTCGGTTCCCGGCGCGTCGCTCACCGGCCGCGGCCGTCCGGATCTGATCTATGAGCGGGTCACCCCGTACCAAACGCTTCAAGTCTTCGAGCGCGATGGTGTGCGCACCCTGAAGAGTGACCGCGTGCCGCAGGCCGCCATACGCGTCTCCAACGGCGAATCGACCCTGCCCTACAATCAAGCGGCGCCGGCGCTGCTATTGATCAATCCTCATCCCCGGCGAGTGCTGATCATCGGCCTGGGGGGCGGCACGGTAGGCCGCTACCTGCAATCCCGGATGCGGGATCTCGAGATCCACTATGTGGACATCGATCCCGCGGTCCCCCAACTTGCCCAGCGGTTTTTCTTCTTCCGGCCCGGCCCGAAGATTAAGGTCACCGTCGAGGACGGGCGCCAGTTCCTCCACGCGTCCGGCGAGACCTGGGACCTCATCTACATCGACGCCTACATCGGCCAGAGCGTACCCTTTCACCTCACCACCGTGCAGTTTCTCGACGAGGTCAAACGCCACCTGGCGCCGGGCGGTGTTTTCGGCTTGAACCTCGCGGCTGGGCTGAGCGATCCCTTCTCACAGGCGATCTATCGAACTGTGCGGGAGCGGTTCGATTCGGAGTATTTATTCATGGTGCGCCGCGCTCTCAACGCGCTGGTGGTGGCCTCGCCGGACGGCTTGCCGCTCTCGAAGCAGGATCTCCGCCTCCGCGGCCTGGAGCTCGACGGCACTCTGCGCTTCGACCCTCCTCTCTCGACCCTCGCCACCTGGCGCGCCGAGGTCGCCCTCGACACGGAGAAGATCCCCGTGCTGACCGACGACTTCGCTCCAGTGGACCGGCTCATCCGGCTGGGGCAGGGCGCCCGGCTCCCGGAACGGTAGGCTGTCCCCAGCGGCCCCTTCATCAAGCGCGTCTTTTGAGCTTGGTGCGGGCGGCACTAAACCATTCCGAGACTCGCGAGATCTATGGCGAGCGGGGACAGAACCTAATCGACCCCGTGAGTCCATGGAGGATCGCAATCATGAAGCCCGCTCAAGCTAGACCTCGCTCTGCAACTTCGCCTGCCACTAACCCGGCCCTGCCTCCTGACCCGGTGCCGGAACGGGTGGATCACCCGCGGCCGTGTACCGAATTCCAATACGCGGTCAAACTGGTGCAAGGTCAGCCGCCGCCGCTGACCGACCTGAGCTTCATCGCGCCCGGCCGGTACTTCACCGCTACCAACGTTCACAATCCCTCGACCTGCAAGACGGTGACGTTCCGCTGGAAGGTCGCCCTGACGGACGTCGATGGCCAGCACGTGTCGACGATCTCCCCGTTCCATGAGGCGAGCTTGCGGCCCGACGAGGCCCTCGAGATCGACGCGCGGGACGTCGCGCGAGCGATCAACGTCGGGCCCCCGCGGTTCGCGAAGGGCTTCGTCGTCATCGAATCCCCCTGCGAGCTGGATGTCGTCGCCGTCTACACCGCTCTGCCGGTGGGTAAGGGGGCGCCCTCTTCGGGCCTCGTCTTCTCCACGGAGAGAGTGCCGGCGCGAAGGATCGAAGCCTGCCTGGACCTCAAGCTGGACATCAGTACCGGTGTCGCAGATTGGATGATTACGAGCTCGCCGATGACCTCGGTCAACACTCCGTGCCAGGCAACCGTCATCCAGGATGCCGATCGGTTGTCCAGCCCGCAGTGGACGACTCAAACGGGCTCGAGATGGATCAGCGCGCGTGGCAATGTCAACGATAAGCCGGTGTTCGCGCCTGGCTGGTACCTGTTCCAGTACTGCTTCACGCTGTGCTCAGGTTTCACGCAACCCCAACTGAAGATGAGCGTTCTGGTCGACGACTATGCCTGGGTGCGATTGAACGGCGCCTGGGTGATGCCGCCCTATCTTTTCAGCCAGCCGAACGTGCCGCGGAACTATGGCGGCCCGCCGCAGGCCCTGACCGTAACCAGCGGGTTCCTGCCGGGCCGCAACTGCCTGGAGCTGGTGGTGTACAACGACGTCAACTCCCATCCCGTCAATCCTGTCGGCGTCAACATGCTCGGCACGCTGACCGCGGAGCGCGGCGCATGCCGTGACGGGTGCGGCTGCTGTTCCTAGAAGCCGCGCTACAGAAAACAGCATTCCGGGAGGGCGGCCCTGGGCCGCCCTCCCGCAGCGTGCTCCCAGGATTCCAGGGGAAAAGCGGCGTCCCGGCGTACAATCCTTTCCACCCTATGGTCACTCAGCCTCTCTCGAGCCGGCGAACCGGGAGCTTTCCCGGCGGCTGCCTGGTAGCGTTCTTCGCCATCTTCTTTTTGGTGGGGCTTGGCGCTTTCTACTTCACCACTCTGCGGCCGGCGATGCAGAGCTTCGCCGCCCGCTCGTGGCAAGAGACGACGTGCACGGTCCTTTCCAGCCAGGTGGGCGAGCACTCGGGGTCGGACAGCACGACCTACAGCGTCGACGTCGTCTACTCCTACAGCTTCGAGGATCGGGCCTTCGAGGCCCGCCGCTATAGCTTCCTGGGTGGCTCGTCGAGCGGACGGTCGGGGAAGGAGGAGATCGTGGCCCGGTATCCGCCCGGCGCCCGGGTTTCCTGCTGGGTCGACCCTGCCCATCCCGAGCAGGCGGTGCTCAACCGGGATCCCTCGGCGGAGTGGCTCTTCGGCCTCATCCCCCTTCTTTTCGTGATCGTCGGGGGCGGCGGCATGGCGTGGTCGCTTGCTGCCGGCCGGCGCGCGAGCGCTGCGGCGCGGGGCCTTCCCCTGGCCCCGGCCGAGCCTTTTGGCGTTCTGATTCCCCCAGCCGCCGCGGGCGGCGGGCCGCTGGAGCTCAAGCCTGAAATCACGCCGTGGGGGAAGCTTCTCGGCCTGGCGTTCGTCGCCTTGTTCTGGAACGGCATCGTTTCCGTGTTCGTTTGGCAGGCTGTTTTGGGCTGGCGCACCAGCTCTCCCCTCGGTTGTATGACGCTGTTCCTCATCCCTTTCGTCCTGATCGGCTTGGGTTTGCTTTACGCCGTGCTCCACCAGCTCCTCATCCTGTTCAATCCTCGGCTCCATCTCACCCTGACTCCGGGCACTCTCGCGGCCGGCGAGACGGGTTTCCTGCAATGGCGGTTTTCCAGTCAGGCGGCAGGCGTGACGCGGCTTTCGCTGGTTCTTGAAGGCCGGGAGGAGGCGCAATACCGCCGTGGCACGGACAACTACACCGACAAATCGGTCTTCGCCACCTTGACGCTGATCGACACCCGGCAGTCCGTCGAGATCGAGAGCGGCTCCACGAGCTTTTCCGTGCCGCGCGACACCATGCCGTCCTTCAAGGCGCCCCACAACAAGATCCGCTGGGCGCTGAAGGCGCATTGCGACATCAAAGGCTGGCCCGATTCCGAGGATGAGTACGAGGTGCTGGTGCGGCCAGGAAGGGGAGCGTGATGGAGCAGATCCAGGTCGAAACCCGGAACGGCGTGGTTTTCGCTCCCGGCGAAACGGTGGAGGGCACGGTCTCCTGGCAGCTCGAGAAGCCGGCAACGACGGTGGAGCTGCGCCTCTTCTGGTACACCACGGGCAAGGGCGATCAGGACGTAGGCGTGGTCTCCACCGTGCCGTTTCCCGCTCCTGCACTCAACGACCAGAGGAGCTTCAGCCTCACGCTCCCCTCGGGGCCTTACAGCTTCTCCGGCAGTTTGATTTCATTGCTCTGGGCTTTGGAGGTGGTGGCAGAACCGGGTGCCAGAGCCGGCCGGATCGAGATCCTCGTCTCACCCACGCGGCGAGAGATCATGCTCCCGGCGTGTCTGCCGCCAGCGAGTTAACCGTGCGAGCCAGGGACAACCCGTTCGCCGCGCAGCGCCTGGAGGCGATTTCCTACCGGCTCGATGCGATCGGCTGGGAGAATCTGATCGGCCGTCTCGCCGCTTTCAGATTCCGCGCCGCCCTGGTGGGTCTCCATGGCCGCGGGAAGACCACGCTTCTGGAGGAACTGGCCCGGCGACTGGCACAGCGCGGGTTTCGAATTCGCACGAGCCTTCTTCATGAAGGCGACCGCCGGTTGTCCCGGATGCAGAGGAAGACGCTTTTTCGGGGCCTCACGATCGAGGACGTCCTGTTCGTCGACGGCGCCGAGCAGCTCAGCCGTCTCGCCTGGCTGGAGATTCTCGTGAGGAGTCGAGCCGCCGGAGGACTGGTGATCACTTCCCACCGTACCGGGCTGTTGCCGACCCTCCATGAATGCCGTACCTCGCCGGATTTGCTGGAAGAGATCGTCGCCGAGCTGGCCGGGCCGGATGCGGCCGTGCCTCTGCCATCTCCGGAGGAGCTTTTTGTCCGCCACGACGGTAACGTCCGCGACGCGTTGCGGGAGCTCTACGATCGCTGCGCGAGCTTTACTTTGCCGCTTGCTGCCAGAACAGGATCGCCGTCACCACCAGGCCGATGACGATCACGGCGGCTCGGGCCTTCTCCTTGCCGATGCGCTTGGCAAAGCGGGCGCCGGCGTAGCCCCCGACGGCCGCGCCGCCCACGATCACCAGGGCCACCGGCCACACCACGGCGCCCTTGACGATGAAATAGGCCGCTGCCACGACGTTGATGCAGAAGCCGAAAAAGTTCTTGATGCCGTTGGCGGCGTGGATGTTGGAAAGTCCCAGGAATCCCAGCAAGGAGAGCATCAGGATGCCGATGCCGGCGCCGAAGTAGCCGCCGTAGACGGCGACTCCGAGTTGAAGCAGGACGGCGAGCGTCCAGCGTCCCTGCGAGGGACCGCTCGAAGCGGCGGGAGGATTCTCTGCCTGCCGCTTCGCCTGGGAGCGGGCGAGGAGGCCCTGGACCATGAAGAGCACCGTGGCGAAGAGGATCAGGAGCGGGGCCAGGACGGCGAACGTCTTCTCCGGCGTCCGCAACAGGAGCACCGAGCCGATGGCGCCGCCGATCAGGCTGGGCAGGAAGAGCGTTTTCAGCCACTTCCGCTGCTCCCGCACCTCGTCGATGTAACCATACAGGCTCGTCATGGCGGCCGGCAGCAGGCCCACCGTCGAGGTGGCGTTGGCAGCGATGGACGGCAGCCCGAGAAAGATGAGGGAAGGGAACGTGAGGATCGTGCCGCCGCCGGCCATGGCGTTCATGACACCGGCCCCGAAGGAAGCGGCGACCAGGATCAGCGCTTGGGTGAGGTTCACAGGAGAGAGGTCAGATCGCCTTGATCAGACGGGATACGGCTTCGGTCCGCTCCTTGTCGTTCAACAGCTCTTCATGGCCGTCGCTGCTCTCCGTAACGACCCGCTGCAGGGTGTCGATGATCCTGTCGAGCCGTGAGCGAACGGTTGGGTAGGAGACTCCCGCCTGCTCGGCGATCGATTTCAGATTGCCGCTGGCGAGGATGAACAGCTCGATGAAGCGCTGGTGCTCCAGAGGGAGCCGGGCCAGGCGCGGCGCTGGGAAGCTGGCGTCGACGGAGACCGTGCAGGATACACAAGTCATCCGGCTGACCTGCATGGCCCGGTGGCAGTAGGGGCAGTGATTGCTTACCAGGTCGGGAGACATTGTCAGCGGAGTCCACCTAAAAGACTACCGCCGCTGCTTGGGGCGAGTCAACCGAGCCGGATCATGCCGATCACTTCCGTACGCTCGCCGCGAGCAGGATTTGAGCGGCGTAGTAGAGCGGGAGGCCCCATAGCTTGTTGAAGAATCTTTCGTGGACGAAGCGGTCATTGGCCACCGAAAGGTCCGACAGATAGAACGCGACGGCTCCCGTCAGGATCATCCAGGGCGAGCCGGCGGCCGCAGCGCCTGCCGCCAGCGCTACCATGACGGTGATGGCTCCGACGTAGAAGTAGACGGGGATGCGCATGTCGGATGGCAGGTGGGGCCGCAGCCAGCGGACGATTACTCCGGCGGCCACCGCCAGGATGGCCAGGGCCGCCATCGCCCAGGGAATGGATTGGCCGCGCAGGGCAAAGGCGGCGCCGAAGGCTACGTGGGCGAGAACGAAGCTCACGAGACCGGCCAGGAAGAAGCGGTCGAACATCAAGAGGACGTCGCCCAGCCAGCAGAGGAGAAGGGCCAGGAGGAGGACCTCGCTGTAGCGGCTGAAAGGTGCGCCGAGGGACAGCGCCACGGCCACGAATCCCGCCGAGGCGAGAGGCTTGAAAAACAGGACGCCGCCCCGGAAGCTCCGCGCTTCCGCAACCAGGAGCCAGATCAGGGCAAAAGCGGTCAGAAGGATCCAGATGAGCATCGGAGTCTGGCATCCTATCAATACCTTGGGGCCTTTGGGGTCCGCTCAGGTCCCTCGAGGTCTTCTGGGGTCCTTTCAAGGAGGAGAAAAATGAAAACCCGCGCCTTCGGACCGGCCAGCCAGCAAGTCGCCGTAATCGGACAAGGGACCTGGAACATCGAGCGGGACGATCGACGTGCGGCCATCGCTGCCCTGCGGCGCGGCCTGGACGCGGGATTGACCCATGTCGACACGGCGGAGATGTATGGCGAAGGCCGGGTGGAGGAGATCGTGGGGGAGGCTCTGGCAGGCCGGCGGGACGAGGTGTTCCTGGTGAGCAAGGTGCTGCCGCAGAACGCCTCCTGGCGCGGCACCGTTCAGGCCTGCGACCGGTCCCTCCGCCGCCTGCGGACCGATCATCTGGATTGCTATCTCCTCCACTGGCCGAGCTCCCACCCCTTGAAGGACACGATCGCCGCTTTCGAGGAGTTGGTGGCGGTGGGGAAGATTCGCGCTTGGGGACTGAGCAACTTCGACGAGGAGGGGCTGGCACGCGCCGAGGCCATCGCCGGCCCGGGAAAGCTGGCTGTCAATCAGGTCCTCTATCACCTGCAAGAGCGGGCCATCGAGCACGCGGTGATCCCGTTCTGCAGCGAGCACGAGATCGCGGTCGTGGCTTACAGTCCCTTCGGCCAGGGCGACTTCCCCTCGCCAGGGAGTGCGGGGGGCCGGCTTCTGGCCGAGATCGCCAAGGCCCACGGCGCCACCGCGCATCAGATCGCTCTCGCCTTCCTGCTGCGTTTACCTGGCCTCTTCGCCATCCCCAAAGCTGCCAAGGCCGAGCACGTGGCGGACAACGCCGGCGCGGTGGAGATCGAGCTCAGCGAGGACGAGCTGCGGAAGATCGACGCGGCCTTTCCACGGGGACCGCGGCGGCGAGGCGTGCCCACGGCGTAAGAATAGGTTCCCCTGCGCGTACCACTGTCAGCTTCTGTCGACGATCCGTCGCCTAAACAGGACGGCCGGGTGGCCCGAAAAATCCGGCCGTCTCCGGACTAAACCTGGACTAAACCTTGGCACCTCTTTTGCCGTCTAAGGAGTTGTCAGAAAGTCGGTGAGGGGATCGAATACCTAGCGACGTTGTAACGCTTGAGGCCGCTGAAGAGCCTTTAGTAGGAGTGGCGAGATCAACCAGGAAAGGGGTAAATGCCGTGACCAAAGAGTTCGTCAAGATGCTGGCGCTGTCCCTCACCTCTGTTCTCCTACTGGTCGCTGCAGCGGCCCTTTCAACCGTGGGGATGTAACCCCGCTGAAGGATCGAATCGCTTCGCGCCCGGTTACTCTTAGGGGCGTGAAGCTGACGAATACATCCGGGAGCCGAGTCCTCCTCCCCTCGTCCCCGGTTCTCCCGTTGGTGGCCCTCTTGCTGTGTGCCGTGCCGGCGCCCCTCGGCGCCGGCCGGCCCGTTCCTTCGACTCTGCATACCGTAAGCCTCAACCTGCCGGGAGCGCCGGCCGCCGTGATTTCCGCCGACCTGGACGGCGACGGTCATCGCGATCTGGTCGTCGTGGTCGCTTACAACCAGTGGGACGAGGTGGCCATCACCGAAAGCAGCACCATGGACGATGTCCAAGGGCTGGTGGAGACGATGACCATCGTGCCGGCGGTGATGGACCGCCGCGAAGTGCGGTTTTATCGCGCCCGGCCGGATGGCTCTTACGAACCGCCGCGCGTCCTCCCCCTCCCCCTTTCAGTGCTGGCGATGGAAGCCGGGCCGCCGGGAACGCCCGTCGTCGTCTTGACCGATGAGGGCGTGAGCGCTCTTCGCCTCGAAGGGTCCGGCGCCTTGCGTCTCGAGCCCTGGATCGCCGATCCGCCGGTGATGGCCCACACCGGCAACTTCCTGGGCGACCTCAGCCTAGTCCAGGACGTCGACGACGACGGCATTCCCGACCTGCTGCTGCCGGCTCGCGACGCGATTGCCGTCTATCTCGGACGCCGCAAGGACAAGGCTTTGGCGCGGCGCGCCGCCTCCCGGGTGCCGGTGCCGGGCGAGGCCTGGCGCTCGGCCGCGGATCTCGAGCATCGCTATCCGTTGCCGCAGGTCGAGGACGTCAACGGCGACGACAAGCCGGACCTCGTCTTCCGCGATCCGGTGAAGCGGTGGCGCTCCGTCTGGGTGGCCCGCGGCGAGGGCGAGGGCAAGTTCCTGGCGCCGGTCGAAGTCGTCCTGGGCACGGGTGATCCCAAGGGGCCCAACCCCGTCTGGTTGGGCGATCTGGAAGGCAAGGGCCTCGCCGAGGTGGTGCTGCGCCAGAGCCTGGACGACCCCAAGCGCGGCTCCATCCGCCAGGAGATCGAAAAGGCCCGGACGCCCCACAGCCGGCTCACCTTCCACCGTCTCTCCCGCGAGCTGGTGCCGGAGAAATCCCCCCACCGCACTCTCGACGTCACCGGCTACGGCTTCGAGTCCGCGGAGAGCGAGATCGAGCTGCCCGGCGGCTTCAAGGACATCAACGGCGACGACCGGCCGGATCTCATCACCGTCACCATGGACGTGGGAGTCGCCAAGGTCCTGGGCAGCCTCGCTACCAAAAGGCTGACGATCGGGCTCGATTTTCACGTCTGGTGCCAGCAAAAGGACGGTGCGTTCCGTCCGGTCAAGGGCCTGGACCTCTCGGGTTCTTTCAAAGTCGATTTGAACGACTTGCGGGTGAGCCAGCTCTCGCTTTTCTCCGGCGACTTCGAAGGCGACGGCAAGGCCGATTTCGTGCAGCTCGGCCGCGGCAAAAAAGTAACCATTCACCGCGGCCGGGCCGACTGCTCCTTTCCCACCGACCCCGACATGTCCTTCGATCTCAAGGAAGAGCCGCGAGACCTGTCGCTGGTGCAGATTCGCGATCTCGACGGCGACGGCCGCTCGGACATCATGGTCACCCACCCCCAGCACGCCGTCGAAGAGGGCTTCGTGCAGCCCGTGCGGTTGGATCTTTATTTGAGCGGAGGGGGGAAGTGAAGGTGGCCAGATGGTGCCGCGTGATATGACTAGGTTCCCGAACCAAACCCTCACCGGCCAGCTCTAGGAAATACAATGCCCGACGACGAGGCGCCGCAATCTAGCATCATCCTCTTCCAGACGGAAGACGGCCGTACCCGCATCGAGTGCAGATTCGAAGCTGAAACGATCTGGCTCACGCAGGCGCAAATTGCCGAGTTGTTTCAGACCACTCCACAGAATGTGACCCAGCACCTCAAGTCCATCTTCGTCGAGGGAGAGCTGTCCGAGGGGGCAACTTGTAAGGAATCCTTACAAGTTCGCCAAGAAGGCGGCCGCGACGAGTTTGCTGAGCTCCAGGCGCTCGACCGAAGGCCGATGACCATGCGCAACTGGCTCGAAAAGCTGGATGAGTTTCTGAAAATCTCCGGGCGCAAGTTGCTGGAGCATGTCGGGAAGATTTCCGCCGAAACGGCCCGGGTAAAGGCGGAAAGGGAATATGAGCGATACCGTGTCCTGGTGGCCGATGCGGAGCAGCGCCGAGTTGATACGTATTTCGAGCAGGCCGCGAAGCAGGTGAAAAAATTGCCTCGAGGTAGGAAACCCAAACCGCCAAAGCCATGAACGAAGCCGAGACCCGAGCCGAGCGCATCGATTCCGCCCAAAAGGGGCGATTCCTCGCTCTCCTGTTTCTTCTTGTCCTTCTCCCCACCGTCCTTTCCGCCCAGACATTCTCTGTTTCCCTTCCCGGCACCCTGGTCTCGGCGACCGGGGTCACTGGCCCCAGCGGCCGTCCTGGACTGGCTCTGCTGCTCGCAGCCGGGAAGGATGGCAAGGGCGCGAAGAGTCTGCTGTTTCTTGATCCGGAACGCCGGTCGCTGCAGCGGTGGATCGACAATCTGCATGAGGAAACCAACGCCGTCATCGCCTTCGACCTTGCGGGCAAGGGCGTGGCCGGTCCTCTCGCCGGGATGCCGGGCGCGATCTTCGCTCCGGCCGGTGGGGGCGCGGCGCGCAAGGTGTTGAACGAATCGAACGTGGACTTGCGGTCGGTGGCCGGCGTAGCGGCGGGCCGGCCGTGGATTCCCGCGGCCCATACCGGCCTGCTGGAGCTTTTCGAGCGCGGGGCTGGCGGCGCCCTTCAACACCGCGGGGTCTACCAACTGCCGGTGAAGGCCGAGAAACAGCGTTGGGGATTGCGTCTCAGCAGCCCGCCTGTGACCCTGTTGCCCGGCGAGCCGCCGCTTTTCGTCGTGGGTCCGCAGGTGGCGGGCCGGCGGCGGATCGAAACGATTCTCATCCCACTCGACGGCACGGCCCAGCAGGAGGCCTGGTCCCTGCTACCGGGCGAAGAGCGGTTGATGATGAGTGACAGGCGCTACTTGCGGTTCGACGGCACGCCGGTGCTGGCGGCAACGTCCTTCGACAAGATCGGCGTCTTCGCCAAGAAGCGCTTCCGTCTTTATTTGCTGGGCCGCGACCGCTCGCGTAAAGGGAGCCTTCCCTCGCTGGCTTTCGAGACCGATTGCCCGCTGTGGTTTCCCTTGGATTCCGTCTCCGCCGACGCCGACGGCGACGGCCATCAGGATCTGGTGATCGTCCATGCCGCCGGCCTGCAGGGCAAAGAGCTGCAGGTCACCGCCTATCACGGCCTGGGCGGCGGCCATTTCGATTCCCGGCCGCGGCACTGGAAGCTGGCGGATCAACCGACCGACTGGCTGTACGGACCGGACCTGACGGGCGACGGCGTGCCGGACCTTCTCGTCCTCATGGGTGACCGATTGCTTCTCTATCCCGGGGACCCGAAAGGCTCGCGTCCTCTGGCGGGCCGGCCGATCTGGGCGGTCGCCGTGCCCGGCGCGCCCAAGCCGGACGGGAGAGACTCGGATCGGGGCGGGTCGGACCAGGGATCCGGTCCCAATCGTGACCGATTCCTCACGGTCCACGAGCTGCCCGGCGGCGGCCGGACCGCGCTGCTTCAGGGTGCGCAGAAGGACGGCAAGACCGTGCTCACCGTCGTTTGGCGGAAGTAGTGGCGGAAGTAGCGCCTGGCTGCCGGCGGAAGCAGGTCGCGATGTGGTCGTCCACCATGCCGACCGCCTGCATGAAGGCGTAGCAGATGGTGGAACCCACGAAGCCGAATCCCCGCCGCTTGAGCTCCTTGCTCATCGCCTTCGACTCGGCCGTGTCGGCGGGGACGTCTTTCTGCACGGTCCAGTGGTTGACCTTGGGCTCGCCATCCACAAACTGCCAGAGAAAGCGATCGAAAGATCCCGTCTTGTCGACCACCTCGAGGAACGCGCGGGCATTCTTGATCGTCGCCGCGATCTTGGCCTGGTTGCGGATAATCCCCGTGTCGTTCATCAGCTCGCCGATCTTGACTCCCTGATAACGGGCGATCTTCACGGGATCGAAGCCGTCGAAGGCTCTGCGGTAGCCCTCGCGTCGCCGCAGGATCGTGATCCACGACAATCCCGCCTGCGCCCCCTCCAGGTTCAGCATCTCGAAAAGCCGCCGGTCGTCGTGCACCGGTACGCCCCACTCCTCGTCGTGATAGGCGATGTACAGGGAATCGTTGGGGACCCAGCCGCAGCGGGGAAGATCGGGGAGGTCGGCAGACATGGGAAAAACCTATCACGCCACGATACCGCCACCGCCCACCGTGCCGAGGCGGGTTCCCAGCTTTTCGGCCAATCGCGCTACTCTCAGGCCGAAGAGGAGAGCGCCATGACCCTGACTCCGGACACCAACCTCCAGATCCGGCTCGCCGCCCGGCCCAAGGGGCTGCCGCAGGAAAGCGATTTTCAGTTTGTCGAGGAGCCCATTCCGCAGCCTGGGGAAGGGCAGGTGCTGGTGAAGAATCTCTACCTGTCGCTCGATCCCGCGATGCGGGGCTGGATGAACGACCGGAAGAGCTACGTGCCGCCGATCGGCATTGGCGAGGTGATGCGCGGTCTTGCCGTGGGGGAGGTGGTGGACTCCAAAGTGTCGGGTTTCACACCGGGAAACCTCGTCTCCGGCGTCTTCGGCTGGCAGCGCTACGCCGTTGCCAGGGCCAAGGACCTGAGCCGCATTCCGCCCGGCATCTCGCCGACCGTCGCCCTCGGCCCCCTGGGTATGCCTGGATTGACGGCGTATTTCGGCCTGCTCGACGTGGGCCAGCTCAAGGCGGGCGAAACGGTGCTCATCTCCGGCGCCGCCGGGGCCGTGGGCTCGATCGTGGGACAGATCGCCAAGATCAAAGGTTGCCGCGCCGTGGGTATCGCCGGTACGGACGAAAAATGCCGCTGGCTCACCGAAGAGCTGGGCTTGGACGCCGCCATCAACTACAAAACAGCGAAGGACCTCCATGAGGAGATCCGCGGCGCCTGCCCGAAGGGGATCGACGTTTACTTCGACAACGTGGGCGGCGAGATTCTGGACACAGCGCTACGGAGTCTCGCCTTCCACGCCCGGGTGGTGATCTGCGGCGCCATTTCTACATACAACGCAACGGAGCCGCCCAAAGGGCCGGCCAACTACCTTGCTCTTCTCGTCCAGCGCGCGCGAATGGAAGGCTTCCTCGTCATGGACTACCACGCCCGCTACCCCGAAGCCCAGGCCGAGCTCGGCCGCTGGCTCGGCGAAGGGAAGCTCCGCTACCGGGAGGAGGTCATCGAAGGGCTGGAGAACGCACCCAAGGCGTTACTGCGGTTGTTCGATGGGAGCAATACGGGGAAGCTGATGGTGAAGGTTTAGGTTTCTGGTTCCGCAGCGAAGCAGCCGGGAACCGTGAAGGGCGTAGACGAAACCCCTCCCTCCTTCGTATGCTCTTATTGACATGCTGGATTTAGGTGACCCCGATCTCGATCAACTTGTCCGTGAGCTGAACCGCCGGTCCCAGGAGGCGGCCGACGCCGAGGCCGGCTTGGGCTACGAGGTCCACGAGGAGGCGATCGGCCAGCAGTTCGAACAGCCGTTGACGTTGCGGCGGCCGGAGCAGGCCCTGGTCAACGAGGGCGAGACGCTGAACCGGTTTCTCGCCGAGCTGGTGCGGCGCCAGGCGAGCGATCTGCTGCTGATTGCGGGCCTGCCCCCAGTCTTTCGCATCAACGGCAGACTCACCCGCATGGACGAGGCGGCCGCCCTGGAGGGTGAGGAGGTCAGCCGCCTGTTCCTCTCCCACCTGGGGAGCAAGGAGCGGCTGGATCTGGAGGAGCGGGGCAACACGGATTTCACCCTGAGCCTCGGCCGCGCCGGATTGGACGACGGCAGCGGCCCGGCCTGGCGCTTTCGGGTCAACCTCCACCGTCAGCGGGGCGAGCCGGCGGCAGCCCTGCGCGCCCTGCCGACGGAAATCCCCAGCCTCGCGGGCCTCAACCTGCCGCCGGTGCTGGCGGATCTGGTGAAGCCGAGCCGCGGGCTCATCCTCGTCTGCGGCCCCACGGGCTCGGGAAAGTCCTCGACGCTGGCGGCGATGGTGGGAGACATCAACCGCACCCGCAACAGCCACATCATCACCATCGAGGACCCCATCGAATACGAGCACCGCTCTATTCGCTCGGTCATCGAGCACGTCGAGGTGGGGCGGGATGCGCGCACCTTCCACGAGGCGCTGCGAGCTTCCTTGCGGCAGGACCCGGACGTCATCCTGGTGGGTGAGATGCGCGACCTGGAGACAGTGGCGACGGCGCTGACGGCGGCGGAGACGGGCCATCTCGTGCTCTCGACGCTCCATACCAATGATGCCCAGCAGGCGGTGCACCGGGTGGTGGACGTCTTTCCACCGGCCCAGCAATCCCAGATCCGCCACCAACTGGCCCTATCACTCCACGCCATCGTCGTGCAACAGCTCGTGCCCCGGGCCGATGGCCGGGGCCGCGTACCCGCCGTCGAGCTCCTTCTCGCAAACTATCCAGTGCGCCACCACATCCGGAGCGACAATCTGCAGAAGCTCTACAACGAGATCACCATTGCCAAGCGTCACGGCATGATCGCCATGGAAGAATCGCTGGCCCAACTCGTCCAACGCGGCGTGATCAGCGGCGACGAGGCTCACATGCGGGCGAGCCACCCGGAGGCGCTGGAGGCCATGCTGCGGCCGCTGTAACGGCGCTGTGACGGCGATCTACCAACATTTTCGTATATCGTACGCGGGAACGCCGACGAGCAAATGGGGGCCTGGGATGCGACCGATCACCGCCAGCGACCTCATGAACCCCGGAGTCCTCACGGTCCGGGAAGACATGACGGTGCGCGAGCTGGCCAGCTTTCTGCTGGAGAACGAGATCAGTGGCGCGCCCGTGGCGGATGGGCAGGGCCGGCTGGTGGGCGTCGTCTCCATGGTGGACATCGCGGCCCTGGCGTCGGGCGAGGAGCGGGCCACCGGCGAGGAGGGCTCCAGCTTCTTCGGCGATTGGGAAGACGGCCTCGACGAAGAGGACGTGGAGGAGCTCCAACTCGACCTGGACGGCATGCGAGTGGCCAACATCATGAATCCCAAGATCTACTCCGTACGCGAGGACGCCACGGTGTCCGAGATCGCCTCCCTGATGCTCAACGGACACCTCCATCGCCTCCTCGTCACCCGCGAGGACCGCGCCGTCGGGATCATCACCACCTCGGATCTTCTGGGATTGCTCGTCGGGGAAGACTAGATCTTGGCATCCCCAATGCATCTCCGCTCATCGATGCCATTGGAGGCTTCGATGGAGGATCGGAGATGTCGCTCTCGCTCAAGCCGGAGCACCTGAAGCGCTACAAGGACATCGCGCGGCTGCTGATGCTGCATGGGCGCAGCGGTCTCAAACAGACGGCCGGTGCCGAGTTGCCTCTTGACGACGAACCCGGGGAGGCCACTGCCACAGGCGGCGATCCGGAGCAGCTCGCCAAGGACTTGGAAGCGCTTGGACCCACCTTCATCAAGCTTGGCCAGCTCCTGTCGACGCGCTCGGATCTGCTGCCCGTGCCATACCTCGATGCTCTCGCTCGCCTGCAGGACAAGGTCGAGCCCTTCTCTTTCGCCGAGGTCGAGGAGATCGTTGCGGCAGAGCTGGGAGTGCGGCTTTCCAAGGCCTTCGAGGACTTCGAGTCGGAGCCCCTGGCGGCGGCCTCTCTGGGGCAGGTGCACCGGGCAAGGATGCGCGATGGCCGGCAAGTGGCGGTCAAGGTGCAGCGGCCAGGCATTCAGAAGGTGATACTGAACGACCTGGAAGCCTTTGAACAGATTGCCGGCGTCGTCGACCGGCACACGGACGTCGGCCGGCGCTTTGCATTCCGCGACATGCTGCAAGAGTTCCGCAAGACCCTGCTGCGGGAGCTCGATTACCGGCTCGAAGCGCAGAACCTCACGCTGCTCGCCGCCAACCTCAAGAAGTACGAGCGCCTCGTGGTCCCCAAGCCGGTGGACGGCTACACGACGTCACGTGTGTTGACGATGGATTTCGTGCAGGGAACGAAGATCACCGACCTCTCGCCGCTGGCCCGCATCGATATCGACGGCCGCGCGCTGGCCGAGGATCTCTGCCGAGCCTATCTCGATCAAATCCTCGTCGACGGCTTCTTTCACGCCGATCCGCATCCGGGTAACTTGCAGGTGACGCCGGATGGCCGGCTCGCCCTTCTCGATCTCGGTATGGTGGCGCGAGTCGATCCGGCGATGCAGGAAAACCTGCTGAAGCTCCTGCTCGCCATTTCCGCGGGACGCGGCCAAGAGGTGGCCCAGATCATCCTCAAGATCGGCACCCAGCTTCCGGACTATGACGAGGTACGGTTCCGGCGCGAGGTGGCGGACATGGTGGGCGTCTACCAGGGCGTCTCGGGCGAGCAGCTTCAAGCAGGACGGACACTGGTTCGCCTGGCCCGTCTGTCGGCCGAGCAAGGCGTCCGTCCCGCTCCGGAGCTGACCATCATGGGACGGGCTCTCCTGCATCTCGACCTCTCCGCCCGTTGCCTCGATCCGGAGTTCGATCCCAATCAGATCCTGCATAGCTTCAGCGACTCCCTGATGCGTCGCCACATGTTGAAAAAGTTTTCGCCGGGCAATCTCTTCGCGTCGGCTTTGGAGCTTCAGGAGTTCACGCAGCAGCTTCCGGGGCGGATGAATTCAGTGCTGGACAATCTGGCCGGCAACAATATCCAGGTCAAGGTGGACGCTTTTGATGAAACCCGTCTGATGGACAACCTGCAGAAGATTGCCAACCGCATCGCGCTGGGTCTGGTGCTGGCGGCTCTCATCGTGGGCGCGGCGTTGATGATGCAGGTACCGACGTCCTTTCGGCTCTTCGGCTATCCGGGCTTCGCCATGCTCCTTTTCCTGATGGCGGCGGCGTGCGGCTTCGTTCTCGTCTTGAGCGTCTTTTTCTATGACGACTGGCGGGTGTGGCGCAACCGGAGCCAGTGACCAAGAACCCGAGTTGTTGAGCGCTGTCCCGTTCGGATATCGTTCTGGCGGAGGATCGGAGCTTCATGAGAAATTCGCGCACCCTGAGGGTGAGTGCGGCACTGGCGCTGGCGGTCTTGCTCCTGGGCGGAAGCGAAGCCTGGCCCCGGTCGCGGCATTCGCGCCAAGGATCAGGGCGGCGGACGGCGGAGGAGTGGAGCCGCACCTCGCCGCCGATCAACGTCACCCACATCTTCGAAGGCGAGATCAACTCACGGGGCAAGCCGGTGGGATTTCATTCGCGGCCGGGCGGCCGGGATCCGCAGGGGGCGCGGCTGGTGCGAGTGATCGACCGGCCCAACCGGGCCGGGGTCTACACCGCCGACGTGGAGATCCGCTCCGGCGCGGACTGGCTTGCCAAGCGCTCGACGCTGTATCCCGATCGCTTGGACCGCAACGGTGTAGTCCAGGCGGTCCTCCATGCTTTTGCGGAGCGCACCACTGGCGACGCGGAAAAATTCCGCGGCCCCTCGGGTCAAGGTTTCACCGTCGAGGGTTACTTCCAGAACGGCCGCATCAATACGGCTTATCCCATCTTTACCCGCAATTGAGGCACGGAAAACGAGTAATGCAAATTGAATACTTCCGGGACCGCGAGGGCGATCCCCGCGCTCGTGGCACAGGTCGTGGCGCACGGTTGGCCGGCTTCCTTGAAAGCGATCTTCAGGGCAGCGGCAAAGGGGGGCGCGCCATCCTGCGCGCCATCGACCGCATCGAGGCCGGCAAGCTCGATCGCCAGGAGATCACCGGCAACTCCTACACTCTCACTCTCTCGTCTGCGGGAGCCTCTCTGGTCAACGAGAACACCGAGGATGCCAAGCCCTTCGAGCTTTCCCTTGCCGAGCTCAAGGAGGCAGTCGCCAATTGGACAGCCTTTGTCGACGAAGGTTAGCTCGGCGGCGGTAAGGGAAAGTCGAAGCTTGGATAGCCGCCCGGGCCGGCCATGAGCTGGAGCATGACGGATTCCAGCTCCCGCAGGCTGGGAGTCTCCATCAGCACCTGGCGTTCGGCGGGAGAAAGTGGAATGGCATGAGCGATGGCGGTGACGATCTCCGTGCCTGCCATGTTGTCCATGATGGTGAGGTCGAGCTCCGAATCGTTGGATTCGATGCGTTGCCGCACGAGGTTCTTGAGGACGAGGAACTCCAGCTCCTCCTCGACGAGATCAGGATCGTCCACGAACTCCCCATAATCCACCACCACCCGCCGGTAACCGCGGTCACAGGGCGCTTCGCCCACCACTCGAAAGCGGATGATGCCTCCGGCCAGCACCAGATACTGGTCGGGTTCCGGTTCGTGAGTCTCGCCGATATAGCCCAGGCATCCCACAGCGTAGACGGCGGGCTCGCCGTCCAGGGGAGCTGACCCGAAGGCCGTTTGCAGCGGTTGGACGACGGCGATGTAGCGGTCGGCGTCGAGAGCGTCGTCCACGAGATTGCGGCTAGCTGGCCCGTCGGTGAGGAAAGGCACGACCGTCCCCGGCAGCAGCAGTGGCTGTTCCAGAGCGAACAGGGGGAGAATGGTCGGTAACTCTTCCGGCTTCACGTGCCGCTATGCTTTCAGACCTTCCGGCTGAGCGCAACGTGCGGCGACTTCCCGGGAAGGAAAGGAGACTCGCCCGAGCAGAAAAGCGACTTCCCGAGAGGAAAAGGAGCTCACCCCAAGGAAAAAGGAGCTTACCCGAGCCGGAAAGGAGCTGACCCGAGGGGAAAAGGAGCTCACCCAGAGGGAAAGGGAGCTGACCCGAGACGGAAAGGAGCTCACCCGAAGGGGAAAGGAGCTCACCCGAAGGGGAAAGGAGCTCACCCGAGACGAAAAGGAGCTCACCGGGAGGGGAAGGGAGCTGACCCGAGGCGAAAGGAGCTCACCCGAGCAGAAAAGCGACTTCCCGAGACGAAAAGGAGCCGACCGGAGGGCAAAAGGAGCTCACCCGAAGGGGAAGGGAGCTAGTTGACCTGGGATTGGAGACCGTCCGGCGTGGTGGTGAGGAAGTTCACGGCGAGGAGAGCGAAGAGCAGCTCCAGCAGGGCGCGGAAGGTGGGCGCTTCGAGCAGGGCTTGCTTCTCCGAGAGGGCGAAAGGCATGGTCTGGGCCATCAGACGGATGATCTGGCGCGGCGGCATCGCCTCCAGATAGCTCAGATCACCCGGAGTCTGCTTCTTCCCGATCTGGACGAGGGCCGCCTTGATGCGTTCCAGGTTCCAGCCTTCGAGATCCTCCGGCCGTTCGCCGAGGTCGGAGGCGAATTCCTGGTAGTCGACCTCGGCGCGCGGGACGTCCTCCCTGCCGGCGACGGGCAACTCTCGCAGAACGCGAAAGCGGATCACACCCTCGAAAAGGACGTTGAGACCGTCCCCGTCGCGCTCGAGCTCGTGGACCTGAGCCAGACAACCCACGTCCTGGAACTGCCGGTCGCCACTGGATCCTCGGGACAGGATGAACCCCAAGTAGCCGTCCGCCGCGGCGAGCGATTCCGCCAGCTCCATATACCGTTCGTCCGTCAGCACCAGCGGCAGCGTCGTCTCCGGCAGGAGAATGAAGCGGTTCACCATCAGCAGCGGGATGGTCTTTGGCAGGTCTTCGAGCCGCAGGTCGGAAGCCATGGCGGGGGATGATAGCAGGGGGTGAAAATGAAAGCCCGGTCGTGAGGCCGGGCTTGTCGATTTTCAGGGAAACCTGAGCCGGGATCACACGCCCACCGCGACCTCCGCCTCCTTGGGATTTTCGATCTCCACGCCGAGCGCTCCACCTTTGACGTCAACGCGGAGGAGGGCTCCGTCGTGAACGTCGCCGGCGATCAGGGCGCGGCCGATCTTCGATTCGAGCTCGTGCTGCAGGAAGCGCTTCAGCGGCCGGGCGCCGTAGACGGGATCGAAGCCTTGACGGGCGACGAGTACGCGGGCGGGCTCGGAGAGCTCCAGGCGGATTCCACGGTCGGCTAGACGCTTTCTGAGGTCCTCGGTCTGCAGATCGACGATGCGCTCGATCTCGGGCAGCGTCAGGGTGCGGAAGAGCACGATGTCGTCCACCCGGTTGAGGAACTCGGGCCGGAAGTGACTGCGCAGCTCGCGCAGCACGGCGTCCCGGGCCTTTTCGGAGATCTCACCCGACGGCGTCATGCCCTCCAGCAGGTGATGGGAGCCGATGTTCGAGGTCATGATGATGACGGTGTTCTTGAAGTCCACTGTGCGCCCCTGAGAATCGGTCACCCGGCCGTCGTCGAGGATCTGGAGGAGCACGTTGAAGACGTCGTGGTGCGCCTTTTCTATCTCGTCGAAGAGGATGACGGAGTAGGGCTTGCGCCGTACCGCCTCGGTGAGCTGGCCGCCTTCCTCGTAGCCGACGTAGCCCGGAGGGGCGCCGATCAGCCGCGAGACGTTGTGACGCTCCATGTACTCGCTCATGTCGATGCGGATCAGGTTGTCCTCGCTATCAAAGAGCGATTGGGCCAGCGTCTTGGCGAGCTCGGTCTTGCCGACGCCGGTGGGTCCCAAGAAGATGAAGGAGCCAATGGGACGCCGCGGGTCCTTGATCCCCGAACGGGCGCGAATGACGGCGTCCGCCACCAGGCGCACGGCCTCGTCCTGGCCCACCACTCGCTGGTGAAGAATCTCGTCGAGCCGCAGCAGCTTGTCCCGCTCGCCTTCCACCAGCCGGGTCACCGGGATTCCCGTCCAGCGGGAGACGATCTCGGCCACCTCCTCTTCCGTGACCTCCTCGCGCAGCAGCTTGCCGCCGCTCTTGTGTTTCTCGGCGAGCATCGCCTCCTTCTCCCGGAGCTGGGCCTCGAGCTGGGGGAGCTTGCCGTAACGCAGCTCGGCGCTCTTGTTGAGGTCGTACTGCCGCTCCGAGACCTCGATCTCCTGGCGCACCTGCTCGAGCTGCTCGCGCAGGCCCCGCACCTCCTCGATCGACTGTTTCTCGGCCTCCCATTGTGCACGCATGGCGTCGGCCTGGGCCTTCAGGTCCGCCAGCTCCCGGCGGAGATCCTCCAGCCGCTCCCGGCTCGCTTTGTCTTTCTCCTTCTTGAGCGCCGCCTCTTCGATTTCGAGCTGCATGACCCGGCGGGTGACCGCGTCGAGCTCCTGCGGCATCGAGTCGATCTCGGTACGGATCATGGCGCAAGACTCGTCGATCAGGTCGATGGCTTTGTCCGGCAGGAAGCGGTCGGAGATATAGCGGTTCGAGAGCACGGCCGCCGCCACCAGGGCGTTGTCCTGAATGCGTACGCCGTGGTGCACCTCGAAGCGCTCGCGCAGGCCGCGCAGGATGGAGACCGTGTCCTCGACGGTCGGCGGCTCGACCATCACCGGCTGGAAGCGCCGCTCAAGGGCGGCGTCCTTCTCGATGTTCTTGCGGTACTCGTCGAGCGTGGTGGCGCCGATGCAGTGCAACTCGCCGCGGGCCAGCATGGGCTTCAGCAGATTGCCGGCGTCGGGCGAGCCCTCGGTCTTGCCGGCGCCGACGATGGTGTGGATCTCGTCGATGAACAACAGGATGCGCCCCTCGCTCTGCTTGATCTCGTTGAGCACCGCCTTGAGGCGCTCCTCGA
>Ga0134121_10000404_pt1 | contig 50848 bp, 51 predicted proteins | sample KB301_FD_96463 | JGI IMG/M metagenome (GOLD analysis project Ga0134121, IMG submission 96463) | Terrestrial soil microbial communities without Nitrogen fertilizer from Kellogg Biological Station, Michigan, USA - KB3-0-1 | ecosystem: Environmental > Terrestrial > Soil > Unclassified ...
TCCGTCGGCTATGCGGTTCTGAAGGTGGACAGGGCCGAAACGGTCGATGAAGTTGTATTCGCTCAAAAAGGCGATCTCCAACTGCTCGGCGCGCGCGCGTTGGAAGGGTTGAATTTGAAAATGGATTCACGCCGTAAGAAACTCGTGGCGGCGGGCCCAATCATTGTTGCTACCGCCGTGCCGCCGCAGTTCGGGCGGTTGATACGCGTACCGCTTCAAACTCCGAAAGTACGGCATAAGACCGCTAAGAAGATTTCCACGAAACGCCGGGTGAATCCAAAGTCAAAGACTTAAGCGGCCGGCGGACTCGACCATGCTCCGGTAAAGGATGGCTGCGGAAACAGCGCAGATGGCGATCAAGGTTGCAACTGGCATTGCGGTGCCGCCCCTGACAGCGCCAATGACTGAGGCAGAAGTTGCGGCCAGCGTGAACTGAATGACGCCGATCATCGCAGATGCGCTACCGGCCTTTTTACCGTGGGGCGCCATCGCCATCGCGGTAATGTTGGGAAAGAGACAGCCGACAGAAGCGACGTAAATAAAAAGAAAGATCGCCACGCCATAAAGCTGAAGAACACCAGTCCAGACTCCTGCAAACAACAAAACGCCGGATGCGACCTGAACCAAGAGCACTTTCCTGATAATCGCATCGCTCGTAAAATACCGCACCAACCTCGCGTTGAGTTGGGCCGCGAGAACCAGTCCCAGCGCATTCGCTCCGAAGAAATAGCCGAAATGCGCCGTTGTTACGTGAAAGTGTTCGATGAAGATGTATGGCGAGCCCACGATATAGGCGAACATCCCTGCCATTGCCATGCCGCCGGTCAGAACGTAACCAAGAAAGTCGCGATCGCGAAGAAGTTCCCCATAGATTCGAACCACATTCGCAATGACCAGCTTCTTGTGCCGGTCTCGATGTGTTTCGTGCAGCCGGACCAGAACACCAATCAGACCAGCGGCGCCAAGAGCCGCAATGACCCAAAAGATCGTCCGCCACGGGTACCACTGCAGAATCTGTCCGCCCAGCAGAGGCGCGAGTACTGGAGAAACTCCCATGACGAGCACCAAGAGTGAAAACACCTGGACCGCTTCGCGCGGTTCAAACAGATCGCGGACAACCGCTCTTGCCAGCACCTGGCCGGAACAAGCGCCAAGCGCTTGAAAGAAGCGCACCACAATCAGGAAATTCATGGAAGGCGCCAGCGCACAAGCGATGGAGGCGAAAACGAAGATCGTCAGGCCGGCGTATAGAGGACGGGTTCGACCAAAGCGATCGGAGAGCGGCCCGTAGAAGCCCTGGCCGATAGCAAGCCCCAGAAAGAACGATGCAACAGAAAGCTGGACGTGTCCCGGAGAGGCGCCGAACTCGTCACCAAGCGCAGGCAGCGCCGGCAGATACATATCGATAGAGACCGGAGCAAAGGCCGTCACCGCCCCAAGAAGAACGATCAATTCGAAATGGCGGAGCCGTTTGGAAGAGTTCACGGGGACATCATGATAGATACACTGTGCTTTTTTCACACCTGAGAATTTCAGGCACAGTGTGGCGAGGTCTGGCGTAGGGAAATCAATATTTTGGTTGTTGGCATTCGGCATGCTAGATTTCGCACACATCTATGGTGCGCACCTTACTGTCCGCCGTCCTGGTGTTGCTCGCGCAGGCTCCGTCACAACAATCGAATGCGCCGGTTCTCGCCACGGCTTCCATCGAAGGCATTGTGGTGCAGCAAGGAACTACGAATTCGATCGCCGGTGCGGATGTCGAATTGAGCCGCGTGGAAGGAACGCCGAAAGCGCCGATGGATCCGGCGGTATCGAATGCATTCGCACAGGTTATTCAAGGCGGTGGCCCGTCGGGTCCCGTGCCGCCACCACAACTTGCGCCCGAAGTGAGATACGCGAAAACCGGAGCCGACGGAAAGTTCGTCTTCAAGGATCTCAAGGAAGGCAAGTACCGGCTCGTTTCCATCAAGATCGGCGGCACGTACAATCCCGCCGAATACGGCCAGCACGATCCGCGGCAGCGCGGTCTCAACTTCCTGCTTCCCGAAGGTCAGGCTATGACCGGCGTCCGGCTCGAGATGGTTGCAACCGGAGCGATCTCCGGCCGTATCGTCGATGCGGACGGCGAGCCGATGGGCCACGTCAGTGTCATGGCTCTGGAACCGCAGATCCAGCAAGCGCAGCGGGTGTTCAACATCATGCAGGCGTCCTACACCGATGAGCATGGCGACTACCGCTTGTTCTGGCTGCCGCCCGGACGCTATTACGTTGCCGCAAAAGTTGAAGATCTTCAGAAACGGTCAATTCCCGCCGACGAAATTCCCCCAGGCCGACGCGGCCCGTATACGCGCGCCGAAACACCTGTGGTAATCCGTCATACGCTTCCTACCGGAGAGGTCGTCGAGGACGCGTATGCGTTGGTCTATAACGGCGGACCGATCGATCCGGATCAGGCTCGGCCGGTCGACGTTCGTCCGGGCGCGACATCCTTCGGCATCGATATCCCGATGGCAGCGGGCCGGGTGCGATCGCATCACATCCGGGGACTGGTAATTGATTCCACCGGACAGCCGGCAAAGGCCGCTTCGGTCACGGCGATCCCACGCCAGTTCAGCGCGGACGTTCTTTTCCTTCGCGGTTCATCCGATGCCAATGGCGCGTTCGACCTGGCAGGCGCCGTGCCGGGCAGTTATTCGATCTTCGCATCCACGGTTGAGGCTCCACTCGTACCCGCATCCACCGGCGCGGCTCCGCCCGTAAACCAGACTCCTGTTCCCGCACTGGGCTACCTTCCCGTCGACATGGGCAACAGCGATGTAGAGAATGTGCGCATCCCCACTACTCGGGGATTCACTCTTTCCGGACGTGTGAGCGTCGAAGGAAACGCTGCGGGCAACGCCCCGGATATGCGCAATGTTCGGATTGTACTCACGCGCGATCCGGATATCGTCGGGGCGCCTGCCGGACTGATGGCGCTTCCCCCCTTGCCGCCGGGCACGCCTGCAACATCGAGACTCGCCAACGGCCAGCCGGATGGAACCGGCGTTTTTTCTCTGCTGGTAGCGCCTGGTGATTATCGCGTGACGGTGAACGGCCTTCCGAACACCTACGTCAAATCGATTCGCATCGCCGGCGCCGACGTGCTGTCCAACGGTTTTCGCCTCGCAACCGCCACGCAGAATCCGCTCGAAATTGTCATGGGCGCCGATGGAGGCGAAGTCAGCGCCACACTCACCAACGACCGGATGGAACTCGTCACAAATGCCGTGATCGCTCTAGTTCCGGATTCGCCCATCAATCGGCGGAGAGCGGGTGCTTACCGAAGTGGCACGACCGATGGCAACGGCAAGTTCCGAATAACGGCGGTTCCGCCCGGCACCTACAAGGTCTTTGGCTGGGAATACACCGCACCGGGTTCCTGGCAGGATCCGGAATTCCTGAGGCCATATGAATCCGCTGGAAAAACGATCACGGTGACAGAAAACGGAAAGGTCGATGTGCCGCTGACGGTTCTTCCGCTGCGGCAATGATGTTATGAAAACGTTCCGAATTGTTCTTCTCGTTCTGATTGCTCGGGCCATCGTCGGGCAGCAGCCTGCGCCGGCTTCCGTCAGTGGCGTGATCGTGTCTGCAGGCTCCAACACGCCGCTGTCGAAGGCAAGCGTCGAAGTGCGCAACCTCGATGGCACGACCGTTGTGACGCGGATCGTCACCGATCGCGAAGGACAGTTCGTTATTCAGGGCATCCGTCCCGGCAGTTATCGATTGGTTGCGACTCGTGACGGTTACGTCAATGCCGAATACGGCCAACGTCAGCCGGGAAGCCCCGCTTTGAATCTGACTCTGACGTCCGGACAGGCCCTCACCGGTGTGCGGCTGGCAATGACGCAGGGCGGTGTGATTTCCGGACACATCACCGACAAGGGTCAGCCGGTCGGAATCGCCGATGTTGTGGCATTAAAAATCTCGTACGTCGATGGCCTGCCGACATTGACGGAAGTGCTGTCCTCCAAGACCGACGATCTCGGCGCCTACCATATTTTCTGGCTGCCGCCGGGACGCTACTACCTGGTGACGGTAATCTGGGACTCTGCAGCGCAGACGTTTCCGGTGTATGTCACACCGGATGGTCCGGATCGCGGGGCGGACTACATCCAGCGCCGGACCATTCGCGCGGTTCTGAATCGCGCGATTGGCAGCGGCGCCGCGGACGACGAAGCGCATGTGCCGATCTATTTCCCCAATACTCCGGATCCGCAATCGGCCACGGCGATCGAAATCCGGCCGGGTTCGGACGTTCGCAACATCGACATCAACGCCAGTCCACTTCCGATTCGACATGTTCGCGGACGCATCACCGGACTTCCTCCGAACATGAAGGAACGGCCGGAGGTGATCCTGTTTCCGCTCGGCCCGCGCCTGAGCGCTACAGACAGCATCTTTATCAACGAGGGCCAGGGCGATTTCAGCGGGACCTTCGATCTCGCCAGAGTTCCCGCCGGGTCCTACATGCTGTTTGGCGGAACCAGTGACGGAAAACAGATCGGCCGCCTCCCGGTCACCATGAGGGAACAGGACCTTGATGTGGTTGTTCCATTGGCCGGCACCATCCAGGCAAACGGCCGAATGACCATCGAGAGCCAGCCGGGAACTCCGCCTCCCGGCCCGCAGATGAAAGATTTCCAGGTCATGATTCGTGCGGACTCCATCAACGAAGGTGAATCTCAGGCAGTGAGCGGCGATGGTACGTTCAAATTTACGGATATTCCTCTCTGGGACTATCGGGTCCTGGTGTCGCCTTTGCTGATACCGGCAGGACAGAAACCACCGTACGTGCCACCAGCCTTGCAATCCAGCTACGTGAAGTCCATCAAGATGGGCGAGGTCGATTTGCTGAACAGTGGACTCCACATCGAAGGTCCACTGCCAGGCCCGATCGAAGTGGTCATCGGCACCGATGCCGGCGTTGTGGAAGGCCGCGTCATCAATGATCGGCAGCAGGCGGTCGCATCGATCTGGGTCTCGCTGATTCCCGACAGCAGCTTGCGGTATCGCGTGAATCACCAGTTTGTGTCCACCAATGCCGATGGCCGCTTTCAGTTTCAGGGCGTCGCTCCCGGCGACTACCGTCTCTTCGCCATCGAAGAAGCCGAAAGGGGCTCGTGGCAGGATCCCGGATTCATGCGCGACTACGAGAACCGCGGAACATCCGTTCGTATCGGCGCCAACGGCAGAGCCACGATGGATGTCGTCTCCATTCCCCCACGAAACTAAGTACTGGTGAAGAATTCGGCTTACCTTATAAAATCTCCTGAACGAAAAACGTCGAGGAGAACCCTATGCAAAAAAGATTCATAACGATGATGTCGATCGTGCTGATTGCGGTATTTGCAGTCAGCATGACTATGGTGAACGCTCAAGCCCGGGCTGGCGGCGCTCCGGCAGCGGGAGCTCAAGGAGGACGTGGCGGCGCTCCAGGCGGTGCTCCGGGCGGCGGGCAAGGTGCCGGGCGCGGAGGACGCGGCGGGGGCGGTCCGGGTATGGCCCTCACCAGCACCGCATGGCCGGACGGCGGAGAGATTCCTCTGAAACATGCGGGAGGAGCGGCAGGACAAAGCATTTCGCCGCCGTTGTCCTGGACGAATGCGCCCATGGGAACCGTCGAGTTCGTTCTGATCATGAACGATCCCGAACCCGTGCAGCCCGCCCTCTCAGCGACCGGAGACATTCTGCACTGGCTGGTTGCCAAGATCCCCGCCACGGCGACCTCGCTTCCAGAAGGCGCCGGAGCGGCCAATTCCACAACCCTCCCCGCAGGAGCCGTCCAGGTTCAAACATACCGAGGTCCCGGAGCCGGAGCCGCGGGACCACGCCATCACTACACGCTGACGCTCTATGCCCTGAACGCCCCGCTGGATGCAGCAGCGATCGCCAGCCGCGCAACAGTGATGGCCGCAATGGAAGGCAAAGTATTAAACCGCGCCATCTTCGGTGGCCGGTTCATGCAGCCCCCGGCAGCGCCGTAGTCCGGGAATTGGGGCGGACACCAGATTCGAATTTCTGGAGCGTGGTGTCCGCCCCAATCGATACTCAAGTCTTTGCTTAACGCTTAACTTGTTTTCGAGAGGAGCCTCCGATGAAGGTTGTAACCTTGCTTGCTTTGCTTCTGGCTTTGATGCTTCCGTTGGGAATCACGGGACAGGCGCCTCGGGGCGGCCGGGCCGCGGCACCCCCATGCGTTCCCCAGGGCCAGGGCGGTGAGCAGTTCGTGTGCGACCAGACGGCTCCGGAAGATCTTGTCGTTGTCCCCGGATCGGAATGGATCGTTGCGACTTCCTATGGCGGGAGAGGCGGTCTCCGCATCGTCAATGTCAAAGAGAAGAAGTCGACAATAGCTTACCCGCTGCCAACCTCAAAAGAACAACTGGATAAGAAAATATACGATACCTGTCCCGGACCGCCGGATGCGGACGACAAGGCGACATTCACCACACATGGCGTCGCGCTTCGCGAAGGCAAGAATTCGCTGCATACGGTCTATACCGTTCACCATGGCAAGCGGGAATCCATTGAAGTCTTCGAATTGAATGCAAAGGCAAACCCGCCGTCACTGACGTGGGTCGGATGTGTCGTCGCGCCGGATCCGATTGGATTGAACGAGGTGCTGCCTCTGCCGGACGGCGGATTTATCGGGACGGATTTTCTCGCGCGCGGCGATGCTGCTGCGCGCAACAAGATGAGTGCAGGCGAAGTCAATGGCGCGCTCTGGGAATGGCACACCGGTAAGGGATGGACCAAAATACCGGGCAGCGAAGCGTCTGGCGCCAATGGGCTCGAGATTTCGAAAGACGGTAAGACGATCTACGTTGCGGGTTGGGGAAATCAATCGTTCTTCAGCCTGTCGCTCGGGCAGACGCCCGTGAAGCGGACCGATATCAAACTCGATTTCCGCCCGGACAACGTGCGCTGGGCCCCCGATGGCATGCTCTATGTAACGGGCCAGGGCGGAACGACCACAAACATCCTGAAGATCGATCCGAAAACGTTGAAGACGACGGAAGTTCTCACGCGGACGAACACGCCGGAGTTTGGCTCCGGTACGGTAACCGTGCAAGTGGGTAAGGAACTGTGGGTAGGTTCGTACACCGGCGATCGCATCGCAATCTTCCCGGCGAAATAAGGTAACGCACATGCTGAAGCGCACCATCAGCGGACTTGGGCTGGTCCTGGTCCTCGCGCTGACATGCTCGATGGCCGGCAGTGGGTGCTGATTCCTTCCGGCACAAAGCTCATCGCGTTTGCGCTGGCGAAGAACTGAGGTCTGAAGGCCAATTCGGGGCCGAATTCGGGGCCGTGCTACTCGAACCCCGAAATCTGAACTGTAGATTCGGGGTTCGAGTATCACGGCCCCGAATTCACCTTCTTAGTTCAGGCAAGGTGGATGGTCGATGATTTGCGCGGCCCTGGCCTTGAATGCTTTTACCCAATCGTCGGCGGAATAATGTTTGCCGTGGTCGTCGTAATCCTGGATATGTGCGGCATCGAAAATGTCGCGCAGTTTGGATTCATGCTGGATGAGATTGCTCAGAAGGTCCGCCAGGAATTTCCTTCCAGCCTCTGAGATTTGAGGGTCCGACAGGCCACGACCGTTGCCGACGTTCATGTTCAGATCGCCGATGCAACGCGCACTGTCCAACCAAACCGAGGCAGCAGACCACGTTTTCAGATTCAAGGGATGAACGCTCATCCCGCCGGTTCCCAGCGTGCTGCCAAAATCCTTTACATACAGGAATGGATCGTTGCAAATGCCGTCGGAGTCAAAGACGGTGAGGCACATCAGATTATTTTGAATGGCTTTGCTATCGCCATGTTCGAGAAAAACGGCGAACAATTTCAAAGCATCGCTCTGAGCGTGTCGTTCCGGATCGGTGATGTATTTCAGTTCGTCCCAATACCAACCGGCGATGTCCTTGCCTTTATCCTTCGGGTAACGGGTTTCTTCCGAATATATGCCGTCGCCCCCGGGAAGACTGGTTTCAATACTGACCTGTGTAAAGATCTGCTCTCCTTTAGCCGGGCCTTTTTGATGAAATGGATCGCGGGAACAGCCGCGGCAGATGACCTTACGGACAGGGGTCTCAATTTCGGAACCAAAACCAAGAATCCAGGCCAGACGGGTGGTAATGACGTCCGAGAAAGTCTTCACGGAATTGTAGCGGACCTTGATTTTCTTAAGTTTGATGTCGACCGGGTTGTTATTCGAGTCTGTGGCTCGAGTAAAATCACAATGAAACTTATTGGTTGTTCCTCCTAATTCTTCCTGGATGTACTGACACTCAACGGTGGAGTCATTGGGAAGTATCTTGCTCGCACCCTTCGAATCGACAATCTGCCGTCCGGCTCGCGCATCAACCCGATCCAGGTCGACCGGCTGCCAGAGTGCCGCCCGCCGGATATAGTTCTGCCGCGTATTCGGGTCCACATAGGCGATGCCGTTTTCTACTTTTTCAATGCCCCCCAAATCCGGTTTATGGTCGATCTGTGGTTCTACCCCGCCAGCCAGAGCAATTCCGGCCGTTACCGCAAGAAACAAAAAATGCACCTTGAACCTCGACCCTCTTGGTGATCAGTCACCTGTCTGGATATATGAAACAGCCCATTGGACAGTGTTGCATCAACAGTCTGCTCCCATTCGATTCGAATGCGTGTTCAATAGGGCACAGTTCAGCGAAATACTGATGGCGGCCTTCCTCTCACCATCGTGTTGACATTTTGCTTGCGGCCGCTGCCTTTTTCGTAATATATGGTTTCGATATCGGAAGCATATTCCGTAATGGAGGGCGCATGGCCGGGACTCGAAAAGAGAGAATGGATCTGTTGCGGGGGACGCTGGACCTGCTGATTCTCCGCACGCTGGAATTGCAGCCGCTGCATGGCATCGCCATATCCGATCGCATCCGGCAGGCGACGCGCGGCGCGTTCCACATTCAGGCGGGATCGCTGTTTCCGGCGCTGCACCGGCTCGAGCAGGAAGGCTGGATCGCCGGTCAGTGGACCACTAACGACAACGCACGCCGCATCAAGTCCTATACGCTCACGGCTGCGGGCCGCAAACAGCTGTCCGCAGAGAAACGGGTCTGGGAACGTATTGTCGTTGCGGTGACCCAGGTACTGGAAACCAGTTAGGAGGCCTCATGCCATTTCTTTCGAGAGTGATGAGCTTCTGGAGAAACATCTTTCGACGCCGCAAGGTCGAACAGGATTTGAATGATGAGCTGATGGCTTATGTCGAGGAAGTCACCGAACGTCATCTTCGCGCGGGCATGACGGCAGACGCGGCACGCGAAGCCGCGCTTTTGGAAGTCGGCGGCCTGGATGGGCTGAAGCAGCAGATCCGGCAACAGCACATCGGAATCCGTGGGCTACGAAAACTTGCGGCATTTGCAGGCGTGGCGGTGGTGTTTTTCTCGGCGGGCATTGGATCAACACTGGCGGTGACCCGGTGGAAGGAGTCGCGTGCCCAATCGACACACACCGAAACTTCCGCCGTGAAGTCGGATGCAAGCGTCAATCGGGTTCCCCGCTATCCATCGAATGTGATGTTTTATACTTCCGAAGGCAACGCTTTTGCTGAGGTCTCAAGTTCCATTCCGATCTGTGTAGGGCCGAACTGTTCTCGATGGCCGTCGCTCGAAGGTCTACTCTCCGAAAAGAAAACGCAGGCTCCGCTCGCCAATGTGGAAGTGACACTTGTGCCCGCTCCACCTCCGCCAGTGCTGCCGCATTTTACCAGGACGGATGAATATGGCCGATTCAACTTCAACGCTCTTCCAGGAAGCACTTTTCGACTGATTGTCAAATCCAGGGGAGTCGATATACCGATCAACACGAGAGCCGGAGCAGTCAGTGTTGCGGTCCCCACAGACGCGCCTTACTCGGTGTCCGTGACTCGCAAGGATGGGACGCAGGTCGAAGGACACAATCCCGAGAAGCTTAAGTTGACGGGGATTGTGTCGTTCGGGAAACCCAGTACTCCCGGGTTTCTGCCTTCGAATTTCCGAATTCTCGAATACGACAAAGGAACCGTGGAACTGAAAATCCCAAATCAAGCTAAGCCTTAGTGGGTCATTTCATAAGCACAGTAACGAATTCTTTACCCCTCACCCGCCGCTTCGCGGCACCCTCTCCCTTCGGGAGAGGAACTCTTCTCCCGAAGGGAGCACATCGGAATAGGCAGGCTAAAACGCCCACTCTGACTGAAATTTTACAAAGTTTTTGCCGGCATCTGACCACCGCTCTCAGGCGATAGTGTTCAATCCGACCAGAGGCAAGGAAGGGAGAAATCGCATGATCACGCAAACGATACGGAAGACGGTGACTCTGGTGGCGGCCTTTGGAATTCTGTTCGGCTCACAAGCGCTTCAAGCGGCCGAACAGGTAAAGGTCGACGTCGCTCTGGCAAAACCTTATCTGCTGGCCGGTCAAAAGCAGACCAACTACTTAAGGGTAGGGTTAACGGGAATTCCCATCAACGACTCCGGACGGCGGACTCCGGTCAATGTGGCGATCGTGCTCGACAAGTCGGGTTCGATGACGGGCGAGAAACTGCGCAAGGCAAAAGAAGCCGCCCTCACGTCTATCGGCCGTCTTGGACCGAACGACATCGTCTCGGTGATCGCGTACGACGACGCGGTGAACGTGCTGATTCCCGCAACCAAGATGTCGGACCCGCTTGTTCTCCGGGCCGCGATCGAACGGTTGTCGGCCGGAGGCAACACTGCCCTGTTCGCCGGGGTCAGCAAGGCCGCGGCAGAAGTTCGTAAATTTCTCGACCGGCAAAGGGTGAACCGCATCATTCTGCTCTCCGATGGCCAGGCGAATGTCGGCCCGAGCTCACCGACCGACCTTGGAAACCTGGGCGCGTCCTTGATTAAGGAAGGGATTTCGGTTACGACGTTGGGACTCGGACTCGACTACAACGAAGATCTCATGACGCAACTGGCCCGCAAGAGCGACGGCAATCACTACTTCATTGAGAACTCTGCAGATCTGGCCCGTCAGTTCGGATATGAATTCGACGATGTCCTCTCCGTGGTCGCACAGGAGGTCACCGTCCGTATCACCTGCGCCGAAGGCGTCCGGCCCATCCGTGTGCTGGGGCGGGAAGCCGATATCACGGGCCAGACCGTGACGACCTACCTCAATCAGGTCTACGGCAAACAGGAGAAGTATGTTCTGCTCGAAGTGGAAGTCCCCGCCGAACGGGATGGAATCATGCGGAACGCCGCTGAAGTGAATGTAAGCTACGTCAACATGGCTTCCAGCAGCCCCGAACGAATCGCGCGAGCGGTATCCGCGCGCTTCACGGGATCGGCAAGCCTCGTCGAGGCAAATACGAACCCTGCGGTAATGGCGTCCGCAATCGAGCAGATCGCTGTCGAGCGGAACAAGCTCGCGGTAACTCTGCGCGATCAGGGCAAGATCGAGGAAGCGCGCCGCACTCTGTTAGACAACGCCGCTTTCCTCAGCGAGAATGCAAAGAAGTACAACTCGAAGGAACTCGATGACTATGTCGGCAAAAACCGCGAGGACGCCAGTCATCTCGATCCCGCCGTCTGGGACGCGCAACGCAAAGCGATACTGAGCGAGCAGAATACACGACAGGGTCAGCAGGGACAGGGTCAAGCCAGGCCATAGGACAGGTCTCCGAGGTGAGACAACTTTTTGAAACCGAGACTGATTCTGATCCTCACACTGATCGTGCTGCTGCCGCTTGGAGCCCTCGGATGGCTCGGATGGCGGATGGCGCATCAGGAACGGGAAGTCATGGAGAACCGGTACCGTGAGGTGCTGACGGGGCGGCTGCGCGATCTCAATGCTGTTGTCCAGCGCTCTGTCGAGAAACACGAAACGGAACTTCTTCGCCTGCTGGATCGGGGTGACTACGACACTGGCAACCTTCGCGAACTGGTGCGCAAGAGCCCCTTCATCCATGCATTGTTCGTCCTGGATTCTGCAGGCAACCGCCGGCATCCACCTCCGGAGGGGCCGCTCACCGACAATGAGCGCGAATTCCTCGAACGGTCCGGACAGATCTGGCGCGACAAACAACTGTTCTACCGTTCGTCAGAACTTGCCGGCAAGAGTTCCAGCCACGGCTGGTACACCTGGTATTGGGGCAATGGCGTGAATCTCCTTTTCTGGGTGCGAGACGCGTCGGGCCGCGTGATCGGCGCGGAATGCGATCGCTCGCGAATGCTTTCGGACGTCATCGGCGAACTTCCAAACACCGATCCGTCCGATCCTAATCTGCAACAAGGACGCATCGTATTGGCTGGAGGAGACGGGGTTGCCGCTTACCAATGGGGCGCCTACGAACCCGCACCGAGCGAGCAGCCGCGCGTTCGAGTGGATCTCGACCGTCCACTCGATTCCTGGAGCCTGTCTTACTTTGCTCCACCGGCGGCGATCGATCGAACCTTTGGAGGGGGAATGTTGTTCAATCTAACTGCGGGTATGGTCGCCCTTGTACTCGCACTGATTGGGCTCGCCTCCTATTTCTATCGCGAAAGCACACGCGGGATGCGTGAAGCCGCTGAGCGCGTCAGCTTCGTGAATCAGGTCTCGCATGAATTGAAAACACCGCTGACCAACATCCGCATGTACGCCGAGTTGCTCGAACAAAGCCTTCCCGAAAATGACACGAAGGCTACCAAACATCTGGGAGTGATTGTCTCTGAGAGCCAGCGTCTCAGCCGGCTGATCGGTAACGTGCTGACGTTCGCTCGCAAGCAAAACAACAAACTGACCGTGCATCCCGAGGCGGGTAATGTCGATCAGTGCATTGTCTTTGTGCTCGATCGTTTCAAGGCATCGTTGGAGTCCAAGGGCGTGAAATGCGTCTTCACGGCTGGAGCGGGCGCCACCGTGGACTTCGATCGCGATGCCCTGGAGCAGATTCTTGGGAACTTGTTTTCCAACGTCGAAAAGTACGCTGCCGCTGGCGAATGGATGGAAGTCACCAGCCGCCAGAACGGCGCCAATACTTCAATCGTTGTCGCAGACCGCGGGCCGGGCATTCCGAAGGGTCAGTCCGAGAGAATCTTCGATCCGTTCTACCGTCTCAGCAACAAACTTTCAGACGGCGTCACGGGTACAGGCATTGGCCTTTCAATCGCGAGGGACCTGGCCCGGAAACACGGCGGCGATCTGAAGGCCGTCGCGGTAGCAGCCGGGGCCAGGTTCGAACTGGAACTGCTCACGCCGTCATCATCGCAAGGGAAGGAGCCGAACGTATGAAGGTCTTGATCGCCGAAGACGATCCTCATACCAGGGCCGGCCTGCGTGAGATTATGGAAGCCGAAGGGTATCAGGTCCTGACAGTGCAGGACGGCAAGGAGGCATTGCAGCTATTTGCGAAGGAATCGCCCGACTTTGTCTGTCTGGACATCATGATGCCCGGACTCAGTGGCTACGATGTGTGCCGGGAGATCCGGCGATCCGATCCGAACGTGCCCGTCATTTTCATCAGCGCCAAATCAGAAGAAATCGACACCGTCGTCGGCCTTGAACTCGGCGCGGACGATTTCATCGTCAAGCCATTCGGTGTCAAGGAAGTCGTGGCCCGAATCCGGGCCGTAACCCGGCGCCGTTTCGCCGCCACGCCTCCAGCCGCACTTCCGCCTTCGTTCAGGCTCGGCGACCTCAACGTTTTCCCTTCCGAGTTGCGCGCGCGGCGCGATGGGACAGTAATCGAACTGAGCCTCCGAGACGTCAAGATCCTCGCGCTGCTGCACGAAAACAAGGGCGCCGTGATTTCCCGCGATACGTTCTTCAATCGATGCTGGGGGCTGGATCACCTGCCCAATAGCCGCACGTTGGATCAACATATCGCTCAATTGCGCAAGCGCATCGAAATCGATGTGAAAAATCCGGCGATCGTTCTCACTGTCCATGGCGTGGGCTACCGGTACGACGACTGAGCCGCAAGGACTCGCTGCCGTGCATGTTCGAACTCCGGCGAGTTCACTACAGGGTGCTCCAGCGTTGGCAGGTATTCGATCTCGCTGAACAGATTCAGAAGACGTTCCTGTAGCGGCGGCTCCTTGCCGACAAGATCGGTTTTCTCCTCCGCGGTAAGCGAATCGAGAAAGCCCACGAAACCGCGCGGATCATAGCCGGCCTTCCACGCGTATTGAGCGCCGAGTTGATCGGCTTCCATTGGATATTTCTCGTTTGATCCGTTCAGGAGGCGGTCCACGATTCCGTTGAGCCCCTGCATCCCATAGCCGATGCCGTAGTTGGCGCCAGGACTGATGCCTCCGGTGAAGAGTCCTGTGGCGATTTGCGCGACGGGCATGAAGATTCTGGACGCCAGAGATCGCGTCGAAACCTGCGTGGCATGCTGCGCGGCGAGGCGTGCGATTTCGCGCGAAAGGACTCCGGCAAACTCCGCTTCGGAACGCGCCGAACCCAATACACCGGACGTGACAAAAACATAACCGGGGAGGGCGATAGCCTTTGGCTGAGCGCTATCGAGAACCGTCAGATGAAGGGGAACTTTCAGATCCGAATTCACCGCTATTTTCTCGGCGAGCCTCCGGACATAGAGTTGGACTTCCACATCCTGCAATTCCGGCGGAAGCCACCCGCCGGCCACCATTTGCCGCGCGGCCTGTTCGCCGGCCTCGATGTCCTTTTCAGGATGCTTAACGAGCTTCCGATAACCGATGTCCTCAACGTTGCCGTGACGCCGTTCACGAGCGCGTCCATCGTCGATCCGTCGTACGATTTTCGCGTGGCGATCCGGCCAGCGCCCGAGAAGCCACAGCTTCGCCAGCTGTGTCTCGTAGGCCGCAGGGATGGTATGTTCTCGTTCTCTGGTCTTGTCCTTAATGCTGCGTTCGAGTGAAGCGATGTCGGTGTGAAGCCTGGCCCGCCGATCGCTTGCCGCGGTTGTGTCGTAAGACGAACCCTTATTCAGGGCAGCCAACTCGCGACGCACGGCATCCAGCTCCTCCTTCCATTGCTTTTCCATTTTCCTGGAGTTATCGATCTTCTCGTCGCGCTCACGTTCGATCTTCGAGCGCAAGGCATGAAGTTCTGCGGCGGAGTACTCGGCCGGATTCCATTGTTCGAACAAGTCCGCATAAGGCCGCTGGATTTCTTCATCAAGAGGCAGAGCCGGATTCTGAACCGCAGGCAACGGAACAGCAAAAGCCAAAGAAAGCACAAGAATGCAGAACACAGGTCCTCCTTAAACGAACCTGCGTAGTTGACGAACCTTTATGAAAAACGTCAGTCCGGTTGGAATTAAGGCGTCCGATTTCGCGGAGATGTTGCTACTCGAGCAAAACGAATGGGCCCGCGTGCATCGCTTCGCTGTTAATCATCGCCGCTGCCCGCATGCTGATGCGCTCTGTTTCCCCGGCAAAGAGCCAGAGGACAACATGCGTGTGCAGATAAATGCTCATTTGAGCCGTTCGTCCCATCTTATGGTAGTGCGCAAGGATGAAATAATTAAGGCTCATCTCATGGAAGCGGAGCTCCAAACGGATTGAACATCGATCCAAGTCACGACGCCAGAGAAGAGCAAGAAAAGAACAATGACGATTGTTGCGAAAAGAACCTTCACTGTTTTATGAACTCTCATAACCGGATTCGAATCCCTATGGGACTCTTTAGCTTTTGCCGGAATACTCGCACCGCAGGGACACAGACCGTTACACGCCTTCGATTTTAAACCCTGCGTACTACCCATTTTTTGCGCCACTTGACCGGATCGAAAGTCTTCACATCCATGAGGCGTGCAGAATCGCCGACGATGGCGCCGGGACGCTTGATAAGGCTAGCGAGCTTATTGGGCGGCTCCGCCGGAACAATCAAAACCTTTCGGCCGCGCAGCTCAACCTCCACCGGCACGCCCTTCTCGATCACATCGTCGATCACACGGTACAGATTGGACCGCAGCTTGGTTGCGCTAATGGTCACTAAAATACCTCCCGAATTGCGTTCAGGATTTGGGGACAAAGAGGAAGTTCAAGTCTGGCCATCCCCTGCAATAAATATGAGAAGGATATAGAACCCGGTGATGAGAGTCCAATCGCGAATGGCGAATTGTCTATACTCTAATGATGGTCCGTCCAGGGTGGGTGAAATATCCGCTTCTTGTGGTGCTGGTGGCAGGAGCATGCTCGGCGTTATCAAGGCCGGGCTTTCGGTCCTTGAGTTCGGACGCGGATGAGTTGCCGCCGGTTCCTTACAACCATCTGCAGCAGATCGCCTCTCACAATTCCTATGAGCGTCCCGAGTCGATTTTCGACCAGCTCGTGGCGGGTCGCATTCGCTCGCTAGAACTCGATTTGCATCCGGGTATCTTCGAGAAGAAGCCATTGCCTCGGGAGTGGAGCGTCTATCACCAGGGCTCCAGAGAAGTGCGCGCGTCTCATTGCACTTACCTCTCACAGTGCCTCGATCAGCTGCTGGCCTTTCACCTGACAACACCGCATCACGAAGTGGTGACTGTTTTTCTTGAGCCGAAGGAAGGGTTTGAAGCCGGCACGGGCCATTCGCCGGACGATCTGGATTGGATTCTCCGAGGGCGCCTGGGTCCGTCGCTCCTGACTCCGGCGGAGATCTTGAAGCGCTGTCCTCACGCTTTCACCTTGAGGGAGGCGGTCGCCTTGCCAAATTGCGGCTGGCCATCGAGCCGGGACCTTCAAGGAAAGTTTATTTTCGTCTTGATGACGGCAGGCCCGGACGAGGAGAAGGCGGTGCGCGCCTATGCCCCGACCGCCGAGGCCGCTTTGAAAAGGGCTGCCTTTATCGCGCCAACTGCGACGGGCCGGGAGTCGCTGGAGTCGGCGACCGCAATGGCCGGAAAGAACTGGGCCATTTTTCTGAATACGAATGCAACTTCGATTCCAGCGGCAGCTGTTCCCAGGGGGATCGTCGTTCGTCAAGGCGTCGTCGACTACCTGAACGGGTTTCGCGTCATGACCGAAATGCAAGTCCAGCACGTGGCGACCAATAAGATTTTCAGAGATCAGTCGTCCGGATTTTCTACCTCAAATCGCTGGGGATGGCCGTTTCAATGTGTGGGAGATTCGGCCTCTTACCGGTGTTCGGATCGGGTTGAAGAAGGAAGCTGGATTCAGATCAAAGTAACGTCGGCGGATATCCAGGGGCTTTCCGATCACTTCTTCTTTCCGCATTTCAAAGTGGGAAAGGCGGATGATTTTTCCACCTGGCGCGCATTTGTCTCGACCGAGGCGGCAGGAAACGGCTGGGCCAAGGGGTGTCTGATGGCCCGCGCGGACCTGGCTTCCTCAGCGGATTATTTCGCGGTCTGCCGCCCGGCGACGCACAGTCTTCGAGTACAAACTGTTAAGGACGGAGTCTATAGAGTGGTCGAATCTTCGCTTCACCCTTTAAAAGGACCTTCGTTTCTGGAGCTGACCGAGACGCATACGGAAGAACGAGGTTATTGCTACCGCGCCAACGTCTCCGGCGACCGTGAAAAATGGTTTCCCATCGACACGCAGGACAGCTGCTTCGCTCACCGCCTCGAGTTTCAGGGCCTGGCCGCGAGTGCTCATGGGGATCACCTGCGCCGCTTCGTCTTCGGCGATGTGACGCTGAATTTCCGAACGCTGACAGCAACCGGCTTCTCGGCGCAAAACAGGACCCTCATCGGATCGAAGGCGTTGGAGTTCGAGATATCAAACGGAACGCCCAACTGAAAGCGGCGCACCCCGGGAAACTGCGGTTTCAAGCGCCCATGGTGTCGTCCTGCTTGCTCGCGGTTTGCGCCGCATGCCGCAGTTTTTCGATCGCTTCGCGGTAAGGAATCGCCTGCAATGCGGCGAAGCCGTGAAACGCGAGCAGCGGAATCACCTTATCCTCGGCGCCATCGCCCGCGTGCAGCCAGAGCGCCTCGAAATTGAGTGCGGGCGCACGCAGCAGCCGCAGATCAAAACGCTTTTCGTCTTGCGGCAGCGCCGTCACGACCGCCAGGGCGCGAGGCAAGAGTTGCAGGTAAGAACCTGTCGCCGACATCTGCTGCACCTTGGCGGTCTCCGCATCCGCCACATCGTAATACGCACTCGGGGTTTCCCCGCTCAACTCCATCACCCGCACACCCGTTTGCGCCGGCTCGTCCCGCTGCGCCGTCAGATCATCCAGCCCCAGCGTGAATACGGGATGCGCCAGTCCGAGCGTCCGCCCTGATGTGCGCTCGATCTCCTCCAGCGGCAGACCCGCTTTCACCCCGAGCAAGGGCCGCAGTTCCCAGATATGCCGCAGGACAGGTTCCGCAATCAGGTAAGGATTCACGATCATAAATCGGATATAGCTCTTCGTGTAGTAAGTGTGTGTCCAACTGCCCGAGCCTTGATAGTTACTGCTAAAATCGGACACCGTCAAATGCGATTTCCCGTAAATCGGATCATCAATGTCGAAGTAATCCGCTATGCCAAGAATTCGCGTATAGCCATATATCGCCACAAAGTGCCCGCCGCCGCCGCTCCAGCCGATTCGCGCCCCCACGGGCCGCCCCGCATCAATCTCCGCCTTCACCTGGTCGAAACTCACCGTGGACGAGACGATGCTTACGAAATTGTGCGTGCGCGTTAACGCCCTGTCCAGATACCAGGAAACATTGCATGCGCCCGGCACAGGCGACTGGCAGCAGGTCGTCAGATTTAATTCCGCGCCGGCCACCTTGCACTGCGTCCATCCACTCGCAGACCAGTAGAAGAGCGACACGCTCGTCGACGTCGCTGCCCAGCACCAGTTCGACTGGGTCTGTGCCTGCATATTGAAAGCAAGGCTGCGGGTGAGATACAGGAAATTGCGAATTTGCAACTCGCGCTGGAGCGCGGAATACGGCTGCGTCGTGGAATGAATCAAATCGGAGAGGTTCATAGTTTTGTGCTGGTTAATGATTGCAGAATTCAGTTCGTTTTCGCCGGAGTTTTATCCGGATGCAGGATCAGTTTCTGGACCCGCCAGTTGACGATCTCCGCGACATAGAGTTCATTTTCCGAAGGACACGCGATCTCGTGGATCCAGCCGAACTGCTTGGGCTGCTTTCCGGCGCGGCCGAGGACGCCGAGGATCTTGCCGTCGAGCGACATCTTGTAGATCCGGCCTGGAAAGGCGTCGGCCGCATACAAGAATTGATTGGGACCAGGGGTAATGCAGACTGCCCATGGAGAACCCGGGTGCTGGCTTCCCACGGTTTCATCGTTGGGTACCGGTCCCATCCACGGCTTCGCATCGGGCGGTACCGGCACATCGAGTTTGATCGCTCTTAGAAATTTCCCGTCCGGGTCGAAGACCTGAATCCGGAAATTCCCGCGATCGCCAACGTAGATGTTTCCGGCGGAATCGGCAGCAATGCTGTGCGGAGTATCGAACTGGCCGGTCTTGTTTCCAGGTTCTCCAAAGGACTTCACCCAGTCGCCGTTCTTGTCGAATTTGGCGACTCGGGCATTGATGTATCCGTCACTGATGAAGATGTTCCCTTGGCGGTCCCAGGTGACGTCGGTGGGCTGACGGAACTGTCCATCCACCGGCGGGCGTGGCGGAGTGACGCGCGACCACGGCACGGCGGTTTCATCCGATGCTTCCTTCTTGCGGCCGAACACCATTTCCACACGGCCTTCCGGATTGAACTTGATCACCATGTCTGAGCCTTTGTCCACGGCCCAGATGTTGTCGGCCGCATCGACACGCACGGTGTGCGCGTAAGACCAGGCATACAAGTTGTGTCCGATCTCGCGGAGGTACTTGCCGTCCGGACCGAACTCGAGCAACTGCGCCGCGGTCGCGCCATATGCGGGACCGGTCACGTTCCCGCGGCTAAATACAAACACATGCGCCTTGGAGTTGACCGCAACGCCGCCGACTTCCCCGAAATAGAGGTCGGCGGGAAGCTTGAAGAAGTTCGGCACGGAATCGAACGGGATTTCCGGCACGCCCAGTTTGAAGGGCTGCTGGGAGAACATCAGCGCCGCGCAGGCGAGGGAGAGGATCAGGACGACTATCAGGCTCTTCACGTAGACCTACCTTTCGACATTTCTTCGAACTTTACCCCTCACCCGTCCCGTCAGCCTGATGGCTGCCGGGCCACCCTCTCCCTTCGGGAGAGGAAAATTCGGGGCCGTGCTACTCGAACCCCGAAATTGCAGTCAGAGTTCAAAGCTCAGAATTCGGGGTTCGAGTAGCACGGCCCCGAATTGGTCGGACCTCAATTTTTTCACACCTTCACAGGCCGCACCTACAGTTTGAGGCAAAGACATATCAAGATCGTAATATAGTCGCCTACAATTTCATTGGCGCGGGCTGGCGGGGACAAACTACAATCCGCAAAACGCCATGACGAGAGTGTTCATCGCCCTTCTCACGATGGTCCTGTTTCAAGCGAGTCCCTCTCCGGATCCCGTGGCGGCTCTGACCGCACGGCTGGACCTTGAGAAATACAAAGCGACGATCAAGGGGCTCACGCAATTCGGCGACCGGCGGCAGGGAACGGATCGAAGCCGTGCTGCAGTGGATTGGATCGAAGCGCAGCTCAAGAGTTATGGCTGCACGAATACCGAGCGGATCAAGTACGAATACACCGGTCAGCAGATCCGGCCCGCAGGGGTACGCGCTCCCGCCGCCAACCGTGGAGCCGCGCCCGGCAATGCAGCCCCGCGTCCGGCGCCTCAGACCGCATCCGGCGGCGGGCGGCTGCGCGGCGAACGTGCCGCCACGGGAGTGAACGTCAATCCGGCGTTGCAGCCGGATGCAAAACTGCGGGAACTCGATGCGCAGCCCGATACCCCGGGGCCGCGCGAGGAAGTCTACTGCACGAAGATCGGAACCACGCATCCCGGCGAAATGTACATTGTCGGAGCTCACATGGACGGTCATGGCTATGGCGAAGCCGCCAACGACGATGGCTCCGGAACGGCGCTGGTGATGGAACTCGCGCGCGTTTTCAGCAGCCCCGACGTTCAGACGGACCGGTCCATTCGATTCATCCTCTGGAACAACGAAGAAACCGGACTCAACGGGAGCAAGGCCTATGTCGATCAGCGTCAGGCTCTTCAGGGGATGGAGAGTCCTCCGGGGTCAGGAAAATATCCGGAGCCAAAATGGCTCGGAATGATCCAGCACGACATGATGCTTTTCGATCACGGCGCTCCCCGAGCGGACGGCACGGTCAGCAAAGAACAGCGGCCCGAGGCTGACGTCAATGTGGAGTTTCAGCTGAATTCGAAATTTGCAGCGCAAGCGCAGGCGCTCGCCTGGGTCTTTGAAGCGGCGAACGAGAAATATGCCACCGATTATCCGGCATCCGTAAGCAGCCACATGACCAACACGGATTCGGATTCATTTCAGGACCTTGTCGCCTCGATCAGTCTTCGCGAAGCCGAACGCGGCACGCAGATCGGCAACGGCTGGGATCCTCAATGGCATCAACCGACCGATGTCTACGCGACATACAACGACAAGGATTTCCGTCTGGGCCTCAACGCGGCGCAAACCACACTGGCGGCGCTTGCTCAACTTGCCGGCGCCACGCTGAAGAAGTGAAGAAGGTAGGGGTAGTCGGAAGCTGTGAATGATGGACAGGAAAGACATGCGCAAAGTTTTTCGATTTGGCTACCACCCCGGCGCTTCGCGCCACCCCTCCTGGTCCAGGAAGGGAGTTGTCAACTCCTCCGCGAGCCTCCTGATTGAAGTCTGCGCCGGGAGCATCGCATCCAGCAACGGCAATGCCATAGTCACTCCGGCGCCGCGCAGGAAGGTTCGTCTTGGAATGTGCTTCTTCGTGATGAACATGCTCCGCCTCCAGTTGCGGCGAAGAATACTGGGTTCGGAATAGCCTTGCAACCTGCATTACGTTTGACAGTGCGGCGATGAATAACCTATTTTTTCGTACGGGGTGATCTTTCATGAGAGCGGACGAATGGATCCATCGCAACTGACGGAATTTCTCGTGTTCATTACCGTGAAGTCTGGACACGAAGATGCATTTCTGCGCGGCGCCATCGCCAACCGCGCCGGTTCGATCGAAGAGCCGGGGAATCTTCGATTCGACATGTACCGAAGCAGCGATAATCCGCGGGATTTTCTGTTCGCGGAAAGATACAACACCATCGAGGCTGTGACCGCCCACCGGCAGACGCCGCATTTTCTGGCGTTCTTCAAGATTCTCGAAGTGACGCAGGAATTTCCGCGTCGAAGAGAGCCGGGGAACACGGTCCCGCCCAATTACAAACCCCTGCCGAACACATGAGCCCGAAAGCCTGTCTCCGGAATGCGGCCGTGATTGTCTTCGCATCCCTGTCATTCGCGGCAGGACAAGGTGCAACGCCACAGGATGCCGGGCAGACGATCCTGAATCGCGCCTGCACCGTTTGTCACAGCATCAACGAGATTACGAAATTCAAAGGTTTTTACGGGAAGGATCAGTGGGCCGACGTCGTGCGCACCATGCGGGCGGATGGTGCGCAGTTACAGGACAGCGAGGTTGTACCTTTGGTCGACTACCTGTTCAAGGCTTATGGACGTGTGGAACTGCCGGAGGGCGACGGCCGGAAAATCCTGGAGACCGCATGTGCTGGATGTCACGACTTGACGACTGCGACAAAGTCCAGGCTCGCAAAAGCCGGGTGGCAGGAGCTTATCGGGCGCATGATCGCGCTGGGAGCTAAACTCGACGATTCTCAGGTCCCCACACTGGTGGACTATCTCACCAAAAATTTCGAGCGGTAATTACCTCAGCGCAGCGTGGCGGTGATATTTCGCTTTGGGGACTCCCCGACCGGAATGCGCATGACTTCCTTACGCGTAGCAATATCGATGGCCGAAACGGCATTCGCGCCTCCGCTCGAGACGTACACCAGCTTACTGTCCGGCGTAAACGTAATCCAGTCCGGGCTCCTGCCGATGGGGACTTCTCCGAGCAGCGTCACGTCGGGAAGCGAATAGGCATAGACTCTCTGATTCGGCCGGCTCGTCACCCACAATGTCTTTCCATCCGGAGCCACACCGATGCCATGCGACGGCGATCCATTGAATGAGCCCGTGTCGCGTTGCGCGACGGGAATCTCCGGCAGCGTCACACGGCTCACTTCCTTGTGCAACGCGAAGTCCACAATCACGAAGCCATGAAAATCCGAAAGCTGGACGAACATGCGTTTCGTCGAGCCATCCGGGTTCGCCTCGAATGCAATAGGCCGGACGCCCTGATCGAACAGCGACCACAGCGGTTCGTCGGTCCTGGTGTCGAACACCGACAGGTTTTTCCCGGATATGGATCCGGCAACAAGGAATTTCCCGTCCGGCGTGACATAGACATTGTGCTCGCCGCCTTTGGTCGGGATGGTCTTGACCTTTTCCATTGTCACCGTATCGATGACGTCGACAGCTCCAGGCTCCGACACGATCGCGACATATACTTTGCGGCCGTCCTTGCCGATGCAGATGTTGTTCGGCCGTCCGCTGAGCTTGATTTTCTTCACGATCGCGAAGGTTTTGCTATCAACGACGGCCAGAGTCTGTTCGCCTTCGCTGCTGAAATAGAGTTTCGTGCCGTCGGGCGCTGCCGCCGCCCCGTGGTTGATGGGAATGCCTTTGATTTCCCCGACGACCTTGTTGCTCGCCGGATCGATCAGGGAAATGTTGTCTCCTCCGGAATTGGTTTGAACGATCCGGACCTGACCCATCGCATTCGATGACAGAAGACACAGCAGAGCAGCCGCTGAAAGTAGGGTGAGACGTGATTTCATCATTGGCGCGGATTATAGCCTAAGAGAATACCTTGTCAAAAGTGCCCGCGACAAGCTGCGGCAGGAGCAGAGCAGAAAGCGTAGAATATTCCGGTTCTGACAATTACTTCTGGAGGAATATATGCCAATCAGCGCTTCTCTCTTAGCCGAATTCGACCACGAAATGAAGACCTCGCGAACGGTGATCGAACGCGTTCCCGAAACCAAATTCGCATGGAAACCTCATGAGAAATCCATGTCCGCCGGACGCCTTGCATCGCACATCGCCGAAATGCCGGCGTGGGCCACAACGAGCATTGCCCAGGATTCGCTGGATCTTTCCGGCGACTATAAACCCTACGAAGCGGCTTCGCGCGAGGAACTACTCTCGCTTTTTGACAAGAACGTCGCTGATGCACGCGCGGCCATTGCCGGGTGCAACGATGAAACGTTCATGAAGAGCTGGGCGTTAATGCGCGGCGGCAAAACGCTGATGAGCATGCCCAAGATTGCCGTGGTCCGGTCGTTTGTGTTGAATCACGTGATCCACCACCGAGGTCAGCTTTCGGTGTACCTGCGCGAACTCAATGTGCCGGTGCCGTCCATTTACGGCCCATCCGCCGACGAAGGGAGCATGGGGTAAGTCATCTGTACCCCTCACCCGGCCCGGCAGCCTGCTGGCTGCCGGGCCACCCTCTCCCTTCGGGAGAGGGGCCGGGATTTACTTCTTTTGATTCTTGAAGGTCTTTTCGAATTCGTTTGCATCCGCACTAATCTGCTTCATATCTACTTTTCGCTCTTCGGCGATCGTGGTCCAGAGCTTGGTCTTGGAATCCGAAAGAATACTGGTGACATCGGCTTTGGCTGCCTTGGCGATCGCGTGCGCCAGGTACAATTGGCCGAAGTTGAGATTGTTGCTGGTCATTTCCTTTTTCAAGGTGTCGGCAGGGACACCAAGGTGTGCGGATAAGCCTGCAAGCATCTGCTGTTCGTTGTTGTTCCTTGCAAGCGTTTCGACCTTGTTCATTTCTTTGTACTGCGCTTGTGCGGTGACGGCGCCGAAGACGACGAGAGATAGCGAGATTACAAATATTCGACCGAGCATAGTCCTTCTCCTTCGTTGATCCACTGGTTAGTTGCTCCCCCCAAACCCTGCTGATACATGTAAGACACCGGAAAGTGCTTCCCAGTTAACAACGGAGTTAAAAGAATTTTCCAGCGCCGGAAAGGCCAGAAGCTGGAGTGCAAATATTTGTTAGTTTTATAACATATCGCCCTGCTATGATTCGGCCTGCCTGGAAGTGCATATGCATTTGCCTCGAAGATGGTTCGAAAAGCGGATTCCGTCCTTCTTGCTCTGTATTGTTATTTCGGGAATCCTTGTCCGAGCGGCTCCGCAACAAGTACGGTTGGCCTCGATAGAAGGCGTGGTGAAGGACGAACTCTCCGGCGCTCCAATCCTCACATACAGAATCATCCACAATTAAAAACGGGAGTGCCATGGCACTCCCGTTTCTCTGTGGAACGAAAAATCGGGGCGAGAGGATTCGAACCTCCGGCCTCCTGCGCCCAAGGCAGGCGCGCTACCAAGCTGCGCTACGCCCCGAAAGACAAGGAATTCATTGTGCCAGCTTTGGTAGCGCGCTTCAATAGCGGGACATCGTGGGGTGATTCCGGCTGCACTTGATCTGCACGCGCAGACTCGCGTGTGACTATAATGTCGCGATGGAAATTGGAATTGTTCTGATCGTTTACGGTGTGATCGTTACCGCCGGTGGCGCGATGGGTTTCCGGATGGCGGGGAGCAGGGTATCGCTGATCATGGGCTGCGTTTCGGGTCTCATGCTCGATCTCTCCGGCGTGATGGTGCTTCTTGGCAAGACAGGCGGCGCTTATTTCGGTATGGGCGTCACGGGTGCGCTGGTGCTGGTCTTCGCCATGCGTTATGCGAAGACCAGGAAAATGATGCCCGCGGGCATGATGCTGGCGGTGTCGGTTGTTGTCGCCGCAATTCTCTACGCGCAGTTATTCAGCTAATTATCATCCTACGGTTTGAGCCTACGGTTCGAGCGGCCGGTCGAGAACAATTTCGAGCGTGGTGCCTCTATCGAGCACCAGGTCTTTTCCGCGTGTGAGCAGCACCGCCGCCAGTCCAGCGGCTGCACCGCCGGCTCCGCCGATTCCGGCGCCCTTCCGGCCGCTCGTTGCACCACCGATCACTGCCGGGACGGTTGCGACCTTTCCAATGGTTGCGGCATCCTGACCTTTGCTGGATTCACCTTCGAGCTTGCCTTCGCTATCGGTCTTGGCATCGCTGGATCCCGCCAGCGAGGCATAGAGAGGAATTTTGGATCCACTCGCAAGAGTAAGGGTCTGAAATGAAAGGGCCAAACCCGCTTTCCCTTTCACCCTTCCTGGCCGCTGGACCGCGGTGATTTTACCTTGCACCCAGGATCCGACAGGGATGACGATTTCGTTATTCAGAGTGATTGGGAAAACGGTCATCGCATAGACGCCGTCACCTTCCTTCACCGTCTTTGTGGAAATCTTTGTAAGCAACTGAATCGGAATTACGGTTCCCTTCGGGAGCTCGTTAGGGGCCGGGATTCTGGTGTTCTCACGGACCTGGAGGTTGGCTGGTCCTTGAAGCAGAGTGGCAATAACGATCGAACCCACTATCGATGGCATTGCGGACATGGCTGGCATGGAAATTCTCCTTTGAATTCGCTTTGCACTCCAACACTGACGGACCGGAACCGCAAACGTTTCATGGCCATGTGAGGAACTGCCTCAGTCTGACCAAGGCCTGGCCGCGAGCGCTTGTCCGATTCTTCTCCTCCGTCGTCAACTGAGCAAGTGTTTTTCGCAGTTCGGGCACAAAGAAAATCGGGTCGAAGCCAAAGCCGGAGCCGCCGGTGGGTTCCGAAGTGATCTGTCCGTCAAGCTGTGCCTCGGTGGACCACATCACCACGCCGGCCCGGGCAACCACAAATGCGCAGTGAAACACCGCGCCACGGTCCGGCGAATCGGCAAGCCCTGCAAGTTCGGTAAGCACGCGCCGGTTGCGTTCTTCAGCGGTTGCGCCATAGCGGGCAGACCAGACGCCCGGACGGTTGCCGAGAGCTTTCACGCACAGGCCGGAGTCGTCGGCTAATGCGAGTCCTTCCACCAGACTGCTGTAATGGACGGCCTTCAGCGCCGCATTCTCAAGGAATGTCGCGCCGGATTCTTCAATAGCGGGAAGTCCCGAAGGAAGCGGTTCGATCGCCCAGTCTCGCAGATCGTGAAGAGCCAGCCGCACTTCGTGAATCTTGCCCGCATTGGTGCTGGCGACAATCAGGGTATTCACGCGGCAAGAACGTCGCGCTGATTCTGGATCAGCTCCAGGATTCCTTTCCGGCCGAGACCGATCAATTCGGCCAGCGCGGCATCGTCAAACGGCTCACGTTCGGCCGTACCCTGAATTTCAATGAACTTGCCGGCATCGGTCATGACGAGATTGAAATCCACGTCTGCCGTCGAATCCTCGCCGTAATTGAGATCGAGCAGAGGAACTCCGCCGACGATGCCGACACTCACGGCGGCCACATGACTGCGCATCGGGCTCGACCCGAGTTTGCCGGATTTCACCAGGCCATTCACCGCCAGATTCAGCGCGATGAACGCGCCGGTAATCGATGCGGTACGGGTGCCGCCGTCGGCTTCGATGACGTCGCAGTCCATCCAGATGGTGCGTTCGCCCAGACGGTTCAGGTCAATGGCGGTCCGGAGCGATCGTCCGATCAGGCGCTGGATCTCGTGAGTGCGTCCGGAACGCTTGCCGGTCGTGGCTTCGCGCTGAGTGCGAGTGGAGGTGGCGCGTGGGATCATGGAGTATTCGGAAGTAATCCAGCCCTTTCCGCTGTTTCTCATGAATGGCGGCACGGCCTCCTCCACGCTTGCCGTGCATATGACCCGAGTGCGCCGCACTTCAATCAGCACCGAACCTTCGGCGGATGAAATGAAACCGGGCGTGATCTTGATCGGCCGCAGCTGGTTGGGCATTCGTCCGTCAGTTCGCATGGGTTCCCTCTTCTTCAGTTGTAATTGAAAGATCCATATCCAGCGGAAGCAGCAGCAGAAAATGGCCGGCGAGGGTTTCCTGTTCGTTGCCGCCGACGAGGATCTTGACCTGGTGAATATCGGAGAGATTGTAAATCAGCGAATCGACGATCGAGTAAATCGTAGCCTGTTCGTTGACCATTCCACCCGGATGGTTGATCGATATCGCGCTTGAGAAATCCACAAACAGAGTGCCGTCCTTTGAAAGAAATACTCCCTGAAGCTTGGTATCCTTGGGCACCGTCGGCAGCAAGCCGCTCGTCATCGGACCATCCACGACGATTTTCAGGATTTGCCTGGCCTGATTGGTCAGCTCTCCGGACTTGAAAATCCTCCTCTTCTCCGCGGTCAAAATCGCGGTGCCGGAGCTTGACGGGAAGAAGACCTTTACGTCCAGGGGCGGATCGGCAGAAGAATAGAGCTGCGCCGCCGGCGCGACGAATGGATTTGCTTCCGTTTCCGGGTCGCGGACCATGTTTCGAATGCGGCCGACGACTCCCACGAAGTAGCCGCCCGAGATGACACCGGCGATCGTGATCATGACGAGCCCGATTTTGAGGTGACGCGGTATCGTGCTCATTTCGCTGCCGGCCGCATCGCCGAGAACCGTTCGATTGCCGCAGCGATGGTCACGCTCAGCTTCGTCTGAAATGTATTGTCGAGGAGTGCCTGCGTGCTGGTGGGATTGGCGAGATTGCCGATCTCCAGCAACATGGCCGGCATCGCCGCGCTGGCAAGCACTGCCACAGGGCCGTTGCGCAGCGGAAAATTCCAGCCTGGAAAGGCGTTGCTCAATTCCTCGCTGGCGAGTCCTGCAACCTGAACGCTGGACGGGCGGTGCGGCCGGTATCCCAGGTACCACGGCAAAAACAGCCGCCTCCCTGTTTCCCCGGACAGGAGACTTGCAGCGAAATTATCCTTGATCACATACACCGAAGATCCCAGATCAGACTGGTTCGCCGAATACCCGATATGCAGGCTCAGGAACAGATCCGCCTGATTGTTGTTGGCCACCGAGGCGCGGGCTTCGCTGGTAAGCGGCACGTCGGAATCGCGCGTAAGCAGCACCGTCGCCCCAAGCCGGCTTTGCAGCGTAGCGCGGAGTTTACGCGCGATGATCAGCGTGAGATCCTTTTCGAGGACACCCAGGGTCATGGCGCCGGTGTCGGTTCCTCCATGGCCGGGATCGAGGACAATAACACGGATACCGCCAGTGACGGGCGCCCCCGCACCCGTTGGCGCGGCTGCCGGATCCTGTTTCCCAGCGCTGGCCGTTCCAGCCGCCGTGGGCGCCTCTGCGGGTGTCTGCGATGTTCCGGTCACCTCGGTTTTGCGAATGAAGTCGATGAAGTGCACCCGATTCTCGTCGGCGGACAATATCCGGACATCGCCAACTTCATCGGTTGTTTCCACGATGATCTTCGCCATGCCGTCGGAATCGCTGAAATCGATCGAGCTCACAAGTCGGTCCTTGTAGTCCAGCGTCTCTCGCGCGGGATCGATGACCTTCGGGACGAAGGCCAGGATCGTGCGGTGTTGTGCGGTCTCCCGCCTCATTTCCAGAGTCACCGGCGTGCTGGTGCGCAATGTCAGCCGCGTGAGCGATCCCTGAAACTGGGCATTCATGGTGAGCTCGGCGGGTTTCACTGCGCCCGCAAACACCCGTGGAGTTCCGGCACGGCGGCGGAATTCCGTTCCCGTGATTCGAGATAATCCCTGTGGCAGAAACTCGTAGGGAACCAGCCATGTTCCATTGTCGTGGAGCACCGGATTGGGCAGGAGCGCGATCTGATTGTTAACCGATATTGCCGCACTGTTGCGCGTCAATACGACTTGCGAGTTTGTTCCGCGAACAGTGAACATCTCCTGGACCGTGTCATTTGTAAAAGGAAGACTGAGCTGACGCACAATATCGGCTAATGGAAGATACGAAATGCGATTGACGGTTTGAGTCTTGAGCACGAGCGTGGAATTTTCAAAATAGATGGGAAGGTCGTTGTCTGCGCCCCGCATCAGAAGCGGGCTCAGCAAAACAGCGCCTGCGATTCCTGCCAGCAGCATGGCGATCCACCCGGCAGTTGTGAAAATTCCCTTCATAGAAGCTTCACAGTCTACGATGGGGAAGGTCATGTTGCATATCCTGAAGAGGCATCCGGTCCCGATCGTGGCCCGCTTTGAGAAGGCGGTAACGCTCACGTATGCCTTTCCCCGGGAAATTCTCATCCCACTGCTTTCGCCGGGTCTGGAGCTGGATGCATACGGGGCTAACGGATTTCTTGCCGTGGCAACTGTTCATACCACGGATCTCCGTCCGGCTTTCCTGCCCAAAGCGTTTGGTCGACATTTCTTTCTGACAAATTACCGCCTGTTTACACGCTTTAAGCCGCATGGCGGCAAGGAACTGCGTGGACTTCAGACGTTGAGGAGCGATACGGATCTTTCGTGGCTGGTAGTTTGGGGGAATCGCACGACGCGATACGGATACCGCAAAGCCGAAGTCGAGTTTGCAAACCAGGCGGGGCTGCTGCAGCTGGACGTGCGGACTCCTCATGGCGAAGCCGATCTCAAACTGATGGCAGATATTTCCAGGCCTTCCGGTTCCTTACCGAACGGTTCTCCATTTCCGGATATAAAGACAGCGCAGCAATTTGCGGCCCCTCTGGTCTATACGTTTGACTACGAGGCGGAGTCTGGTTCGATGATCGTTGTTGAAGGGCGGCGAACCCAATGGCATCCGCATCCGGTGACGGTCGAGGTTCAGCAGAACAGTTTCCTGTTCTCATCACGCTTCCAGGCCACCAGGCCGGTGCTGGCCAGCGCATTTTATTTATCGGATGTTCCTTACCGCTGGGGCCGCGGAAGGCGAGAGAAGTTGCGGGGTTGAAGGGTTGAGGCTGTGAATAGACAGGAGGCAAGGTACAACTCGACTCCCCTCCTGTTCCAGGAGGGGAGTTGCCCGCGCCTTTAATTTACGAATCCATGAAACCGGTTCGGACGTGATAGCTTTCATCCACCGGCATGACATGGATCGAGCCATCGCCGGACTCACCGGTCCTGCCGGTTTCCGCGACGATTCGGATGATGTCATCGACCCACGTGTCGTCGGTAACGATGTCCAGAAGAACTCGCGGCATCAGCGTATCGTATTCGACGCCGCGGTACGTTCCGTGCCATCCGCCCTCCGTTCCCCAGGTGCGAATCTCGCGAGCCGTTATCCCTGTAGTAAACTGCCGGAGGGCATTGACCAGATCGTCGAGCTTTCCAGGCCGGACGATGCATTGTATTAATTTCATAATGTGCTCTTGAAAGCGTATCAGCTTTCGGAAGTTTCATACGAGTCTTCGGGATAACACAGCTGCCCGAATTCCGGCACATCGAGACCTTCCAGTTCGGCCTCCCGCGAAACTCTCATGGATTTGATCTTGTTGACGATGGAAAAAACGACGAACGTTGCAACAAAGGCATAAACAATACACAGCGTCGCTCCTCCCAACTGAACCTTGAACTGTTGCATGTCTCCATATAGCAGACCGGTGACGCCTTGACCGGCGGTGCCGAGATACGTGGACGCGCCGACTCCGTTCCATCCTGCGCCGTATGTTCCGTCCGCAAAAATTCCAACACATACCGCTCCGAACCAGCCGCAATAGCCGTGAACCGAGATCGCGCCGCATGGGTCATCGACCTTGATCACGCGTTCATTGAAAATGACGCCCAAACACACGATGACACCGGCGCAGGCGCCGATAATAACGGAGGAGGTTGGGTTGACAAATGCGCAGGGCGCCGTAATGGCAACCAGTCCGGCAAGCATCCCGTTGCACGCCATCGTGATGTCCGGCTTCTTGAACATCAGATACCACAACAAAAGAGCGGATGCGGAGCCGGCAACCGCTGCAAGATTGGTATTCACCGCAACCACGGCGATACGCAGGTCCGATGCCCCGAGTGTCGAACCGGGATTGAAACCCATCCAACCGAACAGCAGGATGAAAGTTCCACTGACAACGAACACGAGATTGTGAGCGGGGAACGCGCGAGGTTTCCCGTCTGGTCCATACTTGCCGAGACGCGCGCCAAGGATGACGGCAAGCGCCATGGCGCAGAAACCGCCAACCGCATGAACGACCGTGGATCCGGCGAAGTCCACATACCCGTGACCGAGACCCATCGTGGAACCCAGTTGCGACATCCAGCCGCCACCCCATACCCAGCCTCCGAAGATGGGGTACAGCAAGGCTCCCACAAACAATTCACAAAGCAGGAAGGCCCAGAAGGTGATGCGCTCGCAGATTGCGCCGACGATGATGTATCCGGCGGTTTCCATGAACACCACTTCGAAAAGCGTCAGACAAAGGCTTCCGGCGTCATAACCGGCCCCGGACATGAAGAAGCCCCGTCCGCCAAGCAATCCCCATTGACTGTTGCCGAGCAGGAAGTGATTCAGCGTCGGCGTTCCACCCAGGTTCGTCGGCGCCGCATTCACCGCGACCGCGCCAAACTGGAAAGCAAATCCAACCGCCCAGTACGCGAGAAATGCGAACACGTATGCGGCGAAGTTCAGCATCATCAGATGCCCGGCATTCTTCTTGCGTATCAGGCCGCAGGTCAGCAGGGCGAATCCCGCCTGCATGAACAGGACGAGGTAGCCCGTCAACAGCGTCCACGAGAAGTTGGTGCCGATGCGAACGTGTCCGACCGTGTCTGCGAGCTTCATGGCGAGAGGCTCTTTGTCAGCCTGTGCCTTGAAATCGTCGTAGTCCTTTTTCTTCTTGGCGTAATCCGGAGCGGCTTTATCGGATGGTTCCGAAACGACGAAGGAATTGCCGCCTCCGTCCACGACGGCACCCTTGTCTCCAGTGGCGATGCCTGCCGGATCAGGAGCCGGTCCCTGCGCAAAAATGGGTACAGCCAGGACCCCGAAAACAAAAGCGACGAGAAGCAATGCTGCGATGCGTGTTCGTATCATGGCTCGATCTCCTCTGGGCGACGGGATGTGGTTTCAAGTCAGAAGGCAGGCACACTTCGAGGAATCGCCGGCCTCAGAAAACGGACATCGTTGTCTGCAGTTCCGTCACGCCGTTGTGCCGGTGCGCGCAGATTACCGCCAAGGGCATTTGAATGTCGTAAGGTGTCTATAAGGATTTCATAAATATTAGGAACATATTTGTCCGTTCTTGCGGGCCCGCCGGTGAGTGGAGAAGAGCGGGTGAGTGTAGGATATGCACATGCCTGAAGGCCGTGGCCGTCTCAAGGTTTTCCTCGGATATGCGTCTGGTGTTGGCAAGTCCGCACGCATGTTCGAAGAAGGCTCCCGCCGTCGAACCCGCGGCGAAGATGTTGTCGTTGGGGCCGTTCAACCGAAATCGTCCGCAGAGATAGAGCAGCTTCTGCTCAAACACGAAATTATTCCCACGCGGAATGTGGGCGCCCGGTCGGTGATCGATATCACAGCCATACTATTGCGCCGGCCGCAGGTGGTCTTAATCGACGGTCTCGCTTATGACAATCCGCCGGGAAGTGCACACGATGCGCGATGGCAGGATGTTGCCGCACTGGTCAATGCGGGAATTTCCGTCATCACATCCGTGAACCTCCAATACGTTGCCGAATTGCAGGATGAAATTGCGGCAATCACAGGCAAGCGAACAGCAGACACGGTGCCAAAGAGTTTTCTCGAGCAGGCAGACGAGATCGTCATTGCCGATGTTCCTGCCGAGGAACCCAGGCTTTCCCGCCTTCGCGAGATGACGATGTTGCTTGCCGCCGAAGTCGTTGAACGGCAGCTGCAGGCGTATCTGCATTCTCACGGCATCGAAGAAGTCTGGGGTACGCAGGAACGCATCCTGGTGTGCATCACACCACGCTCGAACGCCAGGCAAGTTCTTGAAAGCGGCAAGCGCAACGCCGGCCGTTTTCATGGCGAATTGTTTGCGGTTTATGTGCGTCAGCCGAAATTGTCTGCGGAAGATCAGATGGCTTTGGAAAAGAATCTCGCCATCGCGGTCGAGCTCGGCGCGCAGGTGGAAATGCTCGAGGGCCAGGACTCGGTCGATGTATTGATCCGGTTTGCGAGAGAGCGCGGGGTGACGCAGATATTCATCGGTCACAGCATGAGGCGCGGATGGTGGAATCAATTGCGCGCCAATCCGGTGGAGCGTTTGATCGATTCGGCCGAAGGCATCGACGTGCGCGTATTTCCGCAAGAACCGCGATGACCGAAGCGCGCGAAACCCATCACGGCCGCCTGAAGGTGTATCTGAGCTATGCGGCTGGCGCGGGAAAAACCTATCGTATGCTGGAAGAAGCCCAACACCTGCGCGAACTGGGCGCCGACGTCGTCGTCGGATACTTCGAACCGCACAGTCGCAAGGACACGATCGCGAAAACTGAGGGGCTGGAGATCGTGCCGCGGAGAAAGGTGGAATACCGCGGCACGCCTTTCGAGGAAATGGATACTGAAGCGATACTGCTGCGATCCCCTGCAGTGTGTCTCGTCGATGAGTTTGCGCATACAAACGTTTCCGGTTCCTCGCGGAGCAAACGTTGGGAAGATGTTCTTGCGCTCCTCGACGCGGGTATCGAAGTTTGGACGACGATGAACCTGCAGCATCTGGAAAGCCTCAACGATCAGGTGCTGCAGATTTCCGGAATCCGGGTCCGCGAAACCGTTCCCGACTGGGTGATCAAGCAGGCCGCGGAGGTCGTCATGGTGGACGTCACCCCGGATGCATTGATCAATCGATTGAAGCGGGGTGCGGTATACGAACCTGGAAAGGCCGAACAGGCCCTGTCGAATTTCTTCAAGGAGCAGACTCTGGTGGCATTGCGCGAGCTGGCGCTGCGGCAGGCCGCTCACGAAGTGGAGACGCGTCATTCTGAACTCAGCGCCGTCTCTGCACGATCGGTGGATCGTATTCTGATTCACGTCACGTCTGATCCTGCGACGGCAATGCTCATCCGCCGCGGTCACCGTGTATCGGACTATCTTGAGGCCGAGTGTTTTGCAGTCTACGTCTGTCCGGTAGCGGATATCGCAAACTTGCCAGCCGGCGAGCGCGAGGCGGTGGAGCGGCATCTGAACTTCGCCCGCAACCTTCGAATCGAGACGCGGGTTCTGAACGGCGAAAACGTGGCGGAATGTCTGGTGAATTTCGCCCGTGATCAGCACGTGACGCAGATTTTTCTCGTGAATCCAAAGTCCACGGCGCGATCGCCGCTTCTCAAACGCGATCTGGTGTCGCGTGTGTTGAAACTGGCCGGAGACATGCAGGTCATCGTCGTGGCCGAACGCCGACTGCCGGGAATTCCGGTCGCCGCTTCCGACTCCTGATTTGGCGCGGTCTATGAACGGAGCGAATGCAAGCCCGACAGGGCGCAGCCGTCAAGAATTCGGGGCCGTGCTACTCGAACCCCGAACTTGCAGTTCAGAGTTCGGGGTTCGAGGGAACGAGGGGGTCTAACCCCAATGCGCGATAGCCTACTTTGCAACAGCGAGTTCGACGCTCTTTTCCAGCGTGAATTTGAGTCTGGCTTCGGCTCCGAGTTCGACTTCTTTCCCTTTTGTCGCAAGCACCGTTCCGGCCCCTGCTCCGCCGCCAATTGCGGCCCCTTCGGCTGCGCCCTTCTTTCCACCGGCAATGGCGCCGATCGCTGTTCCAACGGCCGCTGCTCCGCCAACAATCCCCACGTCGCGCTTCTTGGTATTCTCTGCCTCCTGCGACCATTGCTTTGTCGTAATCGAAGTTGTTTTCCCGTTCTGCTCAACATCGGTCAGCGTCAGGGTGATGCTCGCCAGACCCTTGACTCGTCCCGATTCCTTCGCATCGACGACGCGGCCGTGGACCTTTGTTCCTTTCTCCAGAACCGTGGTCCCTTCAATGGTAAGGGGCGCCGCGAGGGTCGCCTCGAATTTGTCTCCGGCGTTATTCTTTCCCGAACTCAGTGCGCTGTCGAGAGCGACCTGCAGCGCCGTTCCTGCAGGTACTGAAATCATTTTGGGCGCCGCGGGTTCAGGTTTCGGTGCCTCTACCGGCGCGGCATTGCCGCCTGCCGCGCCGGCGGACGCTGCGTCGCCGGGCTTGTCGGTGGAGGCAGATGAACAGGCCACAAGGCTCAAAGCGAAAACGGAAAGCAAGATTCCCAATTTCAGACTCTTCATCGTGACACTCCTTGATTGTGAACGTGACGTTAGATCAGAACCGTTTCCAGACTGCGAGTGCAGCGGCTCAACTCCAGTCCACTGCCTACGGGAATCAGGACCGACTGCATATCTCTCTTGATGCGCACATGCTTGCGATAGTTCATGGCATGGCGTTGTGTGGTTTCCGGGTAAAGCATGTTGTCTGCGACAACCAGCCCGCCGGGACTCAACCTGGGATAGAACAAGTCGAAACAGGGGATGTAAAGGTCCTTCCAAAGGTCGAGGAGAACAAAATCGATGGTGCCATCGATTTTGGCAATCGAGTCCCGGGCATCTCCCAGACGAAAATCCACAAATCCGGACAGGCCCGCCTTCTCAATCTGCGCGCGTGCGTATGTCTGTTTGTTTGCCAGTGCTTCCAACGAGATCAGTTTCCCGCCGGTGGCCCGCGCCGCTTCGGCAAGCCAGACTGTAGAGTAACCATAGGACGAGCCGACTTCCAGTATCGTTTTCGCCTTCGCTTGTGATGCCAGCAGATTCAGCAACCTACCGGTTGCCGGTCCGACGGAAAGCAGGAATTCGTCCCGGTGCTGCGCGAACTCTTCGTTGCTCATTGCGTTGGTTCGTTGGGTTTCTTCATCGGACCGTTTCTCGTATTCGCGAATAACGGCTTCCACTGCCTGATCCATGGGGTCTCCTTTTGACTATCTCTATAATATCCGTATCCACGCTTTTCATTCTCCATTTGCAGCCAATTTACGTTACAAATAGCCAATGAGCCAATGCAGCCATATGGATCAGATCAAGAATGTCGCCTCGCGCACGCTTGGGTGCGAAGAGTGTTTGAAGATGGGAGATGTCTGGGTGCATCTGCGCTTGTGCATGATCTGCGGGCACGTTGGTTGTTGCGATTCGTCGAAGAACAAACACGCGACGAAGCACTATCGCGCCGTCAAACACCCGATCGTCAAATCCCTCGAGCCAGGGGAAGAGTGGGGATGGTGTTACGTGGACGAGGTCGAGCTTGACTTCAGTTGAGTGGCCGTCGCAGTCATTCGCGGACTGGGAGAAAACCTGTGACACCGTTCACATGTGGACTCAGATCGTCGGGAAAACGCGGATGGCCTTTGAAACTCTCCAGAATCACTGGTGGAACGTCACCCTCTATGTCACTCCAACGGGACTGACGACATCTTCGATCCCATATCACGGCAGCTCATTTATCGTCGAATTCGATTTCGTTTCTCATCGGCTTGTCCTGCGGACCAGCAGCGGGGCCGAGCGCATCATCGGTATGTATGCGCGTTCTGTCGCGGATTTTTACAAGGAATATATGGCAACGCTGCAGATGCTTGGAATCGAAGTGAAATTCGATCGAACTCCAGCGGAATTTGATGACACGACTCCATACGATGTCGATGAACATCATGCATCGTACGACCGCGCCCGCATTGAGGATTTCCACCGGATACTGAGGTACTCCGATCATCTCCTGAAGAAGTTTCGTTCCCGCTTCATTGGAAAGTGCAGCCCGGTGCACTTCTTCTGGGGTTCGTTCGATCTTGCCGTCACCCGATTTTCAGGCCGTCCCGCTCCGGTGAATCCAGCTGCGGATTCCATCACGCGTGAAGGGTATTCGCATGAGGTGAGCAGCTGCGGCTTCTGGCCTGGGGACCGGCGGTTCCCTCACGCGGCATTCTATTCCTATGCCGCTCCGAGCCCAGAGGGATTTGCTTCCGCGCCAGTTCGTCCTGCTGCCGCGCAGTGGAACTCCCAGTTGGGCAACTTTATCCTGAAGTACGACGATGTGCGAGCGGGGGATTCGCCTGAAACGGACATCCTCGATTTCTGCCAGAGCACGTACGAAGCGGCGGCAAACCTCGGGAACTGGGATCGCCCTTCCCTCGAACGCTGACGTTCTTGTAGGCGCGGTCTATGACCGCGCACAATCCAGAACATGATGTCCCTGCGGATTGAGAAATCGGCGCGGTCATAGACCGCGCCTACAGTTCACAACCGACGGGAATCCAGGAATTCGCGAACAACCGTTGCGACATCGCGATGTTCGCCATCGACCTGGTAGTTCAGGCGCCGCATGTCGGATTCCGAAATCTTGCCTGCCAGCGCTGCCAGCGCCTGGCGAACCTCGGGATGTTTCCGAGCGACTTCTTCACGCAGGAGCGGCACGGCGTCGTATGGCGGGAAGTAGTGCCGGTCGTCCTCCAGCGCAAAAAGGTGGAGCGTATCGATCAGTCCATCGGTGGAATTTCCGGCGATCACATCGACCTGCCCGCTGGCGAGTGCTTTATAGGTCAACCCAAGATCCATAACGCGTGGCGGCATGGGGAAATGCAAGCCGTATAGCTTCGAGAGTCCAGGGTATCCGTCCTCGCGTTCGATGAATTCATATCCAAACCCCGCCGTCCATGTTTTGGTATAAGGCGCCGCATCCGAGATCGTTTTTAATTTGAGTGTCTCCGCATCGCTCCCGCGAATCACAATTACAAATGTGTTGTTGAAACCGAGCGGTTCGGCCCATTCGACCTTGAACTGATCCCGATACTTATTCCGAACCGTCTCGTAGACTTGTTTCGCATCCGTGCGGACAGGATCCTTGAGAATTGCGGTCAAGGCCGTACCGGTGTATTCGACGTACGCGTCGATTTGTCCTGCGACAAGCGCCTGGTGGCAGATGAATGTTCCACCCAGATTCAGACGGCGTTCTACTGCGAGATGAGTGGTCCGCTCAATTTCCTGCGCCAGTAGTTCTCCGAGAATGACTTGCTCCGTAAAATTCTTGGAGCCGACGACGATCCGGTCCGGATGCGTACACGAAGCTGCGGCAACGCAGGCGGCAAGTAGAAGCAGGATGACGGCGCGTTTCAACTTCTTTTCTCCCGCATGAAATATTTCTCCGTTGCGCTCAGGCCGAAATCGGCCGCAAGGGCAATGAACGCCGCCGGTATGGCGCCGGCCAGGATCACTCGATAGTCGAGCATTGAAGTCCCTCGAAAGATAAACATGCCGAGCCCGCCGGCCCCTATCGCTGCGGCAATAGTTGCAACACCAACGGCGATCACCGTCGCCACGCGTATTCCCGCGAAAATGACGCCGAGCGATAACGGGATTTCCACCTGCCAGAGTATCTGAGCGCCGGTCATTCCCATGCCCAACGCGGCTTCCCGAACCGCGGCGTCGACGCCGAGGATTCCCGTGTACGTATTGCGCACGATCGGAAGAAGGGAATACAGCAGTAGCGCAATCACGGCGGTTCTTGTTCCTATTCCGCCAATGTAGGGTACAGGAATCAGAAAACCGAAAAGCGCCAAACTTGGTACGGTTTGAATGATGTTTGCGAATGCGAGGATGGGTTTGCCCAGCCGCGGTTGCCGCGTCATGAGAATTCCCAGAGGCACTCCAACGGCGATGGCAATCGATATTGCAACGACAACCAGAAAGATGTGTTCCACGGTCAATTGAAGTATCTCCGACCGGTCCGACCACATGAACTGCAGTATGTTCATTGCAGGCACCCGGCAAACGCTCGAGCCTCGGCGTGATCGAGTTTAAGAAACTCCTGCGGTTCCACAACAGCCACCAGCCGGCCTTCCTGCATCAGTCCAATTCGCGTTGCGAGCAGGAACGCTTCGCGAATGTCATGTGTCACAAAAATCATCGTCTTGCCCAGCCGCTGATGCAGGGCGCGAAATTCCCTCTGAATTTCAGAACGCGTGATGGGATCCAGCGCGCCGAATGGCTCATCGAGCAGCAGCACCGGCGGATCCGCCGCAAGGGCCCGTGCGACGCCAACCCTCTGCCGTTGTCCGCCGGATAGCTCGTGCGGGTATCGCCGTGCGAAAACCTCCGGCGGCAGCCCGACGAGTGCGAGCAATTCACGAACCCGCGCAGCGATCCTGTCCTGCGGCCAGGATTCCAGCGAGGGCACAAGCCCCACGTTCCTTTCGACATTAAAATGGGGAAACAAGCCGACGTCCTGAATGACATATCCAATCTGCCGCCGAAGGCGAATGGGATCCCAGTTCAATGTGCTTTGACCGGAGACCAGAACCTGTCCGGAGGTCGGCTCCAAAAGGCGGTTGACGAGTTTCAGCATCGTGGTCTTCCCGGATCCGCTCCGTCCCAGCAGCACCAGCATCTCACCCTGACGGATATCCAGGGATATTCCCGTCAACAGCTTTCTACCGCTACCGACGGTAAATTCGACATCTTCAAATTGAAGGCGGAACGGACCGGGAATCATGGCCTGCATTGTAGCCCGAACCTCCCCACCGCCCGGTCCGTGCTGCAGTGAAATTAATCACAGTAAGCAGGTACGCGATGTGGAATCAATTTGCTTGCGGCGGTTTCTGCAGAATGAAACTCAAGTAGACAAGTTGTCCGGATCGAAATGATTCGAACAGGGCTGATCCGCGTACCGCAGCGAAGTCAAGGAATGAGTGACGAAGAATGCCCGGAATAAGCCGGTTAATCCAGTCGAGTTTTCGATCACTGTCGCGATCGAGAGCGGCGACAACATTTGCAGTGATATCCGTCTCGCGGAGTACGGTAAACTTGAACCTCCGCAGCGTGTTCCGCCAAAGTTCAACCGTTCGTCGATCTCGAAAGTCTGCATACAGCAAGTGACCGCCTGGCTGAAGAACACGCCAAACTTCGGAAAGGAATCTCTCGAAAGACGGATAGCAGTGTGAGGATTCCACATTAATTACCGCGTCGAGAGAGCCGTCCTCGAATGGCAGATGTTCGGCGTCGCCAACCCGGAACTCGAGTCCTTTCAAACGATGGGTTGCACGGCTGAGTTCAACGGCATTCTTCGAGAGATCCATGCCGATCATTTGTGCAGTCCGCATGTATCGGCTTATGTATGACGAGCCGCCCCCACGCCCGCTTCCCACTTCGAGGACAACACGTCCTGTGAGGTCGACTGGCCCTGCCACGTGATCGTACAACTGAATGCAGTGGCGATCCGGTTCGTCTGCTTCCGAAAGGACCAGAGTCGGCGGATCCGCTGCGGCATATCCGTAGTTCATGAAGGTCCATTCGCGGGATCGGTGTGAACCAGCGAGGTATTCATACCATGCACGCCAAAGCCTTTTCTTGAATCCAGGCAAACGGCAAAGTGCAATGAAGATTCGCCCCAGCATTGAGCGATTATAGGGCTCAAAGGGTTCTCGCATATTGCGAAGGTGAATTCTTCAGGGCTTCCCTTATCGGATAAGGTGCCTTGGCTCGAAGGAAATCGGCGTACTCTTAAGCGATGCGTTTCCCGACCTTCGATCGCTTTTTGACCGGCGTGGCCGTTCCTGTATCGTCCTTGCGTTCCCAATCCAGCTGCGGCATCGGTGAATTTCCGGATCTTGTGCTTTTCGGCGAGTGGTGCCGGCGAACCGGCCTGGACTTGATCCAGATCCTTCCCGTCAACGACACGGGTTTTGATCCTTCACCCTATAACGCCCGGAGCGCCTTCGCATTGAACCCGGTATACATCCGGCTGGAAGACATACCAGGCTGGAGAGTCTGTGCGGGCGAAATTCGCGATGCCAGACTTCACTTCGAGGCATCCGAAAAATTGCAGTATCGAAGCGTTCTCCATTTCAAGCTGGAGATGCTCGAGCGGATCTTCCAGAACAACCGTGCCGCTATTGCCGCGGACGAATCGTTGTGGGAGTGGGTACAAGCGAATCCCTGGCTCGACACCTATTTGGAATACTGCGGCCGGGCGAAGGAATTGTTTTATGGTTGGACCCAGTACCACCTCGAACTCCAGCTGAAATCGGCAGCGCTCCGGCTTCATGCCATGGGCATCGCTCTCAAAGGCGACATCCCGATCCTTCTGTCGGCGCAAAGCGCGGACGTCCACTTCAACCCGTCCTTGTTCAACACTAAGCTTCGCGTCGGCGCTCCGCCGGACATGTTTTCCAAAGAAGGACAGAATTGGAAATTTCCTTCCTTCTGCTGGACGGAAATGGAACGCGATGATTATGCGTGGTGGCGGAGCCGCATCGAACGCGCATCACGCTTTTTCCATGCCTGCCGCATCGATCACGTTCTCGGTTTCTTTCGCGTCTGGGTGATTCCGGAATCCGTGGATTCCGCAGCACTCGGCTACTTCGAGCCCGCAAATCGAATCCGCGCGGACGTGCTCTCAAAGGAATACGGACTCGGAACAAAAGATATCGAGGAACTGGTTCAATCCAACGCGCTCCTGCGAACGGAAAATGGATATGCGCCGGCCTGGTACTGGCACCATTCTCACGCTTTGATTCAGCTCATCGACCGGAGCGGCGGGCGGCTGCGAACACTGATCGATGACTTTTGGAACGGGCAGGAGGCGCCCTGGCGGGATCACGGTCGAAAAGTGCTGGGCGCCCTTGCCGAGTCGACGGACATGCTTCTGTGCGGTGAGGATTTGGGTGTGATACCGAGTTGCGTTCCGGAGGTCCTGGAGGATCTGAACATTCTGGGCCTCCGCGTCGAGCGCTGGTCGGACAGAGATGGCCGCCTCTGCATCCCGGAGAGTTATCCGCGTCTCACCGTCAGCACGACATCCACTCATGATTCATCAACCCTGCGTAGCTGGTGGCAGGAGCACGGATGGAACCGGGATGAGTACTTCCACACTCTCAATCTGCCCGGCAGCTGTCCCGACTACCTTACGACGGAGGTCTGTGCGGCAATTCTGGAACGCCAGCTGAATTCGAATTCGCTGATTGTCGTGCTTCCATTACAGGATCTTTTCGCTCTGCACTATGACTTGCGCACGCCGGATCCTCACTCGGAACGCATCAACGTGCCCGGCGTGGAATCCGACGACAACTGGGCTTATCGCATGAAACTGCCCATTGAAGCGCTGCTCGCCTACGACTCGTACAACGATTATCTGCAGCGATTCATAACCCGGCGAAGGATCAGATCACTGCAGGACTGATTCGCCCGAGGATCCACATGGCACGGTCTGTGCTACAGTGAAATAAATCACAGAAAGAAGGTAGGCGACGACGTGCGAGCCGAAGCAATCCCGAGGCCCCATTGGCAGAGTTTGCGTTTCCAAATAAATAGCGCGCGCATGCGATCGGATGAGATTTTCAGCATTCTTGAACCCGAAGCCCTCTATGAGAGGCCAATCGCCGAACGTCACCGGTTCGTGTTTTATCTGGGCCACCTCGAAGCCTTCGAGTGGAATCTGATTTGCTCCGGTGAATTCGGGATGAAATCGCAAAGTCCGGAATTCGACAGGCTCTTTGCCTTCGGCATTGATCCGACCAACAGTGCGTTTCCCGTGGATACGGCTGCGGATTGGCCGGACAAATTCGAAATACGGAAGTACAACCAGCACGTCCGCGATGCCGTGGATGAATGCGTGAATCGCGGTGTGGATCCTAAGCTGTCCCGCGTGGCCGTCGAACACCGGCTCATGCATGCCGAAACGCTCGCCTACATGGTGCATGGGTTGCCGCATTCCATGAAAAGGGCGCCGGCTGGCCATCCGATTGCGTTTTCAAAACCCATTCTGCCGCGGCAGGTGACCGTGGCCGCGGGAACTGCGACGCTGGGATTGGACAGGAATTCGGCTTCATTTGGCTGGGACAACGAGTTCGATCTTCACGAAGTTCATGTGCCGGAATTTGCCGTCGATGTATACAAGGTGACAAACGGTCAGTATCTGGAGTTCGTGCGCGCCGGCGGTTATGACGAACGCTCTTTCTGGAGCGGGCCTTCATGGGATTGGATTCGTGCATCGGGGATACGTCATCCAAAGTTTTGGAAGTCCGTCAACGGCGCATGGCTGTGCCGGGCGATGTTTGCCGATGTGGAATTTCAACCATCATGGCCGGTCTATGTGAGCCATGCCGAAGCAGAGGCCTACTGTCGATGGAAAGGGCAGTCCTTGCCTACGGAACCGCAATATCATCGCGCCGCATTTGGTACTCCCGCCGGATCCGAGCGATCCTTCCCGTGGGGGGACTCGCCGCCAGAACCCCATCACGGCAACTTTGATTTCCAGCAATGGGATCCCACGCCGGTCGATGCAAATCCCAATGGCAACAGCGCGTTTGGAGTTGCAGGCCTGATGGGGAATGGCTGGGAGTGGACGTCGACGGTGTTTGCGCCGTTTGACGGATTTCAACGGTTCCCATTTTATCCCGGCTATTCTGCGGACTTCTTTGACGGCAGCCATTTCGTCATGAAGGGTGGTTCGATGCGCACGGCGTCCCCGCTGTTACGTCGATCGTTTCGAAACTGGTTTCAACCGAGGTATCCCCATATTTATGCGAGTTTCCGCTGTGTCCAGAGCTGAATTATTCCGCTATCGGCGTACGTTCCAGCCCATCGGAGATCCAATCTCCATGGCGGAATTTGCGAATGACGTTCGAACCGGACTTTCCAGGCCCGGACAGAAGGAACTGTTCTCGAAATATCTTTACGATGATGTCGGTAGTGCGCTGTTCGATGTCATCACGGTGCTGCCGGAATATGGCCTGACTCGAGCCGATGCCCGGATGCTTCGCAAGCATTCGGGTCAACTGGCGAAACGCTTGAATCGGCCATCGCTGGTTGTCGAACTGGGCAGCGGTTCGGGTTCGAAAACCCGATGGGTGCTTTCTGCCATCGCTGCGACGCAGCCGGTGATGTACTGCCCGGTGGATGTTTCCCAATTGGCTCTGGAGAATTGCTGGCGGGAGTTGCGGCTTCTGGATGGGGTCGAAATCGTTCCTCTCGCGCAATCCTATCTGGACGGACTTCGACAGGCCGTGGAATTTCGGCCGAACGACTCGTCGATGCTCGTACTGTTTCTTGGAAGCACTCTGGGAAACTTCGATCCGGCACGGGCCGAGGAATTCCTCGCCGACGTCCGGCAGTTCATGCAGCCTGGCGATGTGTTCTATTTGAGTACCGATCTGCAGAAAGATACCAGACGTCTGATCGCCGCATATGACGATTCCATCGGAGTCACCGCCGCGTTCAACCTGAACCTGCTCGCGCGCATCAATCGCGAACTGGACGGAGATTTTGATTTGTCGAAGTTCGTGCATGAAGCGCGATACGACAACAGTGCGCACCGCATTGAAATGCATCTGCGTTCGCTGGCGGACCAGACGATATCGATCGGAAATGATTTCTCGTTCGCTCTGAAGGCCGGGGAAACAATCTGGACGGAGAGCAGCTACAAGTTTCGGTGCAAGGACATCGCCGCGCTGGCGAGGCGAACCGGATTTCATTGCGAGGTCCAATGGGTCGATGAAGAATGGCCGTTTGCCCAAAGCCTTCTCCGTGCGCTGTAGGGCCGGGTGGAGGGGTAATCAGAACTTGATGGCCGCATCGATGAGAAACTCGCACCATTGTTCCTTTGCTGGAATCCCTCACCCGTCCCTTCGGGCCACCCTCTCCCTTCGGGAGAGGTACTGTGCCGGAAATTGGGCTCTGACCACAATTTTGTTGATCGGCGGAATTTTATTCGGGGCGATATTCTTGTTTGCCCAGGACCGTCCCCTTTCGATCAACGTGAATTCCAACAACATTGCTGTTGAAGTGTCTGTGACGGATTCCGCGAATAGATTCGTGATGAATCTCACAAAGGACGACTTCAGCATTTACGAAGATGGCAAACTTCAGGAGATCCAGGGTTTCTACCCCGTGGAGACGTCCTGCAGCATCCTGCTTCTTTTCGACCGCAGCAGCAGCACGAAAAACCAATGGCCGTTGCTTCAGACGGCTCTCGACCATTTTGTAGACGCATTAAGACCGCAGGATCGCGTTTCGATTGCGACATTTGCAGAAAAGACGACATTGCGTCTCGACTGGTGGAATCTATCGAAGGGACGGCCCGCCGATGTCTTGTCTGCAGCGAAGATCGAAAACTATACCGAGTTTTACAGCGCGATCAACTGGGCCCTGAACCGGGTGCGCCGCGTGAACACACGCAAGGGCGTTGTCGTTCTGACCGACGGGATCGACAGCACCAAACCAATCCACTCTTACAATCCCCAACTGGATGAGGACTTTCAGAAATTGCTCCGTAGTGTACGATCCAGCCGTGTGCCACTGTATTTCGTGGCCTTGAACACGGATCTGAATCCGGATGGCCGGGAATTCAACTCCGCCGGGCGCCTCCGCATGGAGCAACTGAAGGACGCTTCCGGCGGTGGAATTCTGTTTCCGAAAAATGCCGCCGATATCAGTCCCTTCTTTGGCCAGATCGCCCGCGATGTCGGCTCGCAGTATGGGCTGGCCTATCAACAACCTGTGTCCTCCCGTGATGGGAAGGCGCATACCATTGAAGTGATCCCACGCGATCGTAAACTCACGGTTCGTCAATCTCGTACCCAGTACATCGTCAACTGACAGGGCCTGCCAAATGGGCAAAAATCGAGTGGAGCTGCTGCACTCCTTCGGTCAACGCCGCAGGTCCGGGTTGAAGAATGTAGGTGGATTTGATTTCGTGAATCTGGCCGTTCTTCACCGCCGAAATGTTGGACCAGCCCGGACGCGATCGGATCTTGCTCTTGTTCACTTTCACGCCACACCAGGACGCGACGATTACTTCCGGATCCTTCGGGATCACGTCGGCTGGATTGACAATCCGCTCCCTGCCACCTTTGGCAAACCGCAATTCCGGGAAAACCGGATCTCCTCCTGCAATCTCGATCAGCTCTTCAACCTAGCGGATACCGCTGATGAGCGGATCGTACCATTCCTCAAACAGGACTCGCGGGCGTGACGGGAACCGTGCGGCAGAGGCGCGGATGGCATTCAATCCGGATTCCATCCGGGCCGCCAACAGCCGGCCTTTGTCCGGCACTCCGACCACGTTGGCAAGCATCTCGATCATGTCGAGTATTTCCTGAACACTGCGCTGATTGAATGCGAGCACGGTGATGCCGCGCCGCATCAATTCGGCGACGATGTCCGCCTGCAGGTCCGAAAAAGCCAGCACCAGATCCGGTTCGAGCGCAAGGATCTTGTCGAATTTCGCGTTGATGAATGCTGAGACCTTCGGCTTCAACCGCGCTTCGGGAGGACGCACCGTGTATCCGGAAATGCCGACGATGCGGTCCTGTTCGCCCAGAAGGTACAACGTCTCCGTGGTTTCTTCCGTCAGGCAAATGATTCGTTGTGGTGTCATAGTTTGAACCGGTAGCCGATCCAGGGCTCCGTCAGGAGAAACTCGGGATTCGACGAATCCCGTTCAATTTTTTTGCGAAGCTGATTGATGAAAACGCGGAGGTATTCCACTTCTTCACCGTAATCCGGACCCCACACGGCCTGCAGCAATTTCATATGCGGAACCGGAACGTTGGGGTGTGAGACCAGGTAGCGCAGAAGCTCGAACTCTTTCGGAGTTAAACGAATTTCCTTGCCGTGGGCCTTGACTCGACGAGTCTGAAGGTCGATCTCAAAATCGCCCGCCTTGATGATCTGTGGTCCACTTTCAGGGCTGTTTGGCAGCCGGCGTAAAGTGGCTCGGACTCGAGCCATCAGTTCCGGCGCGGAGAAAGGCTTTGTCACATAATCATCCGCTCCCGCGTCGAGAGCCGCGATCTTGTCTTTCTCCGCGTCCCGCACGGTGAGCATGACAATCGCAACGTCGGATCCGGACCGGATTTCACGGCAGGTTTCGATACCATCCATGCCGCCCATGTTCATGTCGAGCAGAATCAGGTCGTATTTGTCCTGACGGATTTTCTCGATGGCCTCCTCGCCGGACTTTGCGTCGGCAGCCTCGTAACCCTGGGCAATGAGCGTGGTGCGCATCACGCGGCGAATCTGTGGATCGTCGTCGACAATAAGAATGCGGGCGCTGCTCAATTCCGTTCTCCTTTTGCAAGAGGCAGCCGGATTGAGAATTCCGTTCCGACCCCCGGTTGGCTCTCCACGTCGATATAGCCTCCATGGGCGCGAACGATGTCCTGAACGATTGCGAGTCCCATACCCGTTCCCGGCGCATTCTGGCGCGCTCCCGGCGTCCGGTAAAATCGTTCGAAAACCATGGTGCGTTCGCCTTCGGTCAGACCCAATCCCTGGTTATGGATGCGAATGTGTACGGAATCCGTCGAATTCTCCGCCGTGATCCGGATTGGCGAGCCCGTGGGCGAATACTTCATCGCATTGTCCAGAAGTTGTTTCACCATGACGACAAACAGCTCAGCGTCCACACTGACCTTCGGAAGGGATGGCGCAAACTGAGTTTGAATCGGCCTTCCGCTAACCAGAGCGGAAGACTGTTTCAGCGCCTCCTGAACGAGTTCCCGGACGTCACGCAGAGATCGCGAAAGATGAAGTCTGCCGGATTCCACGCGCGCGAGATGAATCGCTTCAGTGACGAGTCCCGTCAGACGCTCGCTTTCCTGATCAATAATGGTCAGCAATTCGTGCTGTTGCTCTGCCGTGAGTGCACTCGACGTGAGAATTGTCGACGTTGCGGCCTTGATCGACGTGAGGGGCGTTTTGAATTCATGAGCCACGGCGTCCAGCAGCGTGGACTTGAATTGTTCGCTTTGCCGGGCTGCTTCGGCCCGGCTGACCAGTTCCTGAGTACGTGCCTTCTCGAGACCGACGGCTATCAGATTTGTAATCGCGTGCAACGCGGATTCGGAAACCAGGCCGCCTCCAATTCGTCCTACAACTGAAACCGCGCCAATGGAACGGCCGGCCAGCGTGATCGGCGCCATGCACGTATTGGTTGCCGGATCCAGCACCAGATTGCCGCGTACCGAAAGTTCGCGCAGCGCATCCAGCGGTGCCATTTCGCGGGCGATTCCGGCGGCGTAGATCTGGTCGTCGGTCTGATCGTAAATGGTGGCGGATGTCACATCGTAAATCCGCACGATCTCGGTTGCGATCTGTACGCCCGCCGGCCTTTCACTGTCAATCAACATGATGCCGCGGCTCAAGGCATAGAGACGTTCCATCTCTGTCTGCCGCTGGTGCAATTGCGCGTTCCGCCGGCGTGCAAGTTCCGAAAGCTGACTGGCTACCAGCGATGTCACGAGGAAGGCGGACAGGGCAACCCAGTTGTGCGCATCCGCAATATTGAGCGTTCGCACCGGCGGGAGGAAGAAATAGTTCAGACAAAATGCAGCCGCGCCGGATGAAGTGACCGATTCGACCAGGCCCCATTGCGCGGCAATCAGCAAGATCGCGATGAGATAGGCGAATGCGGCTGTCGTGGGGTTGACCGGGATGACATCGAGACTGACGGTAATGATCGCTATGAACAAGAGTCCGGCGGCTACCCGGAGAGCCTTCTTCGTCATCCCGTCAATTTAGTCCGGTATGGAGTCCATCCGTCATGAAAAAACATTTCGAACTCAGTACGCGCTCAACAAAGCGGTCTTGACAGGCTCAGATGTTGGGTGTCGAATAATGTGTTTATGGTTTCTTTATGCCTAACTCTGTCGAGGCGGGGGACCCAGATCCAGGGGCGAAGTGAAAGGAAGCTTTCACAGGGCACTTTCGAGCCCGAGTCCGTCAGCTAACCCCGTAGGCTGAAGCGAAAGCGCGCGAAGCAGACGCGCGAGAAGGAGTCCGTCCATTGTCCAAGACCGAACGATCGTCGGCAACGAAGATCGTCATTGCCAGCACCGTCATGCTGTCGTTCATTTCCTTCTGGAGAGGCGCAGCAATTGTCCTCAGCGATCTGGCCTCCTCTGCTTTCTACGTTGGTGGTATTGCCGAAGAGGCTATTGGTAAAAGCGCACCGTGGTTCATCCTCGGCGTCATGTTGTTCAGCTTTGCGGTCCGTTCGGTTTACATGGAAAGCTGCAGCATGTACGTCCGCGGAGGCGTCTACGTTGTCGTTCGCGACGCCATGGGCCCGTTCATGGCCCGGCTTTCGGTTTCGGCGCTGATTTTTGACTATATTTTGACCGGTCCGATTTCCGCAGTCAGCGCAGGCCTTTATCTTGGCCATCTGCTTACCGAACTCGCCGAGTATGTCGGGATTCACAATACGATCAATCCGGCTCAATTTGCGATGGTGTTTGGCCTGGTGGTGACGGTCTACTTCTGGTGGAGCAACACCCAGGGAATTCATGAATCGAGCGGGGACGCGCTGCGCATCATGCAGATCACGACCGTCATGGTTGTGATGTTCCTGATATGGTGCACCATCACACTGCTCAGTCACGGTCCCGCGCAGATTCCGCTGGCGCCAATACCTTCAAATCTTTTGTTCAAACCTGAGAGCGGCGGCTGGCTCTACGGAACAGGGCTGATCCAGATATCCGTGTTCGCCATCGTCATCGCCTTCGGGCATTCGTTTCTCGCGATGAGCGGATTTGAAACGCTGGCGCAGGTGTATCGGGAAATTGAAACTCCCAAACTCAAGAATTTGAAGATCACGGGAAACATCGTCTGCATCTTTGCCGTGGTGTCGACCGGAGTCATCACCCTCCTGGCAGGATATATTATTCCCGATGCCCAGCGGGTGCTGCACAAGGACAACCTTCTCGGCGAACTCGCCATGCATCTTATGGGACCCAAGCCACTTCTTCTGGCATTCCACACCTTTGTCGTTGTTGTCGGCGTCCTGATTCTCTCGGGCGCGGTCAACACATCCATGATTGGCGCCAACGGCGTGTTGAATCGGGTGGCGGAAGATCACGTCCTCACGCCGTGGTTCAAGAAGCCCCACAAGAAGTTCGGAACAACCTATCGCCTCATCAATCTGATTACCATTCTTCAGCTCGCCACGGTCTTCGTCAGCCGCGGCAATGTGATCCTGCTCGGTGAGGCGTATGCATTTGGCGTGGTCTGGAGTTTCTTCCTGAAGGCGCTTGGTGTTCTTGTGCTGCGCTTTAAAAGGCACGATCAGGAA
>Ga0134121_10000405_pt1 | contig 50837 bp, 42 predicted proteins | sample KB301_FD_96463 | JGI IMG/M metagenome (GOLD analysis project Ga0134121, IMG submission 96463) | Terrestrial soil microbial communities without Nitrogen fertilizer from Kellogg Biological Station, Michigan, USA - KB3-0-1 | ecosystem: Environmental > Terrestrial > Soil > Unclassified ...
CGAGCCCCCGCAGGCTGGCCGCCGCCGGCTCGTCGGGCAGCGCGCGGGGGAAGAGCCAGCGGCCCGGATGCCCGGCGAGCAGCCGGCCGAGCAGCCGATCCATGACCGGGCCGGCCTCCGGGCCGGAACCCTGCAACAGGAGGATCCGCCCCTCAGCCCCCCCGTCCGGCCCCCATATATAAAGGATGGCGCCGAGGAGGCGTTCATCGCGCACCAGGGCGGTTCCTGACAGCCGGTCCCCCAGGGCCAGAAGGGTCGGGGTCGCCCGCTCCCAGGCGGGGCCCGGCGAGCCCTCTCGGAGTGACCCGTTTGCCAGCAGGTCGGCCGCCGTCACGGGGATGAACAGATCCCCCGGCGAAGCATCGGGCGCCGGGGCAGGCCCGGGGAAGCGGACCCAGTCGGTCAGGGTCTGCTCTTGCTCGTACCCGCAGGCCTGAAGGAGTGCGAGCGCGGCTTCGGCTTCCGCGGGCGCTTCGACCACGAGCCGCGGCGGCCCGAGGATGGCGAGCTTGCTGCTGATCGACGTCAGGAGGTGCCGGCCGTGCCCGCGACGCAGGTGCGCCGGGTGGACGGCGAAGCTCTGGAGGAGCGTCTCGCGCGCGCGCTTGCAGCCGAACAGGTACCCGACCGGCTCCTCACCCTCGTACGCGATGAGACACGAGCTGCACCAGAGCTGCCGGTCGCGCACCAGCCCCTTGAACTCGGCGAGGGTCAGAGGCGGCTCGCCGGGATGGTGCGGCAGCCGGCAGTGGTTGTGCGCCTCCACCAGCCGACCCATGTCGTCGGTGCGGCAGAAGCGATAGGCGGTCATGGCGGCCCCTCCGGAGAGGGGAGCGCGGTTACGACTTGTCGCCGTTCCCGTTCGGGGACGAAGCGGACAGCGTGCGGACCTCGTTCAGGTACCCGCGCGCGCCGGCCTGGGACGACGGAGACATCGGTGCCGTCGGCGTCGACTCGGAGCCCTGGCCGACGCTGACCGGGCCGGCCTTGGCCGCGTTGGGCGTCGCGCCGGGGCGCTGGTAGGTCGAGATCATCTCGGCCATCATCTGCTTGCCGATCTCGATCCCGCCCTCGACGACCGCGAGGTCGATGGTGGCAACCCCGCGCTCTTTCGCGAGCCCCTCGATGCGCTCCTGGGTCATGTTGCGCATGAAGCCGGCCGGGACGCGGAACACCCGCTCGATCGCCTCGGGCGTCCAGGCATAGACCGACACCAGCGGGTTCTTGTTGCCGTCGCGCGCCACGATCTTCTTCTCTTCCGGGAGCGCCGTGTGACCGTTCCCGGATCCGTTGCCGACCGTGGCGGCACCGTTGCCGGCGAGCGCCTTCGCAATCGCGTCGGGCAGCGCGGCGTGATCGGTCTCCTTCGCCGCCTCGGGCGGCAGCTTCGCCGGCACCACGAGCGGCACGCCGGTCTCCTCCTCGATGAGAGCCTTGGTGAACTCGAGCGTCACGACGTCGAGCTTGCGCATGCGGGCGCCCTTCTCGACGCGCGCCTTGGTGCGGCGGCGCTGGTAGGCGTCTTTCACCGACCACAGGGCGCGCTTGGCATCCTCGCTCCAGCGGAGCTTGCGGCCGTCGTAGGTGACCTCCTCCGACAGGCCGCCCTCGACGGCGGCGATCTTCTCCACCATCTCGGGGGAGATGACCTCGAACTCGACGCCGCCGCAGACGGTGCACTTCGCCGGGGCCGCGTCGGTCGCCGACACGCCGCAGCCCTTGCACATCGACACCGACTGGGTGCGGGCGCGCTCGAGCGCCACGGCCTCCGCCAGCGCCTGGGTGGCGAGCGAGGTGTCCTTCGGCATGAAGCGGTCCATGGCCTCGTCGATGACCGCGTTGGTGACGACGCTGTGGCCCTTCTCGAGCGCGATGCGGAGCACGCCCATGCGGGCGACACCGCGCACCTGCTCGGGCACGCGCTTCATGCGGTTCTCGGCCTCGGGCGTCCAGCGGACGCTCTCCTCGGCCTTGACGTCGAGGCGCGGAATCTCCTTGCGCGTGGTCAGCAGCACGTCGCACGGCGCCAGGCGCAGGAGGTTCTCGGTGTTGCTGCCGAGACCGGTCTCCTCCGGGTCGCTGTGGATGCCGATGCGGCCGAGCACGAGCACGTACGGGTCGGTCTTGCGCACGTGGTCGAGGATCTTCTGGTACGCCTTGCCGTCGAGGAGGGTCTTCTTCACCTCGACCCCCGCCTCGCGCGCCATCGTCTCCGCCACCTCGAGGTGCGACTGGTAGATGGTGGCGAGCCCGGTGTCGATGATCTCCTCGTGCAGCTGGTTCTGCTCCTCGAAGCGGAAGACCTTCGCCGCCTTCTCGGTGAGCACGCCGACGATGCCGTTGAAGACCTTGTAGTGCAGGTAGGGATCGTAGACCGCGATGATCTCCAGCTTCTTGCCGAGCTTCTGCGTCAGCTCGATGCCGGTCATCAGCGCGCCGAAGGACTGCGGCGACCCGTCGATGCCGACGAGGACGGTCTCCTGCGCCGCCACGGACCCGTTCTCCGGCACCCGCTTCACCACCCAGACGTCCCGGTCGGAGGCGCGGGCGACCCGCTCGCACACCGAACCCAGCACCGAGTCACGCACCCGTCCGAGGCCGAGGGCCCCGAGCACCACCAGGTCGTACTCCGAACCCTTGATGTCCTTGAGGATCTCGACGTGGTGCTTGCCGTCCATCATGCGCGGCGTGAAGCCGAGTCCTGCGCCGGCGCACTTCTTCGACATCTGGTCGAGGTAGGAGTCGGAGATCAGCCGCAGCCCCATGGTGATCAGGCTGTCGTGGATCTTGCGCTGCCGCTCCAGCTCGACTTCCTCGATGTACTCCTCCGGCAGCGTGTACTCCATCTGGCGGAAGCGGTAGTCGTGCATGCTCGCGGCGTAGACGTGGGAGCCTGTGAGCGAAGCGCCGAAGGCGCGGCCGAGCGTAATACCGCAGTCGATGGCGCGGTCGGAATGCTCGGAATTGTCGACGGGCACGTAGATGCGCTGGTACATGAATCCTCCACTCCCGATCAGGAGATGCCGTGACTCCCGGACAGACGACCGCGGGCCGGGGCCGCCGCACCGCCCGGCTGCGCGACGCTTCGGCGCACCAGGACGATGGCGACGATCTCCAGCAGGAGCACGATCCCCGCGGTCTTGAGCATCGGCACGACGGGGGAGACCACCACCGCCGGCTCGATGTACACGTAATACCAGACGGTCAGGGCGCGCCGGTTGCCGCGCTCGCGGTTGAAGCCGTCCCAGACCGAGAAGGCGACCGGCACGAACTGACCCTCGATGTTGAACGGGACGCCGGTCGTCGGGCGCAGCGGCCACTTGAAGGTCGCCGACCACTCTCCCTCGTCGTAGTGCGACACGGCCGACAGCTCGCCGCTGTCGTTGGGCGTCAGGCTCGCCGACCCCTTGCCGGTGAACTGCTGCGGCTCCTTCTTCGCCAGGTCGTAGAACCAGAGATCGACCGCGCTCGTCTGGTCGCCGAAGATGAAGTACGGCTTGCGCGCGCCGGTGAGGGGCGCCGCCGGCCACTGGATCGCCACCGCGTCGGAGAACTCGCCGCCCGCGCCGGCTGCGGGGGCCGCGTCGGCCGCCTCACCCCAGACATCACCACCCGCCGCCGGCGCCGCGGCCGGAGCGGCCGGCGCCGCCTCTTCGCCGCCCCAGACGTCTCCGCCGCCCTCGCCGCCGCCGGCCGGTGCGGCGCCCGCCTCGGCTTCCTCCTCGGGCGGGACCTGCAGGTCGGGACCGTTCTTGCCGGTCGTGTCGGCGCGCAGGTCGTGCCAGCGCACCCGGATGGCCAGGTTCTCGCTGTCGCGGATCGCCTCCACCTGGAGGCTGACGGCCGGAGGATGGAAGTCGCGCCCCGGCTCCATGATCTGGCCGACCAGCGGGAAGCGGGCGGTCTTCGCCTTCTTGAATTGCTCGTCCGCCCGCACCAGGTCGATCGGCTCGTCGATGGCGACGAGGCGCACCAGGTTCTGGTAGTCGGGCTGCGGGGCCGAGAGCGAGTCGATGTAGTCCACGAGCGCCCAGCGCTGGTCGTCGGGGATGGCGTCCATGTACGACGGCATCGGCGTGCCGTTCAGGCCGGTGCTGAGGGTCCGGAAGACGTCCTCGCGCGTGCCGCCGCCGCGGAAGGTCCAGCGCTGCGTCAGGTCGGCCGGCTTGATCGGGTGGCCCCAGTCGTCCTTCAGCGTCGGCGCCGAGGTCCCGTTGCCGCGTCCCTGATTGCCGTGGCAGCCGAGGCAGCCGTTCGCCTCGTACGCCTTGCGCCCAGCATCGATCGTGTCCTTGCTCGACGCCTTGCCCGCCTTCAGCTCGACCGGCTTCGGGTTGCGCTCGGGATTCGCGAAGTCGGGGGAGAACGAGGCGACGTAGAACGCCAGGTTCGACACCTCGTCGTTGCTGAAGTCGGGCCACGCCGGCATCGAGGTGTACGGCATGCCCTGGCGGATGATGTGGACGATGTCCTCGTGCATCGGCAGGGCGCCGTTCGGCGTCGTACGGATCTTGTACTTGCCGGCGGTGAAGTCGCGCGGCATCGGCCGCAGGTGCTTCGCCGCCGGACCCTGTCCGTCCCCCTTCTCGCCATGGCACTGCGAGCAGGACTTCTCGTAGAGCTTCTGTCCCGCCTGGCGCTGCGTGTCGGTGCCGGGGCCCTTGGCCCCTTCCTGGGCGCGCGCCGGCGCCGCGGCGAGCGCGATCGACACCAGCGTCATCGCGGCGAGCCGCGCCGGAAGCGCGGTGGCCGCGAGAAGCCTGGACGTGCGTTCGGATGCGCGGCGCGGCATCAGTGCCCCTTCTCCACGGCGTCCTTGACAGACTCGGCGGCGCGCGGCTTGCGGCCGGTGAAGTCGTAGAGGAAGAGGATGACGTCCCAGATGTCCTCCTCCTTCAGGAACTTCTCCCAGACCGGCATGGCGCTGTCCCAGGGACCGCCTTCCTCGGGCATCCCGGGGCCGCCCTTGGAGATGCGCCAGAAGAGGAACGTCTCGCGCAGCATGGGGATTGTGCCGCTGTCGTCGAAGTTCGTGGGGATCGGCGCGAGGGCGTGGATGAACATGCCGTTCCCCTTGAGGTTGTCGCCGTGGCAGAAGACGCAGTTCTCGTAGTAGACGCGCTTGCCGTCGGCCACGTGCTTGCGGAACTCCTCGGGGTTCGAGGTCTCGAGCGACCGGAAGGGATTCTCGCCGGCGTCGAGATCGATCGTCTTGTCGTGCACCGTCACCGACGCGGGCGAGGCCGGGTGAACGGTGCGGGCGAAGAACGGCGCCTCGAGCGGCGCCTTGGCCTGCATCCACACGTTCGCCGCCGCCGCGCCCGGGATCAGCACCACCAGCGCCGCCAGGAGCATGCGGTAGCGCGGCTCGACGATGAGGCGCACGATGGGCCCGGCGACCTGCGCGCGCCGCTCGTCGCTCGACGTCATGTAGGCGAGGAGCGCCAGCGTGACGATCGACATGTAGATGGACAGGACCGAGAAGGGGATCGGGATCGCGAAGCCCCATCGCAGAACGACGAAGATGCCCGCCCACCACGCGACCGCCCAGGCCATCAGCGGGACGCGCCGGAACGCCAGCAGCACGAGGACGGCGAGCACCGGGAGGACGACGAACAGGTTCACTTGGCGGCCGCTCCCTGGTTGTACGCGTGCTTGGTCTGCAGGGTGACGGTCGAGGTGCCGCCGAGGCTCTGGAGGTACGCGATGACGCAGAGGATCTCGTCATCCGACAGCCCGATCGGCGGCTTGTTGATGTGCGGCATGCCGGGGTTGAAGCCGGGGACGACGAACTTGTCCGGGTCGTACATCGCCTGGGCGAAGTACTCGACGTCGGAGAGCCCGGCCTCGCGCGTCTTCGCGCGCACGTCCACGTTCTCGAGGTCCGGGAAGCGCAACACGCCCTTCTTGCCGATGGTGTGGCAGGTGAAGCAGAGCCCCTTGCCGTCCATGAGCTCGCGCCCGGTCTTCGCCATCTCGGTCGTGTCCATGTCCTTCTTCAGGACGATCTCGACGGGCGGGTGGACCTCTTTCTGCGGGACGAGCTGCCCGACGTAGGTGTAGAACGCCGTCGTCGCCAGGACCAGTGCCGCGAGCCGCGGGATCAGCGGGATCTTCATCAGTGCCGTCCCCCGGACCCGTGGGTCGAGTGCGCGTCCGCCGAAGCCGTCCCCGCCGCCGCCCAGTCTTTCTTGTCGTGCAGGCTCGCCAGCCAGAAGACGAACCCGATGAGCAGGAAGAAGGCGAGCACGGTGCACGACACCACGATGGTCGCAAAGCCGAGGGTCGGCGTGAAGGCGTCGGGCGACGTGTCGCGCATGACGCCGTAGACGTGCCAGTGCTGCCGCAGCCCCGACCGGACGTACCCCATCAGCCCCATCAGCCAGGTGAAGGTGACGGCGATGAAGATGAGGATGTACTGCGACGCCGCCGGGATCTTCCCCCAGCGCACCTCGGCGGTCTTCTTCGCCCCGGCGTACAGGAAGACGTCGATGACGGTGATCGACACCATGGCCAGGAGCACCGACGAGACCTGGGGGACCGACAGCCCGATGCGCACCCTCGCCTCGACGAAGTAGCCGTACACGCCCAGGAAGATGACGAAGATGGCCGCGGTCGCGAAGATGCCGAGCTGCAGGGCGTTGCCGAGCTTCGCCCACGCCACGGTCGCCACCTTGCCGGTCCGGCGGTAGAGCAGGAACGACATGTAGGTGGTCAGGATCAGGATGTTGACCGCGGTGTTCTTCGCCGACATGACGCCGAGGAAGCCGAGGATCGGGTGCACCGCGCCCCCCATGGCGCGCACCTCCGACACGGTGGCGATGATCGACCGCGGCGTCGCCCAGACCATGAAGCACAGCGTGATGCCGATCAGCAGGTACTTGATGTACTTCTGGAATGGGTTGTGGCCCTCGACGCGCCCCATCCCGAGCCAGAGGTAGTAGTTGGCCGCCAGGAACAGGTTGCCGATGAGCACCGCCTGGATGATGAAGAGCCAGGAGAAGGCGCCTCCCATCATCGTCAGCCCCAGCGTCTGCGAGAAGGCGTAGATCTCCTTCGCCAGCCAGTAGCCGGCGAACGGCAGCGGCAGGAACGCGATGATGGCGACGAAGTTGCCGATGTAGCCCATCCAGTCGTAGTGGGCGCGCTCCTCGTCCGTCTCCGCCTGCAGGAACTTGAAGGCCGCGTACGCCGCCGCCACCGACCCGCCGAAGGCGATGTTGGCGATGAAGCGGTGCACGTTGATCGGCATCCAGGTGAAGTTGTGCACCGCGTCCCAGGTCGAGATGACCGCGCCCTTCTCGGAGACGCCGGCGGGGGACGTCATGAACGTCACCCAGGCATTGGCGATGAGCATGATCGACGTGCCGACGAGGTTCAGCATGAACCCGAGGAAAAGGTGGACGTACGGGTGGAACTTCCCCCAGCCGTAGTAATAGGAGTAGAGGAAGAACGCCTCGAAGAAGAAGAGGCCGACGTAAGGCAGGAAGGTCGGCGAGAAGACGCTCGCCAGGTACATGGTGAACTTCGGGTAGAGCGCGATCAGGAGGAAGGTGAGCGCCGCACCGAATGTTGCGGTCATCGAGAAGGCGACCGACAGGAGCTTGGTGAACTCGTACGCCAGCCGGTCGTAGCGCTTGTCCTTCGTGAAGACGCCGATCGCCTCGATGATGAAGGCGAAGAGCGGCACGGCGAGCACGAACGCCGCGAAGAGCAGGTGGAGCTGCGCCGCCACCCAGACCGCCACGCGGCTGCCGATCTTCGGGAAGGCGCGGTAGTCGGGCTCGACGTACGGCGTGGCCATGGCCTTCTTCTCGGCCTCGGCCTTCTCGTCGATCACCCCCTGCTCGCGCGGGGTGGCGTCCTCGGCCCCGACCGCCACGCGGAACGGCTCGCGGTACTCGTGGCTGACGAGGAAGGAAGCGATCTTCCCGACGACCGCGAGGCCGATGACGATCGCGAGGATCCCGAGCGCGATGCGGATCTTCGGGTTACCCACCGGTCGCCCCCCGCTTCTGCTGCAGCGTGCGCACGTACGCGATGATGGCCCAGCGGTCGGCCGGCTGGAGCGGCCAGCGGTACGAAGGCATCAGCCCCGATCCGTTGGTGATGACGTCGAAGATCTGCCCGTCCGGGTAGTTGCGGATCTTGTCCTGGTGGAACGACGCCGTCGGGATGTTGCCGCGCTGGAACAGGATGCCGTGGCCGTCGCCGCGCGCGTCGTGGCACGGCTGGCAGTAGATGGTGTAGCGGTTCTTCCCGCGCTCGAGCACCTGGTCGCTGGCCTCGACGGGGACCTTCGCCACGAACGAGCCGTCGGCGTTCTTGCCCTCGTAGAAGGCGGCGTCCTCGCGCAGCTCGCCCATGGCCATGGTCCCGGGGACGGGGGGGCGCATCGCGGAGCCGTTGTAAAAGAACCGGCTCTCCTGCTGCGCCTTCACTTTGGGCTGGTCGTCCATGCTCGGGTTGGGATGGACCGGCGGCTTCGACGAGGTCATGCCGCGGCATCCCGCGGCCGCGAGCGCCAGGGCGACCGCCGCCGCCAGCGGGGCACGCTTCATCCGTGCTCCTCCACGACAGCGGCGAGATCCGGGTGCGGGTTGCGCAGCTTGGCGAGATAGGTCGTGCGCGGCCTGGTGTACAGCTCGGCCAGGAGCGAGTAGTTGCGCGGGCTCGCCGCCTCCTTCGCCACCTTGCTGTTCCCGTCGCGCAGGTTTCCAAATGTAATGGCGTCGGCCGGGCAGGACTGCTGGCAGGCGGTCTTGATGTCGCCGTCCTGCAGCGGAAGGCCGCTGACCTTGGCGTCGATCTTCGCCTCGTTGATGCGCTGCGTGCAGTAGGTGCACTTCTCCATGACGCCGCGGGCGCGCACCGTCACGTCCGGGTTCTGCGCCAGCTTGACGATCTCCGGCGTGTCCTTGGTGAAGTTGTAGAAGTTGAAGTGGCGCACCTTGTACGGGCAGTTGTTGGAGCAGTACCGCGTGCCGATGCAGCGGTTGTAGACCATGACGTTGAGCCCTTCGCTGTCATGGACCGTCGCGGCCACCGGGCAGACCTGCTCGCACGGGGCGTTCTCGCACTGCATGCAAGGCAGCGGCTGCACGACGACCTGGGCGTCGCCCTCGGGGTCGCCGGTGAAGTAGCGATCGAGGCGCAGCCAGTGCATCTCCCGGCTGCGGCGCACCTGGTCCTTGCCGACGACCGGCACGTTGTTCTCGCTCTGGCAGGCGACGACGCAGGCATTGCAGCCGACGCAGGTGTTGAGGTCGATGGTCATGCCCCACTGCGGGCCCTTGTCATAGGACTTTTCGGGGAACAGGGCGAGACCGGGAGGAGTGACGCCGCGCTTCTCCGACTCGCCGTGCCCTCCTTCGTGCCCTGCGGGGGTCGCTTCACCTTCCTCGTGCGGCGCCTCGGCCAGCTCCTGCGCGAAGTCCGGCTTGCGCCTGAACTCCTCGACCGTCCCCTCCAGGACGAGCGGGTGCCCTTCCATGCTGCCGTGTTCCTGGGTCGAGGCGAGCATCGCCTGCTTTCCGGTGCGCGACACGTGCGCGCCCGTGGCGATCCACGGCGCCGTGGAGCCGCGCAGCCGGTAGGCGTCGAAGCCGACGTCACGGCCGACGCGGCCGACGTTGCGGCGGCCGTAGCCGAGGGTGACGACGACGGTGCCGTCGGCCTGGCCCGGGACGATGAAGGCCGGCAGCTCGAGCGTCCGTCCGTCGTGCTCGAGGCGCACGATGTCCTCGTTGGCGACGCCGAGCGACTTGGCTGTCTTCGGGCTCAGGAGCGCCGGGTTGTCCCAGGTGATCTTGGTGATGGGGTCGGGCAGCTCCTGCAGCCAGCCGTTGTTGGCGAAGCGGCCGTCGTGCACCGCGTTCGACGGCTGGAAGACGATCTCCATGCCGTTGTCGCCGCCGTTCGCCGCGGCGAGTGTCTCGAGATCCCCGAAGGGACGCGCCGAGGCCGAGGCCGCCACCGGGGCCGCGCCGCTGTCCGGCAGGAGCCCGTCGTGCAGGACGCGGTTCCACTTCTTGTCGAAGTCGGCTTCGCCCAGGATCGACTTCCAGGTCAGCCGCACCACGTCATAGCCCGGCGTGTCCGCGCCGCTCCCGAGAAGCGCCAGCACCTCGACGTCGCTCTTCCCGTCATAAAGAGGAAGGATGAGCGGCTGGACGATGCTCAGCGTGCCGGAGGCGTCGCGTGCGTCCCCCCAGGCCTCGAGGAAATGGGCGCGGTGGATGAACCAGGTCGCGGCGGCGCCGGTCTCGTCGACGCGGTCGCCGACGACGATCCGCTCCTTCGCCTTCGCCATGGCCTCGCCGAACTTCAGGTCGGCCGGCGCGTCATAGACCGGATTGCCGCCGAGGACGACCAGGGTCGTGACGGCGCCGGCGTCGAGCTTTTGCTTGAGGGCGGCGAATGACGCGGAGGACGGCAGGGCGGCGTGCACCGGGTCCCGGTAGAACACCGTCGTGCCGGCGTTGCCGAGGGCGATGTTCAGCGCCGCGACCGCGGCGTGCACGGCGGCCGGCTGCCGCGGTCCCGCGACCACGAGCCCGGCGCCGCGCGCCTCCTTGAGATCGGACGCGAGCGCGTTGAGGAATTTCCGGCCCCGCTCGTCCAGCCCGTCCGCCCCGGGAGGAGCGCCGGGAACGGCGACGGCGCGCGCCAACGCCGCGACGAAGCCGGCGATGCGCGAGGCGGGGAGGCGCAGGCGGTGGTCCGCCATCGACCCGGTCACCGAGTAGGCCGCCTCGACCGAGTACAGCCGGTTCATCACGCCGCCGGTCGAGCCGGCGCGGCGACCGGCGGCGAAGCCGCGGCCGTGGCGGATCGACTCCGGGTCGAGCAGGAACAGGTCCGCGTCGAGCGACAGGATGACGCGCGCGCGGCCGAGGTCGTACTGCGGCTCGAGGTCGCGTCCGGTCGCTTCCTTGAGACCGGCGAGCACGTTCTCGTCCGACACCGGCTCCCACACCGCCCAGGTCGCCCTCGGGAAGCGGTTGAGGAGCACCGAGCGCAGCCGCGCCAAAGTCGGCGAGGCGAACGACTCCGAGAGGATCGCGAGCCCGGCGCCGCCGTCGGCGAGGTGGCCCTTCTCGAGCTCCTTCCAGGCGGCGACGAAGTCGGGCCACTTCTTGACGCTGCCCCCCTGGAGGAGGCTCTGGCCGCGGTCCGGATCGTAGAGGTTGAGGATGGCCGCCTGCGCCCGCACGCTCGAGGCTCCCTGGGAGCCGGGGTGGCGCGGATTGCCTTCAATCTTGGTCGGGTGCCCCTCGTGGCTCTCGACCACGAGCCCGCAGGCCGACCGGCCGAACGGCATCGTCGTCGCGTAGTGCTTCGGCACCCCGGGGATCACCGTCTCGGGGGGGTCGACGAACGGGACGATGTGGTGCACCGGCCGCCGGCAGGCGGCGAGCCCGGCGAGGGAGATCGATGCGCCGAGGAGCGTCAGGATGTCGCGACGCGTCATCCCGTCGGGCGGCTCGCTCGCGCCCTCGGGGAACTCGCGGTGCAGGACCTCGAGGAAGGCCGGGTCCTGCTCCTTCTGCCGCAGGCTCCGCCAGTACTCGCGTCCCGGTTTCACTTCGTGCGTCTTCATCGGTGGCACCCGGAGCATTCGGTCGGCGGATGGACGGGGCGCTCCTGCTCGAGCTTCGCGGCCAGCGCCTTGGCGTCCTTGGGCGGAGTCCACTTCATGTTGGTGACCTCGCTCACGGGCCGGCGGTTGGGGCCGGCGTTGCGGTGGCAGTCCAGGCACCACGACATCGACAACGGCTGCATCTGCGTCACCACGTCCATCTCGTCGATGCGCCCGTGGCACGACACGCAGCCGACGCCCGCGGCGATGTGCACCTTGTGGTTGAAGTAGACGTAGTCCGGCAGCTTGTGCACCCGCACCCACTGCATCGGGTGGCCGCTCGCCGCGCTGCTGCGGATGGGCTCGAGCAACGGCGAGTCACGCTTCACGAGCTTGTGGCAGTTCATGCAGACGGCCGTCGGCGGCACGTTCGCCACCGGCGAGACTTCCACCGAGGCGTGGCAGTAGCGGCAGTCGAGCCCCATCTCGCCGACGTGCAGCCGGTGGCTGTAGGGGACCGGCTGGATCGGGCGGTAGCCGGCGTCGGTGAACTTGGGCGAGCCCCAATACCAGATGCCGCCGACGACGGCGACGGTCGCAACCAGACCGCCCACGGCAGCGAAGAGCGGTAAACGGTTGATCCAGGGAGGAAGGATCTGCGCCATGCGTTACGGTCGCATCGCCTGGCGTCGCATGTCGCGGCGCTCACCGATCTGGGGCACGTGAACGTCTCCTCCCGGGATTTGGGACCGGCGATACTAGTCTCACGCTCTTCGGAGGGTCAAGACCCACGAAGCGCCTTGCGACAGCGGTTTTTCACGGTAGAATCCGCGTTTCCATGCCCCCCGGATCGACCGCCGCGCCCGACACCACGACCGCCTCGCTGGACGGCGTCGAGTCGGCTTTCGTCCGCCGCGCGCTGCGGCGCCGACCGCTGTTCCTCGGCCTGTCGATCTTCGGAATCGCCGTCGCCGTGGGGCTGTCCTGCTACTACGCCTGGCGGCGGATGCACGACCCGCTGTTCCCGGTGGCGGCGCGCGCCGTCATCGTCGTCCTGGTCCTCCTGAACGCGCGGCAGAACCTCCGCCAGTACCGCTTCGCCGGCGTGCTCGGGAAGGTGCTGCCGGCCGACTTCGCCGGCGGCCCCGGCGGCCCGGCCGCGCGCGCCTGAGCGCCGCTCCGGCCGGCTGCCACTCGACGTCGCGATGACCGGAGAGACGCGGACGCCGCGCGGAGCCGCCGGGGGCCCGCCCGGCCTGCCGCGTTACACCTTCCTGTGGGCCTTCCTCGTCGGCATCGCGCTGCTCACGCTCATCCGTCCGTGCCTGCGTCGCGTGCCCGAGCCGCCGCCGGTCCAGGGCGCCTTTCCCGCGGTCGATCTCATCGGCGCCGGCGGGGGCGTCATCCGCGGGATCTCGCTGCGCGGCAGCGTCTGGGTCCTGTCGCTCGAGAACCAGCCGTGCGACGCGCCGTGCCAGGAGCGCCGCGGCCGGATGAAGGAGCTGGCCGACGCCTACAAGGACTTCCACCTCGGCGGCATCCGCCTGCTCGACGTGGACATCGGGCCCGACGTTCCCGCCGACCCGGCGCCGCCCCTGTGGCTCGCGGCGCGCATCGGTGAGGACGAGCTCGACGCCTTCGGCGGCGCGGCACGCATCGGCCACCTGTTGATCGTCGATCCGTCGGGGGGCCTGCGCGGCTGGTACCAGGGGGACAAGGACGGCTTCAACGAAGTCTACAATCGCGCCCAGCACGTCCGGGCCGCCGCACACCAATAAGAAGGATGGAGAGGGAGGAGCCGATGTCCGCCGTTCGCCTGCAGGTTCGCCGCGCCGCACTTTTCTCCGCCGCTTCGATGCTCGCCGCCGCCCTGACCGCGGCCGCCCAGACGTCCGCGCCCGCGGCGAAGGAGAAGGGGGAGATGCTCGAGGTCGCCCCGGGGTTGTCCCTCTTCTACGAGGTGCGCGGGCAGGGGAGCGGGCTTCCCCTCATCGTGGTCAACGGCGGCCCCGGCTTCGACCACGCCTACCTGCATTGCAGCGACTCCTGGGACCGGCTGGCCGCCAACCGCCGCATCGTCTTCTACGACCAGCGCGGCGATGGCCAGTCGACCCCTCTCAAACCGGACCAGACGACCACCCTCCTCGAGCAGATCGCCGACCTCGACGCGATGCGCGCGAAGATCGCCGGCGACGGCAAGTTCGACCTGATGGGGCACTCGTGGGGCGGCTATCTCGTGATGGCGTACGCCTCGCGCCATCCCGAGCACATCGCGCACCTGATCATCGCCGACGCCGCGGCGCCGAAGATCCAGGAGACGGCGTTCCTGTTCAAGAACATCTACCCGGAGACCACCGAGCGGCAGGACGCCATGGCGTTCGGCGAGGCCCTCGGCGACCCCGAGGCGATCGCCCGCAGCCTGCGCGAGTATTCGACCATGCTGTTCGTGTCGCCGACGGTGCGCGACGCGTATCTCGCGCGGTCCGACTCGTTCGTCTTCCGTCCGAAGATCAACGCGGCGCTGTGGGGCGAGGCGGAGAAGTACGATCTGAACCCCGAGCTGCGGAAGTTCCGCTTCCCGACGCTCGTGGTGACCGGCCGTTACGACTTCAACGTCGCGCCGTCGGTGGCCTACGGCATCCACAAGCAGGTCCCGGGCTCCGACTTCGCCGTCTTCGAGAAGAGCGGCCACCTGCCGTTCTGCGAGGAGCCCGACCTGTTCGTGCAGCGGATCGACGCGTTCCTGAGAGGACGCTAGCGGGACCGGCTACTTCCCCTTGCGCAGCTCGAGGAGGACCATCTTCGCGATCATCTTCAGGGTCTCGAAGACGCCGGTCCCCTTGTTGGCGATCGCCTCGAAGATCGGCTCGCCCTTGTAGTGCAGGCGCTTCTTCATCTCTTCGAACGGCATGGCGGTCGGCAGATCGCGCTTGTTGAACTGCAGGACGTAGGGGATGGTCTTGATGTCGTACCCCTGCTCCTTCAGGTTCAGCTCGAGGTTCTTCAGCGATTCGAGGTTGGCGTCCATGCGCGCCGCCTGCGAGTCGGCGACGAACACCACGCCGTCCACGCCCTTGAGGATGAGCTTGCGCGAGGCGTCGTAGAACACCTGTCCCGGCACCGTATAAAGATGAAAGCGGGTGCGGAAGCCGCGGATTTCCCCGAGGTCGAGCGGCAGGAAGTCGAAGAACAGGGTCCGGTCGGTCTCGGTCGCGAGCGAGATGAGCTTCCCCTTGGCATTGGGGTTGGTCTTCTCGTAGACGAACTTGATGTTCGTCGTCTTGCCGCCCAAGCCCGGCCCGTAGTAGACGAGCTTGCAGTTGATCTCGCGCGCCGCGTAGTTGATGAACGTCATGTCGGGCTATCCGCTCCGCCGCGCCTAGTCGCTGAACAGCCGATCGATGTCTTCGTCGGTGATCTCGCCGAACGGCGATCCGCCGGCGGCCGCCTTCTTCGGCGACGCGGAGCGGTTCCAGACCGTCTCGAGCACCGTGCGCAGGTCGGTCGAGCCACGCTTGACGCGCAGCCGCACCAGCCCGAGCGACGAGCGCTCGTCGAAGATCACCACCAGGATCACCCGTCCCGCCACGACGGAGATGTGCAGGTTGTCCCGCTCCCCCTCGTGGAACAGGATGCTGAATTCCTTCTCGCCGATGAGCCGCGCCAGCGAGTCGGTCGCCGCGACGTTGCCGGCGGCGAGCGACGCGAGAGCGGTCACGTCGATGGCGTCGGTCTCCCCCTGGGCGCAGATCGACTGCCCGTTCTTGTCGATCAGGAAGACCATCTTGGCGTTGCACTCGGACCTGAGGCGGGCCATCACCTCGCGGATGCGCTCGTACTCCTCGGGGTGAAGGATCAGGTCGGCGGCCATCGAATCGCAAACCTCCGGGGCCCGGACGGAATGCGGACCGGACCGGCTTCCAATATGGGGACCGGTGGCGCGAAAGTCCATCGGTCCCGCGCGTTTCGAGCCGTTCCGCCCGCCCCCCCGGCCGGGCGTCAGGGAGCCGTCAGGCGTCTCCGCGTGCCCCCGCCGCCGGAGTCCGATCCGCCGGGAGGAAGGAGAAGCCGCACGGTGAATCGGGCGCGATGATATCGCGATCGCGCAGGTCGCGCTCGTCGATCGGGAAGAGGTTGCAGTTGCGCGGCTTGATCTCGTGGATGCTGCAGCGCACCGGGTCCGAGCGCTGGTCGAGCATGGGGCAGGTGAACATCAGGCGGCAGCAGGCGCCGGTGCGGTTGCAGTGGCCGACGCGCCGCGCCAGGCTCTGCCGGACGTACTCCTTGCGGAAGGTGCCGAGGTAGAAGCGGCGCACCTTGCCCCAGCCGAGCACCAGGCGCTCGCGGGCGGTCAGCGGGGTGGTGCGCAGGGGCATGGCGATATCGTCATCGTCCGGGGTTTCATTTCCGTGATTCCCGGCTCGCGGGCTTGCAGCGCGGGTTTCCGGGCCCTACCTTCGCTCATATGAGAACATCCGATCTGGCCCTGGTCGAAACGCCTTTGGCCGATGGCGACGTGTCGCGCTTCCATGCCGACTCCTGCCCCGACGAGGAGCACCGCATCCTCGCCGTGGACGACGACGAGGTCATCCTCGAGCTGATGGCCGAGACCCTGCGCGGCCAGCGCTACCACGTCGACGTCGCCACGTCCTGCCAGGACGCCCTGCCGCTCCTGATGTTCCGCGACTACTGCGGCATCATCCTGGATCTCGTGCTGCCCGACGCGAACGGCCTGTCTCTCTACCGGCAGATCGCGCGCCGCAAGCCGTCCCTGCGGCCCCGGGTCATCTTCGTCACGGGCGCCATGGACAAGCGCGAAGCCCGCCGCTTCGTGAAGCTCCTCGACAACCCGGTCCTGCTGAAGCCGTTCCGCCTCAATGACCTCGTCGAAGCGGTCCGCGTGCTGGAGCTGCCGAAGGGCCTCAAGTAACGGCCCGGCCCCGCTCCTAGGTTTTCTCCCCCAGCTTGTAGGTCCGGCGCACCACTTCCATGCGCTCGTTCGCGAGCCAGTTCGTGAGGACGCGGGCGGCGTAGTCGGCCGCTGCCGCGGCGGTCCCTCCCACCCACTGCTTCGGCAGCGCCGGGGCGCGCGGGTCGAACCGGTCCATGTTCCAGAAGGTCCCGTCCGGCAGGCGCACGGTCGCGATCCAGTGCCCGGGAGCGCGCTCGACCTCGATCAGGTACGTCTCGTCGGTTTTCTGGAGGGTGCGAACCACGTACTCGAAGGCCACTTCCCCCATGCGCGGAATTATACACCGCGCGATCCGCGGCCTTCGCCGCGGACCGCCGGTCCGTCGATCCGGTGCAGGACGAAATCGACCAGCCCGCGCGTGGTGAGCGTCAGGGACTCGACCGCCCCGCTCAGCTCCCGCTTCGCCTTCAGGAGGCCCCAGCCGAGATCGTAGAGGTCGCCTCCGAGCGGCGTGATTGTCGAGGCCTCGCCCCCGCCGCAGGAGAACTCGAGGCGTTCCTCGGCCTTCTTCACCTCGCAGCCGCTCAGGAGGTCATCGTTCCGGTAGGTCCCCTCGAGGTCCGGGCCCGGCCTGGCCGCGACCTCCGGCTTCGCGCCGGATTTGGCGGGTTTTTCCTTCGCGGGAGACGCGCTCACTTTCCGGAAGATCGCCGGGTGCGGGTTCTCCCGCGGGTCGTCGATGCGCATCTCGCCGTTCGCCGCGAAGGTGATGACGGCGCCGCTCGAAGCGACGGCGAAGCGTCCTTCGCCCCGCGGCAGGAGCGGCTCGCCCGAGAGACGCAGGCCATCGGGGCCGGCTTCGACCGTCCCGACGTCACCGAGGTGCTCCGAGACGTAGACGCCAGCGTAGGAGGCGAGTGTCGCCGCGGCGGGCTGCGGCCCTGACGCCGCCTGTGCCGCGGGCGCCGGCGCGGGGCGCTCCGATTCCGGCAGGCCATCGAGTGCCGCATCGAGCGCCGCCATTGACAGCCTCCCGGTCGCGGCGGTGGAGACGTTGCACAAGGTGATGACCGCCAGCCGCCGTTCCGGGATGCGCATGAGGTTGGCGCGATAGCCGGCCCAAGCGCCGCCGTGCTCGACGAGCTTCAGCCCGCGGTGCGTCCCCAGGAACAGCCCGAGGCCGTAGGGGATGGGCGTCCCGTCGGCGAGCCTGCCGGGCGTGTGCAGGAGATCGATGAGGGGCTTCCCGCCGAGCTTGTCGCCGGTGTCGAGGTTCGTCGCCCAGAGCGCCATGTCCTCGATCGACGACTGCACGCCGCCGTCTCCCACCTGCTCCCAGTCCGACATCGCGGTCTCGAACCCGCCGCCGTCGCGCGGCGAGTAGCCGGCGGCGCGGCGCGGCACGAGCAGGGTGTGGTCGTCGAGGTAGGTGGTGTCGGTCATCCCGAGCGGCCCGAAGATGCGCTCGCGGGCGAACTCGCGCAGGCTCTTCCCCGAGACTCGCTTCACCAGGATCGAGGCCAGGAAATGCCCCGAGTTGGTGTAGCGGAACTCGTCGCCGGCCGGGAAGTTGAGCCCCTTCTGCCGCGCCAGGATCTCGAGTCCCTGCGGGGTGGTGGTCAGGTCAGACTCGGCATGTCCCTCCATCGACAGGAGGTCCGTGTAGTCGCGCAGACCGCTGGTGTGGTCGAGGAGACGCCGCACGGTGATCGCCGGCGAGCGCTTGAAGTCGCGGATCTCGGGGAAGTACTTCCGGATCGGATCGTCGAGCGACAGCTTGCCGTCGAGGACGAGGAGCGCCACCGCCGTCGAGGTGATCTGCTTGGAGGTCGAACCCAGATCGAACATCGTGCTTGGCGTGATCGGCACCGAGTGCTCGATGCTGGCCTCGCCGTAGCCCCGCGCGAAGACGATCGTCCCCGACTCGACGACCCCGACCGCGCATCCGGGCGAGCCGGGCTTGTCGTACTGGCCGAAGGCGGCGTCGACGCGCGAGGCATCCAGCCGGCCGGCGTCGATGCGCAGCACAGTCTGTCGAACGTCCTGGTAGTTTCGCTCGAGGAGGGGAATGGCTTCGATCTTGGAGTCGCTGAGTGCGGGGCCGGCAACAGCGAAGAGCAGCGTCGCGGACAGCGCGGCGAAACGCGCGCGGTGAAGCCCGTTTCGGGTGCGCGGGGGGTGGCTCACAGCGGCACCGTCTCGCCGGGCGCGCCGGTGGCGCGGGCCCGCTCCAGGATGAGGTTGGCGGAAGCGACGTCCTGCACACCCAGACCGGTCAGGTCGCACAGCGTGATCTCCTCGTCGTTCGAGCGCCCGGGCTTCGTCCCCGCGACGATTTCCCCGAGCTCGGCATCGATGTCGTTCTCGCCGATCGCGCCGGCCGCGACGGCATGGTGGATCTCGCCGAGGCGCAGGCACTGCGGCCGGCTGTCGGCGACGAGGAGGTCGGCGCGCGCCACGAGCGCGGCCTCGACCTCCTGCTTGTCGGGTTGATCCGAGCCGACGGCGGTGATGTGCGTTCCCGGGGCGATCCAGGAGGCGCGCAGGATGGGCTCGCGGCTCGACGTCGTCGTCACGACGATCTGCGCTCCGTCCACCGCCTCTTCGACGCTGTCCGCCGGGTGCACGGCGATGCCGCGCATCGCCTCCTCGGTCTCCATCCGGGAGGCGATCGCCTTCGCCCGATCCGCGTGACGGCCCCAGACGCGGACTTCCTTGAGGTCTCGCACCAGCGCCAGGGAGCGCATCTGGTGGCGCGCCTGCGCCCCGGTGCCGAGGACCGCCGCGACCGAGGCGTCCCTGCGGCTCAGGTGCCGGGCGGCGACCGCCCCGGCGAGCCCGGTCCGGAGATCGGTGATGTAGCCGTTGTCGAGCAGGAGCGCCGCCGGCGCGCCGGTGCGCGCGTCGTAGGCCATCACCATCCCGCCGCTGACCGCGAGGCCGCGCTCGACGTTCTTCGGGAAGCTGCCGGCCACCTTCACCGCCCAGAACGGCGCGCCGTACAGGTGCCCCGCCTTGATGTGGATCTCGGCGTCCTCTTCGGGGACGTTGAGCTGGATGACCGCCGGCAGGTCCGCCTTGCCGGTCGAGTAGGCGGCGAACGCCTTCTCGATCGCCTCGAGCCCGGCGCGCGGGTCGAAGAGTGTGCGGATCGCCGTCTCCCTCAGGAGAAGGAGCATTCCGGGGGCGGGGCCGGCGGGATTCACGCGGGGATTCTCTCATCACCCGGGCCTCCGGTGATGAGCCGTGCCGAACGGTTGCGGGTCGCGTAGTTCCAGGCCCACTGCACGAGCACCAGCAGCTTGCTCTCGAACTGCACCAGCCACGTGAGATGGATGAAGAGCCACACCAGCCAGGCCGGGTAGCCCCACACGTGCACGCGACGGACCAGCCCGACGGCCGACGCCCGCCCGATGGTCGCCAGGATGCCGCGGTCGTTGTAGTGGAAAGGAGGCAGGGTGCGACCGGCGAGGCGCGCCTCGACGACCCGCGCCGCGTGATGTCCCTCCTGGATCGCCACCTGCGCGACGCCCGGAAGCAACTGGCCGGCGGCATTCCGCACCACCGCGAGGTCGCCGATGACGAAGATTTCCGGGTGACCCGGAAGGGTGAGGTCGCCCTGCACCGGCACGCGCCCCGCCTTGTCGGTCGTGGTGCCGGTCGCCTCGGCGATGCGCCTTCCGAGGATCGACCCCGTGACCCCCGCCGACCAGAGCACCGTGCGCGCGACGATCCGCTCCTCGCGGCCGTCGCGCCGGACGGTCACGCCGTCCGGCCGCACGTCCACGACCAGGGCGGAGGTCATCACCTCGGCCCCCAGTCGCTGGAGCGAAAGCACCGCCTTCGCCGACAGGTCGGGCGGATAAGTCGGGAGAATCCGGTCGGCGCCCTCGACGACGAGGATGCGGGCCTGCGCCGGATCGATCGCCCGGAAGTTGCCGCGGAAGGTCCAGTGGGCGAGCTCGCCGATGGCCCCCGCCAGCTCCACCCCCGTCGGTCCGCCGCCGACGAGGACGAAGGACAGCCACGCGGCGCGGTCTTCGGGGGTCGCCGCCTTCTCCGCCTCCTCGAACGCCAGCAGGATGCGGCGGCGCATGGCGGTCGCGTCCTCGACCGTCTTCAGGCCGGGCGCGACCTTCTCCCACTCGCCGTGGCCGAAATAGTGATGCACCGAGCCGGTGCCGAGGATGAGGCTGTCGTAGGGGACGGCGCCGCCGTCGGCGAGGAGCACGCGCCGCGCCGCGACGTCGAAGCCGGTGACCTCGCCGAGCCGCACCTGCGTGTTCCGCTGCCGGCGCAGCACGGCGCGGTAGGGCGCGGCGATGTTGGCCGGCGACAGGCCTCCGGTCGCCACCTGGTACAGGAGCGGCTGGAAGAGATGGAAGTTGCGCCGGTCCACGAGCGTGACCTCGACCGGCGCGTGTCGCAGCGTGAGCGCGGCCTGCAGGCCGCCGAACCCGCCGCCGACGATCACCACCTTGTGAGAAGGCATCAGGGCGTTCCTGCCCCGATGGTACACTCGCCGTCCCCGGGAGACAGCCCCATGCGCATCGAAACGTTCAGGATGGAACGCATGCAGTCGACGTACGAGAACCTCGTCGAGTGCAACCTGTCGGAAAGCGGCGTCGAGCCGATGCGCGCGGAGGATCTGCTCAAGGACGAGTCCGAGCGGCGGGGGCTGCTGCAGCAGAAGCTCGGCTACAGCCAGTCGAACGGCACCGAGGAGCTGCGCGAGCAGATCGCCACCTTCTACCCGGGCGCGAAGAAGGAGAACATCCAGGTCACCAACGGCGGCTCGGAGGCGAATTACATCTCCTTCTGGTCGCTGCTCGAGCCTGGCGACCGCGCGGCGGTGATGCTGCCGAACTACCTCCAGACCTGGGGGCTGGCGCGCGGCTACGCCAAGGCCGATCCCTTCCGGATGATCGAGCGACCGGACGGCCGCGGCGGCCGGCGCTGGGGGCTCGACATCAAGGGCCTGCGGAAGGCCGTGACGAAGCGCACCAGGGTCGTCCTGGTCACCAACCCCAACAACCCGACCGGCGGCGTCCTGGACGAGGAGGAGATGGAGGCGATCGTCGCTGCGGCGCGCGCGGCGCGCGCCTGGCTCGTGGTGGACGAGATCTACCGCGGCGCCGAGCTGTCGGGGCCGACCACGCCCACCTTCTGGGGCCGCTACGAGCGCACCCTCATCACTTCGGGACTGTCGAAGGCGTTCGGGCTGCCGGGGCTGCGCATCGGCTGGGTCGTCGGGCCGCCCGCGCAGGTCGCGAAGCTGTGGGCGTACCACGACTACACGACCATCGCCCCGGGGATGCTGTCGGATCTCCTGGCGCGGCGCGCCATGACGCCTTCGGTGCGGGAGCAGATCTTCACCCGCACGCGCGGCTACGTGCGCCGCTACTGGCCGATCGTCGAGGCGTTCGTGCGCGAGCGGTCGGACTTCCTGTCGGTCATACCACCTCGTGCTGGTGCGATCGCGCTCATCAAGTACGACCTGCCGATCGCCTCGATCCCGCTCGTCGAGCGGCTGCGCGTCGAGAAGTCGACGCTCGTCGTGGCGGGCGACCAGACCGGGATCCCGAAACACCTGCGCATCGGCTTCGGCTACGGCGCCGACCCGGCGATCCTGCACGACGGCCTCGGCCGCATCGACGCGATGATGCAGTCGCTGCGAACCGGCGCGCGCCGCAAGGTCACGGCTCCCGGGCGGGCGCAGCCCGCCCGCCGCGCCGGCTAGGCGCTGAGCAGCTCGCGGGCGGCGGCCAGCGCCCCCTCGAGGTCGGTGACCCGGCCGTCGAGCTGCATCTCGTAAATCGCGCGGGTGATGCGGCCGATCTCCGGACCCGGCCGCAACCCGATCTCCAGCAGGTGGCGGCCCATGAGGATCGGCTGCGGCGGCTTCTCCTCGACGCCGAGGGCGCGCACCTTCTCGATGAACCACTCCTGCGCGTCGGTCGCGAACACGCCCGGGCTGCGGCCGAGGCAGTCCGCGCGCGAGACCCGGTAGAGCAGCTCTGGCTCGAGCTTGCGCGCCAGGCGGCGGAAGGCGCCGTCGCCGACGTTGTCGCGGTTCTTGTAGAGGTGGCTCGGCGACAGGTGCATTCCGACCAGCGCCAGCACCTGCGCGCGCACGTCGTACCCGTCGAGCGTGTGGACCTTGAGCCGGTCGAGGAGCGCTTCCGTCGGCGGCTGCCCGGCCTCCTCGTGCTCGAACGAGCGGATGCGCCCGTCCACGAACGCGGTCGTCGCGGGCTTGCCGAGGTCGTGGCAGAGCACCGCCAGCATCACCGTCGCCTGCTTCGCATAGGGCAGGTCGCGCGCCTCGCGGCGGGCGATGTCGAGGGCGAGGAGCGTGTGCACCCAGACATCGCCCTCCGGGTGCCACTCCTTTTCCTGCTGGCAGCCGACGCAGGCGTGGAGCTCCGGGAAGAGCTTCTCGATGACGCCGAGCTTCAGTCCCCAGTCGAAGCCGATCGACGGACGCTCCGCCTTCATGAGCAGCTTCTCGATCTCGCCCCAGACCCGCTCGCCCGGCAGATCGTCGAGCGGCAGCGACCGGCACAGCGCCACGGTGGCGTCGTCGAGGGCGAAGCCGAGCCGGGCGGCGAACTGCATGCCGCGCAGCACGCGCAACGAGTCCTCGGCGAAGGTGTCCGGGTCGACGGCGCGCAGCACGCCTTTGCGCAGGTCTTCGAGCCCGCCCCAGGGGTCGAGCACCTCACCCGTGAGCGGATCGAGCAGCAGCGCGTTGACGGTGAAGTCGCGCCGCCGCGAGGCCTCTTCGATGGAGAGCTGCGGGTCGCCCTCGACGGCGAAGCCGCGGTGGCCGCGGCCGGTCCGCTGGTCGCGCCGCGGCAGGCTGACGTCGATGTCGAGGCCGTCCGGGCCGGCGGCCGCGCCGCGCGGTGTGACCTTGTAGACCGCGAACGACTCGCCGACGAGATTCACGCTTCCGTACTTGCGCAGGAGCGCCGCCAGCCGGTCGGGGGGCAGGCCGTAGATTTCAAGATCGAATTCGCGCTCCTCCGGCAGCCCGTCGCGGCCTGCTTCGATCCGGCGGACCAGGTCGCGGACGAAGCCGCCGACGAGGTAAGCGTGCCCTCCGGCCGCCGCAGCGCCCGAGGCAATCCCTTTCACGGGCTCCGGGAGACCGGCCAGCCGCTCCTTCGAAATCACCATCGAGTCTTTCCCCACGGGCGGAGTATAGCGGCCGGCGATCCCACCGAAACCGTGACGCGAATCCCCGCAAAGCCGCTCCTGGAGCGCTTGCGAAGGGAGGCCCCGGTGCCTAGGTTTGTTGGGATTCCATGAGCGCCCAAAGTGTGCTTCCGACAAGGGTTTGACGGGAGTCGACGGTGACCCGGCGCACGTTCCTGGCGCGCTGCTCCACCTCCACCCTGATGGGGCTGGCCTTCACCATCCCGGCCGCCCTCATCGCGGGGCTGCTGCTCCTCTATCACTACGACATGGCGCAGCGGTACCTGTCGGAGGAGGGGGCGCGCTACGGCCAGGTGCTGGCCGACCCGATCCTCGGCGCATCGCGGCGCTACCTGCGCGAAGGGTCGATCCCCGCCATCCAGCAGATGATGGAGGACGCCGGGCGCAACGCGACCATCGGCGACATCGCCCTGTTCGACAACGACGGCCGCGTCGTCGCCAGCAACCACCCCGACTGGCAGGGGCGCGTGCGCGCCGAGCTGAACATTCCCGGCTACGAGCGGGACGCCGACGAGGCGCGCCGTACCGGCCTCATGCAGCACCGCCCGGTCGATCGCGGCGCGCATCTCGTCCTTCTCGCGGCGATCGCGCAGGCCCCGGACGCCGGCATCCTCTACATGAAGATCGACCAGCAGCAGCGCCTGCGGGAGATCTCGTCCGGCATCCTGAAGCGCGGGCTTGCGTCCGCCTTCGGCATCGTGGCGGTGAGCCTGCTGCTCTTCGTCTGGGTGGGGGCGATCCTGGCGCGGCCGATGCTCGAGATCGCGGCCTTCGCGCGGGCGCTGGCATCCGGCGAGGCGGGCACGCCGCCGCGATCGCGCGGGCCGCTCGAGGTCGAGACGCTGCGCGAGGACATCCTCGCGCTGGCCGAGAACCTCGACACCAAGGAGCGCGCCCTCGACGCGTCGCACCGCCTGGTGCGCGAAGCGGAGCGGATGGAAAGCGTCGCCAGCCTCGCGGGCGCTCTGGCGCACGACTTCAACAACCTCCTGACGGGAATCCTCGGCTACTCGCGGCTGCTCCTCGATCGCATCGGGCCGGGGGATCCGATCCGCCGGCAGCTCGCCGCCATCGAGGCCTCGGCCAGCCGCGCCGCCGATCTGACGGCGCGCCTCCTGACCTTCAGCCGCCGGGGCGCCAGCCGCCCGATGCCGGCCGATTTCTCCGAGTCGCTCGCGCCCGCGATCCTGGCGCTGCGGGACGGGCTGCCGGGGGGAATCCACCTCCAGGTCGAGCGCGACCCGGAGCTGTGGACCGTCGCGATCGACGTCGAGCAGATGAGGCGCGTCCTCGCCGCCCTCGGCAGCAACGCCCTCGAGGCGATGGGGTGGGGCGGCACCCTCACCGTCGTCCTGGCGAATCGCACGCTCACCGAGGGGGACTGCCGCGGCCGGCTCGACGCGCGCCCCGGGCGCTTCGTCGTCCTGGGCGTCGCCGACACCGGCACCGGCATCGACAAGGAGATCCGCCGGCGCCTGTTCGAGCCGTTCGTCACCACGAAGAAGGGGAAGGGATCCGCGGGCTTCGGCCTCGCCACGGCCTACGGCCTGGTGAAGGGACACGAAGGCTGGATCGAAGTGGAGAGCGAGATCGGCCGTGGGACCACGTTCACCGTCTACCTGCCGGCGTGCCCGCCCGGCACCACGGTGCCGGTCCCGGGCGAAGCCGACGCCGTGCTCACGGAAGCGGCTGCGTCGAGCGGGCCGACGCCGCTCGCGTCCGCGGCGGAGGCGGGTGAGGCGGCCGAGCCCCCCGCCGGCCCGACCATCCTGGCGGTGGACGACGAATCGACCGTCCTCGCCCTGGCGCGCGACGTCCTCGAGATGCACGGCTACAAGGTCCTCACGGCGCGCAACGGAGAAGAGGCGCTCCGGGTCTACCGCGAGCACCGCGACGCGGTCTCCCTCGTCCTCCTCGACCTGACCATGCCGGTCATGGGCGGCGTCGAGTGCTTTCGGAGGATGAAGGAGATGGACGCGTCGGTGCGCGTCGTCATCAGCAGCGGCTTCTCCTCCGAGAGCACCGCGGCGGAGGTGCTGAAGGAGGGGGCGCTCGACTATCTGCAGAAGCCCTACGACATCGAGCACCTCGCCCGCATCGTCGCGAAGGCCCTGGCGCGCCCGCTGGCCGCGACGGCCTGAAAAGGGGCCCACGGGACGGCAGTGGCCTGCTGAAAAGCGCGCCCGGCGGGCGCAACGGGGCAACGAGCCGTTCTTCATGTAGAATCCAGACCCTGTCTCGAGCGTGGAGGTTCGACGATGAAGAAGCTTGCAGCGGCGTTCGTGGTCCTGTCCCTGGCGGCCCTCCCGGCCGCGATCGCGTGCGACAAGGAGCACGGCACGGCGACCCAGTCCGCCGAGTTCGGCAAGGGGCCGGTGAAGGACGTGGTCCTGACCGGGTACCTGACGGATTCCAACTGCGGCAAGGCCAACGCCCATGAGGGCGGGGCCGACTGCGCCAAGAAGTGCATCAAGGCCGGCGCGAAGGTGCAGCTCGTCGCCGACTCGAAGACCTACACCCTGGAGAAGGTGGACAAGGTCGAGCAGCACCTCGGGCACGAGGTCAAGGTGACCGGCCAGCTCGACGAGACGGCCGGGATCATCCGCGTCGCCTCCATCGAGGCGGTGGCCAAGGGATAACGTCACACGCCCTCCGGCTCGCGCCGGAGGCGAATTGAATTGAAGCGAAGGGCCGCGGCAACGCGGCCCTTCGTGTTTTCAGGGGCGTTGCAACGGATGGGCGGATGGGCGGCCGAGAGCTCGGCCTCGGCTCCTCGCGTCCCGCCATCATAGAAACTATGTTCGGGGCGCCACGAGGGGGCGACGGACGCGCATAGCCCTGATGACGAAGAGCCGCGGGACTCTGGAGTGGGTCTCTCCAGGGGTCCAACGGGTCGGAGACAAATCGTTGACCTGTCACCGCTTCGAAGCGAAATCCGTCCGCGATGAGTCTTTCGGGCCGGCTGGTCCGCGGCTTGCTGTGGCGGGGGTGGCCGGAAGGGTGCAAGTGGAGCCGTGCGTTATAGTTCGGACGTGAACGAGACGCGCTGGCGGGGGATCGCGTGGTTCACGGTCCTGTCGATCGCGGCGGTGGTCGCGATCAACATCGCCGGCATCTGGAGCCTGGCGGTGGCGCGTCGGGGCCTCCAGGAAGACGCCGGCCGGCTGTTGAACCTGGAAACAGGCGAACGGGCGCGGGGTCTCGAAGCGACCCTGGCCCGGACCCGGGGGGAGCTGGCGTTCATGGCCGGCTCTCCCGTCCTGTTCGATCTGGAATCGGCGCTCGGCTCGCGCGACCCGAGCCTGGCGCGCTGGCGGCGACTGGAGGCGGAAGGTGCGGTCCTCTTGTTCCTGAGGGCCCATCCCGAAGTGATGCGGGCGGAAGTGCAGGGAAGCGGAGGGCGGCCCCTCCTCGAAGCGGCGCGCCGCGGCGGCGTCCCGGTCCTGTGGATGACGGCCGGTGACGCGACCAGCCCAAAGGCCAGGCGCGCCATCGATCCGATCGAGCGGCCGGTCGAGGGCCGCTTCGCGCCGCGGCTCGGCACGCGCTCGGTGCAGGGCGCGGTGACGGTCGAAGCGACCATCGACGCCAAGCGGCTCCTCCCGTCGGAGGGGGCGACGCGGTCGCGCTTCTGCCGGCTGACCGACGGCGCCGGGAACCTGCTGGCTGGCGACGAAGCCTCGAGCCCGAGCCCGACGGCGCAGGCGACCGTCGACGCCGAAGGCTGGTCGGCGACGTCGCCGTGGCGGCTCGAATGCAGGGAGTCCGGGCCCGGCGCGGCCCTGGCGCTTCTCGATCCGCTCGCGTCGCGCTACCGCAAGACGCTCGTCCTGAACCTGGCGGCGATGTCGATCGCCGTGGTGCTCGGAGGCTTCGCCATCCACCAGGCGCGGCGCCGCCGCGACATGGAAGCGCAGGCGCACGAAGAGGCGCGCGTGCGCGAGCTCGAGCGCAAGCTGTTCCACGCCGAACGCCTCGGGACGGTCGGGCGGCTCGCCGCCGGCATGGCGCACGAGATCAACAACCCGTTGGAAGGGATGGCGAACTACCTGGCGCTCGCCAAATCCGAGCTCGAGCGCGGCGACGTGGCGGGCGCCCGGCGCCGTCTCGACGGCGTGCAGGAAGGTCTGCACCGGATCAGCTCCGTCGTCGGCCAGGTGCTGGCGCATTCCGACCCGGCGCGGGCGCCCCTGGCTCCCGTCGATCTCGGCGCCACGGCGCGCCAGGCGGCCGAGTTCGTGCGGTCGCGGCGGGAATTCGCGCGGGTCCGTTTCGACTTCGACCTGCCGGAAGGGCTGCCCCGGGTCGCCGGGCGGCAGGCGCTCCTGGGCCAGGTGTTCCTCAACCTCGTCCTCAACGCCTGCGAGGCGCAGCCGGACGGAGGAGAGGTCGTGGTGACCGGGCGCGCCGCCGGGTCCGCCGTCGAGGTCGAGGTCGCCGACCGTGGCCCGGGGATCGGCGGCGACGATGCGGTGAAAGTCTTCGAGCCGTTCTACTCGACCAAGGGATCGACCGGGCTCGGGCTTTCGACGTGCTACGCCATCGTCGAGCAGCACGGCGGCACGATCGAGATGGAGCCGCGCCGGGGCGGCGGGACGGTCTTCAAGGTCCGCATCCCGGCCGCGGGGAGTTCCCCGGTGGCGGCGGCGGGAGGGGCGCGTGGCTGAGATCCGCGAAGAGCGCGGCGTGGGCCGCTCGACGGCGAGCCGGACGCCGGCGCGCGGCCGCGTTCTCGTGGTCGAGGACGAGGCCTACGTGCGCGCATCGCTCGACGAGGTGTTGAAGTCGCGCGGCTTCGACGTCAGCCTCGCGGCGGACGTGCAGGAGGCGCTCCACGGCCTCGCGAAAACACCCGTGGACGTGGTCCTCGCCGACCTGCGCATGCCGGGGGGCGGGGGTCTCGAGCTCGTGAAGCGCGCCCAGGCGGCGCACCCGGGCGTGCCGGTCGTCATCCTGACGGGGCACGGCACCGTGTCGTCGGCGGTCGAGTGCATGAAGGCCGGGGCGGCCGACTACCTGCTCAAGCCGGTGGACCCCGAGGCGCTCGACGTGGCCCTCGAGCGCGCCATCCATTCGCGCGCCCTCGAGCGTGAAGTCGCCTACCTGCGCCGTGCCTCCGAAGGGATCGAGGGGCCCGGCGGCCCGCTCGGGGACAGCCCGGCGTGGCGGCGGGTCATGGAGAAAGTCGCCGCGGCGGCGCCGACCGATTCGACGGTCCTCATCCTCGGCGAGTCGGGGACCGGCAAGGAGATGGTGGCGCGGCAGATCCACAGGCTCGGCCGCCGCGCGGCGCAGCCGTACGTGCGGGTCAACTGCGCGGCGGTGCCGCTGGAGATGTGGGAGAGCGAGTTCTTCGGGCATCGGCGCGGCGCCTTCACCGGCGCCGCCGGCGATCGCGACGGGCGCTTCCGGCTGGCGCACAAAGGCACCCTCTTCATGGACGAGGTCGGCGCGATGCCCGCGCCCGGGCAGGCGAAGATCCTGCGCGTCCTGCAGGACGGCGAGTTCGATCGCCTCGGGGACGAGGCGCCGACGCGGGTGGACGTGCGGGTGATCGCGGCGACCAACAGCGATCTCGAGGCGGAGGTGGCGGCCGGGCGCTTCCGGGCCGATCTCTTCTACCGTCTGAACGTCATCCGCATCGATCTGCCGCCGCTGCGGGAGCGGGTCGAGGACATTCCGCTCCTGGCGCGCCACTTCGCGCGCGAGATCGCGGCGCGGCTCGGCCGGCGGGCGCCGGCCCTCACCGACGGCGCGGCGGATCTCCTGAAGGCCTATCCCTGGCCGGGCAACGCCCGCGAGCTGCGCAACGTCGTCGAGCGGGCGATGATCCTCTCGCCGGGAGAGACGCTGGCCGGTTTCGACCTGCCGGCCGCCGGCCGCGCCACGGTGGCGGCGCCGTCGTCCGTTTCGGTCAGCGACCCCGGGGGCGAGCCGGTCGGGGCGGGAGCCGAGGGACTGGCGCTGCGAAGCGTCCTCGCCGACAGCGAGAGACGCGCGGTGATCGAGGCGCTGCGGCGGGCGCGCGGGGTGCGCAAAGAGGCGGCGCGCCTCCTCGGCATCGATCAGCGCAACCTGGCCTACTATTTCCGCAAGCATGGGATCGATCCGGATGCCCTCCCGGACTGATCCCCGCGGCGGTTTCGCGATGCGGCTGTTGGCGCTGCTGCTCGGGTTCGAGGTGGCGAACGCGGCGTACCTCGCGGCGTTCGACTCGGCGACGATCTTCTACCACGCGATGGTGGTGGCGCACGTCGTCGTCGGGCTGTTCCTCCTGCCGCTCGGTTTCGGGCTCTGTTTCCGCTGGCTGCGGCTGCGGACGCTCCTGCGCACGTGGGGGGCGGCGGTGCGCGTCGCGGCGGCGGGCTCGGCGCTCGTCGCGGTGGGCACGGCGCTCAAGCTGGCGGTGGTGGGGACCGCGACACCGTACCGGCACCTGCTGACCACGCACATCGCCTCTTCGTGCCTGGCGCTCGGGCTCACAGTCGTTGCGGCATTCCTGGCGAGCCCGGACGCCCAGGGCGGGCCGCGTCGCGCCGCCGTCCTCCTCGGTCTCGCGCTCGCGTTCACGCTCGCGGTGCGCGGCGCCGCCTGGATCTGGCCGGCGCACGTCGCGAAGATCGAGAACCCGGTCACGCCGCCGCTGACCTTCAACGACGAAGGGGGAGGCCGGGATGGCCAGTTCTTCCCGTCGTCGGTGACGACGGTCGGCGACCGCACCGTGCCCGACGACTTCTTCCTCGAGTCGAAGGCCTGCGGCAACAAGGGGTGCCATCCCGACATCACGAAGCAGTGGGACTCGTCGATGCACCACTTCTCGTCGTTCAACAACCAGTGGTACCGCAAGTCGATCGAGTACATGCAGGAGGTCGTCGGCACGAAGCCCTCGAAGTGGTGCGGCGGCTGCCACGATCAGTCGGTGCTCCTGACCGGCCGGATGGACACGCCCATCGTCCAGCAGATCGATACGCCGCAGGCGCAGGCGGGCATCGGCTGTCTCGTGTGCCATTCGATCGTGCACGTCAAGGACACCATGGGTCAGGGCGGCTACGTTCTGGAATACCCCGAGATGCACAAGCTCGTGGCGTCGAAGAACCGGGCGCTGCACGCCATGCACGATTACATGGTGCGGCTCGATCCCGGCCCCCACAAGGCGACGATGCTCAAGCCGTTCCACCGCGAGTCGCGCGCCGAGTTCTGCTCGTCGTGCCACAAGGTCCATCTCGACGTGCCGGTGAACCACTATCGCTGGTTCCGCGGCTTCAACGAGTACGACGCCTGGCAGGGGAGCGGCGTCTCGGGCCAGGGAGCGCGCGCCTTCTACTATCCCGACAAGCCGAAGGACTGCGCCGACTGTCACATGCCGTTGGTGAAGTCCGCCGACGCCGCCAACCGCAACGGCTTCGTCCACTCGCACCGCTTCCCGGCGGCGAACACCGCGGTGCCGTTCGCCAACGGCGACACCGAGCAGCTGAAGATCGTCCAGGACTTCCTCAGGGCGAACATCGTCAGCGTGGACGTCTTCGCGGTGACCGAATCGGCGGCGACGACGGCCGAGCCGGCGGCGCATCCGGCCGCGGGCGGCCAGGCGGCCGAGCTCGAAGGGCCGCGCGCTCAGGCGATGTTCCCGGACGTCGAGGAGGCGATGTCGGGACCGGCGGGCGGTCTCGTCCCGGCGGCGGCGAAGGAGAGGGCGGCGGTCGTCGCGCCGCTGAACCGGGCGGCCGCCTTCATGCGGCCGGGCGGGACCTACCGCGTCGACGTCGTCGCCCGCACGCGCGGCGTCGGGCACTTCTTCCCCGGCGGCACGGTGGATGCCTTCGACGTCTGGCTCGAGCTGAAAGGGGAGGACGCGAAAGGCTCGGTCTTCTACTGGAGCGGCGCGGTCACCGATGGCGGCCGCGGCCCGGTCGAGCCGGGGGCGCACCGCTACCGCAGCCTCCAGGTCGACGGGCACGGCAATCCGATCAACAAGCGCAACGCCTGGTCGACGCGCGCTCTCCTCTACGCCCGGCTCATCCCGCCGGGGGCGGCGGACGTCGGGCGCTACCGGGTCACCGTGCCGGGCGACGCGCAGGGGCCCCTGACCTTCACCGCCCGGATGAACTACCGGAAATTCTCCTGGTGGAACACCCGGTTCTCCTACGCCGGCGTGCGCGACCCGGCGCAGCCGAAGTTCGATCTCACGCCCGATTTCGACGACGGCCGGTTCGTGTTCACAGGCGACACGTCGCGCGTCTCGGGGAGGCTGAAAGAGATCCCGGATCTGCCGATCACCGTCGTGGCCGAGGACAAGGTGAAGGTCGAGCTGGCGCCGGCCGGTGGCGGCGGGCTGCGGGCCGCGCTCGCGGCGGCGGTGCCGGCCGACCAGGCGTTCGACCGCGAGCGCTTCAACGACTACGGCATCGGTCTGCTCCTGCAGGGGGATTTCGTCGGGGCGAAGCGGGCCTTCGAGCACGTCAACCGCCTCGATCCGAAATACGCCGCCGGCTTCGTCAACCTGGGGCGCGTCCTCGTGCTCGAAGGGGATCACGACGCCGCCCTCCCGGTGCTGGAGCAGGCGCTGAACATCGACCCGAACATCGCCAGCGGACACTACTTCCTGGCGCTGGCGCTCAAGGCGCGCGGCCGCTACGACGAAGCGCTCGATCACCTGCGCGCGGCGGCGGCGCGCTTCCCGCGCGACAAGGTGGTGCGGGCGCAGATCGGCCGGCTGCTGTTCCTGAAGCGGAAGATGCCGGAGGCGATCGCCGAGTTCGAGCAGGCGCTGCGCGTCGACCCGGAGGACCTGACCTCCCACTACAACCTCATGCTCTGCTACCGGGCGCTCGGCGACACGGAGAAGGAGAAGCGCGAGGAGGCGCTCTACACGCGCTTCAAGGCGGACGAGGCGTCGCAGGCCAAAACCGGCGACTACCGCCGGCTCAACCCCGAGGACAACCTGGAACGCCAGCCGATCCACGAGCACGCCGGCATGTCCCTGTTCGAGACCGGAAAGGCGGGACGATGAGACACGCCGTGATCGCCCTGGCGCTCGCTGCGGGAATGGCGGCGGTCGCCTGCGACTCGAAGCCGAAGGCCGAGGCGCCGAAGCCGGCCCCGCCCGACAAGCCGATCGCGGTGACCTACACCGACGTCACCAAGGCCGCCGGGATCGCCTTCACGCACACCAACGGCGCGCGCGGCCGCAAGTACCTGCCGGAGACCATGGGCTCGGGACTCGTGGTCTTCGACTACGACGGCGATGGCAAGCCCGACGTCTTCTTCGTCAACAGCGATGAGTGGCCGGAGAACCACGGCAAGCCGGCGTTCCAGGCCCTCTACCGCAACCGCGGCGACGGCACCTTCGAGGACACCACCGCGAAGGCGGGTCTCAGGGTCGAGGCGTACGCCATCGGCGCGGCCGCCGCCGACTACGACAACGACGGCGACCAGGACCTCTACCTCAATACCCTCGGGCCCGATCACCTGTTCCGCAACCGCGGTGACGGGACGTTCGAGGACGTGACGAAGGCCGCCGGCGTCGGCGACCCCGGCTTCGGATCGAGCGCCACCTGGATCGACTATGACCGGGACGGCTGGCTCGACCTGTTCGTCTGCAACTACGTCACCTGGACCCCGAAGACCGACATCTACTGCACGCTCGACGGCGCCAACAAGTCGTACTGCACGCCCGAGTCTTACAAGGGGGCGACCAACCGGCTGTTCCGCAACCGTGGCGACGGCACCTTCGAGGACGTCAGCGAGCGCGCGAAGGTCCTCGACCCGACCGGCAAGTCGCTCGGCGTGGTCGCGTTCGACGACGACGACGACGGCTTCACCGATCTGGCGATCGCCAACGACACGCAGCCGAACTTCCTTTACCACAACCGCGGCGACGGCACCTTCGAGGAGATCGGCCGCACCGCCGGCATCGCCTTCAGCGAGGAGGGGAGAGCGCGCGGCGCGATGGGCATCGACGCGGCCGACTACGACGGCAGCGGCCGCGAGAGCCTGGTCATCGGCAACTTCTCGAACGAGATGCTCGCCCTCTACCACAACGAGGGTCGCGGCCTGTTCATCGACGATGCCGCCGCGGCCGGCATCGGGCAGCCGAGCCTCCTGACGCTGGCCTTCGGGTGCTTTTTCTTCGACTACGACCTCGACGGCAGGCTCGACATCTTCGTCGCCAACGGGCACGTCGAGAACGAGATCCAGGCGGTGCAGCCGTCGGTGACCTACGCCGAGCCCCCGCACCTGTTCCGTGGGGGAGCGGACGGGCGCTTCGAGGAGACGACGGCGAAGGTCGGATCCGACCTGGCCGCCCCGAGGGTGGCGCGGGGCGCCGCCGCGGCGGATTTCGACGGCGACGGCGACCTGGACATCGCGGTGACGACGAACGGTGGTCCGGCGGCGCTCTTCCGCAACGACGGCGGCAGCGCCAACGGCTTCGTGCGCCTGAGGCTCGTCGGGGGCGGCGGCAAGTCGAACCGCGATGCCATCGGTGCGCGCGTCACCTTGATTTCCGGCGGCCGCAGGCAGGTCCGCACGGTCCGCTCGGCGGCGTCGTACGCCTCGCAGAGCGAGATGGTGCTGACGTTCGGCCTCGGTCCGGCGCCCGGCGCGATCGCCGCCGAGGTGCGCTGGCCGGACGGCACGACTTCCCGTTACGAAGGGCTGGCCGCGGGCCGAACCCTCACTCTGAAGCAGGGTGAAACGACCGTCCGCTGAAACGCTACGCCGGCGCCCGATTCAAAGGAAATCCGCACCACGCTTGATCTTTCCCGCGAAAGGGGGAGTAAAATCGGTGACTCTTTCACATGCTGACTTGCCGTGAGGTGCGGGACTATCTGAACCAGTCAGGTGCGCGTCTCGAGGACCTGAAAGACCTTCCTCCCGAGATCGCCTCCCACCTGACCTCCTGCACCTCATGCCTCGCCGATCGGCGCGTCGCCTGGCTGCGCCGATCCTCCGAAGCCGCCGTGCCGCTGGAGGAGCGGAAGATTCGCCCGATCTTCTGGACGGCGCTCGCGGCGGCCCTCGCCGCGGCGATCTGGCTGCTGGCGCACTCCGGCCTGTTCAGAAGCGGTCCGTAACAGCCGCCTCGCCGCCGGCCGGGCGGGTGATTACCAGCCGACCGGCTTGCCCTTGTTCTGCTCGTCGAGCCACTTCTTGAGCGGCGCGAAGTACTCGACCAGCGCCGAGGCGTCCGTCTGGCGCTGCCCGGTGAGGGCTTCGAGCTCGTCGGGCCAGGGCTTCGAGCGACCCATCTCCATCATGTGCCGCAGCTTCGCGCCGGCACGGTCGCTCTTGTAGATCGAGCCGAGGTGCATCGGCCCGGTCCAGCCGGCCTCCTTCAGGAGCGCGCGGTGGAACTGGAACTGCAGGATGTCGGCGAGGAAGTAGCGCGTGTACGGCGTGTTCCCCGGCACGTGGTACTTGGCGCCCGGGTCGAAGTCGGCCTCGGTGCGCGCTTCCGGCGGGACGACGCCCTGGTACTTCCGCTTCAGGTCCCACCAGGCCTTGTTGTACTGGTCGGGGGTGATCTCGCCCGAGAAGACCTTCCAGCGCCACTGGTCGATGAGCAGGCCGAACGGCAGGAACGCCACCTTGTCGAGCGCCATGCGCAGGAGCAGCCCGATGTCGCTGCCGGGCGCCGGATCCTTGTCGATGAACCCGAGCTGCTTCAGGTACTGCGGCGTGATCGACAGCGCGATGGTGTCGCCGAGCGCCTCGTGGAAGCCGTCGTTGGCGCTGTCGCGGAACAGGAACGGCTGCTGCCGGTTGGCGCGCTGGTAGTAGTTGTGCCCCAGCTCGTGGTGGATGGTCTTGAAGTCCTCGTCGTTGATCTCGATGCACATCTTCACGCGCAGGTCCTGGTCGTTGTCGATGTCCCAGGCGCTGGCGTGGCAGACGACGTCGTGGTCGACCGGCTTGACGAACTGCGACCGCGTCCACAGCGTGTCGGGGAGCGGGTCGAACCCGAGCGACGAGAAGAACCCCTCGCCGAAGCGCACCATCCCCTTCGGATCGACCTTGCGCGCCTGCAGGATCTTCGTCAGGTCGTAGCCCGGGTCGGTGTTGCCCGGCGCGACCATCGGATAGGTGTACTCCCACGACTGCGCCCACAGGTTCCCGAGGACGTGTGCCGGGATCGGGCCGTTCGGCGGCACGACCTGCGCGCCGTACTGCTCCGACAGCTTCCACCGCACGTAGGCATGGAGTGATTCGTAGAGCGGCTTCACCTGGTTCCACAGGCGATCGACTTCCGCCGCGAACGCCTGCGGATCCATGTCGTAGTTCGAGCGCCACATGGCGCCGGTGTCGGCGAAGCCCAGCTCCTTCGCCCCCTTGTTCGACAGGGTGACGAAGCGCTCGTACTTGGGACGCATCGGCTTCGCGATGGCGTGCCAGCCCTTCCAGACATCGAGGAGCTGCGCCGGGTCGCGGCTGTCGGCCATGATTTTCTCGATGGCGTTGATGTCGAGGCAGTCCTTGTCCGGGCCATGCGGGCAGTACTTCCCCTTGCCATAGGTCCCTTCGAGCCAGGCGGCGATCTCGGTCAGCTCGGCCCGCTCCTTCTGGTTGTTGGGCGCCGGCAGCGTCAGCGACTGCTTGAGGAGCTTCAGCGAGCGCGCCACGTCGTCGGGCAGCGTCAGGCCGTCGAACTTGCGCGCCTCGAGGGCCAGCGCCGTCACCGCGCCGATGCTCTCTTCGTTGTACTCGGAGGAGATCTTCTCGGTGTCGTCGGTGATGTAGGTGACTCCGACCCACTGCGCCCGCTGCAGCCGGTTGTTCAGGAGGAGCAGCCGCGCGTTCGCGGCGTCCACGAAACGACGTGCGTCTTCCACCGTCGGCTTCGCGCCCGTGGCGTCCGGCTTCGTGGCCGGCGGGGCCGCGTGCAGCGCGGCGGCGGCCGTGACGATTGCGATCAGGAAGGTGATGGTCAGAGCGGCTCGTTTCCCCGTCGTCATCTCGATCCTCCAGACAGCAGCCGCCGGTGCCAGGCGGCGAGTCCCGCGACGAGCGCGCGGCCGGCCGGCGTGAGCAGGCCATCCGTGCGGGCGTGACGCAGGTCGGTCAGAGCGCGCGTCATCATACCCAACTCTTTCCGGCGCTCGCGGGCGACGAAGGCGGCCCCGCCGCGGCCGAGGAGCGGGTCGATCACCGCCGGCCATCGCCGCCGCGCCGCGAGAATGCTGGTGAACAGCTCGGCCCGGAAAAGAAACGTGAACGCGCCGTGCAGGATGCCGTGGAGCGGCCGCCGCGCACGTCTCCACGGCGAGTCGTACGCCTGCGTTTCTTCCGTCGCCGGGCCCGGCACGAGGAAGTCGATCGCCTCCTGCGCCTCGTGCAGCAGGTGATGGGCGGTCTCGTGCAGCAGGTCGTCGGCGAGATCGACCGTGCGCTTCCCCACGACGTTGATGAAGGAGACGCCCGGCCGCGCCGCGAGCGAATACGACACCAGCCGCCGCTCCAGGACGGGCACCACCATGGCGGTCCGGCAGAGGATTTCGCGCGCGCCCTCGGGCCACGCGAGCTGCACGAGCCGAAGGCCGCGCGCCAGCCGTTCGCCGAGCCCCGGCAGCTCGCGCCCGACCCGCAGCGACCGGCCGGTCGACCGCACCGCCGGTGTGAGCACGATGGCGGTGCCTGGGATGACCTTCCGGCGTGCCGGGCGCGGCAACGGTCCTTCGGGCAGCGGACCCGCCAGCGCCAGCGCCCCGAGTGGAAAGGCCTGCTCGGGTCCTCCATCCTGGCGCAGCAGGAGCGCCCGCGGCGTGAGCCGGGCGCGAACCGTCCGCGCGCGCGGCGACAGGCGCAGCGTCAGCGCGCCGGCCGGTCCGCCGAAGGCGCCGAGATCGATCCGGTCCGCCGGTCGCCCTTGCTCCGCGTCGGCGCGCGCCCAGAGCCGGAGCAGCGCCGGCGCTCCCGCATCGGCTGTTGGATGGGCGAGACGGATTCCGAGGATCAAAGCGGAGGCTTCGCCTTCGAGCGTCCGCAACCGGAGCATGGCCAGCCGCCGCGCCCGTACCGGAAACGCGGAATCGAGTCGCCCCTTCGGGACGAGCGCGGTCAGGTGCTCGGTGCGCGCGACGAGATCGAAGAGACGGTTCGCATCCGCTCCCGGGCGCGCCCGATCGAGCATGTCGCACCACGTCTCGGCTTCGGAGAGAAAGCCCCGCAGGTCGGGGCCGTGCAGAATGCGCCGCCGCAACGACATCGGGACCGCGGCGAGGAGAGGAGGAAGCGCGCCAACCAGCCTCCGGAGTCCCGGGCGAACCGCGAGGCGCCGCTCGAGGCGTCGCAGCCGCCGCAGCGTGCGGGCCTCGGCCATCCGGGCGAGGCGCAGGCTGACGGCCTCGTCCGGGGGTGCCAGACGACGAGCCCAGGCGGCGGGGGAGGGGGAGGACATGCAGCGCAGGGATGACGTCCCGGCGGAGGGATCATAGAATACGCGCCGCCATGAGGCCCCTGGCCCTGCCATCCGGCTCGATGAGCGCGCGACGCCCAGGCGTCCGCCGCCTGCTGCTGACCGCCGCAACGGCGCTCGGGGCGGCCCTTCTGGCCGGCCGGCCCGCCTCGGCCCAGGGGTTCGGCGGGACCGTCGAGGACATCCTGGCGCGCGGCGACGCGTACCTGCAGGCGCAGAGGTCGAACGAGGCGATCGCCCAGTTCCAGGAAGCGCGCACCCTCTGCCCCACGCCCGGTGAAACCGTCACCGCCCTCCAGGGTGAGGCGCGCGGCCGGATGCAGAACAAGGAGTTCCTGCCCGCCGCCGGCATCCTCGAAGAGGCCATCCAGCGCTTCCCGAACGACCCTCGCCAGGCGGACCTGCTCTACCTGGCGGGGATGGCGCGAAACCAGGGAGGGGACATGCAGGGAGCGGCCACGCTCCTGCGCAAGGCGCTCGACGCCAACCCGACCCCCGATCTGCAGCCCGCCCTGCGCTTCTGGCTGGCGCGCAGCCTCAGGCTCGACGGCAAGCCGAAGGAGGTCGTGGACCTCCTCAAGACCTTCGAGAAGGATTTCCCTGAGAACCAGCTGACGGCGCGGGCCCTTTACTACCTCGGGCTGGCGCAGCACGACACGGGCGACCTCGCCGGGTCGGAGGCGACCTACCGGCACCTGATGGAGGCCTATCCGCACACGCAGGAGACGAGCGAAGCGCTCTTCGAGCTGGGACAGGTCCTGGCGGCGCGCGGGGTGCGCGAGGAAGCGGTCCAGATGCTGCGCACCTACGCCAATGCCAACCCCTCGTCGCCGGTGGCGGCGCGCTCGATGGAGCTGGCGGGGGACCTGACGCTGTTCCACTCGCCGAAAGAGGCGTCCCTCTACTACGGCGTGGCGCAGGTGAAGGCGGGCGTCAACCCGGAGCCCGGCAACCCTTCGCTCGTCGTGAGCGGCTGGCTCGGCACCAAGACGAAGATCGCCCGCTGGCTGTCGGAGGTGTGGGTGCTCGTGGCGCTCGCGGTGGCGGCGGCGGCCCTGCTCGGCGGCATCGCCTGGATGTTCCTGCGGCGGCGGCGCGCTTCGCGCGGCACGGCCGCGTTGAGCGCGGGCTAGGCTGGGAGCCTAATCGCCGTCGAAGGGGCGCGGCGGCGCGACGTCGGGATTCTCGGCCGCCTTCTTGCGCGCCTCCTGGAACTTCTTCTCCAGGATCTCCTCGCGGTGCTTGGCGTCGGCGAACGCCTTCTCCAGCTTCTCGTCCGCCTCGCGCTTCTTCGCCTGGATCGAGCCGAAGACGTCGTCCAGCGACCCGTGCTCGCGCTTCACCACGCGGTCCTCGCGGAGGATGGCGCCGGTTTCGGCGTCGACGACGAGTTTCGTCTCGCAGCAGGGGCAGGTGATGGTGAGTCGGTCGGACATGCTTGCGGGTTCCTCGCGCGGATTCGGGCTATTCTGCGTCTCCCCGCCGCGCGGGGTCAAGGAGCCGACCGCATGAGCGATGCCCCGAAGAGCGCCTGGGAGCTGGCGCTCGAGAAACTCCAGAAGCAGGACCGCGAGCAGGGCCTCGCCAGCCCCGGCGCGCTCAGCGACGACCAGAAGAAGGACATCGCCGCGGTGCGCCAGCGCTTCCAGGCGAAGCTCGCCGAGGCCGAGATCCTGCACCACGACCAGAGGCGCAAGGTGCTCGAGGATCCCGAGGCGCTCGCCAAGTCCGAGGAGGAGTACCGCATCGAGCGGCGGCGCATCGAGGAGCAGCGCGAGCGGGAGATCGAGCGGGTCAAGCGCGGAGTGAAAGCCAGGGCCGGGGCGAAGGAGCCTGCGGCGGCGAAGGGGAAAGCCGGGGGCGGGTCGAAGCCGAAGAAGCGGCGCTGAGCCGCCGCGCCGGACGGAGCCGGCGCGCCGCTACTTGATGGCGTTCATGATGCCGGCGATCTCCACCTCCGGCACCGACGACTCGAGGGCTCCGAGTCGGGTCACTTCCTTCCCCTCGTACTTCACCATCACGGCCGGAATGCCCTGGATGTTCTTCCCTTCCCAGGGCCCTTTCTCCATCCCGAAGTTCTTCGGCACGCCGACGAGGGTCACCTTGATGTTGGGGTTGTTGGCGTCCTTCAAAACCCTGAGGAGCTTCGGCATGTACATCTTGCAGTGGGGGCACCAGGTCGCGAAGTAGGCCTCGATCTCGAGCGGCTTCTTCCACGCCTTGATCGAATCCATCGCCACGGCGTCGGGGGTGTAGGTCTTGATCCCCTCGCGGTACTCGATGCGGTCGGCCAGGAGCGCGTTCATGTCGATCGGGCCGATGACGGGCGGGCGATCGAGCACCTTGAGGACCCGCACCTTGGCGTCGCCGGCCTGGAACCGCAAGACCGGGCCCTCGATCTCGAGGGCGGACGACGCCCCGGCGCCCGCGGTGTCCACCTTCACGGTTCCTCCCGCGTCGGGGTGCACGTTGGCGCGCGGGATGGAGACCGCTTTGCGGTTCGGCATGTCGATGAGGTAGGTCATCGACTGGGACGGGATGTCGATCATGTGCTTGCCGCGGCTGTCCGACGAGGTCAGGAAGCGCGCGTCCTGCGGGTACTTGCCATCCACCTCGACGCAGAAGTCGTAGATGGGGCGGCAGGTGATGGTGTCGGCCTGCGCCGGCGTGACCGCCGCGACGAAGAGAACCGGGGCGAGCCCGAGGAGGGCCGCGGCCGCGACCCCGAAGGTTCGCCGCGCGCCCGCAAATCCCGTCGATGTGATGGGGTTGTTCATGAGGCCTTGGATGATAGCAGGTCGGCTTCCGGCGGGCGAGGCCCGGGGAAAATCCGCTCCACCCGCCCCCCCCGGACCAGGAAATAGATCGGCAGGCGGCGATAGAGGGGCTTGAGGGCCCCCCGGTCCATCGGGATGACGTCGAAGGCGGGGTAGGCCTCCCACAGGAAGGCGGCCTGCTCCTGCTCGGTCGAGGGCGTCAGCGCGACGATCGAGAACGGCGCGGGCTGCTCCTTGAGGGCGTTGAGCGACGCCGCAGCCGTCTTCGAGACCGGGTCGGTCATGTCGAGGATGGCGACGAGGGTCCCCTCGGGCCCCTCCTCGGGAAGCCGCAAGGCGATGCCGAGGTCGATCGCCGTCCTGCCCGTCTTCAGCGAGGTCACCAGCGGATCGAGGGGCAGCCTGGGTGAAGCGATGGCGAATCCCAGCATGGCCACGGCGGTCGCGGTGGTGAGGACCGCCGTCAGGCGGCGCCGGGACGCCTCCCACGCTCCGATCCCGAAAAAGATCAGGACCGCCAGCGCCAGGAAGCCGAGGTCTTCGAGAATCACCTGCTGGGGGGTGCGCTTGACGTAGGCCCCGAAACAGCCGCACGCCTCGACGCGACCGTGGCTCAACCCCCACGCCTCGAGCGCGATGAAGAAGACGAGCAGCCCTCCGGTCAGCGCCGCGGCCAGCCGCGGCCGCCAGCCGAGCAGCAGCGCGATGCCGAGCGTCGTCTCGAACGCGATGAGAAGCGGCGCCAGGAGCGCCGCTGCGCCGGGACCGACCACGTGGTACTCGGCGGTCTGGCGGGCGAACTCGGCGACATCGAGCGACTTGAGAACGCCCGCGGCGACGAAGATGACCCCGAGCAGAAGGCGCGCCACGTGGGCGGTGATGCGAAGCACCCGCGTCATGCTTCAGGGACCGTAGTCGATGAATCCCGGATTGAGGATGCCGTCGGGGTCATAGGTCTGCTTCATTCGACAGACATCGGCCCATTTGGTTCCGAAATGCTGCTTCCAGCGCGGCCGGTCGAACTCGATGAAGCCCGACAGGTAGCGCTTGGCCCCCGCCTGCATGCTGGCGTCCGACGCCGCGTTGAGCCGCGGCTTGACGAACGGCAGGATGTCGGGCGGCAATCCCGGCAGGATCCCGAAGCCCATCACGAGAGGCGTCTTCGGCGTCATGAACAGCGGCACGCTCGAAGTCGTGCCGCGGCACGGCCACAGGAGGACGTGCCCACCGCCCAGCGCCGTCGGTGGCAGGTTCTGCAGCACCTGCGTGATGTAGGGAAGCGTCGCGGGCCAGGGGAGGATCGTCTCCATCCACGGGTGCGCGCCGGCCCAGTAGCCGCTGCGGTGCCAGACGGCGAACAGCGGCTCGAGCCGCGCCGCGAAGTAGAACAGGTCCTGGTCCTCGACGTGCACCTTCCGGTACGGCTGCAACCCTTGAAGACGCGCGGCGTCGTCCGGCGGCGACTTCGGGTCGAACTCCACCGTCAGGTGCAGCGGGAAGAACCAGGCGGCGAAGGCCTCCTTCGTCTGCCCGGCCCAGCGGAAGCCCTGCGGGGCCGGCACGCACCACGACTCGAGGAAGTCGACCCGGTCCTGGTCGATGACGAGCTGCATGTCGCGCATGATCGCGCCCAGGTCGTCGTAGAGCAGGTAGTAGGTGCGCGTCTTCTGGAGGCAGGTGCGCAGCTTCAGCCGTGCCTTGGTGATCACGCCGAACTGCCCGAGACCCGAGCGGACACCGTCCCACAGGTCCTGGTTCTGCGTCGGGCTGCACGTGACGACGTCGCCTTTCCCCGTGACCGCTTCGATCTCGAGGACGTTGTCCCCCTGCGCGCCGTGGCGGAACGACGCCACGCCGAGCCCCGCGACCGAGAGCGTGCCGCCGATGGTGACGCCCAGGTTGTTCGTCAGGACCGGCGGGATGAGACCCTGCGGCACGGTCTGCTTGACCAGCGTCTCCCACTTCACCCCCGCGCCGCACTGCACGGAGGGGCCGGCGGAGGACGTCGCCGGCTCGATCGCCTCGACCGCGTTGAGCGACGTGAGGTCGAGCGCGATGCCCCCGTCGGTGAGCGCCTGGCCGGTCTGCGTGTGCGCCTCGCCGCGCGAGGCGACCGGCACCGAGTTCTTGCGCGCGTACCGGATGACCGCCGCCACGTCGGCCGAGGAGGCCGGCCGCACCACGACCCCCGGCACGCGGCGGATCATCCGGCCGAAATCGCCGCTCCTCGCCTCGCGCGCCGCCGCGTCGTCGAGGACTTCTCCCTGGACCAGTGCTTTCAGATCCTGCGACAGGCTCGCCGGCATCCGTTCTCCGCGCTCTCGGGGGCCCCCCGGCCCGTTCAGAAACTCAAGGAAGGCCGCGCATGATACGGGATCGAAGGGACCGGTTCAAGAAAGGGTTAGACTCACCGGCCATGTTCGAGCCCCCCATCGCCGTTTGGCATCGCCTCGTGCGGCTGGGCGCCGCCTTCGGCCTCGTCGCCGCCCTCGGCTCCGGGACCGGGGTGCAGGCGCAGACGCCCGGGACGTCCGCGCCCCCGGTGGCCTTCGCGCGGCCCACGCCGGAGGAGCTCCAGGCCGTCACCGAGAACGGGCGGCGCATCGCCGCCTATCACGAGGCGGTCGCGAAGAGCCGCGCCGCCCTCGCGGCACAGCATCCCGAAGTGGCGGAGGCGCGGGCGGTCGTCGTCGATCGCAACGGCGTGCCGCACGTCAGCTTTTTCCTCAGGGACGAGACGGGTCCCCAGCCACGGTGGGTGCTGATCGCCGACGTCGTCTACCAGGCGCGCGCCGGGGAGGTGGGGGCGACCGTCTTCCCCGATCGCGCCAAGGCTCCGCCGGCGGATGCCGTGACCCACCTGCGCGCCATCGAGGCGGCCCGGGCCGGGGCGACGACGAAGCCGGGCGGCCCCATCGCACCCTGGGACGAGGCGGTCTTCAAGGAGAAGACCGGTGGAGCGTACGTCGTGTACCTCCAGACGCAGGCCGCTCCGAACACCGCCCGCTTCGGTTCGGACGCCCGCCTGCGCATCAGCGGCGACGGAATGCAGGTGGGAGAGATGATCGTCCTGCACGGCGAGACGACGACGGTCCCGGTGCCGGCCCGTGCCGGAGCGTCGCCGACCCTGCACTCGCACGCGCAGGGCGACCTGCCGACCGACACCGACGTCGCGGTCGTGCTCGAGCACCCGACGATCGCGCCGCACCTCATCCTGACGCCGCACCACATGTTCCGCATCGAGCCGGATGGCCGCGTCAGCTACCTGGGCCCGAACGCCGTTCCGCCTGCCGCGCCCGGAGGCAGCCGTTAATCGCATCGCATTGCTTCTCGCCGCGGGATTCGCGCTTCTCTCCGCCGGCTGCGCCGGCCGGGCGGAGGAGAAGGATCCGATCGTGGCGCGGGTGGAGATGGCGACGCGCGACGAGAAGGCGCAGCGCGCCATGGCGGCGCTCTTGTCCTCGTGCGGCGGCTACGAGGTGTGGCAGGGGATGCGCGAGGCGGAATACCGCTACCGCTTCCAGTTCTTCGGCGGCGACCCGCAGCCGCGCCTGGTGCGCGTCCAGAAGCACTGGCTGTCGCTCGATGACGAGGTGCACTTGCGGATGCAGGACCTCGAGGGAGCCGACCCGATCGAGGCGCGGCTCGATCTCGACAAGGTCGCGCTCCTGCGCGCCGGGCAGCCGTTCGACGACCCGTCGCAGTCGGAGTTCCAGCGCGCCTTCGGGCGCCAGGTGCGCTGGGAGTTCCTGACCCCCTGGACATTCCTGCAAAGCGGGATCCTCCTGGAGTCGCACGGGGTGCGCACGCCGCCGACGGCGGGGAAGGTGCCTCCGGGGCCGTGCGACGTCATCCGCGTGCGCTTCGAGCGCCCGATGGAGGGAGGCGGCACCGACGACTGGCACGACGTCTACATCAGCGGCCGCAGCCACCTGGTGGAGGAGATCGTCACCTACCGCTCGTCGGCGAACCAGTACCGCCTGTCGGTCTGGTCTGATCACCGCGACTTCGACGGCCTGCGCGTCGCCACCCGCCGCGAGACCTACGCCTCCGACGAAGCGGCGACGGTGGGTCCGCTCCAGGCGGTGGCGGAGTACTCGGACATCCGTTTCACCCGGCGCGACGCCGCCGAGCCGACGCCTTCCGCCGCCCGCTGATCGGCTAAAATCCCCCTCGCATCCAACAACAAGGTCCCACGGGGAGATTCCGCCATGTCGAGCCTCGACGCCATCACGAGCCGCTATCTCGAACGGACGAAGAAATCGCGCGAGGCCCACGACCGTGCCAAGGCCCTGCTGCCGCGGGGCGTCTCCTCGAACTTCCGGGCGGTCGATCCGAACCCGATCTTCGTCGAAACCGCCGTCGGCACGACCATCACCGACCTCGACGGCAACCGCTACGTGGACTTCGGGATGGCGTTCGGCGCCATGATGGCGGGCCACGCCCATCCCAAGGTCGTCGCGGCGGTCGAGCGCCAGGTGAAGCGCGGCACGCTGCACGCCATGCCGCACCGTCTCGAAGCGGTGGTGGCGGAGGAACTGGCGCAGCGCTTCGGCCAGGAGCAGTGGCGCTTCGCCAACTCCGGCACCGAGGCGACCATGCACGCCATCCGCCTGGCGCGCGGCGCGACGGCCCGGCCCGGTGTGATCAAGTTCGAGGGGGCGTACCACGGCGCGCACGACACCGTGCTCGTCTCCACCAAGCCGCCGCTCGGCCGCGTCGGCCTGCGCCAGGCGCCCGCCTCGGTGCCGGCGAGCGAGGGGATTCCGCCTGGGACGATCCAGCACACGCACGTCGCCCAGTTCAACGATCTCGACTCGGTGCGCCGTCGCTTCGAGGAGAACCTCAACCGTGTCGCCTGCGTCATCGTCGAGCCGATCATGCTCAACATGGGCGTGACCGAGCCCGAGCCCGCCTTCCTGCCGGGGCTGCGCGACGTCTGCGACAAGTACGGCGCGCTGCTCATCTTCGACGAGGTGAAGACCGGCGTGAAGATCGCCCGCGGCGGCGCGAGCGAGTACTACAAGGTCCGCCCCGACATCGTCTGCCTGGCGAAGGCGATCGGCGGGGGACTGCCGCTCGCCGCCTTCGGCGCCTCCGCGGCCCTGATGGAGGAGATCAACTCCTTCCGCGTCATGCACGTCGGCACCTACGCCAGCAATCCGCTGACGCTGGCGGCGGCCGAGGCGACGCTGAAAGAGGTCCTGACCGACGACGCGTACAAGCAGGTCTTCGCGCTGAACCGCAGGCTCGTGGACGGCTACGCCGCGCTCGTGCGCGAGCACGGCCTGCCCGCCTACGCCAACGGCGTCGGCGGCATGGGCACGGTGAACTTCCGCAAGGACAAAATGCGCGACTACCGGGACTGGGCGACGGCGGACAAGACCATGTCGCACGCTTTCTGGCTCGGCATGATGAACGAGGGGATCATCCCGCAGCCCCCCGGTCCCGACGAGCAGTGGACCATCTCGGTGCAGCACACCGACGCCGACGTGGACGCCCACCTCAAGGCGTTCGCGAAGGTGGCGCCGCTGCTCAAGAAGCTCGCCGGATAGCCATCAGCGACAGGTCGTCTGTCGGGCGGGAGCCGCGCAGGAAATCGGACAGCGACAGCAGGCAGGCGTCGGCCAGCGCGCGCGGTGCGAGGTCCCGGTGCTTCGTCAGCAGGTCGGTGAGGCGGGTCGCGCCGAACTCGCTGTCGCCGCCGTCGCGCGCCTCGACCAGCCCGTCGGTGTAGAGGAACAGCGTGTCACCGGGCTCCAGCCGCACGGTCGCGGTCTCGTAGCGGCGGTCGCCGATCATGCCGATGGGCAGGCCGCTCTGCTCGAGTGTCTCGATGCGGTCGCGCCGCGCCACGAGCGGCGGCCAGTGGCCGGCATTGACGATCTCCACCTCGCCGCCGCGCCGCGCCCGGCCGCACACCAGCGTCGCGTACTGCGACGGCAGGTGGCTGTCGAGGAGCAGCCGGTTCTGCCGCGCCAGGATCTCCGGCAGGGGCAGGCCGACCTGGATGAGGCTGCGGAACGACGCGTTCAGGTGCGCCATCAGGAGCGCCGCCGAGATCCCCTTGCCGGAAACATCGGCGACCGCGAAGTACAAATCGCCGTCGCCGTTGCCGGTCGTGACGAGATCGCAGTAGTCGCCGCTCACCGGGCCGGCCGGCTGGTAGCGGTAGTGCGCCTCGAAGCCGGCGGCGTGGACGTCCTGCGCCGGGAGCAGGCCCCGCTGGATGCGCTGCGCCGTGTCGAGGTCGTGCTGCAGGGCCGCCTGCTGCTGGTCGTTCAACTGGCACAGGCAGTACTCGGCGAAGGGATTGCGCAGGAGGTCTGCCTCGTCGATGTCGGTGTGGCAGACCGTGCAGGTGCCGTAGGTGTGGTTCTCCATCCGCCGCAAGGCCGAGTCGACCTGCTCGACGAGACTCACGAGGTCGTCGAGCGTGCCGCGTTCCTCGACCGCCTCCTCGAGCCGCTTGCGCCGATCGATGAGCTTGGTCCGGAGAGATGCTGCGGTCTCGGGGCTCATGGGGAAAACCTGCCCCGGATTATAGAAGAAAAGGGAGGGGAGGAGAGCGGAATCAGGAGCCGGAGAGGGCTCCCGCAAGTCCGAGGCCGATCCCGATGACGATGGCGATCGGAACCAGGAGCAGGAGACCGCCGAGAAGCGCGGCTCCGAGCGCCCGCCACGCCGAGAAGCCGTGCGCCTCGCCGAGGCACTTGAGGACGACGATGAAGCGCCAGATGGCGATGACGCCCCCGAGGAACTGCGCCGGCCCGACCAGCATCATCCCGACCGGGTCATCGAGCATCGGCTCGGCGCTCAGCCGGAAGGCGTCCAGGCCGAGGTAGGCGAGCATCGGCAGCCACAGCAGCACGCCCCACAGCGAAAGCACGTTCGGCCAGGCGGAGGCCGCCCTCACCTCCACGAAGTTGCCCCGGCCCCCGATCCATCGCCCGGTCAGCCAGACGAGGAACGAGCCGAAATAGAGGCCGATCAAGCCGACGGCGACGCCGGCGAAGCCCTTGAAGACGACCATCGTTCCCGGGGAGACGCCGGAGAGCGGGCGCACGGAGGGAATGGGCGCGAAGAGGAACTCGGCGACGCCTCCGAGAATGGCCAGCGCGTGCACCCAGGCGCGCGGATTGGTGTCGAGGATCTGGCGCATGGTGGCGCGCGGCCGGGTCCACATCGACAGCCACGGATTGAGCGGCTCGCGGGCTGGAACCATCGGCGGCACGAGCGGCGGCGGCATCGCGGCGACGGGTTCGGTCGCGGCGGCGGGCTCCGTCGCGGGATCGGGAACGGCCGGGGGCCAGGGGGGCGGAGCGTCGGTCGGCGGGGGAACGTCGTTCATCGCGACAACGTCTCCGGGGAGCGGAGGGAAGCGCTGCGACTGCGCCTCCCGCCCGCGGCGGCGACGAGCGCGGCCGCGGGCGGGAGGGGATTTTCGCGGGTGAGGCGGGCTACGCCTTGAGGTGCTTGTTGACGAGCTTGGTCATCTCGAACATGTTGACCTTGCCCTTGCCGCCGAAGACCTTCTTCAGAGAATCGTCGGCGTTGATCATCCGCCGGTTCTTCGCGTCCTGAAGCTTGTGCTTCTTGATGTACTCCCAGAGCTTCTTCGTCACCTGGGTCCGAGGCATCGCCTTCGAGCCGATCACCTCGGCGAGCGCGGCGCTCGGGGTCATCGGCTTCATGAATGCTGCACTCGGCTTGCGACCCTTCTTTGCGGCCATCTGCACCTCCTGAGTTCACTGCCGGTCGGGATGAACTGCCGTCGAGACGGCGAGACTCTAGCACGGAAGACGCGTGTCAAGCCGCAATTCTCATAGAGGGAATGAGGTCCCTTCCGAGGGGGAATCCGGGGACAGCCGTGCGGCGCAGGGTGCGCGGGGGCACAGAGTGTGCGCTTGCGCCGCCGCGGCGCATCGCGGACAATCCGCCCGCCGACGGTCGGCGCCGCCCCCACCGTCGATGACGACCGATGCAGCGCGATCGATTCCGGCTCTTCCTCGGCGTGTTCGGCCTGGGCCTCGCGGCGCGTCTCCTGGCGCTGCACGCCACGTTCGATCCGTCCCTCGTCTTCGACAAGTACCTGCTGCTGGCGCGCGATCTCCTCGCGCACGGCGGCGCGCCGCGCGAGCCGTGGGCCTTCTCGCCGATCTACACGCTGGGTGTCGCGGCCGCGCTGCGACTCGGCGCCGACGCGCACGCCATCGTCCTGGCGCAGGTCGTCGCCGGCGCGATCGCCTGCGTGCTGGTGGCGGCCATCGCGGATCGGCTCTTCGGCCGGACCGCCGCGGCGATCGCCGGCATCGGCGCCGCGGTGTACGGGCCGTTCCTGCTCGCCGCCATCGAGCTCGAATCGGACGGCCTCGGGATGCTGCTCGGCCTTGCGGCGGTCCTCGCCGCCGCGCACGCGGCAAAGCGGCCGACGTTCGCCGCCTGGGCGGTCACAGGAGTTCTCATCGGCCTGCGCGCCATCCATCGACCCGACGCGCTGCTCCTGCTGCTGCTCCTGCCGCTGGCGCAGGTCGCGCCGGGGCGCCAGACGGTGCGGGTGCTCGCGGTGGTGCCGTTCGCGCTTCTGCCCATCCTGCCGATCGCCTGGCAGAACTGGTCGGCTTCGCGGGCGTTCATCCCGGTGACGTCGTCGGGAGGCTGGGTCTTCTACACCAGCCACAACTGGCAGGCGCGCGGGCTGTCGTACTTCCCGCCGCCGCTCGCGTGGCAGTGGATGCAGGCCCCCGCCGCGGATCCGCTCGACCGCCTCGACGACCGCGTGTCCCGCCGGCTCGCGTCGCTCGCCTCGGGCGTCCCGATCGATCCGGTCGCGACCTCGTCGTACTGGCGCCATGAAGGGATCGCCAGCATGGCGCAACGCGGCTTCGGCGGGCAGGTCGTGCTCGAGGCGCGGCGGCTCCTCTACATGCTCCACGGCTACGAGGGCCAGGACGACCTGCCGCTGCTCGTCAAGCAGGAGCGCCTCGGCGCCTTCGCCGCCGGCATGGGGATCCTCGCGCCGTTCGCGGTGCTGGGGCTGGTGATGACGTTCGGCGTGGCGGAGTTCCGGAGACGGCACGGCCCGTGGCTGCTGCCGTTCCTGGCGCTGCCGGTCCTGTCGATGTGCGTCTTCTACGTCGGGGCGCGCTTCCGTCTCGAGCTGGCCGCGCTGCTGATGCCGTTCGCGGCGGCGGCGGTGGTCGGGCTCGGACGCGCGCTCGCGTCAGCGGCGCCCGGGCGTGGTGCGGTCCTGCTGCGCGGTGTGGCGGTGGTCGCCGCCTGCGCCCTGCTCTTCAATCTGCCCGACCATGAGATCAGCCGGCAATCCCGCCTGCGCGCCATCCAGGTGCGCACCTTCCTGGGAGAGCGCAACGGCGACGAGCGCGAGCTGCGCCGCGCGCAGGAGCTGGCGCTCACGCCCGCCGAGGCGGAGCCCGCGTGGCACGCTCTCGCCGCGATGCTGCGGGCGCGCGGGGACGAGGAGGGGGCGCGCGCCGCCGAGGACACCGCGACCGGAATCCTCGACGATCGGACGCTGCAGCGCCTGAACCGGCACCACGACGACCCGGACGTGCTGTGGGCTTTGGCGCGGCATCATCTGCTGCGCCACGAACCGGACCAGGCGGCGGCGGTGCTGCGGCGCGCCGTGCGCCTCGCGCCCGAGGATCCCGATCTCGAATTCGCTCTCGCCACCGCGGCGTTCGAAGCCGGCGGCACGCCGGCCGACAAGATCCTCGCGGTCGTGCGGGGTGCGTTCGTGAGGGGACTGAGCTTCTCGACGAACGCCGCCCCCGGTTATCTCCTGTGGGGTCGGTGCGCGCTCATGTCGGGGAAGCAGGCGGAGGCGCGCCGCGCCTTCGAGTCGGCGCTGCGCTACGACCCGCAGAACGGCCCGGCGCGGCAGCTCCTGAGCCGGCTCAGCGATACCAGCCG